>Ga0334898_1001072_pt1 | contig 34383 bp, 16 predicted proteins | sample GraSluR3_MG_10_FD_207228 | JGI IMG/M metagenome (GOLD analysis project Ga0334898, IMG submission 207228) | Sludge microbial communities from methane-producing bioreactor in Wageningen University, Netherlands - Granular Sludge_3_08-R3 | ecosystem: Engineered > Bioreactor > Anaerobic >... | reverse complement strand
GCGGGACCTTCATGATACTTAATCGAGAAGGCTGGATAATAACAGTTGCTCACCTGTGGCAATCGTATTTCTTATACAAACAGCAGCAGACGAAAAAGGAAAACGATCCGGAGAAGAAGATTGAAAACCATTCGTTTTGGTGGGGTGGAGATGGGAAGAGCCTGAAGGATATAAAGCCATTCCCAGAGTCCGATCTAGTTGTTGGTAGACTTGACCCGTTCGACCCCTCTGAGATCATGGAGTATCCGGTTTTCGTGACACCTGAGGAAATGAGTATTGGAACTAGCTTGTGCAGGGTCGGTTATCCCTTTTCGAGAATAAGAGCCTCCTTTGACAAAAAGAACTCCAGATTTTTGATGGACAGCAAGAGCTTGCCTTCGCTCTATCCAATTGAGGGAATATACACAAGAACCGTAGTGGCTCCTGCATTCAAAGAGGCAAAGACGATTGCGAAATTCGTTGAGACCTCTTCGCCAGGTCTTCTTGGCCAGAGCGGCGGGCCGATAGTGGATATGAAAGGGAAGGTCTGGGCAATCCAGAGCAGGACGGTTCATCTGCCGCTGGGCTTCAGCCCGAAACTCAGAAGAGGCGGAAAGGAAATTGAAGAGAACCAGTTTCTCAACGCTGGTTGGGGAGTTCACATAGAAGAAATCCGTGAAGCCCTGCGCTATACTAATAAACCCAAATAATCATTGATATTCTAAGGTACCCCGCTTTGTTGAATAATATGACAACATGGTAAAATATCTTAATAGCAGGTATTCTGAAATTACATATTTCCTTCAAGGAGTAGATTTCTGTGAAGAAGACTTCATCAGTTGTATTGGCTATTGTGCTTGTTTTTGCGGTTCTTTCAACTCAAGGTTGCTTTCTTTTTCGAAACGTAACTCTGTCAATAGAGAATTCAGAGCTGTCAATTGGAATCGGTGAGTCGGAGCAGTTACGAATCGAAGTAAAACCCGAGGATGCTAACTTGAAGTTCTCTTCCAATAACGAGTCGGTAGCGACAGTCTCAACTTCTGGTATGGTAACCGGAGTCTCTGCCGGAGAGGCGGAGATTACAATCGAGGCTACCAAAGACAAATACAAGAGCGCTTTGAAGAAAGTCAGTGTTCAAGTTGTTGGAGAAGAATCATTTTCCGTAACGTTTTCAGTGAGCGATTCATCTGGAGCCGTGCAAGGAGCGAACGTCACTTTCAATGGCGAAACAAAGACCACAGACGTGGGTGGCGAAGCAGTGTTTGCTGGTGTGCTTGCGGGAAGTAGAGCGTACACGGTCAGCAAGGAAGGATATAACAACTCAACCGGAAACGTAACCGTGGATAGCGACGAGAGCGTTGATGTCACGCTGACCAAGAAAACCTACACAATAACTGCGAGCGCAGGAAGTGGTGGAAGTATAGATCCTTCAGGTGAAGTGATCGTCGAGCACGGATCGAGCAAGACATTCACTATGAGTCCTTCAGATGGTTACAGCGTAGAGGATGTTCTTGTGGATGGAGAATCCGTTGGACCAAGAGATACTTATACCTTCAATAATGTGACTTCTGATCATACAATATCCGTTAGTTTCACGACCTTGCCTCCCGATACGTTCACAGTGACTTTCAACGTGAGCGATTCATCTGGAGCCCTTCAAGGAGCAAACGTCACTTTCAATGGCGAGACAAAGGCCACGGATACTGAAGGAATCGCCGTTTTCAGTGGGGTACTTGCGGGGAGTAGAGCGTACACGGTCAGCAAAGAGGGCTACAATAACTCAACCGGAAACGTAACCGTGGATAGCGACGAGAGCGTTGATGTCACGCTGACCAAGAAAACCTACACAATAACTGCGAGCGCAGGAAGTGGTGGAATTATAGATCCTTCAGGTGAAGTGATCGTCGAGCACGGATCGAGCAAGACATTCACTATGAGTCCTTCAGATGGTTACAGTGTGAAGGATGTTCTTGTGGATAACGAATCCGTTGGGCCAAGAGCTACTTATACCTTCAACAATATAACTTCAAATCATACGATATCTGTTAGTTTCACGACCTTGCCTCCCGATACGTACACGGTAACCTTCAGCGTAAGCGATTCATCCGGAGCCTTGCAAGGAGCGAACATTACTTTCAATGGTGAGACAAAGGCCACAGATGCCCAGGGTAAGGCTGTTTTCACCGGAGTACTTGCGGGAAGTAGAGCGTACACGGTCAGCAAGGAAGGATATAACAACTCAACCGGAAATGTGAACGTGGATAGCGACGAGAGCGTCGATGTCACGCTGACCAAGAAAACCTACACAATAACTGCGAGCGCAGGAAGCGGTGGAATTATAGATCCTACAGGTGAAGTGATAGTTGAGCACGGATCGAGCAAGACATTCACTATGAGTCCTTCAGATGGTTACAGTGTGAAGGATGTTCTTGTGGATAACGAATCCGTTGGGCCAAGAGCTACTTATACCTTCAACAATATAACTTCAAATCATACGATATCTGTTAGTTTCACGACCTTGCCTCCCGATACATACACGGTGACCTTCAATGTGAGCGATTCGGAAGGAGCAGCTGTTCAAGGAGCGAACGTCATTTTCAATAGTGTGACAAAGGCCACGGACGAAGATGGAGAAGCTTTGTTCACAGATGTGTTGGCGGGGAACAAGGATTACACTGTGAACAAGGCAGGCTACAACGAAGCTATTGGAAGCGTTAACGTGGATGAGGACAAAACTGTAGAAGTAACTCTTGAAAGGAAGACCTACATTATCACTGCGACAGCATCAGGAACCGGAGGAAGCATAAGTCCGGCTGGAAATGTCTCCATCGAGCATGGGGCGAACCAGACTTTCACTATGTCACCTGCTTTGGGTTATAGCGTAGAAGATGTTCTTGTAGATGGAGAGTCGGTTGGGCCAAGAGCTACTTATACCTTCAACAATATAACTTCAAATCATACGATATCTGTTAGTTTCACGACCTTGCCTCCCGATACATACACGGTGACCTTCAATGTGAGCGATTCGGAAGGAGCAGCTGTTCAAGGAGCGAACGTCATTTTCAATAGTGTGACAAAGGCCACGGACGAAGATGGAGAAGCTTTGTTCACAGATGTGTTGGCGGGGAACAAGGATTACACTGTGAACAAGGCAGGCTACAACGAAGCTATTGGAAGCGTTAACGTGGATGAGGACAAAACTGTAGAAGTAACTCTTGAAAGGAAGACCTACATTATCACTGCGACAGCATCAGGAACCGGAGGAAGCATAAGTCCGGCTGGAAATGTCTCCATCGAGCATGGGGCGAACCAGACTTTCACTATGTCACCTGCTTTGGGTTATAGCGTAGAAGATGTTCTTGTAGATGGAGAGTCGGTTGGGCCAAGAGATACTTATACCTTCAATAATGTAACTTCAAATCATACGATATCTGTTAGTTTCACGACTATAAGTAAAGGAACGATCCAGATAGACAACACCACGATGGATGGGATTGGGAAGATAGACATATACGCCAAAGACTTCGAATTCGGTGTCACAGCGATCGAATACGTATTGAGTTTTGATCCAGCAAAGCTGACTGTAGAAGCCATGTCTAATGACGATAGTCTGGGATGGGTATTGGGGAGCTTGCTTAAAAAGACTGATGGAATAATCCATTTCATCGCAGGAGGTCAACCCGTGAATCTTGCAGGAAGAACTAGGATAGCAACGATTTTAGTATTTGAAAACTCATCTGGAAGTACAACCATCGGTTTTACTGGCTATGTATATAATGATTCTCCAGTCGAAACTGCGGTGACCGACGATAGTCAGCCACCTCAGGAAATTCGATGGCCTGATATAAAATTGGTTCCGGGCAGTATCACTATTAATTAGGCAGGTGATCCGAATGAAAAGAGTAGCATACATTTCCCTTCTTCTGCTTTTGCTTGCCGCGCTTACTGGCTGTCCTCGAGTAAACAAGAAGCCAGTAGCTTCTAATGTTAGAATCACCGGTCAGACTACAAGCGGGCAATTACTGCATGGAGAGTATGACTTCTCCGATCCAGATCAGGATCAAGAAGGAGCTTCGGAATACAAATGGTATCGTTCAGAGAAAGCTGACGGTACAGGTCTATCATCCATTTCTCAGACCAATTCCAGCGACTACAAACTAACAGCTCAAGATGTGGGTAAATATTTGTATTTCGAGGTCACCCCGGTCGATATCAAGGGAAAGATTGGAGATCCTGTAATTAGCCAGGCATCACAAAAAGTCGTTACTGGACCTTCATTCGAGATAGTAGACGTTACCGTGAACAGTGGAAGTCTTGCAGGGATTCTTGTAAAGGGCCACAATCTGGGCAAGATTAACGCCTTCGAGGTTGTTCTCGAATTTGATAACAGTTATATAACCTGTACCGGAACTGCCCAATCGTTGGTAGGGGGATTGAAGATAACATTACAACCCGAGGACACAATAATTCACGTGGCCGTTGCCGGGTTAGAGGATCTAGAGGTTCAAGAAACTGAGCTCTTAAGAATATACTTCAACATTCTGGATAAAGTGGGTACAACAGAGATTCAATTTTCTGAGTATCATGTCGAAGGTAAAGTAAGCTTCAGTACAGATGTAATTCCCGAGGTTGAAGGACTAGATCTTTCTGACACCGGGATAGTAACTGTCGAGTAAGGGGGTAGAAATGAAGAGAACACTAATAGTTTCCACAATCCTTATACTGGTAGCAGTGTTTCTGGCCTCGTGCATGAATTCAAATTTCCCAAGTAGTGATAGCATTTTTGAATTGATTAGGCGGTCAGATCACTGTGAACTTTTTGTTGCAGCGGGAATCGATGCTCTCGAGATTACGCTTTCCAGTTCTGATGTGAGTCTTGACGACATTGCCCCCCTTCAGGATACTCTGATCATCGTTCGTCAGGATTCCGACAGAACCAAAATCGCTCTCTCAAAGTTTAGAGATGTCGATTTTGCGAAACCAGTTCTTAGAATTTCCAGCAATAGTGCTGATATGATAACTGTTTCGGAGTTTGATAGCGTTATCTTGGAGAGGGACCTGATCCAATTTTCATTGCAGGAAGCTGTTTCGCCTGCATTAATAGGTGATTATAACGGTGACGGGTTCATCAAGCTTTCAGACTTTGCATCATTCGCGCCGTCCTATGGATTCTCGACGGGTTCGGGCAAATACGATGAGAAGTATGACATAGGCGCATCTCAGAAGCAATATTCGGGCATATGGCAGAAGATATTTTCTGCTCTTGGAGTTCCTGACGGATCGATAATTCTTGCTGATTTCGCAGTATTTGCCAACAACTACGGTTTCGCCAATCCATATCTCGGAACATGGAATTTCACGGGAACCATAGACTACGAAAGCTCAACATACGGATATGTGAAGGCGACTGGAACCGGCACGCTGGGTATTAGCCAGCAGAACTGGGAGATGTCCGGTCCGGTAGAGATCACGGCCAGCTCAACCTACACCGACGAACACGGGAACGTTAAATCCGAAGTATTCAGTATTGAGATTGATTCGGTGGATATCGAGTTTACCTCCATTGAGATGACGATCACCGGGACTATGGCAAATCCCGTAAATGGTGCTGAGTACGATATACTGATGAAAGGCAAACTCCGCGTAGAAGGCGACGCTATCTTCGCCGAATCATCTGGTACAGGTGAAGGCTACGGCATATTCCTTATCAATCCGGTAAGAAAGATAGGTGAATGGACGGCCCATAAATAAAACGAAAAACAGGAGGGGGAAGATGAAGACTCGAATCATAGTTCTTTTCATTGTTCTCTTGGCACTAACACTCGGAGGATGCTTCTGGAATAGACACTTCGACCCGAAAAACGCTCCTGCCGTTTTTGGTACCTGGCAACTTGAAGGCAAAGTGAAACATGACAACACCACAATCAAGGGTACAGGCACAATGAAGATCACTTATCAGGACGGAAACACCATAAAGGGCTGGGGAAGCACTATGCCTCCTGGACTTGAACTGATAAAAGTCGATGTCGAAGGCACAGTAACAGACAAACCCGGTAATTTTCTCACGGCAACTATGCAGGTACGATACCCACCCGTTGTTGGGGAGATGAGAGATGTTATTTTGAACGGAACGGTTACAGTCACGGCAACCGGCACTTTCGTCAACGACGGAAAAATCTACCTCGATAGCCTTGCAAGAGAAATTGGCGAATGGGCCGGGACTTTGAAGAAATAGCGGCTCTCCTCTAGAATAACAGGACAATTTCTCCTTTTGATCTCACGAACTCTTGAAGAACGCATGGTTTTTTGCGAATTATTGTGGAGCAAAATACCTTCATCAAGTATGTTTTTAAAACAGTTCTGACTACAATCCTTGTTTTCAAGATCGCCATTACGGTGTTTCGCAATTCTCAAGTAGATCTTGATGAATAATCAAAAGTACGATAGGAAATTCCCGTGTGTTTCTCTTAGAACCTGCTACAAATCCCGAGGTTGTCGGTCCCTTACGCCAACTTTCAGCAGAAGAGTCAAGTGTTATATCTTCCTTAAGTTAAAATTTACAATTCAGTCTTAGCGAAAGTCTGCAGCGATTAAATACTCATTCGTACGTTCTTATTATAGACAGACTTACATGCATCTCCCTTAATGATGTATACACGTACAGAACACTTAGTACAAAGGACAGCGTAAATTGCTGAGAAATTCAAGCATATGATTGCATCTTTGGTATTGATCGTATTTATGATACTTATGTATGAAGCGTGTATAATTAAACTGTTCTTGAAGTTACTCGCCATCGTTTCGGAGGAGATCTTATGAGGAGATACAGGAATACAGTTCTAATAAGCGTTTTACTTTTCATAGCCTTGATATTCAGCAGTTGCGTTCCCAGAGTGCAGATTTTCACAGTGGAGGTTGTTTCGGAGCCCGATGCAATTTCGATTGCCCTTCTAAAAGATATAGAACAGGCGAATTATGAAGCTTCAGATGTTCAGAAAACCCCTCTTGTCCTTAATCTCAAACCCCATGAGACTGTCGTCGTCAAAGTTATAGATGAAGAACCACTTGAAGAAACTGAGGTACTACATGTTTTCGATAGCTGGGCTGACGGATCTAAGGCGAACCCAAGAGCAATTACGGCCGATTCGAATAAGAAATTAGAAATCAAGACAAGCAAAAACGTGAGGGTCTCTATTTCGACAAGTCCGAAGGACATTGTCGAAATATCCGGAAGCGGTTTTTATCCAGTTGGTACGGAGCTCGACTTGACCGCGCCTGCTGAAGTTGAAGACTATCAATTCGCCTACTGGAGTTTTGATGGAAGTAGAGAATACAATCAGGAGCTCACCGTAAAACTCGATGGACCAACTAAGATTGAAGCTGTCTATGAGAACAGACCTTTAAGAACTCTAGAGATTGATTCACAACCCTCCGGACTCAATATGAGTTTTGATGGTCAGGAAATTCTTACTCCCTATACTGTCAAGTCAGAAGACGGGGAATCACACACAATTGCATTCTTTCCTCAGGTAAAAGATCTTAGTAACCTCGTGAACGGTACAGACACTAGATACTCTTTCAAATCCTGGAGCGATGGTGGTACAAATAATCCCCGTACGGTATTGCTAAATAGCGATATGTCTTTGAATGCAATTACTGGAATTGAATATCTTGCTGTGACTTCTACCTTTCCAGAGGGAATAGGTGAATTTTCCGGTTCAAACTGGAAGGAGGCCGGTTCTTCGGTCTCCTATATTGCCCCCGAAGTGCCTGGTTACAATTTTTCACATTGGAAAATTGATGGCGAAGATGTACTGACGAAAGAACTTTCTTTGATAGTCGATTTACCAAAGAGTATTGTTGCTCACTATAGCCTTGTAGGACATTTGCTTTCTTTAGATACCGACCCGTCGGGACTGGAAATTCTGATAAACGATAAGACTCTTACTGCGCCCGCTTCTCTGTCTGGCAGTTATGGAGACCTTTTTGCTGTCGAAATACCCGAACCTCAAACAAGAGATGAATCTGAGTTCGTTACGAGAACAGACGCACGCTACACATTTAGCAGATGGAACGATTCAATAGAGAGTAACAAGAGAACGATTAAGCTCGACTCAGACAAGTCATATACAGCGACAATGGAAATCGAATATCTAGTTGAAACGGATACAATGCCTGAAGGACTTTCAGAAATCCCAGGGGCAGGGTGGAAAGCCAAAGGCTCTTCTATTTCTTACGAGGCAAATGATTTAATCGAATACACTTTTTCACACTGGGAAGTTAACGAAGAACGTGTAGACGGAGAGAGTCTCGATTTAGTTGTTGAGAAACCTGTGAAAATCGTGGCGGTCTACAAGAGCAAGGAAGAATCGACTCTTGAGATAGCGTCCAATCCCGAAGGTCTCGTGTTTAGCCTTGAAGATGAATCCTATTCCGCTCCGAAGAGTTTTGTCTTCGAAAGCGGAACCTCAATCGAGGTTTCCTTCCCAGCTTCACAGGAGAAAGACAATAGTGAACAGGTATCGGGAAATGATACAAGATTCCTTTTCTCAAAATGGGCCGATGGATGGGCTGAAAATACCAGAACTGTTGAATTAATCGAAGATACCAGACTTGAAGCCATTGCAAATACGGAGTATCTAGTGGAGGTGTCATCGGAAACCTCTCAAATCGGAGGAACTGGTTGGTACAGGAAGGGTTACTCGCTTAATATAACCGCGCCAGAGGTTTCAGGATACAGATTTGTTTCCTGGAATGTTGATGGAGCAAAAGCAGTCGGAAATCCCTTATCTATAACCGTTGATTCTCCGAAGAAGATTTTTGCAGTCTACGAAGAAACAGTTGTTAGCAACAAGACTCTGACTGTTTCAACTACCCCTGAAGGACTGCTTGTCAAGATTGACAAAAATCAAATGGTTTCACCATACCAGATCACTGCTGCAGAAGGGTCCTCACACTCAATATCCACGATTACTCCTCAAGAGAAGGACATTTCAACACAGATTGTTGGCAGTGACGTCAGATATGTCTTCACTGGATGGAATGACGGAAGTGCTTTAACTACAAGAACAATAGAGCTAAACTCCAATCTATCTTTCACTGCGGGTTTCGATAAAGAATTCAAACTCGAGACAGTGGCCCAACCCTCCGGTATAGTTCAGATTGGTGGCGCAGGATGGTATCGCGATGGCGAGAAAGTTGCCTTGAATGCTGCAGCAGTGGAAGGCTACAACTTCCTTCACTGGTCGGTCAACGGAGTGAAGGCAGGAGAGAACTCAACTATAGAGTTCATCGTTGATGAGCCCACCGCTGTAAAAGCAGTCTACAATTCACTTCCAACGATTTCACTTGAAGATCGAGAGGTTTCCGAGGGCGGAGTTCTAGAGCTGCTGCTGAGTGAGCATTCAGAAGATAAAGATGGGGACACACTCTCTTATTCGCTTGTATTGGGCCCCGGGAATATTTCGGGCGGTGTCTATTCAGTTGACACAAATGAACTGAATGCGGGCAACTATCAGATCACAATAGAGGTTAGTGATGGCAGAGGTGGATTTGCAGCGGATGGATTTACTTTGACAGTGACAGAGCAGAACAACCCGCCAGCCGTTCCCGGTTCACCATCGCCCGCAAGTGGTTCTGTCGATCAGGAGTTATCCATAGAGCTTTCTTGGACTTGTTCAGATTCAGACGGTGATGCTCTGGTCTTTGACGTCTATTTCGGTTCTTCTTCAAGTCCGGAAAAAGTGGCATCAGATATCGTAGCCAATAACTGGCAGTCTGCGAACCTAAGTGAAGGGGTCACATACTACTGGAAGATCGTTGCGAAAGACAGTAAGGGAGCTACTTCTGAAAGCCCTGTATGGAGCTTCTCGACGAAGAATCCCCTTCCAGTGGATGGAGTCGACAAGGTGGGACCCGTTTACTTGGGCGATTTATTGCTTATAAGCAACGAAAACCCAGATTGCTATTCTTACGAAAATACGGGTTCCCTGTCTGAGAATTTCGTTCAAACAGCATCTTTACCGGGCGCCCTTCCTTTGGAAGCTTATGCTATGAATCCAATCCTTCCGGAGCCGGACGGTTTGACACATGATAAACTCGTAAAACTCGGGGATAATTTTGAGGTCGCAGCGGTTGGAAGCACATCGGAATTCTGGGTCTATAACTTCAAAACTAATACCAATGAGAAACTAACTGCAACCCTCCAATATTCTGGATCTAAGTCTGAGATTTGGGTTGAGAATACAGAAGAGATAGGTCAGCAACAAGCCCAGCAGCTTGGTAGCGAGTTTGACGATAGTATATATCCACTCATTAGCAATTACTTCTACACTCCTTCAGATCTTGACGGAAACGGTAAAGTCAAGATCCTTTGCTTCGATATACAAGATAGTTTCGAGACCACTGGCTCCTATTATGCCGGGTACTTCAGCTCGGGTGATCTGTTCAATCATTCAACATCTAACATGGGTGAAGTTTTCTATATTGATACTTATCCATCAATGCACTATCCTAAGACAAACCCAATTGATGTTTCCAGGGCTTTCTCCACAATTGCACATGAGTTTCAACACATGGTGAACTACAACAGAAATGTTCTTGTCGAGAAGGGTTCCACAATGCCCACATGGTTAAACGAAGGGTTATCTTTGGCTGCTGAACATCTTTACTCTGGTGTTCTTTCCAGAAGGATCTCGTACTTCAATAATTCTCCTAGGATCCGAGACGGGCACTCAGTTCTGTACTGGGGTGACAATGGAGATACTTTATCCAGCTATGCTTTATCATATATCTTTTTTCAATACATAAGAGCTCAGGCAGGCAATGATGCAATATTCAGAGATATTCTTCTTAGCAATGATAATTCATCAAATGCGATCGTTTCTGCGTTAACTAAGTATGGTGTCACAAAATCCTTAGGCGAGATTCTTACTGATTTCAGGATTGCTCTGGTTCTAAAAAACGCCTCAGGACCTTATGGATTTCGAGGCGACGGTGATTTCAACTCAATAGCGATTCAGTTCTATTCTGGAGGATCAAAGGAATTACGAGGGGGAAGTGCTATTTACAAGTCAATCAATCCAAGTTTTACTGATCCGGAGAATTCAGGCGATTCTATTGCATATGTAGGGATAACGAAATAGAGTTTAGATTGATTATTGTGACTAGCAGAAAAAGAGGGCTGGTTCCAGCCCTCTTTTTGATTTTGCTACTAACCTACGGCAGCCTCAAGAACCCTTTATCAATTGTGCCGTCAACATAGTTCTGATTAATTGCGTCAAGAACATCATTCAGTTGTGAGGCGGTGAATGAACTTACTAACCCGGCCAAATACCTGTTAGCCTCGGCAAGGACCTCAGCAACTGTCCAGTCTTTGAATGTTCCAGTCACGATAACCAAATCCTTAAGATTATGGGAGCTGGTACAAAAATTCGGGTCGTACAAATCAAATCCTATACTGAGAGCCAAAGCAACTGCCTGTCCTGCAAGGGTTCCGGCGTTTGTCGAAGTGGGATTCGTATAGCTCTCGTTGAAAGACCCTGAAGGACCACCAGCGGGCAAGAAATTCTGTACGGCCAGTGAACTATCAAAAAGAGCACTATAACCACTTGAGCTTCCAACCAACAGACCGTTCGGGAACGCAGAGGCAAAGTTTGCATCCCTGTAAGCTCCAGGATTGTTACCCGAAGCAGATGTTCCCCACCCACCTTGAGTTTGTGTCCTGAAACCTGCTTCGTTAGGTGTGTAAATTGTCACTGTAGCATCATCGGTTGCGTAATGAGCGTCTCCCGTGACTTCTTTGTATAGTGTCGCAATATTGTGAAGAAAATACGGTGAACTTTCGAAATTTGCTGAGTCATTAGTTATATCGACTGGATATTTAAAAGCTGCTCCGCCATTACCATCTAAATCGCTACTATCGATATGTAATCTCCAGTTAAGAGGGGTGCTCACAACAGTGAATCCGTGTAGCTTAAATTCATTTAGATTAGTGAACCCATCCCCAAGATATGCACTCTCATTAAGATAGTCTGTGGAAGTTGGGCTTTCGGGAATATCAGATATACTACTGTCAGTGTCTGAGTAATCAGTCACAGCTGTTCCAGTAGCGATTACAGTTACTGAAACTGGGCTGATTAAAGAGGATCTAACAAAGGTGAACGTTCTATCAACTGATTCGCCCGGGTTTAGATTGACTGATTCTGAGGCTGAAATCAATGTCTTTGTTTCCCCGTCAAATTCAACCTCCAGAAGCACTTTATTAAGAGACAAATCACCAACATTTGTAGCAGTAGCAATGCCAGTGATAGTGTAAGTAGCGGTTCCTGTTGTTTGACCTTCGATCCGGGAAACAATTAACGAATAATCGAAACTCGCAGTTTGGCCATTTGCGAGAGTTGCGTCTTCAGGGTAAACTGATTTTTCCAGATCCCATTCATATGGAATCTCGTTTGTCCAAAGAACTTCATGAGTTACTGATGCGTCTATCGAACCGGTTTCAACACTTGGATTAGGAACAGTTATTACTACGGTCTGTGAGTCGTTTTCTTTCTCTTTAGTGTCTTTTTCAGTGAGTGTAGCATTGTTTGTCAAGAAATAAGTGCCTTGAGCCGCTTCTATGTTCTCTATCCTAATGCTATAAACGTATTTAGTGTTGGTACTAATATCTGTGGGCCAAGAGGGGTGACTCACAATATTAATCGTGTTAAAACCGGCTACTGAATTTCCGATAACATCTTCGATGTTGCCCAAAAGATCATCTACATTAGCTTCTTCATCGTACTTCTTTGTGATGTTTGGATAATGAGGTCCCGAATGTTCACTCGTGTCCTGCGTGGGGAAAGGACCATCTGCTTTGACATAAGCGGTGACCCTGTAGAACGTGCCTTCTATCGGTGTAAAACCAGGTATTGAGAAAGGATATGTATGTTCGTCGCCACTAGAGAAAGAGTCCTTGGAAGAAGTGTCAACTGAGACTGTAGCTCCTTCTGTACTCCAATCGCTACTATTCATACTTGATTCAAGCTGCAAATGGATTTTAAGGTTATCGGCCGTAGTAATTCCCGTACTGGTAAACAAAACTTCCACCTTTCCGGTTAGGCTATGATCATCAGAGCCTGAAGCGACGGGAGTCTCAAGCCTTGTGGCAGAAAGTGTATAAACAAATGTCTGAGAAGCTCCTTGAGTAAGCGTCACACTATCGGGAAGAACACGCTTTTCAAGCTCCCAATCGTACTCGATTTCCCTGTTCCACATAATTTCGTGCGTTGTGGTAGCTTGAAGGGTTCCTGAATCCTCACTTCCTCCAATTACGATAATCTGGACTTCGGCGTCGTCAACCCTTTTATCTTTTGTGTCTGATTCGGTAAGAGTTGCCGTGTTTGTCAACCAGTATTCTCCTGCCTGAAGCTGCTCAATGCTTCTAATAGTTACGAAATATGTCTTCGTAGCTAGTGAGGTGTCGACAATATTCCATGGCCAACCCGCACTAGAATGATTCAAGACTTCAAAACCCGTAAGAGGAAATGGTTGATCTTCAACTGTGGCATTGGCATCCAAAGGTTGCATCTCAACGGGTTTGGGTATCAAGAACGTCTCATACACAAATGTCGTAGGGAAATTATCCGAAGTTATCTTCATCGATACTCTAAAGTAATCTCCTTCATTAGCACTGAACGAAAAAGAAAAGGGAACACTTTTGTGTCCAGGATCGATGTCCCGGAGGCTTCTCTTATTAGGACTCCCGATATTCTCCCATGTTGCCCCAACCGACTTCTGCAGCTGCAGTTCCACCTTAACGTTCTTGGCAGTTGCATCGCCTGAGTTAAGAACGCCAGCTGAACCAGAGATTGAAAAAGTTGTCCCTTCCTTGAGAGGCAATCTCTTTGCCTCAAGAATATATTCAATCTGTTTCTCAGTTCCACTGCTCGATGGGAAATTCGGAACTACTGTTGGACTTGCCGTTTTTGTCAGTATCCAGTCATATTCTCCTGATTTGCTTCCCTTGGCATTTCCATCGATGAATCCGTTTAGCCAGGGATCTTTCTGCCCGTTCTCGTTGAAATAGGTAACATGGAACTTGCATACTCCATGTTCATACTTGAAAAGTTTTGAGTTTAAGACGTTTTCCTCCACTTCCTTTTCCAGAAAAAGATGGACTGTAAAGTAAAAAATCGTTGTGTCTTCTTGAATAATAGACTCTAGACTTTTTCTATAAGTGAAATTAGCCGACTTAGGATTGACGATTACATGATCATCAAGACCATCCTTTTCAAGTTTGCCATCACCATTTTTGTCCAACCCATCAACATCCAGTGAGTATCCAAGCCACATTTCCGTTAGCATCCAATCGTTCTCGAAAGTGTGATTTACAACCAACTCTTTTGTATCATAGTCAACCCAATAAGTCATCTTACCAATGAACTCACCGTCAATTTTTACAAACAAATCTGGAGCTCGAATGAAAAAAACATACTCTCCAGAATCTTCCTGAGTCAAGAAAATACTTTCTTGCGAGTACTCCACAATCCCAAGATCTATGACCTCTACTTTTTTCTGAGGCTGAAAACAACTACTCAAGAACACCGCTAAGAGCAAAACTGCTGTTGAGAACAATAATAACCTTTTCATTAGAACACCTCCCTAAAAACGAAAACCCACCCCAAATAGAAAGCTAATCGGTCGATCAAAGTTGCATAGACTAATTCTATATCATCGGAAGAAGAAAATCATACGAACGCTACACTAGAATAAGTAATTTTATGGTTACTCACAGATGAATGGAGCATTAAGATGATTGTGATTTGAAAGACCAATACTTTTTTCAGTGGGATGAGGTAATCGTTATAATTAGAGTCAGACAGCATTCTGTATGTCATCTGCGAGTTGTTCTAGAGAAGTTAATCGGTGAAAGAAGAGTAGTGGTGGATCACGTTTGTTGTTTATATGTAATAAACAATCGATAGACATAATCAACATCTACAATATGAACATATGACTTTGTGATCGAGTAAATAAGTGGATTTCAGTGTTTGCTGCAGAATATAAGTATTTCAGCTCAGATAGAAATATTTAACTTATAGATCAAGATGATTATCGCAATTTCCTGTTATCGAACTGCAGAAAATCGACATGGTTTCTTTCATTTGTTTGTGTTATTCTACGTTTTTTCAGTAAAATAAGAAGGCAAGTATGTTAGCTGATTCAGTAAATGGTGAGATTGTAGAGAAGCTTTCATCGAACGGAATAAATTCCGAAAAGGGCAATATCAATCAAACCTGTTCCAACTGAATCGTTATTATCGAAGTCGCAAAGAGTTGAAAGCATATCCCAGGTTTCGTCGCCATATTTTGTGAAGTACTTCTCGAAGAAGATATGATGATCAGACTCATCGAATAGTCCATCACCGTTGATATCTGCTGGATTGGTTTTACTATAAATGAAACTCTCCATAAGACTTCTGTCTGAATACTCAACAGTTACAAGCGCGCTTTCAAGAATCGATGTATTTGAATTCTCACTAGACAAAATGGTAACAACTGCTCCTGGGAAGAAGTCATCCGATTCAACAGAAAGCAGTGAAAGCTTTATCTGAAATCCATCGTCAGAGCTAACAATTTCCCTTCGAGTTTCATCAAACCTTTCGCTGACTATGATTCCATCAATCTGGGCACTGCCCAATTCGAATAACAGCTGAATAGATGCGATTGGTGTTTCAGTTTCGATAAGCTTAAGAGCCATAATTCCATTTCCATTTCCACTAAGAACCGTATCTAACAATGCGAACTCCGTTTTTCTCGGGCCCAAATCTAAATAAATCTCATTTTCGTGATGAGAAATCGATGAAAGCACCAGCCCACTTGAAGATTCATCATACCAGTTTGAGTTTGGGGTTGTCTCTGAGCTAAATGATACGTTATCTGATGAACCCGGGTAAGGGTCGCCATCGTCTCCCCTGTTCTCACGCGAAGATGTATCCATCAAGTCATCCCTTCCGTCTGCCTGGAGCATATAGACCTGTTTACGCTCGCCGCTATTCCCGTAAACAGAATCATCTACATGATAAATAAGGAGTCCTTCTCCCGGGAGTGCATAATCAAAGCCGAATTTCGTTCTATTTTCGATCAGAAAATATTCGTCTGGTTTGCTACTATTGGAGAACTTAAGAGGTCTTCCGCCTACCTTCAAATCTCCGAGAAAAAGATCTCCACAGAGTTTGGAAATCTCTAACGGTTCCGACCAACCCAGTTTGGACTTGGACCACGCCGAGAAGTGGGCGGGCATATCACCCGGTCTATCAACATAGTTCCAGCAACCGTAAGCCATCATTCCCCAGTATCCGATTCCCCATGTTGCCCCAGAATAGTCATAGAGGTCTGGGAGACCAAAGAGATGACCTGTTTCATGTGCCATTACACCAATTGTCGCAATTCCTCTAACGGGATCTCCCCCATTTTCTCTCGGCCAGTCAACCCTCTCCGGCTGAATTGTGAAGAGATCTGCGGTTACTCCATCATTCGTCTCGTAATCTAACAATCTCGACTGAAAAGACCATATATCGACCTGATCTCCAGAGAGTTCTTTCCCCATCCCTTCATGAATAACGATTATCATATCGACAAAACCATCATCATTATTATCATAGAGGGAGAAGTCGATATCCTTGTCTGCTTTTGAAATAGCTTCTCTCACGAGTTCGAATTCATTCTGTGGATAATGGGCCTTTGATTTGTCGGCAGTGTACCAGCCGTACACTTCTCCGTACAAATGAAGCGAACCATTAGACACTTCGCTATAATAGTCTCTAACAGAACCAAAAGGAGCGAGCTCAGGATGAGAGGAGAAGATTATCTCTTCAAAGTCTTCTACATCGTACGTATGGTGGTAATCAGGGAAGTCAACAAGTATCACCGGTATCCTGATAGCTCCTTCTGAAAACACTGCGGCGTCTCGGAATTCAGGGGAACTCTGTATGCTAAACTTCAGTGATTTGAGAAGCTGCCGGGGTTCAAATGAGGGGATGTCTATAGGCTGATCTATCCCTTTCAGGAGATCTGATCTCTGTATCTCACCATTAACAACTATTCCGTAATGCCAGAAACGGCTCAGAGGATCTTGCTTAAGAGGCCTTCCATATAAATCTAGGACAAAGCTTTGATACTCATCGCCATACTGTATGAATTCGATTCGAGTGCCGTCAGGTTGATAAGCTGCAATAACTCCACCGAAACTGGGCGCTCCGGTAAGAACCGTTGAAAAAAGAACAGTGGCAATAATGAAGAGTAAGAAAAATCTACTGATCATCTGACGGCTACCTCAACAGTTGATGAAAGTGTCTTCACATTCACAATCGATAAATCATTATCCATAGCGTAATCCGAATTGATACTCAAATTGCCATTATCTATGGCGAGAATCCGAATTTCAATGAAAAAATCCTTTATGACTTCTTGCTGATCATAAGGGAAAGCACCGTGAATGATTGCCATTGAGTGGACATTGCTTCCTGCAATCAAGGTCAAGCAATCCAGATTTGATTCTACGCTCGTTATCTCGACTCCTCCAGAGGTTTCGAGCACTATTTCGAAAACATAGACCTTTTCGAAATTCTTCGCAATCAACCTGATTGAAGAACTTGAACCTTCTTGGACTGTGACAATCGATTTTTCGAAATCTAATTCAGGCTCTTCTAAAGGCTTTTTCATAAACCAGCACCCGGAGGTCAGCAGCAGAAGCACAATTAAGAGCACGAAAATGCGAAAAACATTATTGAAATTCATTAAGTATTTACTCCGAAATGACTCACACACATAACATAATTATACATCAGAAAATTCAGGTTATCGCGAGCACCTTAAAGGACAGGGCATGAATCACGAAAGATTAGTATGGCAATTAGCGATAAGATACGTATTGAGTTAATCCGGTTGTGATTCTAATGTGAATTTTCTTTTAGCGTAGATCCTGAATTCCGAACTCAAGGGACTTCAGCTGAACCCTTGAATAGAATTCGTACGACTTGGTAGAATCAAACGAAAACGATTCACGAATCAAGCAGCGCAGAAATTGTGATTGACGAGTGTAAGACTGTTATTAGTTAAAGGGCAAATCAAGCTCTCCTTGGTGTATAATAATTTCATGAAGGTCGTTCGAAGCGATAATTTGTTCTTAAAAGATGTGGCTAACAATATCTCGTAATTCAAATAAGGCTTTGATTCGCTTGAAGAAGCGGTTTGCTCCCCGGAATAGTTTGACATATGCTTGTTGGAAATGGTACAATAATCTCGATTCATCTTGTTTCTAGCCGTTTCATTGTGGTATATAATTATTGAGATGTGGTGGCGATTTACAGATTATCTTTAGCTTTTCACCTGTTTGGGATTGTTCAAAGCGCTTTTGAGTCAATATACGAGTCTCTATATGTTCTATAGCAAATACTTTTCACAACTAAACGCCTTATAGGGGGTGTGTGCAGTGGCAAAGAAACTCTTAAAACTAACCACATTGCTGGCTATTCTACTGCTCGTGTTCATGCTGACTGGCTGTCCCAAGCCACCAACAGAATACACGTTGACGATTGAGAAGACTGGCAATGGAACTGTTACTGCCAATCCTGCACCCAATACAAGCGGCAAGTACACGGCGGGAACTGAAGTAACCCTTACCGCTGTTGCCGATGCAGGATGGCAATTTGCTAGGTGGGTGGTCGGTGAAACAGTCGTGACAGGCAATCCTCACTTAGTTACGATGGACGCCGACAAAACTGTTGAAGCGGTCTTTGAGGAAGAGGAACCACCTGTCGATCAATTCACACTGACCATTGCGAAGGCCGGAGACGGTGCCGGGACAGTTGATCCCGCGGTTGGCGACCACGACTACGATGTGGGCACCGTAGTAACGCTTACGGCTACGCCTGACGCAAACAGCGACTTCGTCATGTGGGTAGTCGATGGTGAGGAGTTTGAAGAGGCTACGGTGGTCGCAACGATGACGAAAGACATTCTCGCAACCGCTCACTTCGATCTCAAACCCGGTGTTTTGCCAGAGATCATTCTTGAGTGGAGATCGGGAGATCTCATGGTTCTTGCGGCACCATGTACAGCGCCTGAAGATGGTCTTGGGTTTCAGTATCTTGTAGGAGACTCAGACAGTTCTTTGACAGAGGCGTCTTGGAGCATAGCAAAAGGCGAGGAAGTCGTTTACGGGCCTATAGCAATTCCTTCGTCAAGATTCTACAACTCTTGGACTGGCTCTATTACTGCGACAATGCTTGGTGCTGATCCAGTTGGTGGAATCTATTCGTTGACGATGACGGCAACGAAGACCGGTGGAATCTCTAAGACTGAGAAGATCGATTTCTATGTGCACACTGATGAAGCGGCAATTGACGGGGTCGATTTCGCCGGTGAGATAGTCATGTTTGAAGGAAAAGCTATCTTGACTGGTGACGAGGCGACTCTTGAAGCAACAATAACTCTAGACTCTAAGGTAAGAGTTAGAATCTACGCTTATGAGGGTGTATGGGATTGTGAATGTGCGGATAACGCCCTTCTTTATGATGGATTCTTAACTAGAGAAGCTTCGTCAACTGAGAAAGAGTCGTTTGAGCTTGATCTCACTAAGCTCAAGTCGGGCCTAAATTACGATAAGCTAAGGATTATTGTCTACAACGAAATTTGCGGGACGATGCCATGTAACTACTGTCCAGATGATGAAAAAGACATCGATCTAGTTTTTGACAAGACTGTTACGCTGGACTGTGAACCCTGTACATGTGCACCTTGTACTCCGTGCTGGAACGGCGAATTTAACCCCGGTGTGAGAATAATGAATCTGTTGTTCAAAGACAGCGATTTCTTTGATGTCTCTGCAACAATAAACGGGGAGACTATTCCTGCAACCCTTATTGGAACTCCGGTTGAAGACGGAGATGATCTGGTAATAAGAGCTATTATTCGCGAGGAAGACTTCCCAGAGCTTGCTGGTGATGCTCTTCTAGTATGGACTGTAACCACGGTAACAGGTCAGAGTGTTGTAGTAGAATGTGACGAGGACTTTGACTTCTTACCACCTGAGGTTGATATCCTTCTCGAATGTGACTGCGATGCAACTACTACTGTAGTTCCGATCCTGTTCACTGATGAAGCCGGCCTGAAGGAAGCCAATGTGTGGTTTGGTGAATCGGTTTCTGGATTGATCAAGAAAGTTTCGTTTGATGCCACACCAACGGGTCAATCTACCACAACATTCACATCTGGGTTCACTTCAGGATGGAAGTTCCCTGCGACGGGCATGATATACGATGTTATTGCGACCATTGAACTTGATCCTGCCAAGATCGTAAGCCCAACGCTCGGCGGCAGCTACACTGTCTATGCAAGAGCAGAAGACACATCATGCAACATAAGTGATGTGGCTAGCGAAACCTGCGCGATAGACTTCGTGGCTCCAACTATAACGTACTTTGGCCTTGATTGCGTTGGAACTGATTGTGATCTGTGTGAAGCAACACAGACAACTCTCGTTTGGCACATAAGAGATGTGAACTTTGACTATGCGGAGATAAGTGTAAACTACGGAAATCTCTGTTCTGATGGTCAGTGTGGCAACATATTTGTAACTGAATCCAAAGACGGAACGGTGCTTTGGGAATTCCCGTTTGCAGACTGCAGAGAGATAACTGCCACAATTAAAGCAGTAGATGACTGTGAGAACGAGAATACTAAGACCATTAAGTTCGACGTTGACAACGTACCTCCAGAGCTCGATCTCGAATGGTGCGTCGAACCCGAAACATGTGACGCAACGTTCGCAAGATTCAGCTGGACGATGGACGATCCTTGCACTCCGACTGTTTATTTCGATACGTGGATTCCGATTGGACAGCTTGACTATGTAGTCATGGAGAATGGTAAAGAAGTCTTCTATCCTTATACTCCTGATGGAACGACCACAAAGAGTGGAATAATCCAGTGGAGTTGGGAGGACTGTGTCTTTGATTGTACAGAACTGACGATTATCGCAACGGCTAAAGATTACAGATGTGAAAACCCCACAGAAGCGAGTTTGACAACAGATGTGAAGATTGACCATTTCAAGCCTTATCCGTTCATTTTCTTAGGTGACGGAGAAGCAAGGAATTCTTTCCAAGCAGCGAGAAGACCAAAATTCCCATGGAATTATATCGAAGATCCCAGTTGTGATGCTTCTTGCTTATGGGTTAACTTTGTAGTATGGGAAAATTGCCTTGAGTCATTCGAAATCTGGACGAATTACCCATCGGTATGCGAAACTGGCGGAACGGGAGAGTATCTTGAAGACGAATACTTACTCCTATCATGGCCAGGAATGTCTGCCAACATTGATGAGTATGGTTGGGTTCTTCCAACTGGATGTTATGGAAATAATAGGACTGCCCCCACTCTAGGAGATTCGAGCGAACTTCTTGGTGAAGTAAACGGTGATTATTACGACCAACCTATCAAAGCCTATTGGGGATCGATAAAGGTCTGTCTGCCCTCCAATCTCGACTGCGAAGATTTCGTAGCAACTATCACAGCAGTGCAGACATGTAAGCCTGACCTCGATGAACCAGAGACCTACACTTCTGTTGATGACGATTGGGCTATGATCGACAGAAAGAAGCCAGAGATTCTCACCTTCGATTGGTTGACCGTTCCGACCGCTTGCGCCACGGAAGCAACCGTTACTATAGAGGCATACGACGGTTCATTCATTGGGAAGTCTTCTGTGGATGCTTACATCGAAGGTGAAATGGTGTATGAAGACGGACAAGTGGTGCCGTTCGGTGGTGAACCATTTACGCTGGCAATTGACCCAGAGACTGGTATTGCAACCGGTACTTACTACATAACATCTAATGAGATTAACTGCGCAACAATAGTAGCAACGCTAACTGTTCATGATATTTGCTGCGAAGGTGTAGATCCGAATGAGTCTGTTAAGAGACTTGAGATCGACATCGACAACGTGAAACCCAATGTACATAAATTCTACTTCGTAACTGGTTCAGGAACTGATACAGCTTTGGAGTATGCGGATGGAGCAGACTGGACCATTGTTGTTGAAGGATCGGAACTTACTGCTTGTGGCACTGACTTCGTTTACCTTTACTGGGAAGCGGACGATATTACTGGTGAGGCTACTGGCTGCTATGCAGGTGTGGAGATCCTTATGGATCAGGGTGATGGAACAGTAGATGTGTTTGAATCCTCCGCAGCGACAGGTACCGTTAAGTGGGAGTTTGGCGAAGTTGCTGGTGAAACATTGCTGGCGACGATTACAGCACAGCAGGCAAACGGCTGTCTGGAAAGTGATCCTAAAACCGTAAGCGCTTACGTTAGCAATGCGGGACCGAAGTTTGTTGCACTCCGCTTCCAGGTACCTTACGATCCTCCGAACGCTGATCCTGTCCTCGGCACCATTTGGGTTGACTTCAACGTGCCTATTGACACTTCAGAAGCAACCGCAAACATCTGGAGATGGGATGACCTTACCGAAGTATGGATGCTTGAGACGTATGTTGATGGAGATCCATGGGAGTGGGGTAATGGCATCACTGGTGCCTCAGCAGTAGATGAGAAGAGAGCACAGCTTGTGAACACGGATGAGACCGTCGGTTATCCCATAGTTCTTGGTGGACTTTACAAGCTGGAGCTTTACTCGATTAAGTCTGTGGATGTCGTGTGTGGCGGAAGATATATCGACCCGAATCCGCTTGTGAGAACAGGTACTGGAAGGATCACAGCTCCTGAGTTTTAGTAATTAGAAGTGTTTTGTGGAGGCTCCCTGATGGGGGCCTCTTTTTTCTTGTACCAGCGCAAAGAGACTGGAAAATCTGTTCTGATTTGACTGGTTCGTTCAAATATCTGCGCAAACTCTGTTAGAATAGCTCTGAGAGGAAATCTTGGAACATTCTGAGGTGCACGAGAGAAATGCGGTGGAGATTGTCGATGGATTATTCATTAGCCCTTGAAGTGTACCTAAGGCGATGGCAGGTGGTGTAGAATATGAAGAAAGCTATTTGGAATATTGTTTGTGTGTCTCTATTAGTTGTGATGCTTCTTGTTCTCCAAGGATGCGTGGATGCTTTCTTTGGCTTTCTCAAACTCGAAATACCAGATCAGGACATTGTGGGCGGAGATGTTCTCAAGCTGGAACTGAATACGTTTGTCACCGGGAACAGCGTTGGGAATTTATCATATGAAATCCTTGCGGGAGTTGGAGATATTGAAGGTGATGTGTTTACCTTTATCCCCGGGGTTAAAGGGAGCGGCGAGTATTCAACCGAGGTACTCGTCAGGGATTCTCGTGGAAGATCCTCCTCGGATGATTTCAAGATAACTGTGGATCCTTTATTATTAGAAATAGTCATGACGGTTTCGCCAACCGAAGCTGGTCAGTTACTCGGTGGCGGGATCTTCGAGTACGGGGATGAAGCTACAGTCTACGCTTTGCCAAATAACGGGTGGAGGTTTTGTTGTTGGAAAGAAGGGGGAGTATTTCTATCTTCTGCTGCCACGCTTAGTTTCCCCGTTGTAAGTGACAGGTCTCTGGTAGGTGTATTCGTCGAAGAAGAGTATATGCTAAGCGTTCTCGAGGAGGGGGACGGTTGGGTAGAAATTCTTCCCGAAAAAGCCTTCTATAGCCTTAATGAGGAGGTAACATTGGTAGCGCATCCTTCCAAGGGTTGGCGATTCTCGAAGTGGGTCGTGTTAGGTGAAGACCTTTTTGAACAGTCGATAGTAGTAAGCATTGATAGAGATGTTTTAGCAACATCTATCTTTGAGAGAGATGAATATGCTCTGAATATTGCAACGGATGGTGAAGGAGAGGTAATCTGTTCACCGTCTTCTTTTAAGTCAACATATGAGTTCGAAACGCAAGTAGAAATGGAGGCGGTTCCTTATCAGGGCTGGAAATTCGAATACTGGAGCGGTGACTGCTCTGGTGATGAGAATCCCACAAGTATTCTTATAGAAAGAGAAAGCGCTGTTACAGCGCATTTTGCCCCCAGAAAATACGAGGTCACCCTTAACGCGAGCCCTTCGGAGGGAGGAGCTGTGTCAGGAGAAGGCCTCTATGATTACGGAGAGAGAGTAGAAATAGCCGCAACTTCGAGCAAAGGATGGGTGTTCACTGGCTGGGAGGAGCAAGAAGAAATTGTACATCAAGAGGAGTCCTACGAATTCATCATTGAGGAGAACAGGACCTTCACTGCAAATTTCCAATTGAAGACCTATCCGTTATATGTTGATGTGGAGGGCATGGGGGCGATCGAAATCGTTCCTGACAAAGATCTCTATGCTCATGGAGAGCAAGTGGTTCTTGCAGCTATACCGGATATGGGATGGGAGTTTGAGAATTGGGAAGGGGCGATCGTGGGAACTGAAAATCCTCTCGAATTACTCATAGATTCGGAGAAGCATCTCAAAGCTCTCTTCCGGGAAAAGAGTTATACGGTTAAGGCATATGCAGTTCCCAGTAATGGGGGGACTGTTGATGGAGTAGGTACTTATCCAAGCGGTAGCCAGACAGTGCTTAAGGCTTTTCCCGCTAAGGGATACAGATTTGCAACATGGTCTGAGAATGGGGTTACTATTGCTACAACCGATGTAATCATGATGCATGTGATTCGGGATGTTGAAGTGTCCGCTCACTTTGAGCTAATAAACACCCCTCCTTTAATAGAGAAACTTAACGGTCCGAACGGCGAAATAGAGAAAGCGACCTGCGGCTTCGTCTGGACAGGTAGTGACATAGATGGGTTTGTTGAAAGATATGAATATCGTCAAGATGGCGGGGGCTGGGTTAATGCAGGGGTAAGTAAGAGCTACACCTGGACCGACTACTCCAAAGGAGCGCATACCTTTGAAGTAAGAGCACGGGACAATCAAGGCGCTTATTCCGAAACAGTAGGTTGGAGTTTCGTTTACGTTCCTGCTTATACTGAACAAGGGGCATTCAAAGTAGCTAACTCATGGGGAACGGGAGGGTGGGAGAACACTCCTGATGGGTTCATATACATTACGTATGAAGCTATGAAGCAGAATGAAGTTCTCTGTTTTATTTTGGATCGAAGAGACAACTATGAGCCAAGAGCGATTGCTATCTTCGAGATCTCTCATCCATTAAGAGGGGAATGCGAGATTTGGGTAGGTGTAGGTGATCCGGCCAATCCGTCGAAACTTAAGAGCTTCGATGATTTCTATTATCGAGGGGGTAGCTGGCCGTATCCAGCCAACAAGATGGTTCTCGATATCACCGAGTTGCTGCCATTCGATAGAAACATACTTTTTCTCAAAGTCTTTGACGGAGGTTCAATGGCTACTGGAGTTATTAGTCACTTCTCCGTCGAGGTATATGACAACTATCCTTCTGGATCTCCTGTTCAGGTATTCTCTGCTGTCGAGACTCCAGCGGATACTATCAACGGTTCGTATGTTAGTGTAAGTATCAACGATATCTCAGTGTCATCTACGAGCAATGGCTATTCTCTTGCATCTACAGGTCTCCCGGCCTCTCTTCTTTTGAAGATGAAGGAGACTCTTGGGACCTATGATGAGGATGTTGATTACAATGTCATAATCAATGGGTATGGAACAGGTTTGAGGCCTCCATCGGAAGAAGAATGGCGAGTGATCGAGAGTTCCTGGTATGAAATTCCAGGCTTTTCACCTCAAGATGGACTGCCTTATTCAGTTGACCATTCAGGCTCGGTGTACTTTCCACCTATAGGGAATCAAGGAAGCGAGGGCTCTTGTGTCGCTTTCTCTATGGGCTACTATACATCAACATTCTATGAGGCTCGTGATAGAAACTGGAATCTCTCAGGGGCTACTTGGGATGGCGGCTTCTATGGGGCTCCTTCAGACTCATATCAAAACAGAATATTCAGCCCGGATTTTGTCTATCACCAGATAAATGGAGGTAGAGACACGGGCTGTTCATATGTTGATGCAATGAATTTGATTGCTAACCTTGGAATATGTAGCTGGAGCAGGATGCCATACAGTGTAAGCGATCACACTTCATGGCCATCAGAGAATGCCTGGAGGGAAGCACCAATGTATAGAAGCAATGAGACTATGGGAGTAATTTCTGTTAAGGACGATAAGGATATTGATGCTCTCAAGTCATACATTAGCTCGGGCTATTTGATCTCGCTTTCAATAGATGCCAATAAGTATTCTACTCTGACGGCAAACGATGTGTGGAACACGAAAAACTATACGAATCCAAACACGAATCACGCAAATACGATCGTAGGATATGACGATAATTTTGACGGCACCAAGTAGAAATTCGATGAATCTGTTCGCGGAAGACTTGTGAGTGCCTTAGCGCATTCCTGAATACTTTGGTGACGGGGGAAACCACTCACTGAGATTATTTGGAACTTATGAATGACAAGTTTTCCAGGTCATCGCTTATTAATATCAGTAGATCACAAATCTTATACCAGTTTCAAGATTGACGGTTTTTTTGGCGATTGCTTGAGTGTGATTCTACACAGAACTTGACACTTAAAAAATCCCGCCAGTACATTTAGCAGTACAGATAGAATCTTCGCAAATCCAATTCCGTGCAAATTCGGGTTATTGTGAGCATAATCACAAACATGGTATAATTTTCTAAAGTCCCTCAAGGAGTGATGTTCATGCATGCCGACAAGTCTCGTAAAAGTGTTCACCTTATTTTCTTCATCTTAATTGTGATTATGTTTTCTTCGTGCAGTGGCTCGAAATCGCTTGAGGTTGTCATCCCTGATCAGAGCGTGGGACAGCATCAATTGCTTGAAGTTGATCTTTCAAACTTTGTTTCAGACAGTGAGAGCGACGTTCTATTTTCATTGCAGGAAGGTCCTGGCAGAATTGTGGGATCAGTATATGAGCTTGTGCCTGGATCAGATCAATCTGGTCGTGTTCAGGTGTCAGTTTTGATAAGAGATAGTAAAGGTAATGACTTCAGTTCGGCTTTTTTCGTGAACATTTCTGAAGGGCAGCTTCCTGATAATTCAAAAAGAAGACTGGATTTCATTGTCCCTCAACAGAATGTTGAAGTAGGAGATGTAGTTAGATTGGGCCTTGCTGGATTCAGATTATCGTCTGATGATCTGGAGTTTGAGATTATCGAAGCAAATGCTTCTATGAACGCGTCATTAGAGGACGGAGTACTTACACTGAAGCCAGCAGAAGGTGCAGTCGGTGAGGATGCTTTGTTAATAAGGGCATCTGATGGCGAGGCTTCCGTAGAATTCAAAGTACCCTATTTTGTCAGAAGAAGAAATCTCTCCCCAACTCTCAGTATTGGTGATCAGTCTGTTGTCGAGGGGGACTCTGTAAGAGTTGATCTTTCCTTGTTTGCAAAGGATCCTGATGGTAGGATCGTGGGATATGAGGTCCTCGGCGGGCCGGGAACGGTTAGCGACGAAGGCATTTACATACTGACCGCTCCTTACGGATCGAGCGGAACTCATACAGTAACAATAGAAGCAGAGGATGACAGAGGAGGGCTCGGTCGCGGATCATTCAGAGTGCACGTAATGCCTGCAGATTCATCTGAGAGGAGAACGCTCATCGTTGGGGGAGAGCAAGCCCTGTACTCCTCAATTCAGGCTGCGATTGACCAGGCAAGGGACGGCGACGTCGTGCTTGTAATGCCCGGTGAATACTGCGAAAACCTGATCCTTGACAAGGCAATAGAGCTTAGGGGATCATCCCGAGACAGTGTCGTACTAAGAGGTCAAAATCAGAATGCTCCTGTAATAATGGTCAGGACGGGGAATGGGTTCATGATTTCTGGAATGACTGTTGAAAGCAACTTAACTACGATTCAGGTTTCGAGAATCACCGGGACGATAGTTGACTGTCATGTTGTGGGCGGTCGCTTTGCAGTTTCATATAGCAGTGTGGACAGTTCCACTCTAATAGTAAAGAATTGCTCATTCTCCTCGTTGCCAGATGCTGAAGGTGAAATAAACTCTCGATTGACGGGTCTTTATGCATACGGCAGCGGGAGCGTAAGAATTGAGGGGTGTGATTTTGTCAGATCAGGTACGGGTATATATATTACAAATGATGTCAAATATGAGATTGTCGAAAGTGTCTTCAGGGAGAACAGAATAGCTGTTTCTGTCGCGGGCAATACTAGTGGAAATATTTCCAATAATAAGTTCACAGGGAATGCTGAAAATGGTTTGCTTATTAGTTCAGTTGGAATCACTGAAGTTAGTAACAATATGTTCTACAAAAATCTAATTCACGGGCTCGATCTATATCTGAGTATGTGCACGGACTGTGGTTGTGGTGGGAAGGTATTCAAGGGCACTGTGGCTGGTGGAGGAAATGTTTTTGATAGCACTGAAGGAATCTGCCCACAGAGCCATACATGGCCTGAGAATTTCTATGTGGTTGATGAGCTCCTCGGAAGGTCTGAAACAGAAATGAATCTGGGGTCGGATTGAATTGTCTAAGTTAACGTTTGGCAGGTGGCTAACAATTCTTGCAGTCTTGATGTTTCTCTCAGCCAACTGTGTGGGAGCGATCGAGATAGACTTTTTCGGCGTTGCGACATGTCAGGAATGTTTTGAAGCTGAGATGATGATCGAGAGCCTTAAGTATGAAGTAGAAGATGAGGTGATTCTCAACAAATTCATGCTTAGCGAGTCAGAGAATCAGGAGCTTAAGCTTAAGTATGCCAGAGTTTACGGTGTAGATGAAAGCGAGCTGGACTTGTATCCAATGATTTTTGTCGGCAAGGACGCTTTCACTCCCTCAAATATGAGACCGGACTTACTTCTTGAGAGCATGATGAACTACTCTCAAGAGGAAAGAGACATCAAGCTCACAGAGATAGAGGCTTTTGGCGAAGATGTGAGTCAGAGGATTACAGATCGTTATGAGCAGTTCAGTATCTTAGTCGTTCTCGGCGCTGGACTGATTGACGGTATAAACCCTTGCGCGTTTGTTGTTCTCATTTTCCTGGTTTCTTATCTGTACTACGTTGGTAGGGGAAGAAATGAGATTCTAGTTGCAGGGTTTTTCTTCGCTATTGGCATCTTTGCAGCGTACTTGGCAATGGGAACAGGGCTGCTAGGTGCAGTAGGCTACATTGAAAGCATCTCTAGGTTATTTCAGCTGATCTTCTACCCTGCCATGGCAGTTTTCACCGGCGTTCTTGCCGTTCTGTCGGTAGTCGACTTCTACAGAATGAGATACAAGAACAAAAAGGCTATACTGGAGCTTTCGCCGGGTTTGAAGAAGAAGACACATGAGATAATTCGAAAGAACGCCAGGGCGAAGACCATATGGATTGCTTCACTTGTCACCGGGATTCTGGTTTCTTTTGTCGAGTTCATGTGTACCGGGCAGGTCTATCTGCCTACGATCGTTTATATAATTAACAGTGCCGGAGTTTCGGGAAGGGCTCTTGGTTTCCTCGTGACATACAATCTTGGGTTCACTGCCCCGATTATTGCGATAACACTCGTCGCTTACTTCAGCTCCTCGACCAAGAAAATACAGGAGTTCATGACATCGACTCAGGCAGCTGCAAAGATCAAGCTGCTCATGGGGGCGCTGTTTGCCGTGTTTTTCGCAATAATGCTGAACATAACATTGAGAACCTTTAATCTGATTTGATTGTGAATCTCTTTAAGTAAGTGCCCACGTGTCTTAGATTATGCTTCCATCGGTGGCATTTTCACCACTCGATGATATTTCGAAGGAGCTTCAAGTTGTCCAAGACATTTACGAATTCGCGGGATATTAGCTCTTCAAGATCATCGGCAATAACGTCCGAATCACCTATTACTAGAATCTTCCCACTTCCCGTGCTCTGAGAAGCTATGACGGGAAAGGTTGTGTTTTGCTCCAGCTGAAGTGAGTTTGACGGCACTGAGAGATCTGCGGATGAGAATACTTGCATATCTTCTCCAGCTAAAGTGAATGCAGTCGACTCGGCGTTTGAAATGACGGTTGCGGCCGAACCGACTTCTAGGGAACAAGCGGCGAAGAGAGCTATCTTCGTAAGGTCCTGGGTGACTCGATGGGTACTGAATTGTGCGGTAGTGATCCACTGATCGGCTGAATCGTAGTTATTCACTTCGTCGAGAAGCACATTATTTGCCAACTGAATGTCTATTCCGAGTGCACTGAGAAGAGCATTCAGTATTGTATTGTCGTAATACTCAAACCATTCTCCAAGGACTATGATCTTTCCTCCCCTGCTGAGAAGAGCAGAGAGATCAGCGATTTCTCCAGTCGAGAAGGCATTGCCTGGTGTTGCTACTAGTACCGCTCCGTAGTTCTCAGGCAAGAATCCTTTTACTGATGCCAGGTCCACTGTATAACCTTTCCCCCTGAATTCCTGTATGAGTGTTTCGTATCTTTTTGATGGTTCAAACTCCTCAGTATAGTTTGAGTGGATATCATCTATTAGCAGAGACTTCGGAACTTTCGGGCCTGACCCGGGGAAACATGAAGACAATACTAGCAATGCCATAGTGATGGAAAGAACGATTATCAACCTTTTCATCAGACACCTCCTGATTCACCAATAAGCTTCCATTAAACCAAGTAGATTTCACGACCTTTCGTATCAGGCTATTCCACTATAATATAGCCTATCAGAAAGTGAACCTAATACTCACTAGCGTTGCAGACTCGTTCTGGGGGTTTCGCAGCCAGAATCTTCTTTGCTCTGCAATTATGGGAGTATGAGCAGCGAATACAGGGGTTTTCAGATAATAGTTTCATTGTGCTAGTTCCTGTCAATCAGAAATGGGAGCCGAAAGGCTCCCCGACTTACTAAAGGCGTAAATTGCTTCTATTATTCTTCGTCCTCTGAATCATCTGAGTCATCGACTAATTCTTCGGAGGGTTTTTCTTCATCTGAAGAGACTTCGACAGTTTTTTCGTCAGTCGATTCTTTCTTAGTTTCGAGAGCAGCGGCGTTTAGACCCTCTCTGCCCTCAAGAATAGCATCGGCCATGGTATGAACGATCAACTGAATTGCCCTTATGGCGTCGTCGTTTCCGGGGATTATGAAGTCTATTACATCTGGATCACAGTTGGTGTCTGCGATACCGATAACCTTAATGCCGAGTTTGTTGGCTTCTGCAACGGCAATCTCTTCTTGTTTGGGGTCAACAATGAAGATAACATCGGGAAGCTTCTGCATTTCTTTGACACCGCTCAGGTTCTTTCTAAGCTTATCGAGCCTTTTGTTTATCATGCTCTGCTCTTTCTTGGGTAGAGCGGCGAGCTTTCCCGACTCCTCCATTTCTTCGAAGTTCTTGAGAGCCTCGATTCTCTTCTTGATCGTGGTGAAATTCGTCAAAAGGCCACCGAGCCAGCGGCTGTTGACGTAAAAGGAGTCACATCTCTTCGCTTCTTCCTGTACGATTTGCTGAGCCTGCCTCTTTGTGCCAACAAAAAGGAACGTAGCACCTTCCTGAGCAGAATTTCTCACATACTCATAGGCCTCTTCAATGAGCTTAAGTGTCTTCTGAAGGTCTACGATGTAGATGCCTTTTCTCTCACCATAAATATATGGCTTCATCTTGGGGTTCCATCTTCTCGTTCTGTGACCGAAGTGAACTCCGGCTTCGAGAAGCTGTTTCATAGATACTACCGACACAAATACACCTCCGTTTTGGTTTTCCTCCGGCTTTGCGCCGATCGACCCCCGAAATGGGGGCACCGTGATCGACTGCGATTACTGCCGTGTGTTGTCCTCGTCAGCGACGAGATCTCTATATGTGTAACGCTTTGCGTTTAACCAAAGGTCTTCGAGAGAATAGAACTCTCTTCCCTTCTTACTGAATATGTGGACGATGAAGTAACCACCATCTATTACCAGCCAATCATAGCCTTTTCCTTTGTCATAGTAGATGATCTCGACGGTTTCCTTTTCGATGTACTCGAGTATCGCCTCTCGAAGAGCACCCATATGGGGGTCAGAATTGGCAGTTGCTACGACAAAGTAATCAGATAGATTTGACACCTTGGAGACGTCCAGTATTACGATGTCTTCCCCATGCTTTTCATCCAAAATGTCTGCGATTTCCTTAACTACGTTATCCAAATTGATTCTCCTATTCATATCATGGTCATCCGTTGACGGTTCACTGTACTCCGCAAAAAACCCTTCAGAAAACGATCCGTGCAAAACCACTTCCAAAACCGCGCCAAATTCGATCTTGATTCTCTCTATTCAACAGTGACGCTCTTAGCCAGGTTTCTCGGTTTGTCTGGATCTAGCCCTCTCTTAACCGCGATGTAGTATGCGAAGAGCTGCAGATAAGGTGACATCACCAGCGGATATAGGGGATCGAGAACACGAGGAACCTCGATACGACTGTTCACGGTCTTTGAGACTTCTTTGTCGTTCTCTGAACAGATAGCCAGAACCTTTGCATCTCGAGCTCTGGTTTCCATTATGTTGGAAATCATCTTCGACTTCAATTCATCCTCAGGAACTATAGCAAAGACCGGAAAGTCCTTATCCAGTAAAGCTATAGGGCCATGCTTAAGCTCTCCGGCTTGATAACCGCTTGCGTGAATATAACTGATCTCTTTGAGCTTCAAGGCGCCTTCCAGGGCAGTTGCATAGCTATACCCTCTGCCCATGTACATGAAATGTTTGAAATCGGAGTATTCCGCTGCCAGTCTTTTACACTGTTCGTTAGCGGCTGGGAGTGTATTCTCAAAAACCGTGGGCATCCCTTCCAGCTCATTAACAATCTTTGCGATATCTGAACTGCTTTGACCTATGATGCTGGAGATGCCGGCTCCCAGAAGAACCAGGACTGCAACCTGTGCGACGTAAGTTTTGGTGGCTGCCACACCTATCTCCGGACCGGCATTTATATAAATCACTGCGTCGCTCTCTCTCGAAATTGTGGACCCAACAACATTTGTAAGAGATATGATTCTGGTTCCAAGTCTTTTCGCCTTACGAATCCCCTCAAGAGTATCTGCCGTCTCACCTGATTGGGAAATAGCTATGACAAGGTCACTGAATCCTTCCGGCAATCTTCTGTAACGAAATTCTGAAGCCACTTCAACTTCTATCCGAATCCCAGAATAGTCCTGTATGAATCTCTGGAAGACTAATCCTGCGTGGTAACTTGTTCCGCAAGCCAGTACAGTTATCGATCTAGCCTTCGCGATCTCTTCTTTCAGATGATCAATCTCTTTGAACCTGGGAGCTCCATCCTTGATTCTGGACATGAGAGCATTTCTAAGAGTCTGTGGCTCTTCGAATATCTCTTTGAGCATGAAATGATCATAGCCGCCCTTTTCAGCCGAGTCCTCGCCCCAGGTTATCCTAGTTGATGATTTTTTAACAGATGTGCCGTCCAATCTGGATATACTTACACTGCCTGGACGAATTACGGCAAGTTCTCCATCATCGATGAAGTAGACGTCTCTAATATGCTTCAATAGAGGCGTAACGTCTGAGGCAAGATAGCCGCTTTCGCCAGTAGATCCTACGACAAGGGGACTCCCTTTGCGAGCTGCAACGATTACGTCGGGATGGTCCTGATGAACTACGCCAATTGCATACGCACCTTCAAGATCCACCAAAGTATGCCTTACGGCTGAAACAATGTCACCGGAATAATGGTCTTCAATGAGATGGGCTATTACCTCTGTGTCGGTCACCGACTTGAAAATGTGGCCCTTCTTTTCTAGATCTATTCGCAGAACGTCGAAATTCTCGATAATACCATTGTGCACAACCGCTATCTTTCCCGTGCAATCGGTATGAGGATGTGCATTGAAATCGGAAGGCCCTCCATGAGTTGCCCATCTGGTGTGGGCAATTCCCTGAACAACGCTCGAATCCAGCTCGTCTCCAAGAATCTTTTCGAGAGCGGAAATCCTTCCAACGGCCTTCGTTACTCTTAGACCTTCTCGACTGTTCACGGCAACTCCTGCAGAGTCGTAGCCTCTATATTCAAGCTTCTTCAGGGCATCTACAAGCTTTCTTATTGTGAGGTCTTCTCCAACCATTCCAACAATGCCGCACATACTACTTTTCTCCAATCTTCATTTCGAGGCTCTTAACTAGATCGCCCTTGACTCCCTGGTAAGCAACTCTAATTGCGTTCTTTATGGCGAGGGCATTAGAATTGCCGTGGGCCTTCACAACGGCCCCTTTAACACCAAGGATGAAAGCACCTCCGTACTCACTCGGGTCCATAGCTCTTTTCAGCCGTTCCAGCGCGCGTTTGAGAAAGAGAGCACCGATCAGTCCGAAAAGACCGCTCCTCTTGATTTCTTTCTTAAGCGTTGCTGAAATCAGCTTTCCCGTGCCTTCCATTGCTTTCATGGCAACGTTTCCGTCGAATCCGCTGCAGACAACTACATCTAC
>Ga0334898_1001066_pt1 | contig 34578 bp, 30 predicted proteins | sample GraSluR3_MG_10_FD_207228 | JGI IMG/M metagenome (GOLD analysis project Ga0334898, IMG submission 207228) | Sludge microbial communities from methane-producing bioreactor in Wageningen University, Netherlands - Granular Sludge_3_08-R3 | ecosystem: Engineered > Bioreactor > Anaerobic >... | reverse complement strand
TCTTTTTAAAGGCATTGAGCACATTATTGTGTCGATGGGGATTAACGAGCATTACCAATCGATGAGCCGAGGCGTTATTGATACTCGCGACATGGTTTACTTCTTTGGCTTAGCAGCCCTTTTTATTTTATTCACCCGAACGGCTATACAAAGCCGAAAATGGTAACATTGTTCTAACTCAAATCGTTATGCAGCCAAAAATTTCACCTCGGAGTAAAAGTTTTCTTGAACTTGCAATAGGATTTGTAACCATTATCCTAATTGGATACATTGCGTCTGTTGCCTACTTGCGCTTCGATTTAACCACCGAAAAACGTTATACACTCGACAGAAACACCAAAGATGTTCTCTCAAATCTCGACGATATTGTACACGTTAAAGTTTACCTTGATGGTGAACTGCCCTTGGGATTTAGATATATGCAACGCGAGCTAAGCGAGCTACTTGGCGAATTTGAGGTGTACGGTAAAAGGATGTTTCAGTTTGAGTTTATCGACCCAACCTCATCAACAAATAAGGCAGAGCGTGAGGCAATGCTGCGCGATTTGACCGACAAGGGACTTGAACCTACCAATGTGCAGGAACGCGATCCTAAAGGAGGGTCAACGCAACGGATTATCTTCCCTGGTGCAGTTGTATCTTACAAGGGGCGAGAGGCCGTGGTGAATTTACTTAAGAACAACCCTGCGCTTAGCGGCGATGAGAATATCAATATATCAATTCAAGGGTTTGAGTATGCCATATTAAGCGCAATGCTTAAGCTACAACCCGATAGCTTACCCAAATTGGCATTTGTGCACGGACACGGACAGCTCGATGAGTTTGAAACGGGCGATATTGCCCAAGAACTTGTTGGCCAGTTTGAGGTACATCGTGTAATGCTTGGTGGTGAGGTGGGAGGGCTCGACCCTTATTCAGTTGTTATTATGGCTGGGCCAACAAAAAGAGTTTCCGAGGCCGATAAGCTAGTTCTCGATCAGTACATAATGGGTGGGGGAAAGGTGCTTTGGTTTGTCGATGGAGTTACCGTAAGCATCGATAGCCTATCGAATGGGGCAACTACTTTGGCTTACCCAAATAATCATAATTTGGAGGACATCCTGTTTAAGTATGGCGCACGGGTAAATCCAACCCTTATCCAGGATATGCAGTGCTCGGTAATTCCTGTAAACGTTTCACTGCCAGGCCAAGATTCGCGTTTTGCTCCCGCTCCGTGGGTATACTACCCGTTGCTGAATAGCCCCAGCAACCATCCAATAACTCGCAATTTGAATATTGTAAGCGCAAAGTTTGTTAGCCCGGTCGATACTGTTGGACTAAACCCCGAGGTGCAAAAACAAATCCTTCTTAAAACTTCACCCTACACCCGAACGGTAAACGTACCGGCATTTATCAATTTGGCACAAATTGAGCAAAGCCCGCTCGAAAGAGATTTTACCCAATCGAACTTACCTATTGCAGTTTTGCTTGAAGGTGAGTTCCCTTCAGTTTTCACCAACAGACCATTGGCATCGCTTAATAACGGAAACTCATTTCGCTTTCGCGAAAATAGTTTGCCAACCCGCATGATTGTGGTTGCCGATGCCGATATTATACGTAACGATGTTAGTCGTCGAGGCGATGGTGCGTACATCACACCTCTAGGTTACGATAGGTATACCAATCAAACCTATGGTAACAAGGATTTGGTGGTGAACATGGTGAATTACCTTAACGATGATATGGGTCTAATGAACCTTCGATCGAGAGAATTTAAGCTTCGGTTGCTCGATAAGAACAAAGTGCTTGAGCAGCGCACCAAATGGCAATTGCTGAATTTGGTCGTTCCATCTGCTGTTCTTCTGCTTTTTGTTATAGCTTGGCTGTTGGTTCGAAGGAAACGATACGCAAAATAATAAGCTTTAGCATGCAGATACTAAAAAGGTTTTGGTGGTTCATATTGCTATTGGGCATAGCTGCAATTTTTATTTTTAGCAATAGGTATAAGCAGCGAAAGCAGCTGGCCGAGAAAGATTTCGCTGTTGAAAGTTTAAGTTCCATTACAAGCATTGGCATAAGCAATGCAGGCGGAATGCTTACGCTGGAAAGGCAAAACGATGGGTGGCTAGTTAACAATTCATTTATAGCCAATAACGAAGCTGTTGAAGCGCTCTTCAGGGTAATCTCGAGGGTAACAGCCGAGTCGCCAGTTCCATTGTCGGTAAACGATAGCCTTGTTAACTATGCTTTGCGCTATGGTTTGCAGCTAACCATTGCCTTTGCAAATAAGGGGGATAAGTGTATAAGCCTTCATAGCACAGAAACATACAACTTAGGAAATATTGGTGTTATAAAGGGTTCGAGAACGGCCTATAAATTATCATTGCCGCAGTTCAAGGGAAAACTTACCTCGCTATTTAGGGTTGATGAACTGTACTGGAAATCGAACAAAATATTGTTGCCTTCGCTTCACGAGATAACTTCAGTTGAAGTAGAAATTCCGAACGACATTGTAAAATCGTTTAGGATTGATGTTAGCGAGGATACAGTTAGCCTTTACAGCGTATACCATGGTAATTTTTTGCAAAATTTCAGCGCTGATAAGGTGACCCGTTACTTGGAAAGTTTATCTTCAATTGAATTCGAAAAGATTGCCGACACAATCAGTGTATTGCCTTCGCGGGTCGACTATTCCATCCGAATTCAAAGCACCAATGGCGATATGCATAAAATTAAGGTTTACCCAGTTCCCGTTCAACCGTATTTTGACGAGCTAGGTCGTGAGGTTCATTACGATCCGAATAGCGTATACTTAACCTACCAGTCGAGTAGTACCGTTTTTGTGGCAAACTACATGGATATTTACCAGATACTTAGAGATATTTCTTTTTTCACTGAGAGGTAGCGTTGACTTTCGCGTAATTTGCGAATTATTTAATAATATTGAGTTTGCTTGAATAAACATCGTTCAAAGCGATTATGGTATAAAAGGCAACCGTTTAGTAAGCAGTATTAGCTCAAATTTTGTATATTTGCTAACTTAATCTTATTAAGTTTAGAAATTGACTTACTTTTGCTTAATAATCTAAAAAATCTATACGGATGAAATTTGTAGTTTCAAGTACCGAGCTTCTAAGCCACTTATCTGTGGTAAGTAGGGTAATCAGCTCAAAGAATACCCTGCCAATTCTCGATAACTTTCTATTTAACCTCGAAGGTAACGACCTTGAGATTACTGCCTCAGATCTTGAGACAACCCTAACGACAAAAATTAGGCTTGAGAATGTAACCGATGGCGGTCAGGTGGCAATTCCCTACCGTATTCTTGTTGATACTCTTAAAGAGTTTCCAGAGCAGCCGCTTACCTTTGATATCAATGCTCAAAACCTAGCCATTAAGGTTAGTTCCGATACGGGTGAGTTTAACATTGTTGGCCAACCAGCCGAGGATTTTCCTGCTAAAGCAGTAGTTAAAGAGGAGGCTAAAGTTTCGGTTCGGGTTCCTGCACATGCTTTACTTTCAGGTATAACCAAAACCATATTCGCAACTGCCGATGATGAGATGCGTCCGGTGATGAACGGAATTCTGTTCGAGCTATCCGACGAGGCGCTTACCTTTGTTGCTTCCGATGCGCATAAGCTTGTTCGCTACAAGAGGCTCGATGTGAAATCCGATCAAACAAAATCGTTCATCCTCCCCAAAAAGCCAGCGTCGCTACTAAAAAATGTGTTGGTAAAGGAGAACGCCGACGTTATGGTTGAGTTTGACGATAAGAATGCGCTTTTTACCCTTGAGAACTATACCCTGGTTTGCCGTTTGGTTGAGGGTGTTTATCCCAACTACAACTCGGTTATCCCTTCCGATAACCCAAATAAGATGACCATTGATAGGCTCGATTTTTACAACTCGTTAAGGCGTGTTGCTCCGTTTACCAACCAGGCAAGCAATCTGGTTAAGCTATCGCTTAGCGGTAATCAGCTCGAGGTATCGGCACAGGATCTCGACTTCTCAATTTCCGCTTTCGAAAGGATGCAGTGCCAGTACGAAGGCGATGAGATGGAAATCGGATTTAAGTCGGTGTTCCTCATCGAAATTCTAGCCAATATTTCCTCAAGCGATGTTATACTCTCACTTTCCGATCCATCGAGAGCAGGTTTGCTTTTCCCAGCAGTAAACGATAACGAGGACGAGGATGTGCTCATGCTGCTTATGCCAATGATGGTTGGTGCTTAAACATTATAATATTAAACTAAATGCAAGCCGCTATTACCTATCGTAGTGCGGCTTTGCTTTTTTGCAGAATTATTTTCAGATGGAAATCAACATAAAAAACCCGCTAGTTTTTATCGACCTTGAAACAACAGGTATTGACGTTGTTAACGATAGGATAATTGAAATTTCGGCGCTTAAGCTTATGCCCAATGGCGATACTGAGCTAAAAACGCGTAGGATTAACCCAACCATTCCAATTTCTCCTGAAGCAACGGCTGTTCACGGCATATCAGATAAGGATGTTGAGAATGAACCAACTTTTAAGGAGGTGGCCAAATCGTTGGCTAAATTTATGGAGGGTTGTGACTTGGCTGGCTTTAACTCAAACCGATTTGATTTTCCGTTGCTTGCCGAGGAGTTCTTGAGGGCAGATGTAGATTTTGATTTTCGTAAGCGAAAGTTTATCGATGTGCAAACCATTTTCCACAAAATGGAGAAGCGAACCCTTGAGGCTGCTTACAAGTTTTATTGCAGCAAAACCCTTACCGATGCCCACTCGGCTGAGGCCGATACGTTGGCAACCTATGAGGTGCTAAAGGCTCAGCTCGACAGATATCCAGAACTTGAGAATGATATTAATTTTCTTGCTGAATTTAGTACTCATAACAAAAATGTTGATTTTGCCGGACGAATAGTTTCCGATGAAAACGGAGTTGAGGTATTTAACTTTGGCAAGTATAAGGGGCAGCCTGTTGAGGCAATATTCGAAAAAGAGCCAAGCTATTACGCATGGATGATGAATGGTGACTTCCCTTTGTACACTAAAAAAGTGCTCACTAATATCTATCTAAGGCTAAAACAAAAGTAGCTAGCTTAAAGCTTAGTTCGTTTCAATAATTTCGTACTTGTTCAGCTTTAGGTAAAGCGTATTTCTGCTCACGCCAAGCTTTCGGGCTGTTTTGCTTATGCTACCATCAAGTGCGTAAAAGGCTTTTTCAACCATTTCTTTTTCAATTACATCGAGAGGTTTAATGCGCTCAATAACTCGTTGCTTAGCAAGGTTAAGGTGCATTTGTTTGAATTGCCTTTCATTTTTAAATTTTGCAAACATTTCACCCTTGTTCAGTAATACACGCTTGGCAAATTCCTTCATTTCGTTTGCATTCTCTGGCCATTCGTACCTGCGAAGTATGAGTAATATTTTGCGAGGAATACTAGGGATTTGTAGCTTCAGCTCGTTTGCTTGAAGGGTTAATATGTGATCGAATAGGGGAAGCACATCAGCACGTCGTTCTCTTAAGGGTAGAATATGAATGGAGAAGTTTGTTAAAACTGATAAAAGTTCGGCGCTAAATGTTCCATCTTTTACCATTTGCTGAAGATTGGCTGATGTTGTTGCAATTAATCTAATATCTACAAAAGTTGCGTTGTTACAACCTTTGCGTGAGGTTATGCTGCTTCGGAGAGTATTGAGCAGCAGCTGTTGTAGGCTAAGGGGCAAAAGTTCGATGGATTTAATTAACAGGGTTCCTCCGTTCGATTGCTCAATTGCACCAGCACATTCGCCTCTTTTGAGGTGGGTTCGGTAATTGCTCGAAAAGCCCCAAAGTTCCTCTTCCATTTGGGTTTCGGTTAACCCATCTAAATTTGCTATTGTAAGGCCATGCAATTGCCTGTTGCTGGCATTGTGTATTGCCTGGGCAAAAGTTTCCTTACCGCAAGCGGCTTCTCCGCTAATTAGCGCATGCGATTTGCCGTAGGCAATTTTTTTTGCTTTTCTCACCAACCTTTTGGTTATTGGCGATATGGCAATAATATCGTTAAAACTTGTAGAGATGTTTTTGTTGGTGTGTTGGTTGGTAAATGCTAGGGCTTTGGCGAGCGGGGTAAAAGTTAAAAGGAACGAATACGGTTCTTTCCCAATGTTTGTAACATTAAGCCTAAAATACCCAGGTTTTGGAATGGTATTTAAATGAATGTCAAATTTTGCATAGTTTCCGGTTGTGGTAATTTGGCTGGCAATTTTTCTCCATTCCGGGATTATACTCTTAATGTTCTCGTGTGTTGTTCCGTTGCCCGCAAACCCAAAGGTTTGTAGCGTTTCGTTGCTAATAAACTCTATTTGGCCCGATTGCGAGAGAATAGCGTTTGTTTGCTCGTTGTGATTGAGCAATGCGAAGTGCTTTTTTAAAACCTTTTGCATTGCTGCATGTTTTTTTGCTAAATCAAGTTCTTGCTCAATGCCCTTTGCAATTGAAAATAGTAAGGGCTTATAGCCATGGTTGTTTCCTTTAATAGTATAACAAATGCTAACTGCGCCAATTGTTTCGGAGCAATGCTTAACGGGTACCGATAGGCATTCCCACTCCAAATTATCAGATGATGAAACAAATTGACCACGGCTGCTCCCAAAGGTAAATCCGTTGCCGTAAACCTCATTTATCGATTTGTGTAGTATGCTTTTCTTATGAGGATGGTACCCAAGCGAAATGGACAATTCTTCTAACATCTTGTTTGTTGAGCGATGCGAAACAGAGTAAAGAACATACCCGTTCGGACAGAATACAAAAAAGACGAACTCTTGATTGTCGAAGTATTTTGCCGAAAGGTCAATATGCTTTTTGGCAACGTCTAAAAGCTCTTTATTCTGTTTCAGGTGCCATTTTAGCTTATCGGGGGTTAACGATAAAACTTTACCTATATCGGATTTTTCTATTGTAATTGTGCTCATTTTTTAACTATAGTTCAGTGTTTAATAAATTTATTAAATATTAAACCTTATGAAGCTTTACTGAGCGGTTATTTTGTTTTTTAGGAGATATTGTATGGAGGCAAAATGTCGGTTGCCATGCAAAGAACACTTAATTACAGTATAGTAATGAAATCTGACTGTATCAGCTAACAAATAAAATATCAGTATTTTCTATATTTTGTGTGGAGATTATATAAGAAATGCTTTTTATGGAAAGAATAAAAGCAGAAGAACTACAATAAAGCATGCCTAGCAAATGCAAAACTGAGGATATTGCTGGGCTATTAGTACGAGGAAATCTTATGCGTAGTTTGTTTAAAGTAATTCTAGTATGTTGCGTAAAGCCTTACTACACGTTCAATGGCTTTTTCGCAAACTGGGCAAAATCCTGAGGCCGAGTTACTCTTCATTCTACAATCAATGTATGGCCTGTAAACACCCTTACTAACATATCCTCCACCCTCAAAAACACCAATGGTCGACACATAATCCTCATTGGCTGGTGTTGGTATTGGTGTGCTTGGGTCAACCATGTTTTTCCACTTTAATTCAAAGTTTACAAGCGTAGTAATGTTTGGCTCCCAGGGTTCAACGTTTGTTGGGTAAAAGTTCTGATAAGCCACGTCCGAGGTGTAATACTCATCGGCTAGTCCTGCCAAACCATGCCCAAGCTCGTGAATAAAAACTTCGTTTGCTAGCGCATGATCCGATGTACAAACATTGTAATGGTTAAATATTCCACCCCCTCCATACTGGTTGGTATTAACAAGTACATAAACAATATCAGCCGGAGCATTAGCCGCAATATCCATAACCCGTTTAAACTTGGTTGTTGTTAGGTAGCGATCAATTCCAAAGGTGTAAAACGATGAATGAGCTGCTGTGCTATTCCATATTTTTTCATCAGGATTGGTTGGCCCGCTATGCTGCGATGGTGATTCAATAGCCCAAATATTAATTTGGTTTGTCAGGTTACTAAATGGTTTTTGGCTAAAAAGGTAATCTTTAAACTTTGTTACATCGTTTATAAACTTATCCATTTGTTCGGCGGTGTATCCTTCGGCAATAAAGGCAATATCCAGTTTCGAGGTATAGCTGCCTTTGTTTACTATTTGCGTGGTCTTATATTTTTGGGGTTGATGTTTGCCAATAAACATGCTTGTTGGGTCAACCTCAAATTCGTAAAGCTTTTCAAACTCTCCGTTTTTTTTCCTTGCGCTAAACTCAATTCTTACAATTTTTTTAGGGTATGGTATTCGCGTAACCTGCTCAAACGATTTATTTAAAAATTGAGCTTCACTCACAGTTTGCCACTCCTGAAAAAGAGTACAAAAACCCTTGGAGTAAATGTGCTTTTGAGTTTCACGGTCGTAAACATCAACCCTATAGCTGCCAAGGTTAAGCGAATCAATGGTGCTTGAGTGCGAACCACTCCAGAATGGCTCCTCTTTAAGCTCATCTAAAAAGAGTTGCTGGTTGTTACTGTTTCCTGCCAAAAAGTAGTCAATGCGTAGGGCCTTATTTTCAAACCAGTCGGGAAAAATTACCTGACCAGCAATATGCTGTGAGCAAATGGCCAGAAGTATTGTAGCCATTAAAAACTTTCGGAAATTGTAAAGCATAGTACTCAGGATATTGTGGGTTGCAAAATATTTATTGAGGAATGATGGCTTATCCTAAATAGCTTTTAAGCACTTTGCTGCGGGTTGTTTGCTTTAGCCTTTTTATAGCTTTCTCCTTAATTTGGCGAACCCTCTCGCGGGTAAGGTCAAGTTCTTCGCCAATTTCTTCGAGTGTATGCGGATGTTTACCGTTTAAACCGAAGTACAGGCGAATAATTGCGGCCTCACGTGGGGTTAGGGTGGATAAAGCTCTCTCAATTTCTTTCCTAAGGCTATCGTTTAGCAAACCCCGATCGGGTGCAGGTGTTTCGTTCGAAAGAAGCACATCGTAAAGGTTGCTATCCTCGTCCTGCGAAATGGGAGCATCCATTGAAACGTGTCGGTTCGAACTTTTTAGCGCCTCCTTTATATCGTTAGGCGCAAGTTCAAGCACCTCCGAAAGCTCCTCAATTGATGGTTCTCTTTCAAACTTCTGCTCAAGCGAAATAAACGCTCTGTTTACCTTGTTTATTGAACCTATTTTATTGAGGGGTAGTTTTACAATTCGGGCTTGCTCGGCAAGTGCTTGCAGTATTGCTTGCCTAATCCACCAAACAGCGTATGATATGAACTTAAAGCCTCGGGTTTCATCAAAGCGTTGAGCCGCTTTAATAAGGCCAAGGTTTCCTTCGTTTATAAGGTCGGGGAGGCTTAATCCTTGGTTTTGGTATTGCTTAGAGACTGATACTACAAAACGAAGGTTTGCTTTTACTAGCTGATCGAGTGCCTGCTTATCTCCTTCCTTGAGGCGACGGGCAAGGTTAACCTCTTCTTCAGTAGTCAATAGGTCAACTTTTCCAATCTCATGAAGGTATTTGTCAAGCGAGACAGTTTCACGGTTGGTTACTTGCTTTATGATTTTAAGTTGCCTCATAACCCTAAACCTTTTAATTTTGAGCGCTGAAATATATACATTAATCGGTTTAAATCATCACCTTTTATTATTTTTTTTTGGTGAGGCTCTTTTTTTTGCTATTCGTTAGGCTGTTAGAGATAAAATGCTTAACATTGCAAAATATTCCCGTATATTTCAGCACTTGTAATTCCCTTTAAAACACATCGTTGTAATTCAACTCTCTGTTCATTCATGCATATAACCTATTTTACTAGCAATAGTAATGGCATAAAGCAATTCAAATTCACATTCACAAAAAACATATGTACGATATTTTAGAACTTAACAAAAAGTTACTCCCCGAGCTTAAAGAAATAGCAAAAGGGATGAACATTAAGCGCATTGAGTCGCTGCGCAAGCAAGATTTAATCTATAAAATTTTGGATCAGCAAGCCATTGATGCGGCTGCTACCCAAGACAGAAAGAGCAAGCCCAAGGACTCGGACAAGCGAGGAAGAAAACCTGAGCGAACGAGTGAAAACGCTCAGCGACCAGCAAAATCTGACGAGAAGCATGGCAAGCAAGATGCTAAGCAGACACAGTCCAAAGGTAAAGAAGGAGGGCCGAAATATCAGCCAGATAACAAGGATAAGGCTGATGATGCCCAGCAAGGCGATAGGAATAAGCGGAAACGCTTTACTCGCAAACGCGACCTAGCCGAAAACCAAGGACAAAAGCATGCTGAAAAAGTGAAGGATGACTCACCAATTACCATGCTCGATGATGATAGCTCCGTTTCAAACATGGATAAAGCAATTGCTGTTGAGCAGGAAGTAAAAGCAGACAAACCTATTGAGCTAACTGTGGCTGAAAAAGCTCAGGCTGATCAGAGTAAAGACGATACCCCAAAGAGTGGTGATCAAAAAAATGATGGACAGAAAAGACAACCACATCGCGAATTTCAGCAGAAGAAAGGTCACGACAGGCGTAACAACGGTGAGCGTTACGAGTTTGAGGGCATAATTAATGCAACAGGTGTTCTCGAAATTATGAGCGATGGATATGGTTTCCTTCGGTCGTCGGATTATAACTATCTTAACTCACCCGACGATGTTTACGTATCGCAATCGCAGATAAAACTTTTTGGCCTTAAAACTGGCGATACCGTTACCGGAACCATCCGCCCACCAAAGGAGAACGAAAAGTATTTTCCCCTTATTAAGGTATTAGAAATAAACGGACGGAGCCCCGATTATATCCGCGATAGAATTCCTTTCGATTTTCTTACTCCGCTTTTCCCCGATGAGAAGTTTACGCTTATTGGAAATGGGCAAAACAGCCTATCGGCAAGGGTAGTCGATATCTTTTCGCCAATTGGGAAAGGGCAAAGGGGACTAATTGTTGCTCAGCCAAAAACTGGTAAAACCATCCTGCTAAAAGATATTGCCAACTCAATTGCAGCCAACCATCCAGAGGTTTACATGATTGTGTTGCTTATCGATGAGCGTCCTGAAGAGGTAACCGATATGGCTCGTAGCGTAAATGCTGAGGTAGTATCATCAACCTTCGATGAGCCTGCCGAAAGGCACGTTAGAGTTGCTAATATTGTACTCGAAAAGGCAAAGCGTATGGTTGAGTGCGGTCACGATGTGGTTATTCTGCTCGACTCAATAACCCGTTTGGCAAGAGCGTTTAACACGGTTCAGCCTGCCTCGGGCAAGGTGCTATCGGGAGGTGTTGATGCTAACGCACTTCACAAGCCAAAACGTTTCTTCGGTGCTGCGCGTAATATTGAGAACGGTGGCTCACTTACCATTTTAGCAACAGCGCTAATTGATACGGGAAGTAAGATGGATGAGGTTATTTTTGAGGAGTTTAAAGGAACTGGTAACATGGAGCTACAGCTCGATCGTAAGCTATCGAACAAGAGGGTTTACCCTGCTGTTGATGTTACCGTTTCGAGCACTCGCCGCGAAGACCTTCTGCTCGATAAGGGTACGCTTAACAAGACTTGGATTCTGCGTAATTATCTTACAGATATGAATTCTGTTGAAGCTATGGAGTTTTTGCGCGATAGGCTTGTGAAAACTCAGTCGAATGAAGAGTTTTTTATGACCATGAACAGTGATATATAGGATTGGTTAACTAGATGTTGAAAAGGCCAGCTAACTTGTTAGCTGGCCTTTTTTTTATGAATGGTGAAATTTGAAAAGTATCTTGTTTGTTAGCAATGAGTATAGCTTATGTTTTAATAAGTTTCGTGAAACCAAATCAAATAATTCTGCCTGATAATAACACTACTAACAAAAGTAGAATAGAAGCGGATTTGGATATTACTTTTTTAAGCGAGCTGTGCTGGTTTGAAATTGTTTAATATTAATTTCCATCCAACATATATTTTCTGAGTTTCTCGGTTTCTGGATCTTTAAAGAGTTTCTCTGGTTTTCCTTGTTCAACGATTTCGCCATAGTACATAAAGGCCACATTGTCAGCCAATCTTATAGCTTGTCTCAGCACATGGGTTACCAGAATAATTGTATAATGCTTTTTTAAATCATGAAACAGGTTTTCAATTATTTTGCTAGAAGTTGGATCTAATGCCGAGGTTGGTTCATCTGCAAGAATAATTCGTGGTTTTACTGCTAATCCCCTTGCTAGGCATAGGCGCTGTTGTTGTCCTATCGAAAGGCTCGTTGCAGGGTCGTGTAGCCTGTTTTTTACCTCGTTCCACAGACCTGTTTCACGCAAATGCTTTTCAACGCTGTAATCAATTAGTTTATTGTCTCGTATGCCCTTAAGTTTAAGCCCGTAGGCCACATTCTTATATATAGATACAGGTAAAGGAAACGGCCGCTGGGATAACAAACCCATTTTTTGTCGAAGTACCGGTAAGTTGGTTGAAGAGTTAAGGATATCATCCTGTTCAATGAAAATATTTCCACTCACTTTCAGCTCTTTGTATAAATCAGTGAGTTTGTTGATGCATTTCAACAGGGTGGTTTTACCGCAACCCGAAGGGCCAAGTAAAACTGTAATTTTATTTTTGGGAATTTCAAGGTTAATGTTTTTTAGTATATGGTTGTCTCCTGCATGAACATTTAGGCTTTTTATCTTCAGTATACTTTCGGTTGTATCGACTTCAATATTTGCTTGCTCTATTGTGTCAGTCATTGTTTCAATTTTTTGCGTATACATGGTTGCTTCTATTTAATATTTGTTTTGGAAAATTGCTTTGATATTGCCCTTGCTGATATGCTTATTACTAAGATGATTATGGTTAGTATTGCCGCAGCTGCAAAAGCCCTTTCCCGTACTTCGGGAATGGGGGAGCCAAGCTGGAAAAATATGGCTAGCGGAAGTGTTGCCGCAGGTTCATCGAGGTTAACCGGAATTAAATCGGTATAACCAGCGGTAAAAAGAACCGAAGCTGCATCGCCAATACCACGGCCAAAAGCAAGCAATACAGCAGTAATAAAACCCGAAAAGCCTTGCTTAAACATTATTTTAAAAGCCATTTCCGATTTTGTAGATCCGAGAGCAAGTCCGGCTTCATGCAGGCCTTTGGGGATTGTGTTCAACACTTCATCGAAGGTACGTACAACAATTGGGGTGATTAACAGCGCAACGGTAATAATACCAGCTAGCAACGAGGCATTTAATCCTAGGTACAGCATCAGGGTAAAGCCAAATGCCCCGTATACAATTGAAGGAATTCCCCACAAGGCATCCAGTAAATATCGGATGGTATTTTGTGTGCGTTTTTTTCTGACAAGGTGAACATTGATATACAAAGCTGCTGGCATACCAATAAGTATTGATATAATGGTTGCTCCTAGTGCAATGTACAGCGAACCAATTATGGCGTTTAGCACGCCGCCTTCTCCGCCGTAATAATATCCTCCTTTGGGTGTTTTAAAAACCATTTCCAACGAAAGTGAATTGAAGCCTTTCACAAAAATGATTACAATGATAAAGGCCAGCATAGCAATTAACGAGAAGGTTGCAAAACCTGATAAATACCTAAAAACCTTTTCTTCAATAATTTTTGCCTTGTTCATCTTTCGCGAGTTTTATAGATAAAATACCTGAATACCATATTGATTACAAGGATTATTACTAATAGCAGCAATGCTGCAAACATAAGGGCCGAATCGTACATGGGTATTGATAGCATCTCGCCATAATTATTGGCGATTAATGCCGGCAGTGGGTAACCCGCTTCAAATGGATTGAATTTGGCCTGTACCATATTGCCAACAACCATCATTACAGCCATTGTTTCGCCAAATGCTTTGGCAATGCCCAATCCAAAAGCAGAGATTATTCCAGGGTAGCTTTTTTTTACCACTACATGTTTAACCGATTCCCATTCAGTTGCCCCAAGCGAAAGTGAGGCTTCTTTCATTCCAATGGGTACCGTCCGAAAAACTTCAATTATCATGTTAAGAATATAGGGGATACACATTACTGCCAAAACAATGCCTCCGGCTAAGATGGTATACCCCGATGATTTTATATTTAATACAGGGGCAAGCACATCGGATACAAATGGAACAATTACTAGAATACCCCACACGCCATAAATAACCGAGGGCAAACCGGCTAAAATATCTATTACTGGGTGCATGATTTTTATTAGCCTACTGGATGAAAATTCAGTCAGGTAGATGGCAGCCAATAGGCATACCGGAGCAGAAAGCAGAAAAGCAAGCAGGGTTACATAAAGCGAACTGGCTATAAATGGCCAAAATCCGAACTTACCTTCATGCGGCAACCATTCGGAAGTACCAATAAGGGTTAACAGCGATTGGTGTTCGAACAAAGGTGAGGCCTTAAAGTATAACCCTACTCCGATTATTAATGGCAAAAGCAGGATGGTTACCAGTGTAGTAACCATCCATGCACCCGAAATTTTGTCAAACAATTTTCTTTTTAATAGCATGCGCTATTCCATTTTTTCAAGATAACCATCAATTTTACTTTGATCGATTGGGACATAACCCGCTTCTTTTACAAATTTTTGTCCCTCAGTGAGTGTCCATTTAATAAAATCTAATGTGGCCTGTTTATTGGGTTTGCCTTTTGATACAAAATAGAGTTCCCTAGCAGGAGGCGATGGGTAAACCCCGTTTGCAATGGCTTTAAGGATGCCATCGAGCGAATCGTAAAAATCTTCGTCAGGGTCGATGGTTCCGTTGCCGTTAATATCAATGGGGATAACTTCTATTCCAGGACGTTTCTTGCCTGTTTTTATGTCGTAGGCAAAAATGGTATTGTTAAAACCAATTCCAGCAGGATCTTTAGCAACTGCTTCGGCTAGGCCAGGGTCGCCGTAAATCCCAATTCCTTTTAAATCTTCCTGTTTCCCTCCTATGTATTTTGCCCAGGTTCCTGCTGCCCCACAGGCATCGGAGCGGGTGTATACTGCAAATTCGCTCTTGTTTTCGGTTTTAAGAAGGTCGCCCCAATCTGTAATTGTACCTTCGATGAACACTGCCCGAAACTCATCTCGGGTAAGCCCGCGTGTTTTTAATATTTCGAGATAAGCATTTTGGTCGCTGATAGTTGGTACCACCGCATCGATAGTGAGGCCTACCCACCAAACGCCTTTGTTTTTTTCTTCTTGTGTTATTTCACGTGAAAACATACCTAGGTCAACCGCCCCAGCAAGTGCATCGGCCATGCCTTTCCCAGCACCTCCACCTGAAATGTTAAACCGTACCTCTGGGTTTTCTTTTTTATACTCTTCACCCCATTGAACTACCAACGGATACAGAGCAAATGCTCCTGAGATGCTAATTGTATTCTCCTTACTTTTTTTGGATGCGCATCCAGATAGTAACAGAACTGCTGCAAGTGCGTAACTTATAATTGATTTCATGCTATTTTGTTTTTACTGATTAAGTATTATTGTTGTGGAAATAAGGTTGGTGTTAGCGAGAGCTGGACATAAATAAATTGTTGAAAACCTGCATTGCTATCTCCCTGTAAGGTTTTTAGCGTATTGGTTGGCAGGTAAAATAAATATCCACTTTCTAGTATACCCCAATCGCTGAATTTGTACTTGAGCACTAAATCGTTTTCGTAACCTAGGTTTTTATCGGTTGGAGTTGTTGCGTTATTTTGTGCCAAACGGAAATAATGCCCTATGTTGCGAAGGCTTACCGATTTGGAGAATTTGTAATCGAGGTAAAAATAGTAGTCAGCTAAGCCTCCCTGATTGGTGTGCGATGAGAAATTCCGGTAATAATCCATAAAACCATAGAATCGGTGCCTTGCTCCATAATGAATGTCGAAAAGATTTTCAGTATTTTGTTCGGCACCTGTTTTGCTGTTTCCCGAAAGAAGAGTTAACCCAATTCCGGGAGTAAAATTGTTGATTTTATAGCTTCCATCAACAGCGAATAGGTATGCACTTACATTTTTATCAGTATTTGTTTTACCATACTGATAATAAGCCTCTCCCCACATGTTGAGATCGTCTTTTTTAAAAGCAGCATAAAAACCTGTAGTTTGCTTATAGTACAATGTATTGGTCGTATCTGTTTTGGTTGCTCCTACTGCCGTGTGAAGTAGTGAAAGCGCAAGGTTTTCGTTAAATGTATGGTTTGCCCACAAAAACATCAGGTTTTTTATACGGTTTGATGGATATAGATTGCCTGATGATGCTTCGGCTAAACTATTCCATGTGCCTGCTAAATGGATATCCCAATTGGCAGCCTTAAGTTTAAAAAGCACAGCATCGTAAGTCATGCCATTGTTGTTCCAATTGCGAGTGGCAAGCAGACGCTGGTTATCGTACTTCAGCTCCTGACGGCCAACAGAAACCCAACCGAGGGTCCCTAGTTTTATTTCAGCGTACCCTTCATAGAGTTCCAATGAAGCTTCATCGCCAAAAACACCCGAAGAGCTTCTTTGCGATTCATCGCCCCAAAGCCTTACATCCTGAGGTGTAATGGTTAACTTAAAGTTTTTGGTTTCGTAGTTGAACGATATTCGGGAACGTTGCCAGATTAATCCAGCTGGAGTAGTATCTTTAGCGGATAAGCTGCGGTAACCATCGCGAAGTTCGAACCGGTTTCGCAATTCAGCTTGAATGTTAAATTGGGCCGGGAGTTTTACAGAGGTAATTGTAATTAAGGAAGCGAGTAATAATACTTGTTTCATACCATTTTATGAATTTAGATGAAACAAATCTACCTATTTGAAATTTAATAGGTTACAGCATAAAAACGTATTTTAATTCTACGTTTTTGTGCGTATTCTATACGTTATAAAGCGTACCTTAAATTTCGATAACTCCGTTTTTTATGGCATATATAACAAGTCCGGGGGTGTTCTTTGAACTTGTTTTAAGCAAAAGGTTTTCACGGTGCTTGTCAACCGTTCGTTTACTTATATGAAGTGAATCGGCAATTTCCTGATTGGAGTAGCCTTTGCAAATAAGGTATAGGACTTCTTCTTCGCGTTCAGAGAGTTTGCCTTGGTTTGCAGGTTCTTTCTTTCTGCTTATGCTTTTAATTAATCCGGATAGTATCTCTTTTGAAAAATAATTGTTACCGGAAGAAACTTCTTTTATGGATTCCTGAACTTCTTTAATCCCCGAATTTTTCAGAATAAACCCTTTTGCCCCAGCTTCAATCATCCGAGTATAATAATCTTCATCGCCATACATTGAAAGGCCAATAATGTTGAGTTCAGGATGTTTTTTCATTATCTCGGTTGTGGCATCAATACCATTCATTTCGGGCATTTCAATGTCCATGAAAACAATATCTGCTTTTTGCCCCCTTTCAAAAAATGCAATACATGCCTTGCCATTTTCGGCTTCTTGAATATTTTTTATGTGGGGCAGGTTATTCAGTATAAGCTTCATACCTTCTCTGAATAGCTTATGGTCGTCAACTATTAGTATTGTAATCGGGTTCACATTAACTAAGTTTAATTAATGATGTAACTTCAATCCCTTCACCTGGTTTTGTGAAAACTGTAAATGAACCATTAAGCGACTTAATTCTCGAACGGATGTTGGAGTATCCTAATCCGGCAAATTCTTGTTTTATTTTTGTTTCATCAAAACCCTCGCCATCATCAATATATTTCAATGCCAGGTGATGATCTTCCTTCATCAAATCAATATAAATGTTTTTAGCGTTGGCGTGTGCTAGGGTATTGGATATTAATTCACAAACCACCCTGTATAAAACAACTTCAATATTAAATGAAAACCTTTCGTTTTCAATATTGGAATTAAAATGTATATGTGGATTGTTGGTAATACTTAGCTTATTGATGAAAGATTTAACCGCTTTGTGAAGACCGAAATTTTTAAGCACATGTGGGCTTAGCTTATTTGAGATTTCCTTTAAAGTGGTAATGGATTCATCTATTAGTTTGTCAGCATTAGATATTATCTGACCGTTAATCGATTTGTTGTCTCCAACCGTTGAGATGGCCATTTTTACAGCTGATAGTAAGGGGCCAAGACCATCATGCAGTTCTTTGCTAAAATGCTGTCTTTCATTTTCTTCAGTTTTTAATATGGCAGAAAGTATCCTGCTTTCGTTTTGCTTTCGTAAGTCATCTATCTGCTTTTGAATATTAAAAATTCGTTTGATAAAAATGAGGCTAACAAGCATTACAATTGAAATTAAAACGCCAATCCAACTGCTTAAAAACCCGGAAATTAATCTGCTATGCGAATCATAAACCTGTAATATTTCAAATACTCTGCGAAATGCCATGAGCAATAATCCCGCTGAAATAAGCCACCAAGCTATATTGTTTCTTGTTCTCTTTACGAGTGAAAGTGCTATAATAGCAGTTACAAATTGAAGGATAACAGAAAGTATGAGTGCAATTTTTATCGGCATCGGGAATGTTCTGTTTAAAATTTCAAAGTTATTTTAAACAAGGTTTTATTGAATACGTCTAAAGTCGTATTTTAAAAGGTGCTTGCCAAAATCAGAATTAAGCTGCTCAGACTATCTGATTAATTTTAAAAGACTTAATTCCGAAAAACAGCTTACAGAAACTAATAAATACTCCATGTTGTTTTGTCGGGGTGAAAGGATTCGAACCTTCGACCTCGTCGTCCCGAACGACGCGCGCTAACCGGGCTGCGCTACACCCCGTTTTGTTATTACCTGAAAAGCTAAGCGAACATAAAGACTTGAAAAAGGGAGATTGCTAGTTTTCGAGTTCAAATTTAGGAAAAAGTGTGCTTCATTGTTTTTTCGGCTCAAAAAAATATCTTTACCTTGCTAAATCAGTTTGTTATGCACGAGGAAATAGTACACTTCGTTTGGAAGCATAGTCCTTCTCTTTTTAACGGTATTTTGCTTGATGACGTTGAAACGCTTGAGGTAATATCACCAGGTGTTCACAACTCTGATTCGGGCCCCGATTTTTTTAATGCAAAACTGCGGATAGGCCAAACTATTTGGGCAGGGAATATCGAAATTCATATAAATGCATCCGATTGGGATAAACATAAGCATAATACCGACCCTGCTTTTGACTCAGTAATTTTGCACCTAGTAGTTAACTATGATAAGGAAGTGCACAATAGCCAAGGCAAAAAGGTATTAACAGTTCAGGTTCCTTATCCCGATAATCTCGAATGGGAGCTACAACGGTTAGTCGGTCAGGATTCATGGATACCTTGTGCCCAGTCGCTTCCAAGCTATAACGGTTTACAGCTACAAATGTGGCTGTCCTCGTTGGCTGCGGAGAGGCTTGAGCAGAAAACCGAACAGATAAAGGCCTTGGTAAACCATTTTAGCGGAAGTTGGGAGGAGGCTTTTTACGTGTCGATGGCTAGGAGTTTTGGCCTAAAAATTAACGCACTTCCTTTTGAACTTCTGGCAAAGGCAACTCCATTAAAGTACTTGGCCAAGATAAGAGATTGCCTATTTAGCATTGAGGCAATGCTTTTTGGTCAGGCGGGTATTTTGCCAAGTGATGAAAAAGCTGATGATTATACACAAAGGCTAGTTAAAGAGTATTCATATCATAAAGCTAAATTCAGCTTATCGCCAATACCAAATCACCTGTGGAAGTTTATGCGACTTCGTCCTATGGCATTTCCAACAATCCGAATTGCTCAATTCGCAATGCTAATCCATAGTTCGTCGGCCTTGTTCTCAAAATGCCTTGAGGCAACCAACCTTAAGCAGCTTCACGGTTTGCTAAAGGTAAAAACATCAGAGTATTGGCATAGCCATTACACTTTTGGCAACGAAACTTCTTATAGAAAGAAAAGTATAGGCCTAGCAACAATTGACATTATCATCCTCAATACAATTATACCTTTTGCCTTTGCATACGGTATTGAGCGCGGAAACGATGCACTGAAAGAAAAAGCATTAGCGCTACTTGAGCAGATGAAGCCGGAAAAAAATAGCATGACCGAAGGATTTTTGAAGTTGGGAGTTTCTGCTAGTAATGCATACACAACCCAAGCATTAGCCCAGCTAAAAAATGAGTACTGCGATAAGCGAAAATGCCTATACTGCCAGGTTGGTGCAAATGTACTTTTAAAAAGGGTATAGCTATTGTTTAGTGGTATTTCAGTGGTTCATTTTGTGATCTTCTGCAAAAAAATATTCCGATTATCTGTTGGTTTAACAAAAAACTATTACCTTTGCAGCTTGAAATATGCCTTTGATATACCCACTAATTTACTGATTAGCTATGAATTATTTAACAGCAGACAAGAAGCAGGAGATTTTTAAAGATTACGGGAAGTCTAATACCGACACAGGTTCTCCAGAGGGCCAAATCGCGCTATTTTCCTACCGTATCAGCCATTTAACTGAGCACCTGAAAAAAAATCGTAAAGATTATGCAACTCAGCGCTCATTGTTAAAGCTGGTGGGTAAGCGCAGAAGATTGTTAGATTACCTTAAAGATCGCGACATTGAAAGATATCGTGCTATTATTAAGGCTTTAAATTTAAGAAAGTAATGAACAAAAAGGCAATTGTAACAATTGCCTTTTTTCAAATCTTTGTCTTTTTTTAACGGGGGAATCAGAGGGATTGCACGTTCCCTCTGATTTTTTTGTTTTTTAGGATATTTTTTTATTTATCAATATACTTGATACCGTATGTTTAACGTAGTAGAGAAAACAATTGATTTAGGTGATGGAAGGTCCATTACCATCGAATCGGGCAAACTTGCCCGTCAGGCCGATGGGTCTGTAGTTATCCGAATGGGTAGAACCATGATGCTCGCAACCGTTGTGAGCGCTAAAGATGCAAGAGAGGATGTTGACTTTATGCCTCTTAGCGTTGAGTACAAAGAGAAGTATGCCGCAGGAGGCCGTTTCCCTGGAGGGTTTCTGAAAAGAGAAGCGCGCCCGTCAGACTACGAAGTGCTAATAGCTCGTTTAGTCGATAGGGCATTACGTCCGCTTTTCCCCGACGATTACCATGCCGAAACTTTTGTGACAATAAACCTTATATCAGCCGATAAGGACACACCTCCCGACGCGCTTGCCGGGTTGGCAGCATCGGCTGCACTTGCTATTTCAGATATTCCATTCAATGGGCCAATATCTGAGGTTCGTGTTGTTAGGGTTGATGGAAAATTCCTAATCAACCCGTCGTTCTCACAAATTGAGAAAGCCGATATGGATATGATGGTAGGTGCAACCTACGATAATATTCTGATGGTGGAAGGTGAACTTAACGAGGTTTCTGAGAGCGAAATGCTCGAAGCTATTAAGTTTGCCCACGAGGCCATTAAAAAGCAATGCGTTGCGCAAATTGAGCTAGCCAAAGAGCTAGGCGTAGTTAAGCGCGAATACTGTCATGAGAATAACGACGATGAGCTAAAGGCAAAAGTGAAAGAGTTTTGCTACGACAAGGTTTACAAGGTGGCAAAATCAATGCTTGCTAAGCATGAGCGTAGTGAGGCTTTTGCAGCAATTAAAGAGGAGTTCTTGCAAACCCTTCCCGAAGAGGAGCGCGAAGAAAAGGCTTCGCTTGTTGGGCGATACTACCACGATGTTGAGAAGTATGCCATGCGTAATATGATTCTAGATGAGGGGGTAAGGCTTGATGGAAGAAAAACAGATCAGATTCGCCCAATTGAGTGCGAAGTCAATTTCTTGCCTTCGGCACACGGGTCGGCGCTTTTTACTCGCGGCGAAACCCAATCGTTAACAACAGTTACCTTGGGTACTAAACTCGACGAGAAAGTAATCGATGAGGTATTGCAACAGGGTACCGAAAAGTTTGTGCTACACTACAATTTTCCACCTTTCTCAACAGGCGATGCTAGAGCTTATCGTGGTGTTAGCCGTCGTGAAATAGGGCACGGAAACCTTGCTCACAGAGCATTAAAGAAGATGGTACCCACTGGTGAGAGTAATCCTTATACCGTAAGGGTAGTGAGCGATATCCTCGAATCAAATGGCTCATCATCAATGGCAACTGTTTGTGCAGGTACGCTTGCACTAATGGATGCTGGTATCAAAATAAAGAAACCTGTTTCGGGTATCGCAATGGGGCTCATTTCTGAGCCTAAGGGTGCTCGTTTTGCTGTTCTTTCCGATATCTTAGGCGATGAAGATCATCTTGGCGACATGGACTTTAAGGTTACAGGAACCAAAGATGGTATCACTGCCACTCAAATGGATATTAAGGTCGATGGCCTTCCATATGAGGTTTTGGCAAAGGCACTCGACCAAGCTCGCGAAGGAAGAATGCATATTCTTGGCAAAATGACAGCCGTTATTGCTGAGCCAAATGCTGATCTTAAACCACACGCACCGCGCATCGAGCAATTCAGCATTCCTCGCGATTTAATTGGTGCAGTTATTGGCCCAGGCGGAAAGATAATTCAAGAGATACAGCGTACAACTGGCGCAACCATTAATATTGAGGAGGTGAACAACCATGGTATTGTAACCGTGTTTGCCGATAATATGGAAGCACGTAACGCAGCTGTTAAATGGATTAAAGGAATTGCTGTTTCTCCCGAAGAGGGAGAGATTTACACCGGTAAGGTTAAGTCAATTCTTCCTTTTGGTGCTTTCATCGAAATAGTTCCAGGTAAAGACGGGTTACTCCATATCTCTGAAATTGACTGGAAACGCGTTGAGAAAGTGGAAGATGTGCTAAAAGAAGGAGATATGGTTGAGGTTAAGCTCATTGAGATTGATAAGAAGACCGGGAAATTGAAACTATCTCGCAAGGCACTTTTGCCAAAGCCTGAGAATAAGTAGTATAAAATTCACATTGCAATGAAAGGGAGTTCAGTTTGACTCCCTTTTTTTATGACAAAAATTCCGAATGCCAACCTTACTAAAAAAAATCCAGAAGTAAAATCTAGCATCATGAATGTTGGGCATATTAAATAAAAAACAGTACATTTACGTTGCACATTTAATAAACAAATGTGTATTTTTGCCATATTCAACTAACAGTTTCATTCTGAAAGCAGAATACCTATGAAAAAATTACTACCTGTGATCTTATCCAGCTTTATGCTATTGGGCGTATCATGCAACCAAAGCAAAGTAAAATATCCTGAAACAGCAAAGGAAGATGTTATTGACACCTATTTCGGTGTACAAGTTGCTGATCCCTATCGTTGGCTCGAAGACGATAAATCGGAACGAGTTGCCGAATGGGTAAAAAAACAGAATGAGGTAACCTTCGGATATCTCAACAAAATTCCTTTTCGCGATGCATTAAAGAGTAGGCTAAGCGAGCTGTTTAACTACACTTCGGTTACGGCACCTTTTAAGGAGGGGGGCAAGATATTCTCCTTTCGTAGAGATGGACTACAGGATCAGTGGGTACTCTACGTTCAAGATTCGGATAGCGAGGAACCAAGGGTTTTGATTGACCCCAACAAGTTTTCCGATGATGGAACAGTCGCTTTGTCAAATGTTGGTGTTTCCAAAGATGGAAATTACATTGCCTACGCAGTTGCCGATGGTGGCTCGGATTGGAACAAGATTAAAGTGCGACTAATTGAAAGTGGAGAAGATTTAAGCGATGAAGTTAAATGGGTGAAGTTCTCTTCTATTCAGTGGTTTAAAGATGGTTTTTTTTACAGTCGTTACGACGCGCCCGAAGAAGGAACAGAACTTAGCACAAAAAACGAGTATCACAAGGTATACTACCATAAGGTAGGCACAAGCCAAGAGGACGATAAGCTTATCTTCCAAAATCTCGAAGAACCGCTCAGAAACTACTCAGCGCAGGTAACGTCAGACGAGAAATTTCTTATTATCTCCGAGTCAGAATCTACGCATGGAAATTCGCTTTACATCCGCAACTTAAACACCGATCACGATTTTATAAAGCTAACAACTAGCTTCGACTATAACTACCAAGTACTCGATCATATCGACAACCACTTGTACGTTCTAACAAATTACCGATCGCCCAAGTACAAGCTCGTAAAAATTAACATAAATACCCTCGATATTGGTAATTGGCGTGATGTTATTCCCGAAAAGAAGGACGTACTTGAGAGTTGCGTGTTAGCTGGCGGGAAAATTATTGCTACTTACATTGAGGATGTTAAGAGTAAAGTTGAAGTTTACGACCTAGCAGGAGAGAAGCTGCACCAAGTAGAACTTCCAACCCTAGGGACAGTGGGTGGATTTAGCGCAAAATACACTGATACCAAGGCTTTTTACACATTTACCTCATTTACCTTCCCATCGGTAATTTTTAGCTTTAATACTGATACTTACGAGTCGGAAGTTTTCTTTAAACCGGAGATAGATTTTAATGCTGATGCCTTTGAAACTAAGCAGGTATTTTACAAGAGTAAGGATGGTACTGATGTTCCAATGTTTATAGTTCACAAAAAGGGGATTGAACTTGATGGCACAAATCCAACGCTGCTCTACGGTTATGGCGGGTTCAATATCACCGTAAAACCATCATTCAGCGTTTCTAGACTTGTATGGCTCGAGAATGGAGGTGTATTCGCTCTGGCGAATATAAGAGGCGGAGGTGAGTATGGTGAAAACTGGTATCGCTCGGGCACTAAGCTGAATAAGCAAAACGTTTTCGACGATTTTATTGCTGGTGCCGAATACCTTATCGAAAAAGGATATACATCGAATAAGAAGCTAGCTGTTCAGGGAGGATCAAACGGTGGTTTGCTCGTTGGGGCTGTTGTTAACCAGCGTCCCGATTTGTTCAAGGCCGCAATTCCTCAAGTAGGCGTAATGGATATGCTTAGATTTCACAAGTTTACTATTGGATGGGCATGGGTTAACGATTACGGATCGAGTGAAGATTCAATCCAATTCGTCAATCTTTACAACTATTCACCAATTCATAACATTAAAAGCGGAGTTAAATACCCTGCAATTCTTGTAACAACTGCCGATCACGATGATAGGGTTGTGCCAGCGCACTCGTTTAAGTATATAGCTACATTGCAGGATAAGCAGCGCCGTGGAGCAAACCCAAAGCTAATTCGTATACAAACCAGAGCAGGTCATGGAGCAGGCACACCTGTTTCTCTAGCCATTGAAGAGGCTGCTGATATCTACTCGTTCTTGTTCTACAACCTTGATCAGGAAATTGAGCATTAATGCTTAAAATATTTTAGCTTCAATAGGAGTTGGCAAGAGTCCAACTCCTTTTTTTTAGCAACATAAATACCATGAGATACCTAGTAATTGAGGGAAATATTGGAGCCGGAAAAACAACTCTGAGTACAATGCTAGCTGATGAGCTTAATGCAAAACTCGTACTTGAGCGTTTTTCCGATAACCCTTTTTTGCCCAAGTTCTATATGGATGCTGAGCGATATAGCTTCCCATTAGAGCTCTCTTTTTTGGCCGAACGGTATAAGCAGCTGAATAACGATTTGAGGTCAAGCTCGCTTTTTCAGCCCTTGGTTATTGCCGATTACTTCTTCATGAAGTCGCTTATATTTGCACAGAACACCCTTGCTAAGGATGAGTTTAACCTATACCGTCAAATATTTGAGATCATCTACAGTTCAATTCCAAAGCCCGATTTATACGTTTTCTTACATCTTCCGGTAGATAGGCTATTAGCCAATATACAAAGCAGAGGACGTGATTACGAAAAATCAATATCCGCCGAATACCTCGAACGAATTCAAGATGGCTATTTTTCCTTCTTTAAACAGCATCCCGAGTATACGTTTCTGGTTATTGATACCTCAAATATCGATTTTGTGAAAAAACCTGATGATTATCGGAAAATTAAATCGGCAATTTTTGACCAAAGGCACGAAAAAGGCATTAAACGGCTATCATTTTAACTTTTAGGGCAATTTTTAGGAGCAAACATTTTCTATTTCACAAAAGAGTATTAAATTTGTCAAATGTTAACCAAAATAACCAAAAAGGTAGAAAAACCAAATCAAACACTGATAACTATGAAAAAAATTAAATTCAATGTTTTGGCAATGTTTGCCATGGCAGCCATGATTCTCAGCAGTTGTGGTGGCGTTGATAAAATGAAGGAGTTTGCTGAAGGTACCGACTTTAAAGTAACTCCTAACCCCCTTGAAGTACACGGAAATATGGTTCAAGGTGAAATCAGCGGAACATTCCCTGCTAAGTATTTCAACAAAAAGGCAATTCTTGAAATTACCCCAGTTGTTGTATACGAAGGTGGCGAACTTGCACTACCCGTGAAAATGCTACAAGGCGAGGAAGTTGAAGACAACTACCAAGCTATTCCTTACGAAGCAGGTGGAAGTTTTACTCACGAAGTTGAATTCGAGTATACCGATGCCATGATGATGTCGGATCTTGAGCTTCGCTTTGTAATAATTTACAAGGACGAGAGAATTCCTTTCGACGTTCCTTACAAAGCAGGTGTTGGCGTTATTGCAACTTCAAAACTTGTTGACCTTAACCCCAAAGCAATTATGCTCAAGGATAATTTCCAAAGAGTTATTGCTGAAAATGAAGAGGCTCAAATTAACTTTGTAATTCAACGTGACGATATCCGTAAAAGCGAACTTACAAAAGAGGAAGTTAAGGCATTAGAGGATTTCATTGCTAAAACTGCAGCAGAAGAAAAGGTTGAACTTAAAGGCATTAATGTTTCTTCATATGCTTCCCCTGATGGTCCAGAAGACCTAAACGAAAAACTTTCAAAGAATCGTGGAACGAACACTGAAAAGTGGTTAGGAAACGTATTCAAAAAAGCAAAAGTTGAAGGTGCACCTGCTGACTATGTTAAGGTTGAAACCACAACTGAAGACTGGGATGGATTCCAAAAGTTAGTTCAAAATTCTGATATCCAAGATAAGGAGCTAATTCTTCGCGTTCTTTCTATGTACTCAGATCCTGAAGTTCGTGAAAAAGAAATTAAGAACTTAAGCAAGGTTTACCTTGTACTTGCTGAAAAAATTCTTCCTGAACTTCGTCGTTCAAAAATGGTTGTTAACGTTGACATGATTGGATACTCAGACGAGGAGCTAATGGAGATGATCCAAAAGGATAGTATTGACGGTTTGAATGTTGAGGAGATGCTTTACGCTGCTTCAATTTGCAAAGATACCGACACAAAACTTTCTATCTATAAGAAAGCTGCAGAAGTACATAACGATGTACGCGCTCACAATAACATTGGCTACATTAACCTTAACAATGGCAATGTTGCCGAAGCTAAAGCTGCTTTAGAAGCTGCAACTGCACTTGATGCAAACAACGCAGTTATTAAGAATAACCTTGGTTGTGTTGCTATGCTTGAAGGTAACCTCGAAGAAGCTGAGAATTTATTCCTTGGCGCTACCAATGCAGGTACTGAGGTTAAGTACAACCTGGGTATTTTAGGCATTGTAAACAATAAGTATCCTGCAGCAGTTGAGTATCTTGCTGGTTCCGATTCGTTTAACCAAGGTTTAGCAATGCTTCTTACTAACAAGAATGATGCAGCTAAGAACACTTTCGAAAAAGTTGACGAGGCTAAAGCTTACTACGGTCTTGCAATTGTTGGTGCTCGCATAGGCGATGAGGCTATGGTTCTTGATAACCTTCGTACTGCAGTTGGAAAAGATGCCGCACTTAAAGAGCGTGCTCTTAAAGATCTTGAATTCCGCAACTATCTTCAGAACGAAGCTTTCACAGCCGTTCTTCAATAGTAGAAACGATTATAAATAAAAAGAGGGCTAGTTTCTAGCCCTCTTTTTTATTTGCCAAAATTTCGAAAAGTAATCCCACAGCACAATTCCGGCTGTAACCGAAATATTAAACGAATGCTTAGTCCCAAATTGAGGCACCTCAATTACCTCATCGCAAATATCAATAACGCTTTGGTCAACGCCCTTTAGCTCGTTACCAAAGACAAATGCAACTCTCTCGTTTAGTGAAGGTGTGAAGTCTCTTAAGTCGATACAGCCTAGCGTTTGCTCAATGGCAAATACCCGATGTCCCTCTTCGTGGAGCTTGTTAATCGCTTCAATTGTGTCGTTAAAGTATAGCCAAGTAACCGACTCCTCTGCTCCTAGAGCAGTTTTGTATATTTCGGGGTGCGGGGGTGTTGCCGAAATTCCGCAAAGGTAAATCTGCTCAACGTTAAGCGCATCGCTTGTTCTAAAAACTGATCCAATATTGTTTAAGCTTCGCACGTTATCGAGAACTATGGTTACCGGAATTTTTTTCTGTACTTTAAACTCATTAACGTTAACCCTGTTTAGCTCTTCGTTTTTCAGTTTTATATGATGTTTCATCAGCTTAATAGATTCAGATTGCAGGAGTAAAATCTTACCAATTTTTTGTACTTTAGTAGCAGTTGCAAATTAAATCTTTTTCTAATGAATATCCATGAGTATCAGGCCAAAGAATTACTAAAAAGGGCAGGAGTTTCTGTCCCTGCAGGTAGTGTAGTGATTAATTCCGACGATGCAGCAAAGGCTGCAAGTGATATTATGAATTCAACTGGAACTAATGCCATAGCGGTTAAAGCCCAAATTCATGCTGGTGGAAGAGGGAAAGGAGGAGGAGTGAAAATTGCTAAATCAGTTGAGGAAGTCAAAACTTTTGCCGATGGTATTTTAGGGATGACATTGGTAACCCACCAAACTGGGCCTGAAGGTAAGCTGGTTAAAAAAGTGTTGGTAGAACAAGGGATATACTATCCTGGACCATCACAAGTTCAAGAGTTTTACATGAGCATACTGCTTAACAGGTCAACAGGCCGAAATATGGTGCTTTATTCAACCGAAGGGGGAATGGATATTGAAGCAGTAGCCGAAAAAACGCCACATCTAATATTTAAAGAGGAGATTCACCCAATGGGTATCCAGCCTTTTCAGGCTCGCCGAATAGCATTCAACTTAGGGCTAACGGGAAAGGCTTATTCGCAGATGGTGAAATTTGTTACCGCTTTGTATAATGCTTACATTGAGTACGATGCAACTTTATTTGAAATAAACCCCGTATTTAAAACCTCCGATGATCTAATTTTTGCTGCAGATGCAAAGGTTAACATTGATGATAATGCCCTTTTCAAGCATGCCGATATTCTCGATATGAGGGATTTTGACGAGGAGGATCCTGCTGAAGTGGAAGCCTCTGAGTCGAACCTTAATTTCATTAAGCTCGATGGGAACGTGGGTTGTATGGTTAATGGCGCAGGTTTAGCCATGGCAACTATGGATATCATAAAGCTTTCGGGTGGCGACCCTGCAAATTTCCTCGATGTAGGCGGAACAGCAAACGCCCAAACGGTTGCTGCAGGGTTTCGTATTATCCTCAGAGATACTGCTGTTAAGGCAATACTGATTAATATTTTTGGCGGTATTGTTAGGTGCGATAGGGTTGCGCAAGGTGTTGTTGATGCTTACAAGGAGATTGGGAATATTCCTGTACCAGTAATTGTTAGGTTGCAAGGAACAAATGCTCAGGAAGGTAAGGAGCTAATTGACAAAAGTGGGTTAAAAGTATACTCAGCCATTAGCCTTCAGGAGGCAGCCGATTTAGTTAGCAAAATGGTTTAGGTATTAATATCTTATTGCAAAAAGGAGGTGCAATTGCACCTCCTTTTTTTATTTTTTTGCAGGGCATGTTGAAATGCCTAATAAGGAGTAAAGCCCACAAAAACTTACAAGTGCTGTAGCTAACGGAATTATTGCTAGCAAACCCCACCAGCTATTAAAGTAAACTCCAGCAGCCGCAATAATTAGGGCAATAATTATTCGAATAATTTTATCAGTTTTCCCAACGTTTGCTTTCATAATTAACTGTTATTAAAGTTTTACCTATTAACAGGTACGAAAGCATTTTGTTCTTTTAAACTACCACTTTACCGATTTGCGATTAACTGGCATGGTCATACACCGGGCACCGCCTCCTCCACGGGGTAGCTCACTTCCATCAATGGTTATAACGTATTTGTTGTAGTTATCCAAATCAACTTTTCCGCTGATAACCTCTTTTGCCCTAATAATTTCGTAGCCAAACTTGTTCATCTCTTCCATAGTATTAGTGTTACGAGCATAGCCGATAACTTTTCCGGGGCCAATGGCAAAAAAGTTGGCTCCGCTGTGCCACTGCTCTCTTTCTTGAGTCCATGAGTCAATGCTACCACCACATTGTATTGGCTTCAGATCCATGCCAAGGTTTTTAAGTGCAGTGAGAATATTCTCAACATTCTTAATCTCTTTTACTTTACAGTTCTCAACTGTAATTTGAACGGTTTGGTACTTGTTTGGCCTAAGAATAAGCGGTTCAAATATCATACACGCATCAACATCGAGTAAGGTAAACACCATGTCGAGATGTATGAATGACTCTGGTTTGTAGGGCAACTCCTGAACTATAATGTGCTTTGTTCCCGATGAGTTTTTCGAGCATAGCCTATTGATAATAAAGTCGATTCCTTGGGTTGTGGTGCGAGCACTGTTACCTATAAGCATAACATCTTCACGCGCAATAAGCACATCCCCACCTTCAATTGATATGCTTTCGTTGTTGTTGAAGAACATTGGGTTGATGGTATTCGTCTCAAACGAATCGGAATTATTAAAGATTGCTTCCATGATAATGCTTTCCCTATCGCGCACCCTATTTGCCATTTTGCCAATTAGCACTTCGTCGTAAACAGCAATTGATGCATCGCGGGTGAAGTAAAAATTGTAAAGGGGAGGCAGTGCATACCGATCGTTGCTTAAAAAGCTGGTTAGCGAATTCCTTCTTAAGGGCATCCCTTCAATAAGTAATGTAACCAGCTGCTTTGAGGGAACTGCACAAAGCTCTTCTTTCAGGTGCAGAACTCCTTCGTGTTTACAAATGGTGTTTATTAGCTCTTCGCGTGCAAGAGGTTTACGTACCACTTCGTAAAGCAAATCGCTAACCTGAAAAGTTTTAGTAACCTTTGAGAGAACTCCACTAATTTGAGAGTATTCCTTGCGGGCTACATCGAGGTTGAGTATATCGCTATAAAGTGCTCTGTGGGCATCCATTGGAGTCATGTTCTCCACTTCAGCGCCTGGTGTATGAATTATTACACCTTGAAGTTCACCAATTTCGGAACTTACGTCTACCTTCAACTTGCTGTCCATAGCCAATAGTATTTAATTTGTTACAAAGAATTATGAAGCGTGCAAAGATACTAGCCTTAACCTAAACTCATTAATTAAAGAAACTGTTAAGCGGCAGAATTAAGAAATTAAAGTTACAAAAAGATTACGTGTAGTCGCTCGGCATCCCTTAACTATATCTTTTAATCGTTTTACCAAATTATTGTTATCGTTTATCAAAAGAAGTTGGAGCGACCAGTTTTGAAGTGCTATATTTGGGTTAAGTAAGAATAAGCAGTTGCTTATTGATTACCGGTGGTTAAGTTAAGTAGTGCGGTGTAGCTTCTATACCGCACTTACTTTTTTATATAACTTGTATTGCAATTTTTCTAACTCTGTTTCGGAGCTGTTTTCAACCTAAGTATATGAATGGTTACGGCAATGGCTATGGTTACTAAAAGAACTTGCAGCCAAACTATTCCCTTTGAACAGTATATGCTAAAGAGCATTGTAGCCCATAGGAGTATTAATGTAAATACTTTTACCTCTTTCCCTATGGATTTATTATGAATGTAGTTTTTTATGTATCGCCCAAAAACTCTATGAGTAAGTAACCATCGGTATAGCCTTTGCGAACTCTTTAGAAAAAGGTAGGCCGACAGTAGAAAGAAAGGAGTTGTTGGTAATATTGGCAGAATTATTCCCAAAATACCTAAACCCATTGAGATTATTCCGGCAATAGCCAAAAGAGCTTTAACGTATTTTGAGTTTGGCTTACTACTTTTTTTCAACGCAAAATTTAATTGATAGATTTAACCGTTATGCGAACCATCGCAAAAGGGTTTTCTTTTGGATTTGCCGCATGCGCAAAGGTAAACTTCAGTTTGCTCATCGTTGTCAACCCTGTTCCCGTCGGTTCCTGTAATTTGAAACTTGCCCGTAACCTTAATGGGACCACCCTTGTTAATCTTTATTTCGGGAAGCGCATTCCCCTTTTTTACGTTTTGCATTGCTTATTCCTCCGGATCTTTAAAACCTACTTTGAAATGTGTCCCGTCGCAAAATGGAAGGTTGTTTGAAACTCCACATCTGCATAAGGAAATCATTTGCATCGATTTGAGTTCCTGATTGTTTTCGCCAATTAGCTTGAATTTGCCAGAAACAAGCAACGGGCCATTTTTCATCACTTGAATTTTAATTGGCTTTACTTCTTCCTCTTGAGTTTTCGACGATTGGGGGCTATCATCTTTTACCGCTTTTGGCGAATCTTCCTTATCGTTCTTAGCAGAATCATTCCACTTAAAGGTTAAGGCATTAGTGGGGCACTGGTTTACAATATCGATAATCTGGTCGGTTGGTGCACCCTGCATATTTACCCACGGCCTATTGCGCGGATTAAACACCGAGAGTAATTTGGTGTAGCAGGTTGTGGCATGAATGCACTCGCCTGGTTTCCAAAAAACGGTTATATCATCGTTTGAATAGCTTCTGTTATTCTTATCCATAGTATGCTTTGTTTTATCACTCTCAACACGCTATCACAGCAATTGTTGAATGTACAAGTTATCTTTTTGTAATAATACAACTTGCTATCATGTCGTGCAATGCTTGTTTCTTGTCGGTAAAACCTGCAATAATATACCCAATAAGCATTGTCATATTGGTAATTATTCGGGCAAAGTATCTTCCCGATGCTTTGCCAAAGCTAATTCTTTTGCCATTGTAATCGGTAACAATTATGCCAATTGCAATTTTACCTAAGGTTCCCTGGTATTTTGATGACTCAAAAATTGCATAGTAAAGCCATTTAAAAACTAGGTTGAATAGAGAAAATAGGACTAAACCACCCAGAGCGAATGATATTCGCATTAGGTTTTCAAGTTCCATTAGCTCCTCTGGAGTTGAAATATCAGCAAGATCAGCAGCAGAAACGAGCGCCAATAGCAAGGGTATTGCAAACAAAAGCGAAATCGTTCCTATAACTAAACTATCGATGAGGAATGCCGCAAACCTAAGCCAGAATCCAGCAAACTCAACGTTACCCTTAGAATTGATATCTATTCGTTCCATTTTTTAACTTTGTATTTTAAAGTTGTTAGCCTGAAATATTGCCTAAAAATAGTGAGAAAAATAGTTTTTGGCATTTTTTATGAGTAATTCGTTTACCCGTTTTTATAACTTTTTGTGTATTGCATCGTTTTTATAGTGTGATAATTGTTGGATAACGATGAAGCATTTTTTTTATAGCTTATTGGTTATTGTAGTTTTCGTATTCAGCCACAATGGCTTGAGTGCTCAGAAAACTATTGTTATTGATGGGTATAAAGTACATCCAGCAAGAGTAGTTCAGGGGGATACCCTGCCTAACATCCTTATTCAGCAGGTAGTAGTTTTCCCCGAACGAAAATTTTCAAGCAAAAGAGACTATAGGCGATACAGGCGATTGGTCCATAATCTAAAGGTGGTATATCCCTATGCCCAAATAGCAAAGTACAAAATTTCCGAGATGGATGCTCACTACAGAACATTAAAAACGGATAAAGAGCGAAAGGAGTATGTTAAGCAGGTAGAGAAAGAGCTTAGGGCTGAGTTTGAAGATCAGCTGGTAAAGCTAACCATATCGCAGGGTAAGCTGCTAATAAAGCTTATCGACAGGGAGGTTGGACGAACCACATACGGGGTTATTCGCGATTTAAAAGGCGGCGTTTCAGCAGTATTTTGGCAAGCTATTGCCCGGTTGTTTGGTTCAAATTTAAAAACCGAGTTCGAAGCAATGGGCGAGGATAAGCTGCTAAATGAGCTAATAATGCTGCACGAGCATGGGTTGCTTTAGCAGTAATTAAAAAGAGAGCTGTTAGAGTTTTTCTGACCGCTCTCTTTTTATACAGCTGGCTTAGCTATAAGTGTTTCAGCATCTCTTTCACAATAGCCATGGTTCCATTGGCTATATCAACAATGGTTGCATCGAGCATGTAGCATGGAGTGGTAAAGAGCAAATTTTGCTTATCAACAATTACTTCGCCATGAGATGTTGCGGTGTGTTGTGCACCCAAAGATTCAACCGCTTGTTTGGTTCCCTCATCGGTTCCAATGGTTAGCTTTGCACCTTTTATTAGCTTGGCTAAAAGCACAGGAGAGATACAGAGTGCTCCAATAGGCTTACCAGCCTGATGAAAATCGGTAATAACCTTATCAACAGCGGGGTTAACTTTACAGTTTACTCCATCGAAAGCAAATGTGCAAAGATTTTTTGCAACACCAAATCCACCCGGAAAGATAACGGCATCAAAATCACCAGCCTTAAGCTCATCTAATGGTTTAATGTTGCCTCTGGCTATTCGAGCGGCTTCAACCAAAACGTTTCGGCTCTCATTCATCTCCTCTCCTGTAAGGTGATTTATTACGTGGTGCTGGTTAGTGTTTGGAGCAAAAATTTGGTATTCCGCACCTTGCTGCTTTATGGCGTAAAGGGTCATGGTTGCTTCGTGAATCTCAGCGCCATCGTATACGCCGCAGCCCGCAAGAATTACTGCAATTTTTTTAGGATCACTCATATTCTTCCCGATTTAAGTTTACGTTTTTTACAAATTTATGATATTTGCCATAAAGTAACCAGCCGTATAATGTTAAATGAGGACATTTATTGCACTA
>Ga0334898_1001058_pt1 | contig 34804 bp, 23 predicted proteins | sample GraSluR3_MG_10_FD_207228 | JGI IMG/M metagenome (GOLD analysis project Ga0334898, IMG submission 207228) | Sludge microbial communities from methane-producing bioreactor in Wageningen University, Netherlands - Granular Sludge_3_08-R3 | ecosystem: Engineered > Bioreactor > Anaerobic >... | reverse complement strand
ATTACTTCTGATTCTCAGGTTGAAAAATTAGATATTTTTATAGATAATGGTGAGATTAAAGAGATTTTTAAGAATGGTGATTTACCTGATTTTATTCTTTTGGATAAGGATGTATTTGTTTATGATTTATCTAATAAATTGATTACTCCTGGTCTTATAAATACTCATACTCATGTTGCTATGAGTCATTTTAAAAGTATGGCAGATGATTTGAGTTTTAAAGAGTGGTTATATGATTCGATGCTTCCGAGAGAGGATTTGCTAAAGACTGAGTATATTTATAATGCATCATTTTTATCTATGCTTGAGATGATTTCAAATGGTATTACTTGTTTTGCTGATATGTTTATGTTTGTTGATGAAACTGCAAAAGCGGTTGTAAATAGTGGTATGAGAGCTTATTTGTCTAGAGGTCTTGCTTTTGATACTCCGGAGGGTTGGAAAAGAAGAATTGATGAAAATTTAGCTTCTTATGAAAAATATAATGGTTATGATAATAGAATTTATATAGGGTTTGGTCCTCATGCTCCTTATACTGTAGATTTAGAGCATTTGAAAGAGGTTGGACTTCTTGCAAAAAAATTAGATTCGCATATTCAGATTCATCTTTTAGAGGCTGCTTGGGAAAAGTCTCAATATAGTTTAAAAGATATTGAAAATACTGGATTGTTTGCTAATCCTACTATTGCTGCTCATTGTGTTAATTTAGATGAAGATGATATAAAGGTGTTGTCTGTTAACAGGGTTAATGTTTCTCATAATCCTTGTAGTAATTTAAAACTTGGAAATGGTGCTGCTCCTATCGTTGATCTTTTAAAGCATAATATTAATGTGACTTTAGGAACTGATGGTTCTGCAAGTAATAATTCTCTTGATATTATGAAAGAGATGTATGTTGCTGGAATTACTCAAAAATCAAAATATTCTCCTGAGTCTATAAAAACTGTGGATTTATTGAGAATGGTGTGGGATAATGCGGCGTTCGCTTTAAATGAAAAGATTGGAAGGATAGAAAAGGATTACAAAGCTGATTTAACTGTTTTTGATTTGAATTGTCCTGAATTTTTTCCTTTTGATTTTAATCGTTTAAAATCACATCTTGTTTATTCGGCTTCTTCTAAAAATGTTTGGGCTACGATGATAAATGGTGTTTGGAAATATTATGATAAAAAATTTGTTGATGTGGAGGTGGATAAAATATATGAAAAGTTCCAATTTTATTACGAGAAACTTGAAGATGATTTTAATCGTTTTGATAATGGTTCCGACAATTAGTTTGTTTTCAAAATTTGAAAATTATATTTTATTTAGTCCTGAGGGTTATGAGGTAACTGTTAGAGAGACTCAACAAGAGGGTAATGTTTTTGATTATCCGATTGAAAGAAAGAGTACAAATATTTTTTTGCAGCTTGAAAAGAATAATTATGTTTACAAGACTCATATAGTAAAATTTGATAGATTGCGTGATTTACAAACTTTTTGGTACAGTTTCGTTTCACATCATTCTTCTGCTCTTAACTCGGCTATAACTGCTATTCCTCTTTTATATGGTGAATTTAACACTTTAACTGATGATGATTTAATTTTAAGTTGTTGGTATGATGGTATTTCAAGGGTGTTTTATGTGATTGAGGGTAGAGAAAAGGGTGTAGTCGATGATTTAAAGTTTAGATTAAAAAGGTTTAATTAGGCGTTTATTGATGCTTTATAACAGATTGAGTTCTTTTTTAAAAGAAAAATATGGAGAAAAGATTCAAAGGCTTCCTATAAATGCTGGGTTCACTTGCCCTAACAAAACGGGTGATAAGGGAACTGCGGGTTGTATTTACTGCGAAACTAGTGGAAGTGGTTTTGCAGCTGTTGAATCTCATGTTCCTATTGAAGAGCAGATAAGAGTTATGATTAAAAGGTATGAAAATGTTGCAAAAAAGTTTATGGCGTATTTTCAGGCTAACACAAATACTTTTGCTCCTGTTCATGTATTGAAGAGTTTATATGATCAATCTTTATGTGATGACCGTATAGAAATTCTTGATATTTCTACAAGGCCTGATTGTGTTAACGAAGATATTCTTGATTTGATTGCTTCTTATTTAAAAAAAGTTGATGTGTATCTTGAGTTTGGTGTTGAAAGTACAAATACTCAAACTTTAAAGTTTATGAATAGGGGTCATTATTTATCTGATGTAATTAAATCTGTTTTAATGGCTAAAAAGAAACGTATTGAGGTTATTCTTCATTTCATTCTTGATTTTCCAACTGATTCTATAGATGATGTTATAGAGATGGCTAAATTTTGTAATGTTTTGAATGTTGATGGCGTAAAATTGCATTCTTTATATATAGCGGAAAATTCACAGCTTGGTTTGTTGTATAAGGAGAATTTGTTTTCTCCTTTGTCTATGGAAGAATATATTGAAAGAACTGTAACTTTTTTACAGTATTTATCTCCTAAAGTTGTTATTCATAGGATGGTTGCAGAACCTCCTCATAAGGGTACTTTACATGGTAACTGGGGAATTTCAAAAGCTAAATTGCTTCATTTGATTGAGTTAGAAATGAAAAAAAATAATAGATTTCAAGGTCAATTTTATAAAAAGTAAGTCAAACGGTCGCAGATGGTTTTTAATCATTTGAGGAAAGTCCAGACTCTTAGGGCAGGACGCCGGTTTAAACATCGGGAGGAGTGATCCTCGGTAAGGGTCATAGAAAATTAGACCGCCTCGAAAAAGGCAAGGATGGAAAGGTGAGGTAAGAGCTCACCAGCGTTAGAGTAATCTAGCGGCTCGATAACCCCCGTCTTGAGCAAGGTCAAATAGTGAAGAGAACATAATCGGCCCGGTTAGTGAGTTTAGACTCTGCTTCACAGGTGGACCGCTTAGATAGATGACCGTTCTTAGACAGAATCTGGCTTATGACTTACTTTTTATTTATTGTTTGTATAAAAAAATAGGCTTATTCATTAGTGAATGCCTATTTTTTAATTTTTATCTTTTTTTTATAGTTAAATTATCAGAATTATAGATAAATATGTTAAATATAAAAAGACGAATATGACTCCTTCCCATCGTTCTATTTTTCTTCCTTTTCCTGTAAATACAAATATTAACAATAGTATACTTGCTATTATATTTACTATCATATCAAAATTTATCATTCCGCTTAAAGTAATGGGGTTTATAAATGCTGATATTCCGAGAATTAAAAATATGTTAAAAAGGTTTGAACCTACTATATTTCCAATTGCAATATCTATATTCCTTTTTTTTGCTGCTACTGCAGATGTTGCAAGTTCTGGTAACGATGTTCCTATTGATACTATTGTTAAGGCTATTATTCTTTCTGATATTCCTATGCTTTGTGCAAATTTTATGCCGAAAACAACTATCATTCTTCCGCCTAAAACTAACAGGGCAAATCCTAATAATAAAAATATTATGGATTTAGATGTTGTATATTCTTTTATTTCAATTTCTTCATCTGTTTTTTCTTTTTTCATAAGCTGAAAATTGTATATCATAAATATAACAAAAAAAAGCAATAATAATATCCCATCTATTCTTGTAATCATAGAAAAGACCATTCCGTCTATTATTCTATCATTTGCTAATAATATTACTATTAATGAAGATAATATACAAAGTGGAATTTCAATTTTTACCGTATCTTTTTTTACGGCTATCGGATATATTATAGAGGATATTCCAAGTATCATTAATATATTGAATATATTACTTCCTATTACGTTTCCTAAGACCATTTCCGACTTTCCTGATATTGCTCCAAAAACGTTGACTATTAGTTCAGGTGAAGATGTTCCGAAAGCTACTATTGTAAGTCCTATTACAATGTTTGGGATTTTAAATTTTTTTGCTATTGATGATGCACTGTCGACAAGAAAATTTGCTCCATAAATCAATGGAAAAAATCCCGCTAATAGAAATAAGATGTTTATCATTTTCTCACCTTCGTTTTTTAATTTTAATTTAGTGTAACAGCCACGCTGAACTTTGCACGGCGTTACAGCACTTATGAAAATGTTGGTAAATTGGTTAGGAAAATCGTTAAAACAAGTATTTGTAATTAATTCCCCTCTTGAGGGGTGGCAACCGAAGGTTGACGGGGTGGACAGGTTTTTGCAAATGCTTATAATAATTAGGTGGTCAATTGGAAAGGAAAATCGTTAAAAACATATAATAATGAAGTAGTAAACATTGGATAAAATAAATCGCTCACAAGATCAAATTTTCTAAAAAACAAATTTCGCTCGGTCAAAAAATGCGGAAAATAGCAAACTCGCTACGCTCAGACATGCTATTTTCTTACGCATTTTTTGATTCGCTCAATTGTTTTTTATACGAAAATTCTCAATTGCTCGCTACTTTATTTCATCCATATTTACCATCAAAGCATTATATTAAAAAAATGTCAAAAGTATCATTTCTCTTTTCAATATTTAAACGCTTTTCCATTTAATCAATTAAACGTTTTTGTTTTTTTCTTTCCAACTTTAAAATCCATATTTACCATCAAAGCATTATATTAAAAAATTGTCAAAAGTATCATTTCTCTTTTCACTATTTAAACGCTTTTCCATTTAATCAATTAAACGTTTTTGTTTTTTTCTTTCCAACTTACCAACTTTCTGCTTTCTGCTTTATTTGTTTTTCCTGATCAACTAACTATAAATTATTTTTAGTCACACTGTTTTACATAGAACATAAATTTATTATTATTTTATATGTTTCAAATTTCTTTTGTTGAATGTTATTGTTATATTTATTGCATTATTTTTAAATTTTTGGTAATATTAATATATGAGTTTTTATTTATAAATATTTTTGGAGGTTTTTTATGAACAGGAAGAGAGATGTTTATTATTGGCAGGAAAGAAGTATTTTAAAGAATATTGATGAAGAGTGGAAAGAACATATCGTTTTCAAGATTATTGATAAAGATGGTTATGAGGGCAGTGGAGCTGCTACTCCTGATGAAAATTATGGTGAAACTTTTAAAACTGCTATGGCTGTTGTTGAGGGGTTAAGAAAGTTAGCTGAAAATTATAACGATTTAGGTTTTATTTCAGATTTTCAACAGGAGATGGATAATTTTGTAAAGTATGATAAGACTGCAAAAACTGCCGTTTTTTTAGCTATTTGTGATTATATTTCTAATAAAAAAGATATTGATATTACTAAGGCTCTTTTTCCAGTAAAATCAGGATATTCAAAAGAGTTATTAAGGTTTTATTGGAAAAAAGATATTGATATTACTCCTTTTATTAATAAAAAAGATTTTTATGGTATTAAAGTTGAATTTTTAGAAAAGCCTGAAAATGATGATTTAATTAATATTTTATCTTCAAATGAAGACGCGAATTTTTGGTTTGATTTTAGAGGTAGTTTAAATCATTTTGAATTGAGAAATATAGAGGGAATATTGAATAATTATAATAATGTAATCGCTTTAGAACAGCCTTTGCCTGTTTTTAAAGAGTTCAATTTAAATAATATAAAAAGGAAATATCCTATTTTTTGGGATGAATCTTTGCAAAGGGTTGAAGATATTTTGAGATTGAAGGATTGTGGAACTGGTTTTGTTTTTGATATAACAAAGTTTGGTGGTATTTTAAATATTTATCAGGCTTTATCTATTGCAAAATCTTATGGTCTTGAAACTGTTTTATCTACAAGGTTAGAACATCCTTTGAATGTTGTTTGGTCGGAAAAGATTAAAAATTCTTTTGATGTAAGCGATTTGAATATTTCTCATTATATTGAAAAAACTTCAAAATAAAACGGTGCTTAGGCACCGTTTTATTATTATTTTTAATAATCATAGACTAACAAATTATCTGTATTAACATATTCCAACCCACCATTTGGGCTCGCGCCTTCAAAAATTAATTTATTTTTTTCATACATTTCAACAGAAATTTTAGAAGAAACGGATTCGTATATAGTTTTTTTCATTTCTCCATATACAGGAGATAACAATTCAGTTTTATCACTTTTTTTTGCGTTTAATATTAATTTTTTATTATTTCTAACCACTATTACTTTTATAGAATCTTCATTTTCTTCGGCGAAAATTATTTTTGAAGAATTATAAGTTGTGAACTTATATAGTTTTTTATTTATCAAAAGCCCACAAATAAATCCATTAAAAGCTTTTTTTAAAAAGGGTACATTAGCATAAGAAAAGGTTAATGAAATATTTGAATTAGCAAAATTGTTAGCTTGCATCCAAATCCAAGAATTAGGTTGCGAAACTCCGTAATCTTTTTCAATATATAGTTTAGCTTCGTTAAAAGAACTATTATTAATTATTCCATTACAAAAACCGTTCATAAGATTAATTCCATGATAATTTTCCATGAAAGGGAAATAATGATAATATCCCATAGCACTTGGAGAGATTAAATTCGTTTTCCAACAAGCTTTATCATAAATAGAAAAATTAGCTTTAACATCAGGTAAATCGATAGAAACTTTATCTAAAGAAAAAGAAATTTTATCTATAGAAATATGGAAATTTTTTTTCGAATATTTAAACGATTTCAAGTCAAATCTATAATAATTAGTTTTATAATCTTTGCTATTAAAATATTGAATAAAAGCATGAGGTTCTCTTTTATTTAAAGAGATTCCCGGAATAAAAACATAACTTACTCCATTTGCTACTAATTTATAATACCATCCTTCAAAATATTTTTCATTTTTTAAATTTCCTTGAAAATATATCTGATTAAAAAAAGATTTAATTTTGTATATAGTATCCCCCCTAAAAGTTTCTTATAATAACAAATGAAAAATTTTTTTACTTCCTATTTTTCATAAACTTCAAAATCTATTTGTATTTTTATTTTATCTGCATCTACAACTTTAGCTTTAATTTTATCGCCTATTTTATATTTTTTTCTCGTTCTTTCTCCTATCAAACTGTTATCTTTTTCGTTATATATAAAATAATCGTTTAATACTGAAATGTGTATTAATCCATTTATCATTTTATCTGATATTTCTACAAAAAGTCCAAATTTTGTAACTCCTGTTATAACTACTTCATATACTTTTCCTATATATTTTGAAATGTATTCTACTTTTTTCATGTCTCTGAAATCCCATTCTGCTTCGTTTGAAACTCTTTCACGTTTAGAACATGAACTTGCTATTTCAGGTAATAAATTAGAATATTTTTCTATTTCTTCTTTTAATAGTGTGCCTTTATTTTTTATATATAGTTTTAGTAATCTGTGTACTATTAAATCGGGATATCTTCTTATTGGTGATGTGAAATGTGTATATGATTCAGATGCAAGTCCAAAATGTCCTATGTTAGAGTCGGAATACATAGCTCTTTGCATAGATCTTACTAACAGTTTTTGTACACTGTCTTTAAGCGGATGATCTTTAGTTTTTTCTAATATTTCTTGCATATATTTCGAATGAATGTTTTGGGTAGTTTTCATTTTTATTCCTAATACAGATAAATAATTTCTAAGTTGTAATAATGTATCGGGGTCTGGGTTATCATGTGTTCTGTATAAAAATGGTAGTTCTTGAGCGTCAAAAAATGATGCTACTGTTTCATTCGCTTTTATCATAAATTCTTCAATCATTTTTTCTGATATGCCTCTTTGAATAGATAATATGTCTTTCACTCTTCCTTTATCGTCAAATTCAAAGTATACTTCGCCGCTTTCTATATCAAGTATTGCTCCTCTTCTTTTCCTATTTTCACGTAAAATAGTCATTAGTTCTTTCATGAGGTTGAATTTAGGCATTAAAAAGTTTAGCTCTTTTTTCAAGTTTTCGTCAGCGGTTTCATCAATCATATGATTAACTTTTGTGTAAGTTAATCTTTTTACACTTTTTATAACTCCGTTGTATATTTCTGAGTTTACAACGTCTCCTTCGGGATTTATTTCCATAATAAGAGACATTGTCAGTCTGTCTTCTCCTTCAACTAATGAACATATCCAGTCGGATATTTCGTGTGGCAGCATTGCTATTACTTTATCTATAAGATAAACACTTGTTCCTCTATCGTAAGCTTCTCTATCTAAATTTGAATTTTCTTTAATATAATGACTTACGTCTGCTATGTGAACTCCAAGTTCATAATTTCCATTTGAAAGTTTATTTATACTTATAGCATCATCAAAATCTTTTGCTGATTCCCCATCAATAGTAAATATAGTTTCTTTTCTAAAATCTTTTCTGTTTTTTATTTCTTCAGGAGATATAAATTTTGGTATTTTTTTTGCTTCTTTCATAATGTTTGATGGGTATTCTCCTGGTTCAGGAAGATTATGTTTAGATAATACTATTGGTAAATCTATTTTAGGGTCGTCTGCCCTTCCGAGTATTGAAATAATTTTCCCTTCTGGATTTTTTGACCCGCCAGGATACTTTGTTATTTCTACTTCAACTATTTGTCCTGGTTTTACTCCTTTTATTTTTTCAGGTGGAATATAAAAATCGTAATTTATTTTTCCGTTTAATGGTATTACAAATCCAAACATTTTCTTTTTTTGAAATTCTCCTACGACTTTTTTTATATTTCTTTCAAGTATTTTTACTACTTTGCCTTTGTCTATATCACGCCATTTACCTATTTTTTCAATAACAACTAAATCTTTATGCATAGCATTTGAACTGTTTTCAGGCATTATAGCTATTTCTTCTCCATTTTGCAATGTGATGAAAGCTAAATTTCCACTTTTTGTAAATTCTATAATTCCTTTTATAATGTTGCTATTATTTAAATGGTATCTGTTTCTTGAATCTTTAATCACTACCATTTCTGTTAATAAGGTTTTTAATTCTTTTCTAACTTCTTTTTTTTCATCTTTTGTAATTGCTTCCATTTCAGCATATATTTGTTTCTGTATTAAGTTTTCTTTTTCTATCAATTTTAAAAGCTTTTCTCTGATGTTATTTTTCAAATTGTTTCACCTCACATTTCATAATCTGAATGAGAATAATCTATGTCATAAAAAGTCGCTAATTTCGGATTGAACATAAGTTTTATAGTTCCAACTGGTCCGTTTCTCTGTTTTCCTATGATCAATTCCGATTCATGTGGTTCGTTTAACATTAAGCTATCCTCTTTTCCTTCTTGTTTTCTTTTATAATAAGAGTCTCTGTATAGAAACATAACCATATCGGCATCTTGTTCAATTGCTCCTGATTCCCTTAAATCGCTTAATCGTGGTCTTTTATCTTCTCTTTGTTCTACTCCTCTTGATAACTGCGAAAGAGCTACTACTACTATATCAAGTTCTCTTGCAATTAATTTCAATGATCTTGAGATTTCAGAAATTTCTTGTTGTCTGCTATCTGAATTTCTTGATCCTCCGCTCATAAGTTGTAAATAATCTATCATGAGCATGTCTATTCCATATTCTCTTTTTATTCTTCTTGCTTTTGCTCTTAAAGTTCTTGAATCTAATCCCGGTTCATCATCTAAAATTAAATTAGTTTGAGATAATTTTCCAGCTGCGTGTACTATTTTTTCCCATTCTTCTTTTGATATTTGTCCTGTTCTTGCTTTTTGAAGGTCTACATTTGCTTCAGAACATAATATTCTGTTTGTAAGTTGTTCTTTAGTCATTTCAAGACTGAAGATAGCTGCAGAATAATTGTGTTTCATCGTCATTTTTGTTGCTACATTAAGTGCAAAAGATGATTTCCCCATAGACGGTCTTGCTGCAATAATATAAAGATCAGATTTATGAAATCCTGATGTTATTCTATCTATTGATTTATATCCAGTAGGTATTCCTGTAACAAGTGTTGCGTTTCCTTGTTCTGCTCTGTTTTTAAGTTCAACTATTCTGTCTACAACGCCAGAAAGAACACTTGTTATTGAATCATAAGTTCTTGTTGCTCTTGCTTCTGTAATTGAAAATATTCTTTTTTCAGCAAATTCTAAAATTTCAGGTGTTTCTGAATTACTTCTCACAGCATCTACAATTTCTTTTGATGCTGTGATTAGGTTTCTTAAAAGTGCTTTATCTTTTACAATGTTAGAATAATACATTACATTAGCTGTTGTAGGAACTGCATTTGCGAGGTTTATTAGTGTTTCTTCCCCTCCTATTTTTTCAAGTAATCCTGAAATTCTGAGTTGTTCTATAACTGTAACCGCATCAATTGGTCTTCCCATAGTAAAAAGCTGTTCTATAGTTTTAAAAATTATTTTGTAATGTTCGTAATAAAAGTCTTCCCATCTTATTTCTTCAAAAACGTCTTCGATTACTGTTGCATCTAAAAAAATACTTCCTAAAACAGCTTCCTCGGCCTCAATACTATGTGGCGGTGTTATATGTTTGTCTTCCATTTGTAGCACTTCCTTATCTTGTTTGTTTGTTTAGAAAAATCAATTTATTATTTACCATTTTTTGTTTTAAATGTAGTGTAACAGCCACGCTGAACTTTGCACGGCGTTACAGCACAGACGAAAACGATGGTTGAACAATAGCTAAACTATGGTTAAACTATGGCTGAACAGTGGTTAAACAGTGGCTGAACAGTGGTTGAACAGTGGTTGAACAGTGGCTGAACAGTGGCTGAACAGTGGCTGAACAGTGGTTAAACAGTGGCTGAACAGTGGTTGAACAGTGGTTGAACAGTGGTTGAACAGTGGTTGAACAGTGGTTGAACAGTGGCTGAACAGTGGCTGAACAGTGGCTGAACAGTGGCTGAACAGTGGTTGAACAATTGTTCAACTACTGTTCAACTATCGTTCGACTATCGTTCGACTATCGTTCAACTACCGCTCAACTATCTCTCAACTACCGTTCGACTATCGCTCGACTATCGTTCAACTATCGCTCAACTACCGTTCAACTATCTCTCAACTACCGTTCGACTATCGTTCAACTATCGCTCAACTATCGTTCAACTATCGTTCCCAAAATTGCTACTTGCCACTAATGGCTTCTGTATGATATAATCAATGTAAATATTTTTAATGAGGTGATATAATGAATACTATTATAACTATTATATTTGTTTTTAGTATAGTTTTACTTATTTTATCTATAAGTTTTTTTTGGAGCGGTACAAAAGAATCTAAATACAAAAATTCGGATTCCTCAAAAGTGAAATCTTTTGATAAAAATGGCTTAAAATTTTTAATAGCGAGTGTTATAATGTTCGTTTTTTCTTTTTTGTTGAGTTTTATTCAAAAATAACTTTTTCAACGTATTCGCTTGTAGAAGCTTTTAATAGACATCCATAAGATAACTTAAATTTTAATATATCTCCAACTTTATAATTAATATCGCTTTCAGTAACGTCTATAATAGTGTGATCGCTACTGGCGTGTAATATTTCAACTTTTTCATCAAGACTATATAATCCGCTTGAGATTATGTCTTGTTCTCCTACTCCTAAAATACATTTTTTTCTTATTCCTTTATCTTCAAAATGTGGTTTTCTTCCAAATGCATCAAATCCTATTTCTCCTATTGGTACTGATGGTTTTTCTTTTAATTCTATAATTTCTGCTTCTAATATCACTGTTAAATCGGTATTACCTTCTATTTTTAAATCGTTTGTTACGTCTGTACCACATATTATTGATTCTCCAAGTCTAAAATGATTTATTTCTTTTGGTAATTTTCCTGATCTTATCAATGGTATTGCTGCTGTGTTTCCTCCTGAAATTATTTCCAGTTTTATACTATATTTATCTTCAATTTTTTCTTTTATATCTTTTAATAAATTCATATTTTCTACTGAAGGTAAAACTCCTCCAAAACATCCCAAGTTTGTTCCTATTCCGGATAATTCAAGTCCTTTAATTTTTAAAAATTCTCCCACTTGTTCAACCGCATTTTCAAACCATATTCCTTCTCTTAAATCTCCTACATCTATCATAATTATTATTTTTTTTGATGTGTTAAGTTTAACTGCTGCTGCACCTAATTTTTTTGCTGTTTCAATTTCACTTATTAAAGTGTAATCGACATATTTAACTATTTCTTGAATTCTACTCATCATTGGAATTCTTAAAAGCATGAATGGCCCTTCTATACCTTTTGATATCATTTTTTTTATATTTGATATTCTTGAATCAGCAATCATTTTTATTCCTGCTTCTTTTAAAACTTTTGCTATTTCAGGGTTTCCACTCAAAACTTTTGTAACAGCCGCAATTTCTACGTTATTTTCTTTTGTAAGCTTCAATAAATTCTCGGCGTTAGATTTTATTTTCGACTTATAAATACATAATCTTGGATACATTTTCTTTTACACCTCTTTAAAAAGTTTTTTGTAATTGACTAATTACATCTTCAATATACTCTGTTACTATGACATCATAATAGCCTTTCAATATTGTTATATAATTTGTATCATTTAATCCTTTTATAAAAATTTTCATATTTTCCTCTTTAACTCTTGAAGCAAAATTTTTATAGTTTTCTAATCCGTAAAATAGTATTCCTTCCATGGGAATATTTGCTGAATAAAGTCCTATTTCAGAATTTAATAAAAAAATATTTTCAACATCTTCTTTTTTATTCAAATAATATCCAAGAAAAAGATCTTTTTCTTTTTCCCGGAACTTTTTTAATATATCCTTGTTTTCAGAAGAAATTAAAATTCTTTCAATTGCTGAAAAACTTTTTATTATTCTTAAAGTGTTTTCTATTGCTTCAAATTCATTTACTTTAACATTTATTAAAGTATCTTCCGGCAATTCGTTTATCACCATTTCGAGAGTTGGAATGTGTTGTTTCATGGGTAATTTAATTTTTTTTATTGTCTTATAATCTAACTCTTTAATTTCAATTATTCTTCCCTCATTATCTTCAACAAATTTATCATGGTTTACTACTATACTTGATTCTTTTGATACCCAAACACATAAATTTACCCCATCTGCACCTACTTCCACTGCTTTTTTAAAAGAAAGTAAAGTGTTTTCAACATATAATTTCTTATACCCTCCATTACCTAAAACAATAATAGGATAATCTAAATTCATCCTTGGCATCCCCCCAATTTTAATGTATTGACATTTCCCTTAATAATTTAATAGATTCAAACAAATAATCATCTTGAAAATCCATACCTATAGTGTTATCTGTTTTATTAAGCCCGTGAAAATCACTTCCAGCAGTAATATAGAGTCCTTTATCTTTTGCAATTTTACTAAAATATCTGTTTTCTTCATAAGTGTTTTTAGAATAATATGCTTCAATTCCCCATAAACCATAGCTTTTTAATTCGTCTAAAAAAACAGAAAATTTTTCTCTATTAAGTTTTATATATTTCGGATGAGCTAAAACTGCAACTCCGCCAGCATTGTTAATTAGTTTTATCGCATCTTTTATCTCTATTCTTTCTTTTGGAATATACGCTTTTTTGTGATCTCCAAGATAAATATCGAAAGCTTCGTCTGAATCTTTTACATATCCTTTATTTATTAATATTCTGGCAAAATGAGGTCTTCCTATCACTTCTCCACCCGATACTTCTTCTAATTCTTTTTTGGTAATTTTTATTCCTAAAGATTCAAACTTTTCAATCATTATTTTATTTCTGTTTTTTCTAAAATTTTGAACTTTTTCCAATGCTGTATTTAAATCATTATTGTTTGTATCAATATTATATCCTAAAATATCTAACATGGAATCAAAATTGCAGCTTATTTCTACTCCTGTTATATAATCAATTTTGCTTTCAGATGCATATAACTTTGCTTCTTTTTGAGAATCTAAATTGTCATGATCGGTAACTGAAATAAATTCTATATTCTTTTCTTTTGCTGTAAGAACTATTTCTTCAGGAGTATAAGACCCATCTGAAAAAATGCTATGAATATGTAAGTCAACTTTCATTAATTTCTCCTCTTGTAAATGAATTTTTTATTTTTCCATTTTCCACTAAATAATTATACCACATTTAGTATCTTTTAAAAAATTTGATATAATACTTTATGTAAATATTTTTATGATAATAAGTCTGATTTTAAACGGAGGTAAAATAAATGAAATCGAAGTTAAGAAAAGAGTTTTTAAATTTACGGAAAGAAATGTCTTCAAGTTCACACCTTTTATATTCTAATGAAATCTGTAAAAAAGTAGTTAGTTTGATTGAAAAATATGATTTTAATAAAATAGCTCTTTATTCTCCTTTTAAAAACGAAGTTGATGTAACTTCTCTTATTAGATATTTTTTAAAAGATAAAAAAGTGTTATTGCCTTACATAAAAGATAAAAAAATGTATTTTTCTCGAATTAAAGATTTAGATGATTTAGAGTTAGGTTCATACAATATATTGAAACCAAAGAGTTTTAAACCTGAAAATGATTTTGAAATATGTATAGTTCCAGGAGTAGCTTTCAATGAAGATAAATATCGTTTGGGTTATGGTGGCGGTTTTTATGATAGATATTTTGAAGTTAAAAATAATACGTTACTTATCGGAGTATTTTTTGAGTTGCAAAAAACATCTATCAAATTTGAAACGTTCAATGATATCACACTTGATTATATCATTACGGAAAAAAATATTTATAATTAAAAAAAACCGCTAATGCGGTTTTTTTTATTATTCAAAATTTAAATTTATTATTTTTTGTTCATCTGCTTCTATATTTACAGTATTTGAATAAGTTCGATAATCTGTTTCATCAAAAAATGTGATGAAAAATGTATATTCTCCACTTAATAAATCACTAAATTCTTTAAAACCTTTATTTCCAGTACTTCCCCAAGAAACTAATTCCTCTTTTGAATTATATATTGCTATTATTCCTGCTGTATTTTTTTCAGCTAAATTTGTATTTAGCATTAAATTTCCATATTTATTAGGTTTAATTTCTCCTAACATTTTTACTAAATCTATTATTCCATATCCTAATTCTTCTGTATAACCTTTTCCCTTATCATTTGCTGTTTCTTCAAGTTGATTTTTTACTTGAATTGGTGTTAATTCTGGGTATACAGATAATAATAATGCTGCTGCTCCTGCTACATGTGGTGATGCCATTGATGTTCCATTCATCCATCCATAGCTTCCTTGTTCTGTTGGTAATGTTGAATAAATTGCAGCTCCTGGCGCTGCTACTGAAACCCATTGACCTATAGTTGAAAATTCTGCTTTTTCTTTTTCAGGAGTTATTGCGGCTACCGAGATTACTCCTGAAATAGTTTTTGGAAAACTTGGAATTCTTTTCTTATCATTACCAGATGAAGTTACAAATACTACTCCTTTGCTTATGAGTAAATCTATAGCATCTTGTTCAGCAAAATCAAAATTTCTCTGCCCTATGCTATAATTCACTACTACTCTTTTTTCAGGATTTCTTTCTACAAAATCTGCTACATACATAAAAGCATCAATTTTATTTACTATTTTTCCGTATGAGTTCGCTATTTTTACAGGCATTATTTGGCAATTCCAAGCAACTCCTGCTATAATTCCATCTCTTCCATATGCTCCTGCTGTTCCTGCCACGTGTGTTCCATGACCAATAAAATCTTTGTCTTCATCATTTTGCCCACTTGCATCAAATCCAGGTATCATTGCATTACTATCAAATTCCGGATGATGAATATCTATCCCAGAATCTATTATTGCTATCACTACATTTTCAGAGCCTGTTGTTATTTCCCATGCTTCTTCCGCTTTTATTGTTTTTAATCCCCATAATTTGTATGTATCAATTTCTTCTCCTATATTTGAATTAAAAGCATATTGTATATTCGAATTAATTTCAGGTAATTCATAAATGAATTGCGGCTGAGCTACTACTACTGTTTTTTCTTTTAATAATTTTTTTATAAAAGTTTCTGTCTTTTCTTCTTCAGGAACTTTTACTATACACCAATTTATTCCTTCCCAATTTTTTATAATTTCGGAATTATATTCTTTTAGTTTTTCTTCAAATTTTATATAATTAAAATATTTCACCATAACAACGTCTTCCAAATAATTTGAATTTTCATAATCAAATATAACAGAATTTACGAGATTAATTTTTTCTTCATTTTTTGTAGTAAATAAAAAACCTCCATTTATTGAACCTTTAGAATAATCTACTCCCATATACACATTTGATAAAGATAAAGCATTTGATATGCCTTCTTCTCCATAATCTTCATAAATATATTCTTCTTCGGCTTCTACTATATCCCAAACATATATATAACCTGGTAATAAAGAGTTTTGAGGACTTTTCATTGTAAAATTTTCTTCATTCAAATAATAAGTGTAAATGTTTTCTTTTATATTTTCTCCTGCTACTTCAAATAATTCATCATCATAAATTTTATTTGAATTTAAATCCCATATTTGTATACTGAATTTCGTATTCGTTTTAATATAATTTTCTTCAACAGAATATAGATTTTCATCTATTCTATTTAATTCCCAAGTAAACTCTGAATTAATTTCTATATTTTTTGAATTATTATTTGGTGTTTTTAGTTTTATCTCTATTGGCGGTGCTGGTATGACTTTTCTAATAACTGCTTCTTCGTAATTATTCCCCTTACTGTTATATGGAATTATTTTGTAATATGTTTTTTTGCCTACTGCCAATTTCCCGCTATAATCTTCATAAATTCTTTTTTCTCCGTTAACGATTCCCATGAAATCATATTTTTCTCCATCAAAACTTCTATAAACAAGATATCCATTAGTATTTTCCGATTCATCCCAGTATAAATAATTTCTTATAAAATAATTTTTTTCTTCAACGCTTTTTAAATAAGGGTTAGAATAAGCTGTTAATGAAGTTACATTTACAGCAGGAATTTTTCCCGGCAGATTTTCGTCTGTTTGTTCGTTATGAATATTTAATGGTACAATTACAGTTGACATATCACCATTTTTATTATATGCCATTATTCTTATATATGTCTTTCCATTAGGAAATAAAGTTGTGTTTATAATATAATTATTTACTTGAGATTCTTTTTCATGATTTAATTTAAATTCATGTGCTTGTGTTCCTACAAAAACAAACCATGCTTCAACATCATTTTTTCCAGCGTTAATTTCAAAATCAAATTCAATGTCACCATTATATGTTTTTTCATAATCTAAATTAAAAATATTAATCAAAGGCGGAGATGTCCAATCTTTATTAAAAATAGGCCTTAAAGGTATGTTATAATGGTATTCTTTACTATAATTTTGTATTCTCGCAGTTGAAAATCCTTTTTTTGTTATAAGCAAATCGTTTTCAACTATTTTGTATATTAAACTATTTAATTTAGGTCCTCCTTGTGCATTAGTAACTGTTATATTGTCTTCTTCTACATTTATACTTCTAATTTCACCTGCAACATCTTCTCTTTTTTCTGCTTTTGCTATTATTTGCCAATAATATGTTTGGGAAAAATCAAAATTAGATTGGTCGATTAAAAATTGTTTTTCTGTGATATCTTTTGCAATTCGTTCAAGATTATTTTTATCTTTTCCAAATAACACATCATGTTTTATTTCTCCGTGAAATTTTTCAATTGATGTTTCCCAGCTTATTTCTAAATCTGTTGGGACTAACAGTATAATTTCATCTGTTGGATAGTTGTAAGTTAAATATAATGGTTTTTGAAATAATAAACAAGATGATAATAAAAATAAACTAATTAATACAAATAACATAAAAATTTTCTTCATGATTTTTCCCCTCAAAATAATATTTTTTATTATGCTCTGCTCAATATATTTTATCATGTTATATTTAAACTTGTTATTCAATAATTAAAAACCCCCGCTAATGCGGGGGAATTTATTTATTAATCAACAAGTTCTAAATCAAATTCTAAAATAACTTCTAAGTGTTGCTCGGCTGTTATCTCAACTGTTCTTGTTATTGAATAATACTCATCATCATCAAATAAATAAGATACATTAAATGTATAAGTGCCTGCTTTTAGTGCATGGAACATATGATTTCCTTTTTCTCCTGTTGCTCCAAATGCTACTAAACTTTCTTCAGAATCAAAAATTGTTATAAATCCATATATATCTCCTTCATGAAGGTTGGTTTCTACATTTAAAGATCCGTATTGATTAGGTTTTATTTCTTTTAACATTTCTACTAAATCTATTATACCATATCCAAATTCTTCAGTAAAACCTCTACCATAATCATTTGAAGTTTGTTCAAGTTGGTTTTTAACTTCTACTGGTGTTAAATCTGGATATTCAGCTAACAATAATGCTACTGCTCCTGCTACGTGTGGTGATGCCATTGATGTTCCTTGTAACCATTCATAACTTCCTTGATCTGTTGGGTATGTCGAGTAAATCGATACTCCTGGTGCTGATACTGTTGTCCATGGTCCTGTTGTAGAAAAATCTGCTATTCCATTTGTTGGAGTTGATGCTCCCACAACAATTATTCCATTATTAGCAGTAGGATAACTCGGAACTCTTTTATCATCATTACCTGCAGAAGTTACAAAAATAACTCCATTTTCCATTAACTTGTCTATAGCTTCTTTAACCGCTAAATCAGGAAATCTTCCTCCGATACTATAATTAATTACTATTCTTTTATCTGGGTTTTCTTCAGCATATTTTGCAACTTCATTGAAAGCATTTACAGAATAACTGTTCTGAATAACTCCTTCTGAATCTTGAACTCTTATTGGCCATATAGGACTATCCCAAGCAACTCCTGCTATATTTCCATCTCTTCCCCATGCTCCAGCTGTTCCTGCTACATGTGTTCCATGACCATCGAAATCATTATTTTCATAACCTTCTCCTGTTGCATCAAATCCAGGTATTTTTATGTTGTTAGCAAATTCCGGATGATTAATATCTACTCCTGTATCTACTATTACAAGAACTACATTTTCTGAACCTGTTGTTGTTTCCCAAGCTTCTTCTGCTCTTATATTTTTTAATCCCCATAATCTGTACATATTAACTTCATCACCTAATTCTTCAACGCTATTCAAACTATTTGATTTTGTAAATACATCTTCACTTTTCATAACTCGTGGCTCTGGATTGTCTAATAAAAAGTCTGGTTGTGCAAAAACTACTGATTTTTCTTTTAAAAGCTTTCCAATAAAACTTTCTACAGTTTCATTCGCAGGTACTTTAACCATACTCCAGTCTAGTTTTTCCCAAGATACTAAAATTTCTGAATTTAATTCTCTAATAGTTCTTCCCAATTCATAATTATCATATGATTTAACTAATACTCTATTATTTGAATATTCATAACCAGAATAGTTAAATAAATTTGATGCAGGATTTAAAATAGATTCGTTTTCTGATAATTTAGTAGTAAAAATAAATTCACCGTTTTTAGATCCTGTTCCATCACCCGCTTTCCATATTTGAGTACAAGCAACTGCTCTTGAAAAACCTGCATCCCCAAAATTTTCAAAAATATATATTTCAGCCGCATCAATTATATCCCATGAATAGACAAAACCAGGTTCTAAGGCTTTTGTTTTAGCATAAACTGTAAAATTATCTTCTTTTAAACTATATTCATATATATTTCCCGTTATATTTTCTTCATCAATTTCCAATTCTTCAACAAAATAATGTTCGAAGTAACTTTGATCATATATATGGAATGTAAAATCAGTATATAAAATTTCATAATCTTCTTCGTCAATTTCTTTAAAAATATTTTCTTTTATTCTATTAACTTCCCATCTAAATGTAGTATTTATAGGAACATCTTTAGTATCATTTGCAGGGCTTAATAAATTAACTTCTAAAGAAGGTACAGGAAATACTGACCTTACTACTGCTCCATCTTCATTTATTCCTTCACTATTATATGGTATTATTTTATAATAAGTCTTTTTACCAATTTCTAATTCCCCACTAAAATCAGAATAACTAACCGCTCCTGATTTAGCTAAAACTCTATAATTATTTTCATTTTCAAAACTTCTTTTCACTATATAACCAGTTGCATCTGGTGCCGCTGTCCAACTTAAAAGATTAAATATAACGTTATTGTTTAAATTAAATTTTTCTGCTTCTATTTTCAATCCATGTTCTTCAAAGAAATAGTCGTTAATTTCATTTGATCTTAAATTTGGATTAGATCCTACTGAATAAGAAACAAGTTCTGCACGAGGAATCTTTCCAGGCAGAGTTTCGTGTGTTTTAGAATTATCAACAATTAATGGAATAACTTTGATTGCTAAATCTCCATTGTTATTATAAGCTAATATTCTGATATAAGAATTCCCGTTAGGTAAAACAGTGGTATTTACCGGATATGTTACGGAAGTATCATATCCTTGTGGAAAAGCATAATCATGTGTTTCGCTTCCAATAAAAACAAACCAACCATTACAATCATTTTTACCTGTTTCAATATCAAATTGAAAAGTAATACTTCCACTTTGTTCTTTAGTAAAGTCTGCTCCTGAAACAGTAATTATGGGCGTATCTGTCCAATCAGGATTAACTAAATGTCTTAAAGGTACTTGATAATGAAATGTTTTATCATAATTATGAATTCTTGCTGTTGAATAACTTACTATTCCATCTTCATTTAATGCTGTAACTATTAAATCATCTTCATCCATTTCATAAATTGCATTTTTTAATATATTACCGCCTTGACTAGCCATTACAACTACGTTTCCTTCATCAACTTTTATACTTCTTATTTCTCCCATTTCAGGATCTCTTTTTTCAGCTTTTGCAATTATCTGCCAATAATACGTTTGATCAAAAGTAAAATTAGAAGGTTTTATTACATATTCTTTCTCTGGAATATCTTCTGCGATTTTTTCAAGATTTTCTTTATCTGTTCCAAATAACACGTCATGTTTTATTACACCTTCAAATTTTTCAATAGAAGATTCCCAACTTAATGTAACATGATTAGGCCCTGCTAATTCCAATTCATCCTCTGGCCCTGTGTAATTCAACACTAAAGGTTTTTGAAACAATACACACGATGTTAATAACAATGCTAATACCAAAATACTACCAAACAAGAAAAGCTTTTTCATGCACTACCCCCTGTTAATTTAATTTATAGATCTGAAACTATTTATTAATAATTAATTTAAAAATAGTTAAATGTATTTAATTTTTTTTGTTAAATTAATATATATTATACTATTGTTTAATACAAATTTCAAGTATTTTATAAAAAAAAAGTACTTCTACAAAGTGCTTTAAAATATATCTAAAATTATTTTCATATTAAAAACCCCCGCTAATGCGGGGGTTAAATTTAATTAATCTTATTTTGGAGTTATAACACTTATTTCAAGTTTACAATTTAAAGGATAACCTGCTGTATAAGATTCGATAAATACAACATAATCTGCCGGTTCTAATTCTGTTATTATAAGAGAGAAATAATCAGTTGCCGATTTATCTACATTATGAGCAACTTGTACAGGATTTCCGTCAACTATTTTGAATATTGTTAATTTTGTATCTCCGTTAGGATCTGTATATTCAAGTGTTTCAAATTTGTATATTCCATTAGTTACAATTGTTATAGGAATAGCTGTATTATCTACTTCTTCATCTATATTTTGTTCAAATACTAATGTCTCTTCTATTTCTTGAACATGAAAATCTACTTTTACTGTTTGTGTATCTTCTGCAACTATTGTTACAGTATCTGTATGTGTATAATAGCCAAATACTGGGTGATGATATGTTAATGTTATTGTATGTTCTCCTGCTAATAAATCATGGAACATTCTGTATCCTTGAGTTCCTGTGCTTCCCCATCCTACTAATTTATCTTCTGCATTATGGACCATTACTATTCCTGCTATGCTTTCTTCATGTAAATTAGTTTCAAATCTTAATGCTCCATATTTATTAGGTTTTATTTCTCCTAACATTTCTACTAAGTCTATTACTCCGTAACCTAGTTCTTCTGTGTATCCTCTTCCGCCGTCATTTGCTGTTTCTTCTAATTGGTTTCTTACTTCCATTGGTGTTAATTCAGGGTATTTCGACAACAATAATGCTGCTGCTCCTGCTACGTGTGGTGATGCCATTGATGTTCCTTGTTTCCATCCGTAACTTCCTTGATCTGTTGGTAATGTCGAGTAAATTGATACTCCTGGTGCCGCTACTGATGTCCATGGTCCTATTGTCGAGAAGTTTGCTTTTCTTCCATCTTCTATCGATAATGGTGTTGATGCTGCTACTGCTATTACTCCACTGTATGCTGTTGGGAATGATGGATATCTCTTTTTATCATTTCCTGCTGAGGTTACAAATACTACTCCTTTACTTACAGCATAATCTATTGCATCTTGTAAAGGTACGCTGTATCCTCTTCCACCTATACTCATGTTTATTACTACTCTCACTTCATGTGCTTCTGCGTAATCTCCTGCAAAAATTGTTCCGTCTACTAAGTAACTGTTTGCTATGCTTCCAGTATCACTATTCATTACTTTTATTGGTAATATTGGACTATCCCATGCTACTCCTGCTATTTTTCCATCTCTTCCGTATGCTCCTGCTGTTCCTGCTACGTGTGTTCCATGTCCGTTGAAATCTTTATCTTCATCTTCATCTCCACTAGCATCATATCCAGGTATCATTGTGTTGCTAGCAAATTCAGGGTTGTTAATATCTACTCCTGAGTCTATTATTGCAAGAACTACGTCTTCAGATCCTGTTGTTATTTCCCATGCTTCTTCTGCTCTTATGCTTTTTAATCCCCATAATTTGTACATATCTACTTCATCGCCTACTTCATGTCCTAATTCTTCTACAAGATATGGGTCAACATATTCAATTACTGGTGCTTCTTCTATAAGGTTTGGTTGTGCCATCGCAACTGTTTTTTCTGTAATTATTTTTGCTATGAATGTTTCTACTGTTTCATTTTCTGGCACTTCCACTAATGCCCAATTTATTTGAGTCCATGTGTCTAATATTTTTGAATTATAATTTCTAACTGTTCTTCCAAATGTTTCTATATCAAAATATTTAACCATTACAACATCATCTGCATATTCTAAACCTTCGAAATCATATAAAGCAAATTCCGGAAGTAAAGGTGCTACTTCTGAACTTCCTGCTGTTGTATATACGAATTCTCCGTTTACTGATCCTTCTCTATATGACCAACCCGCTGTTGCTGATGTTCCTGATATTGATACTGCAGTTGATGTTCCTGCTTCTCCATGGTCTTCAAATAAGTATGTTATTTCTGCATCTCTTACATCCCATGAATATATCATTCCTGGTTTTAAAACTGGTGCTCTTAATGTATATTCAAAAATTCCTTCTGCATAAGGTACATTTCTTGCTGCTGAATTAAAATAAATATTTGTAGTTGTTAAATCCCAAATCCAGAATATGAATCTTGTATCAATGATTTCATAATCTCCTTCTTCTACTTCTCCTTTAATTTCTACAAAATCTGCAAATTTTTCTCCGTCTTTATAATTTATTTCCCATGTATATTTTGTGTCTAGTGCTACATTTTTTGCATTATTATCTGGTGTTAATAATACAACTTCTGGCCCTGGTACTGATATAACTTTTCTTACAACTGCTGCTTCTGTGTTTTCACCGTAACTGTTGTAAGGTACTATTTTATAATATGTAACTTTTCCTACTTCTAATTCAGGACTATAATCATCGTATCTTTTCAAAGAATCTACAAGTCCTATTAGCCTATAATTTTCTTCATCATTAAAGCTTCTGTAAACTCTATACCCTGATGCATTAGGTGCGTCTGTCCATGTGATTCTGTTATATAATGTAATATCTGCTGGTAAATCTTCTGATCTTATTGTGTCTCCTTCTGGAGTTATTATATCGCCATACATGAAAGCATTTTCACTCAATGTATATGCAATTGCATTTACACTTGGAATTTCTCCTGGTAATTCTGTATGTGTTGCTTCATTGCTTATAACTATCGGTATTATTGTTAAAACACAATTTTCACTTGTAGAATATGCTAATACTCTTATATATGTTTCTCCTGCTGGGAAAGATGTAGTATCTATAGATATTTCACCTTTTGGTGTGTCTACTCCAAAACCCCAATATGGGTATCTTTGTTCCCCGCCAAGGTATACGTAATAAACGAATGCATCATCATTTCCTACATCTACTTCAATATCAAAATCTAAAGTTCTTAAATATGTTTCTCCTGCTGTTAATCCAGTAAAAATTAATTTTGGTGGATTGTCCCAATCTGGATTAGCGTTAGTTTTTCTTAACGGTACTTCATAAGAATATTCTTTGTTATAACTCTGAATTCTTGCGAATGTGTATCCTTCTTTTGTTACTATTAAATCTTCATCTTCCATCACATAAGAATAATCTGTTAAAGATGGTCCCCCTCTTCCTTCTGTTACGCTTAAAGGAGCAACTTCATCAACTGTTATACTTCTTACTTCTCCAATTTCAGGATCTCTTTTTTCAGCTTTTGCTATTACTTGCCAATAAAATGTTTGGCCAAATTCAAAATTACCTTGTTCAATTACATACTCTTTTGCTGTAATATCTTCAGCAATTTTTTCAAGATTTTCTTCATCTGTTCCAAATAATACGTCGTGTTTTATTTCACCTTCAAATTTTTCAATTGATGATTCCCACTCTAATTTTACATTTTGTGGAAAATTCAATGCTAATTCATCCGCTGGTCCTGTGTAATTTAATACTAAAGGTTTTTGAAATAATACACACGATGTTAATAACAACGCTAATACCAAAATACTACCGAATACAAAAATCTTTTTCATGCACTTACCCCCTGTTATATAATTTATGGTTCTGAAACCATTTATTAACTTCTAACTCCTAATAATAACAAAAAAACTTCTATTATATTTATCTATTCAACATAATAGTATATCATAAATTAATATAAAATTCAAGTTTTTTTATAATTTCTTTATAAAAAAAACCTCCGCACCTGCGGAGGTTTTTAATTTATTGTCTTTCTAATTTTCTCATTTCAAATTTACAATTTAAAGGATCTTCAAACCATTCTTCAATACGAATTTTATATTCTCCAGGTATCAATTTTATTGCTATTAAAGAGCAATAATCTCCAGATGCTTTATCATCGTTTTCAGCTATTAAATTTTCTTCAGAATCAAACAAAAACATTATTGTGTCTACATCGGGATCATCTAATTCAAATGTTTCAAAATAATATAATCCTTCTTCTGTAATGGTGATTGGAATTTCTTTGAAATATTCTGTTTCGTCTATATTTTGGGTAATCAATAATGTTTCTTCATATTCTGGTATTAAAAATTCTACAACTTTTTCTGTTTCTTCTTCAGCTGTTATTACTGCTGTATCTGTATATGTAATATATATCAAATCAGGAAGTTTGTATGTTATATCAAATGTATATGTTCCTGCTTTTAGTGCATGAAAAATATGATTTCCTTCTTCTCCTGTTGTTCCATAAGCTACTAATGTTTCTTCAGAATCCCAAACCACTATTATTCCTGATAATTCTTCATCTGAAAGATTTGTTTTTACATTTAATGAACCGTATTGATTTGGTTTTATTTCTCCTAACATTTCTACTAAATCTATTATACCGTATCCAAATTCTTCGGTATATCCTCTTCCGTGATTGTTCGCTGTTTGTTCAAGTTGATTTCTTACTTGCATTGGTGTTAAAGTTGGATTTTCAGACAACAATAATGCGGCTGCTCCTGCTACGTGTGGTGATGCCATTGATGTTCCTTGCAACCATTCATAACCTTCATTAGGATATGTTGAATAGATCGATACTCCTGGTGCTCCAACAGATGTCCATGGACCTATTGTTGAAAAATCTGCTTTTCCATTTGTAGGGTTCGTTGCTGCTACGGCAATTACTCCATTATATGAAGTTGGATAACTTGGAATTCTCTTATAATCATTCCCAGCTGAAGTTACAAATACAACTCCTTCACCCATTGCATAATCTATAGCGTCTTTAAATGCAAAATTATATCCTCTTCCTCCTATGCTCATGTTTATTACTACTCTTTTTTCTGAATTATCCTTTGCATAATTTCCAGTTTCTCTTGTCGCATTTATTAAATAAGTTGTCCAAATTGCTCCCGAATCATTCATAACTCTCATTGGCCATATCGGACTATCCCATGCAACTCCGGCAATTTTTCCATCTCTTCCGTATGCTCCAGCTGTTCCTGCAACATGTGTTCCATGACCATCAAGATCTACCGTTGCATCACTTTCACCTGTTCCATCAAATGGGGTCATTATTGTATTATTTTCAAATTCAGGATGATTTATATCTACTCCAGTATCTATTATTGCAAGGATTACATTTTCAGAACCGGTAGTTGTTTCCCATGCTTCTTCTGCTTTTATGTTTTCTAATCCCCATAATTTATACATATCTACTGTTTCGCCCACTTCATGATCTGATTCTTCTATTTGTATCATTTTATCTAACGAAGTTACTGGTAATTCCATTTTAAAGTCAGGTTGAGCAAAAACTACAGTATTTTCTTTTATTAATTTTGCTATAAAGCTTTCTACTGTTTCTCCTGCAGGTACTTTTACTTTACTCCATCCTATTTCATTCCATGTTGTTAAAATTTCTGAGTTATAATTTCTCAAAGTTCTTCCAAGTTCATAAGTATTAAATGACTTAACTAAAATGTGTTCTTGTCTAAATTCTTGATTACTATAATTGAAGAAGGCTAAATCTGGCAAAAATGCTTCTTCTGTATATTCTTCGCCAGGTGATGTTGTAAATATATTTTCACCGTTTACTGATCCGTCTTCCCATGTGTGTGACCAAGAATAAGAATAACCACTTTCTGTATTTTCATATATAACAAATAATTCTGCATCATATATATCCCATGAATAAATATTACCTGGTTCTAATATGCCTTCAGAGAGTTGAAATTCTAAAGTATCTCCAAGATCAAATTCAATAGCATCTTCATATATCTTCCAATTATTCAAATCAAATATGTGCAAATATGAAATAAATTCAACGTCAATATCTTCGTCATCAAGAATATCCCAATCCATTCTGTCGCTACCTTTAAAGTCTATGCTCCAAGTAAATAATGGTTCTGTATTTACTTTACTTTTGTTATCTGGAGATATCAAATTAACTTCCAATGATGGTAATGGCACTAACCATCTAACTACTGCTGGATCATCGTTATCTCCAAAACTATTATAAGGTATTACTTTGTAATATACTTCTTTACCAACGTCCAATTCGCTACTATAATCATTAAATGATGTTTGCCCTGCTCTTGTAATTCCAATTTGTCTCCAATTATCTCCATCAAAACTTCTTAAAATTCTATATCCAGTAGCATTTGTTGCGGCTGCCCATTGTAATACATTATATACTGTCATATTTTCTGTAAAACTGTTTATATCAAATTCTGTTTTTCCTAAAGGTGTATCAAATGTATAAATATTATTATTTAAATTAGGATTTGTTGGATCACTGTAATAACTAAATACTTGACTTAAAGTTATTGACCAAGCATTTAATGATGGTACTGCCTCTGGTAATTCTGTATGTGTTGCTTCATTATTAATAGATATAGGTATTATAGTTAAAACAAGATCGTCATTGTTTGTATAAGCTAAAATTCTTATATATGTTTCTCCATCAGGAAAGTTTTTTGTATCAATTGTTACTTCAGCTTCATTTGTTCCGCCTAAGGCTTTTCCGCCTATAAATTGATTAGGCCCTCTTCCTTCACTTCCAAGATAAACATAATAAACATAAGCTTCATTTTTATCTGTGTCTACTTCTAAATCAAATACCAAATTTTCACTATAAGTTTCTCCTGCTATTAATCCCTCAATTATTAATTTTGGAACATATGTCCAATTAGGGTTAATTATTTCTCTTAGAGGGACTTCATATTTAATCGTTCTATCAAAGTTTTGAATTCTTGCTGTTGAAAACCCTTCTTTTGTTAGGATTAAATCTTCTCCATCCATTTCATACAATATGTCATTTAATAGATATCCCCCTTGATACTTTTTAACAACTATATCTGCATCTTTAACAGTTATACTTCTTATTTCTCCCACTTCCGGATCTCTTTTTTCAGCTTTTGCAATTATCTGCCAATAATATGTTTGGTCAAATTCAAAATTAGAAACGTCAATTACATATTCTTTTTCTACAATGTTTTCTGCAATTTTTTGAAGATTCTCTTGATCTGTTCCAAATAACACGTCATGTTTTATTTCACCTTGAAATTTTTCAATCGAAGATTCCCAAGTCAATTTGATATTGTTAGGCCCTACTAATTCTAATCCATCTGCCGGACCTGTGTAATTCAATACCAATGGTTTTTGAAATAAAACACACGATGTTAATAACAACGCTAATACCAAAATACTCCCGAACACAAAAATCTTTTTCATTTTTTTTCCCCCTTTTTTAAAATGATGTTGCGGATATAATTAATCAAAAATTTATATTATATTCATATTATATCATATTTTTTAAAAATATTATTTTTATTTGATTATCTATCTATATTAAATATGAAAAAAACACACTTTAAATTAAAGTGTGTTTTTTATTATTAAAATTCATATATAAATTATCCCTCAATAAATTTTGCGTATACCTTTCTATTTCTTGGCCCGTCGAATTCACAAAAGTATATTCCTTGCCATGTTCCTAATATTATTTCTTTATTTTCAACAATTAATGAAAGCGAATGATTGAAAAGAGTCGATTTTATATGTCCATCAGAATTACCTTCTATGTGAGAAAAATTGTAGTCTTTCGGAATAAATTCATTAAAAAAATTAATCATATCTTTTTTTACGTCGGGATCCGCGTTTTCATTTATAGTTATTCCTGCAGTAGTATGCGGAACAAATAATGTTATTATTCCGCTGTTAAAATTATTTTCTTTTATTAAATTTTGAATAATTTCTGTAATTTCTATAAAATCATTTCTTTTTTTTGATTCGATTGAAAGTTTTATCAACATTTATATCACGCCTATTTATATATAATGCTTGCCACTATAGTTACTGAATTACCCTCTTTTGATATATGTACTTTTACATTTTTTTTGTCGACGGATAAATTTCTGTAAGCATAGTCTTTTATATAAGTGACTATTGAGTTTATTTCTTCATCAGAACTATTTTCGAGTTTTATAGTTTGCCCTCTTTCAATCACAGCTGCTCCTGAAGTACCTCTAACAAAAGAGTTCATTCTTTCTTTCGCTATTTCACCTGTTTTCTTCTTTTTTCTGGAGAATGGCCACATTTGTTACTCCTCCCTCTTAAATAACTTTTTTATCATTGCGAAAAAACCTTCGGGACTTTGATTTAATTTTTTCAAGTCTTCTTCTATCGGTATAAAATTATTGTTCATTCTTTCTGTAATATTGTCAAAAACAATCGATAATCTTTTTTCAGAATCCAAAACTATAGGTTTACCTTCATTTGTAGATAATAATATTTCTTCACTATCTGTTATTACTCCTATCAATTCAATTGCAAGGGCATTTTGAATATCTTCCGGAGATACCATTTCATTTTTTTTAACCATTTTTGGTTTTAATCTGTTAACTATAAGCGATATGTTTTTATCTGTAAATCCGCTGTTTTCAAGTAATCCTGTTACTCTATCTGCATCACTAATAGCTGTTAAATCTGGTGTAGTAACAATTATTGCATGCTGTGCGGCTGCAATAGCATTTTTAAATCCCCTTTCAATTCCTGCAGGAGAATCTATTAAAATAAAATGAAAATGTTTAGATAATTTATCTATAATATCTTTCATGTCTTCTGGAGATACCATGTCTTTGTTGGCTATTTGAGATGAGGCAAGTAAAGAAAGATTTTTTAAGAGTTTATGTTTTACTAACACTTCTGTAACACTCCTATTCCCCTTTATAACATCAAGAATTGTATAAACTATTCTATTTTCAAGCCCAAGAACAAGATCTAGATTTTTTAACCCTATATCACCATCAATTAAACACACATTAAATCCTTTAGCCGCTAAAGATGCTCCAAGGTTTGCGGTTATAGTTGTTTTCCCTACGCCCCCTTTTCCGGAGGTTATAACAAAAACCTTCGCATATTTCATTAGTTTATTCCCCCTTCTGATACAAAAAAATTAATATTTGAAAAGCTGAAAGTTGATTAGGAAAAACTTATTTCCCTAAAATATGATTAGACAAAAACATTCTCGTCAATTAAATGTTTGCAGTTTTTCCGTTTCTTCTTTTTACTTTTTAACATATTATACTATATATTTTTGAAAAATAAAAATAAGTAGTATAATATAAAAAAAGTCGGGATAAAATCCCGACTTTAATTTTTTTATTCTTCACAAGTTATTGCTTGAACTGGGCAAGAATCTGCTCCGTCTTGTGCACATGGAACATCAGTTTCTGGAGCTAATGCAAATGCTTTTCCTTCATCATCCATTTTATAAACATCTGGACATAAGTTTTCACATACTCCACAGCCAATACATGCGTCTCTATCAATAATTACTTTCACTTTTTCTGCACCTCCAAGTATAAAATAAAAAATCCTTTATTATTATACCATTATTTTTATAAATTTCAAACTAGACTTTTTTAATCTCATTTACTACTCTTTCTACTATATTAAACCCTACTCTTTCCTGTGCTTCTTCAGTAGATGCCCCTATATGAGGAGTTGCTACAAGTCTTTCATGAGATAATAATTTTTCATAAAATTCGCCTGTTGGAGGTTCTGTTTCAAATACATCTAGTCCTACTCCATAAATTTTTCCATTTTCGAGATATTTTAATAATGCTTCTTCATTAATTACTCCACCTCTTGCTGCGTTTATGATAACTACATTATCTTTCATCATTTCAAATTGTTCATCTGAAATCATGTGATGTGTATGTTTGTTAGATGGAACGTGTAAAGTTATTATATCAGATGTTTTATATAGCTCTTCAAGGGTAACTTGTTTTGCATTATGTTTTTTCAAATCTTCTTCAGGAATATCTGTAACATCAAATGCAACAACATTTACATTAAATCCTCTTACTAAATCCGCTATATATTTGCCTATATATCCAAATCCGATTATACCAAGAGTTTTATTAGAAAGTTCTAATCCTGTAAGTTTTTTCTTTTCCCATTTGCCATTTTTTATTCCAATTGTACCTCTTGAAATTCCTCTGTAAATATCTAAAATCATACCTACAACTAATTCTGCAACTGAAAGAGAGTTTTGTCCTGGAGTGTTAACTACTACTAAATTTTTCTCTTTTGCTGCTTCCATATCAATATTGTCAAGACCCATTCCAGCTCTTCCGATTATTTTTAAATTTTTTCCTGCTTCAATTATTTCTCTTGTAACTTTAGTTGCGCTTCTAACTACTAATACGTCTACATCAGCAACTTTTTCTTTTAATATGTCTTTATCAAAATGTTCAGAAGTAACTTTATGATCTTTTAATTGTTCTTGTAATTGCTCGTAAGCACTTTTATCTAAAGGGTCATTTACATGAATCCACATATATTATACACCTTCCTTGTTAAATACTTCTTCTGCAGCTTTAACTCCTACACCCATTTCGATATCGTATCCAAATTTCTTTAATCCCATTTCAAGAGCACTTATACCAACGATAACGTCAAATTTTGACATATATCCAAGATGTGCAATTCTTATAATTTTTCCTTTTAAGTGATCTTGTCCGCCAGCAAATGTAACTCCCCATTCGTCTCTTAAGAAAGAAATTATTTTTTTACCGTCAACATTTTCAGGAACTTTTATAGATGTTAATACATTTCCTGGTTTTTCAGCAAAAATTTCTAATCCCATTGCTTTTACTGCAGCTCTTGTAGCATCTCCTAAAATTCTATGTCTTTCCCATAATCCCTCAATTGTTTCAGCTTGAAGCATTTCAACTGCTTTTGTCAATTGATAAACAAGGTTTATAGCTGGTGTGAAAGGAGAATCCGGATGACCTTTTGCATATTTTCTTATATCAAAATAATATCTTGGGTTTTTGCATTCTTTAACTAATTCCATAGCTTTTTCACTGAAAGAAAGTAATGCTATACCAGGAGGCATCATAAAACCTTTTTGAACTCCTGTAACTATAACGTCTACTCCCCATTCGTCCATTTTAATAGGTTCTGCAAGTATTCCAGAAATACAATCTACTACTAAAACAGCATTTGTATTTTTAACTATATCTGCTATTTCTTTTATAGGGTGAACTGTTCCTGTAGAAGTTTCACTTAAAGTAGTGAAAACTGCTTTTGTGTCAGGGTTATTGTCTAAAAATTCTTTTATTTGTTCTGGTCTTACGTATGTTCCCCATTCAAGTTTGATTTCTGTAAGGTCTGTTCCATATACTCTACATAAATCTCCCCATCTTTCACCAAATTTACCAGCGTTAATTGAAAGTACTTTATCGCCATTTCCTGCAATATTAGCAACTGCTGCTTCCATTGCTCCTGTTCCTGAAGAAGATAACATGAAAACAGGTTGTGAAGTTTGGAAAAGGTATTGCGTACCTTCTGCTGCTTTTTTTTGAATTGCTAAATACTGCGGTGTTCTGTGGTGAATAGTATCTTTTGCACCTTCAAGCAAAATGTCTATCGGTACTGGTGTAGGTCCTGGAGCCATTAAATAGTTTTTTCTTAACATGATTAATTCCCTCCCATAAGAAATATTTTTCGTGAAAAAATTTTCATATACATATATTCTACAATATATAAGTAACAAAATAAAGTTTAAAATATAAAAGGAAAACATCTTAACAGCTAATAAAAGCTAAAAAGCTGAACTAAACTGCTATAATCTCAAATTTTAAAAATTGAAAATTTTTATAAAAAAAAGTTCAGCAATTGCTGAACTTTATGGCACGCCCGGAGGGACTTGAACCCCCAACCTACGATTTTGGAGACCGTCGCTCTACCAATTGAGCTACAGGCGTATTTCTGGCTGGGAGAGGAGGACTCGAACCTCCACTGGCGGAGTCAGAGTCCGCTGTCCTGCCATTAGACGATCTCCCAGTAAATACAACGATAATTATAGCATAAAAAGATGTTGATGTCAACAAAATTATAATTAAATTTTTAAAACATTTGATTTTTATCAAATTCACCTGTTATAATATAATATGATGTTGTAAGTGGTGGTATATTGGTATAGGTGGAAAGGCAAATATTTCATAATTAAAAAAATTTCAATTACATTATAAATAAAAAAATGTTAGGGGTGGGTTTTATGGCTGAGAAAAAGAAAAAATCAAATAAACAAAAAGAAATAATCAGTCAAATAGCAAGTTATAATCTTGAAGAAGTTTCTGAAAATGGGGATGAAGCTGTTGTAAAAATTAAAAATAATGATACTAAGATCTCAAATAAAGATGTTGAAAAAATTATTAAAAAGTTAAAAACAATCGCTAAGAAAAATAATAATGTTCTTACTTATTCTGATATAGATGAAGCTATTCCTACAAACACGTCTGAAGAAATTGATAGTAATTTTATTGAACAAATATATCTTGCTCTTGAAGTTGAAAAAATTGATATTGTAGAAGAAGATGAAGATAAAGATTTTGAAATTGAAGAAGATCATTCTGAAGAAGATAAAGAAGAAGTTTTGAAATTATTTGAAGATGTTGAAATGAAGATGTATGATAATATTTCTCTTGGCGATCCTATAAAAATTTATTTAAAAGAGATCAGTAAAGTAAGTCTCTTAACTCCTACTAAAGAAAGACAGCTTGCAAAAAGAGCTCAAAAAAATGATCAAAAAGCAAGAGATGAACTTATAAAAGCAAATTTAAGACTTGTTATAAGTATTGCTAAAAGATATACTGCAAGAGGTCTTAGTTTTCTAGATTTAATTCAAGAAGGTAATATAGGTCTTATTAAAGCCGTTAAAAAATTTGATTGGAAAAAAGGTTTTAAATTTTCTACTTACGCAACTTGGTGGATAAGACAGGCTATTACAAGAGCTATAGCTGATCAGGCAAGAACTATTAGAATTCCAGTTCATATGGTTGAAACTGTTAATAGATTAAACAAGATAATAAGAGAGTATCTACAGGAGTATGGCGAATACCCTGATCCTGAAGAAATCGCAAAAATAATGGACAAAACAGTCGAAAAAGTTAACGAAATTTTGATAAGTGCTAAAGATATTATTTCTTTAAATTCTCCAATTTCAAGCGGTAACGGTGATGATGATGAATCTGAAACTGGAGATTTTGTCGGATCGGATGATCTTACTCCTGAAGAAGTTGCGCAACAAATGATTTTAAAAGAAAAACTAGAAGAGGTTTTAGATACTTTACATCCTAAAGAAGCGCTAGTATTGAAGATGCGTTACGGTTTTTTGGATGGCAAACAAAAAACTTTAGAAGAAGTTGGTCAGTTTTTTAATGTAACTAGAGAAAGAATTAGACAAATTGAGACAAAAGCGCTTAGAAAACTTAGGCATCCAAGTAGAAGTGCACAATTAAAAGATATAGTTGATGGGCATTAAATGTTTAAAAGTTGAAGTTGAAAAAGCGTTTAAAATATTGAAAAGAAAAATGCTTTTCTAAAAACAGTTTTAATATTATAATGGGTTTTACAGTAAATATGGATGAAATAAAGTAGCGAACAATTGAGAATTTTCGTCAAAAAACAATTGAGGGGATGATAAAATGCGTTAAGAAAATAGCATGTTTGAGCGTAGCGAGTTTGCTATTTTTAGCATTTTTTCTCAGAACGAAATTTGTTTTTTAGAAAATTTGATCTTGTTCGCGTTTATTTTATCCAATATTTACTACTTCATTATTATATGGTTTTAATCGTTTTGCTTTGGATTTAATAAAAGTATCTTCCA
>Ga0334898_1001056_pt1 | contig 34913 bp, 28 predicted proteins | sample GraSluR3_MG_10_FD_207228 | JGI IMG/M metagenome (GOLD analysis project Ga0334898, IMG submission 207228) | Sludge microbial communities from methane-producing bioreactor in Wageningen University, Netherlands - Granular Sludge_3_08-R3 | ecosystem: Engineered > Bioreactor > Anaerobic >... | reverse complement strand
GGAGAGACCCGCATTCTTTGATTTTTTATTAATTAATTTCAAAACATAAAACCGCAAACCCGCAGATTTCTCCTCAAAAGAAGGACACTTTTTCGTTCGAAATGACAAATCTCATAAATTTTTTTCTTAATTATAAGTTTCAACTTTTTATAATTACCCACAAAAATATTCACGTTATCATATGTGCTGTAACTCCGTGCAAAGTGCAGTATGGCTGTTACACTACATTAAAAGCATATTTCAATAAAAATCAAACAATGCTTTAATGCTATTCCCTTCAAACTTTCCAATTATTTTATTTCTTTAATCTTTTTTATTATTTTGTCAAAATCTTTAACATAAGGCTTATCTAACATGACTGATTCTTTAAGCTCTTGCTCATATTTTTTTAATTTTTCATTTTTCGGATCTTCTAAATCTATTTGTTTATTTATAGCTAAAATTAAAAGTAATTCTCTAAACTTAAAAATATCAGGTATTATTTCAAGCCATTTATTATCTAAATCATTTTCTTCATAATAACCTTTCATAAACGGAATAAAAAACTCCTCACATTTTTCAAACCTTGTATCTTCATTTATATCATTAAACATACTCAAAGAATAAAAAATAGGCATAGCTATATCATGCACATAATAGTTGTAAGATGAATCATCAAAATCAAACATGTACATTTTTTCCCCATTAAATGTAAAATTTTTATGATGCAAATCTCCATGAATCAATCCATATGATTTTTCATCTTTATCATAACTCTTCAACAACTCCATTTTTTCATAAAACAATTTCTCAAAATTGCTATCTTTTACAATTTCAGGTGTGAAAAACACATCTTGATACCATTCATATCTTTTTATACTTGAATCGGGAATATAATATTTAGCTGCATTATTCATTTTACCTATATTTTTACCCCAAATATAAAAAAGATCTTTATTCCAAAATTTAGACTTATAATCAACAAATTCTCCTTCAGCTTTTTCAAACAAAACCGCTATCTCATCTTTAGATTCAACAAAAAAATTATCTTTCAAATTTTTGATAGGAGCACATACAGAAATTTCTTTATTTTTTAAAAAATTAATCCAATCAATTTCACCTTCTATATCAGACAATTTTTTATTTTTTTTACTACCTATTCTAAGAATAAAATCTTTATTTTCAAGCTTTACATTATAAACATAATTTACAAACCCCCCAATAAAACTGACATTTTTTTCTTTTACACCATATTGATATAAAAATTCACTGTTAGGTTTTTTATCCATATTCTTCGTCCTCCATTTTATAAAAAAACAGACTTAAAGTCTGTTTTTAAAATTTTAAACTCTTTTATATTTCCAAGTACCCTTTTTATAATAATACAATTTAACAAGAAAATCTGCAATATCTCCCACTAAATAAGCAAGCCAAACCCAAATAATTGGAAGATTTAATAATAACACTGTTATCAACAAAAATGGAATTTGAACTACCCATCTTGAAATCGCACTTGATACAAACACAGGTTTATTGTATCCAGCACCCGAAAATGCCGAAGAAAAACCAAAGCCATAAGCTATAAACACAAGCCCTATTGTTCCATAAGTTAAAAATTCTGCCCCATATTTTATTACTTGCAAATCATCTGAGAAAATTCCTATTAAAAATTCTCCAAAAATTATTACACAAATAGTAAAAATTAATAATAGAAAAGCCCCAAAAGCACCCGATATGTTCGCAGTTTTTTGAGATCGTTTTATATCATCTGTTCCAAGAGATTGACCTATCATGGCAGAACTTGAAATAGCTAGTCCAATCAAAGGCATGAATGCAAACCCAAATATCCTTCCTGCTATTCCTGTAGCCGCAACAGCTTCTGTTCCAAATAATGCTACAAATTTTAATACGATAACCTGAAAAATATTTCTTAAAAATACTTCTAAACCATTAGGAAGACCTATAGTTATTAATTGCTTATCCATCTCTTTATCTAATTTAAATAAATTTTTTATTTTTGGTTTTACTATAGATTTTCCTGAAAACAAAAAATATAGTCCAATAGCACTCGCTAGAGTTTGAGTTAACACCGTTGCTAAAGCCGCCCCAAACACACCTAAATTTAACCCAGGAATATTTATATAGGGAACAGTTTCAAAAATAAATAAAGGATCCAGAATTATATTTAACACACTTGCAAATATCATTATATACATAGGAGTTTTTGCATCTCCTATACATCTTAAAGCTGTATTTACTGAGTAAGAAGTAAACATTATAGGCAAAAAGAAAAGTCTTATATAACCATAATCATGAGTATAACTTCTAATCAAAGGAACATCAGTAAAAAAGTTAATTAAAGGTTTTAAAAAAATAGCCATTAAAACTGCTGCGATCAACGCTACCAAAAATTTAAATGTAATAGTCTGTTCAATAGATAATTCCGTTCTTTTTATATCTTTCCTACCAAAATTTTGCGATATTAAAGACACTGAACTTGTTCCTATAATTTCATTAAACGCCATTACTACCCAGAATATCGTTGAAAATATTGTTACAGCAGCAATTGCTTCACTTGAAATCTTTCCTATCCAAAAAAGATCTACAAGATCAAACAACATTTGAGAACCAAAACCTATCATTGTTGGAACAGATGTAATTATAAGTGTTTTTAATATATTTTCTTTTGTTAAATCTCTTTCTTTCATTATTATTTCCTCCAAGATAATGTAAAAATTATTATCCGGCTCGCTTTTATTTTTTGTTTTCTTTAAAATATTTATCTAAAAACAAATGCACACAATACCCAAAAAACAAACTGAGACTGTAAAAAATTTGAATTAATAATGTGTATTTTAAGTTTAACAAAAATAATGCTCCTGACAATATTAACGCCATAAAAACTGTATGCCATATACCTCTGTGCCTTGTAAGCTTATTAAACAAAACTGAAATTAATGCACCTAAAGATATAGCAACTATTAAAAGTAAAAAATTAGAAACATCTCTACTAAAAGGTATTTTAGGATATAAATTATAACTATATAAAAAAACATAATAAATAGTTGCTATTATTAAAAGTATTCTAAAAAATTTATTTATAAGCGCATGTTGATGATCTACATCAGGCAAATCACTTCCTAAAACAAATAAAGAAAAAGAAAAAGCTATTTCATCTGCTGAAAAATAATATATGTTTGAAAAAATTAAACTTGAAATAGTTGCAAATAAAATATAGAAAAATGGATAAGCAACTATTCCAGATAATATATGTGTTCTAAAATTTGGAATTATTATCACCCTTTGCATATATTTTTAAAGTTATTGCATCAAGCCAACATTCGTAAGTTCCACCATTTTCAATATCATCATGTAAAATTGGCTTTATATTACTTGTTCTAATTGATTTTTTTTGATAAACAAATAAAGGCCTATTAATTCTTTTTATAAAATAAGCTTTTTCTAAATAATCTTCCGGAAATATAAAAGTTAATATCCCACTATTTAAAAATAACTTAGAATAAGAAAAATCATGCATAAATGAAATATCATATATCTCTCCTGTAACCTTATTTATACTTCCAAAAATTATTATATCTCTTATAAAATTATAAAGATATGCACCTTCTAGCTTATAATAATTTAAAATTTTTTCGGCAGATTCCGGATGAACTAAAATTATTTTTCCCGAATAAACTATCTTTTCTTCATCGTTTAATTTATTCAAATTTTGCGTAGAAACGGGATATTTTAATTTTATCATAAAAAAACCACCTTATATTTTATTCATAAAAAATAATTTAAATATAACTATTCTTCATTTCCAGTACTTATTTCAAAAGTTAAAGATTTCAAAGAAATAACAAAATCCACATCTTCTACAGAAATTTCTTCCGGTAATGATAAAGAAGTAGGAGTAAAATTTAAAATACCATGAATACCGTAAGAAACTAACTCTTCTGCTGTTTTTTGGGCCGAAGAAGCCGGAACAGCTAAAATAGCTATTTCCACATTTTCTTCTTCTAGTTTATTTTTCATATCAGAAATATTAGAAACATTTACTCCAGGCATAATCATTTTACCAATTTTATTATTATCCACATCAAATGCAGCAACAACTTTGAATCCATTTTTTTCCATACCAGCATAATTAGCAATCGCCGAACCCAGATTACCCGCTCCAACAATAGCTATATTCCAGTTTCTTTTTAAACCTAATATCTCTTTTAATTTGAAAGCTAATTTTTCAACATCATATCCAACACCTCTTTTGCCAAATTCACCAAAATATGAGAGGTCTTTTCTAACTTGAGTAGATTTCAAACCTAAAGCTTCAGAAATTTCTTTTGAAGAAGTTTTTTCTGTTCCGTTTTCTTTCATTTTTACTAAACATCTGTAATAAATAGCAAGTCTTTTAACAGTAGGTTTAGGTATTTTTAGATGTTTCACTTTTTTCACCCCTTAATTACAATATTAACAAGTTTTTTTGGCACATAAATTACTTTCAACACTTTTTTATCTTCAATAAATTTTTGAACTTTTTCATTTTTTAATGCTATTTCTTTCAACTCGTCTTCTGATAGATCAACAGGTACTGAAATAGTATTTCTAACCTTTCCATTCACTTGAAGAACTATACTAATTTCATCCTGTTCTAAAGCTTTTTCATCAACTTCAGGCCAATCATTCAACATAACTAACTCTTTTTTGCCCATTAAACTCCATAATTCTTCAGAAATATACGGCGCAATTAAAGAAAGCATAGTTAAAAATTTTTCTGATATTTCATACAATAATTCTAAATTCCAATTATCTTCAGATGTATTGTTTAAATAATTCAAAAGCTCATTTGTCATTTCCATCATAGAACTAACAACAGTGTTAAACTGAAAACTCCCCTCTATATCTCTTGTCATTTTTTCAATCACGAGATGTAATTTTCTTCTCAATTTCTTTTCATCTTGTGATTTTAATTCAACAACACTAGTATCAAAAGTTTTGTCTTTTAATTTATCTATAAACTTCATATGATTATTCCAAACTTTTTTCAAGAATCTGTATACACCTTCAATACCTGCACTACTCCATTCAGAATCTTTTTCAGGAGGCCCCATAAATAAAACATAAGTCCTCAAAGAATCTATTCCTAAATTCCCTATAATTTCATCAGGAGAAACAACATTCCCTTTTGATTTTGACATCTTTGCCCCATCTTTATAAACCATTCCCTGAGTAAACAAGTTTTTAAAAGGTTCATCAAAGTTTATATGTTTCAAATCATATAAAGCTTTTGTTATAAATCTTGAATACAACAAATGAAGAATTGCATGTTCTACTCCACCAATATATTGATCTACCGGAAGCCATTTGTTTACATCTTCCGAATCAAAAGGTTTATCCTTCATATGAGGATTTATATATCTCAAATAATACCATGAACTATCTACAAAAGTATCCATAGTATCAGTTTCTCTAACAGCATTCCCGCCACATTTTGGACATTTTACATTTTTGAAATCCTCGTTATCAAAAAGAGGGCTTTTTCCTGTAGGCTCAAACTTAACATCTTTAGGTAATTTTACGGGCAAATCTTCAACATTTACAGGAACTGTTCCACATTCATCACAATAAATTATAGGAATAGGAGCACCCCAGTATCTTTGCCTTGAAATCAACCAATCTCTCAATTTATATTGAATAGTTTTTTCTCCAATTTTTCTTTCATCAATCCACGAAAAGATTTTTTCAAAAGACTGTTTATTATTCATACCAGAAAAAATATCTGAATTAACCATTATCCCATCATCTGTAAATGCTTTTTCCATATTTTCAACTTTAATTTCTTCATCTTGAGAAGAAATTACAACCCTTATAGGCAAGTTAAATTCTTTTGCAAATTCAAAATCTCTTTGATCATGTGCCGGAACTGCCATAATAGCTCCTGTACCGTATTCTAACAAAATATAATTTGCAACATATATAGGGATTTTTTCTCCATTTACTGGATTAACAGCATATCTACCAGTAAAAACGCCATCCTTTTTTGCACCCTCTGAAATTCTTTTAAACCTATCTTCGTTTTTAATTCTTTTCAAAAAATCTTTAACTTCTTTTTTCTTTTCATCTACAGTTAAAACATCTACTAAAGGCGATTCAGGAGCTAATGCCATAAAAGTTACACCCCACAATGTATCTGGTCTTGTTGTAAAAACCTCAAGATCCATATCCATACCTTCAATTTTAAAAGAAAGTTTAGCACCTTCACTTTTTCCTATCCAATTTTTTTGCATAGTTTTTACATTTTCAGGCCAACCTGTAAGTTTATCTATATCATTTAATAATCTTTCGGAATAATCAGATATTTTGAAATACCATTGTTCCAAATGTTTTGTCTCAACTAAAGTATCACATCTTTCACATTGACCATTTACAACTTGTTCATTTGCTAAAACAGTTAAACAATCAGGACACCAGTTAACAGGAGCGTGTTTTTTATATGCAAGTCCATTTTTATATAACTCTAAAAATAACCATTGTGTCCACTTATAATATTCCTCGCTACAAGTAATAATTTCTCTATCCCAATTATAAGTTATTCCTATATTTTTAATCTGTCTTCTTATCGTTTCAATATTTTGCATAGTCCAAGTTTCAGGATGAATGTTACCCATTTTTATAGCAGCATTTTCAGCTGGAAGACCGAAAGAATCATATCCCCATGGATGTAAAACATTAAACCCTTTCATTTTTTTATATCTCGCAACAACATCACCAATAGTATAATTTTTTACATGCCCAACATGTATAGAACCCGAAGGATAAGGAAACATAATAAGATTATAATAATTAGGTTTTTCGCTTTCCTGAGGCGTTGAAAAAATTCCTCTTTCTTCCCAAATTTCCTGCCATTTCTTTTCAAAAGATTCCGGATTATATTCTATATTCATAATTTTCCCTCCACAAATTAATTTTAATTTATAATAATATTTTTACTAGTTAAACCCACAAAGTCCCCTAAAACTTTAGGGGAAAAATAATTCTGTTTTTATTTCTCAAAAAGAAATCAAGGAATATAAAGGTTCAAATCTTTCTTTAATTCCTGAATATTATTTTCGGGATGTTTTATAAGTCTTGTTTGCCCAGTTTCTTGAATTAAGAAAAACAATCTCGTTTTATCTCCAGTTGTAAAAGAACTATCCGGCGATACCGTATAAGTATATCTAGTATCGACAGGAGGTGTTTTGAAAAAATAAAATTTATAAGGATTCAAACCTGGTTTTAAATTTCCTTGAAATATATATTTTCCATCTTTATCTCTAAAAGCAACCCATAAATCTTCATGCCCAATTACATAAATCTGTATATAACCTTCTGTTGAAGAACTTGTAATACTTGTTATTATCTGATCTATATCTTCCATCTTTTTTTCAAGAAAATCATTAGCAACTATATATTTTTCAACAATTCCACCTGGTTCAAAATATTTTTCCATTTCTTCCATCTTTTTTTCAATTTCGCTAAATCTCAGATTATTATTATTACTCAATCTATTAATTGAAGCCTGATGAACTTGTTTAAAACGAATCATTCTTATTTCTGTTGCTATTGATAAAACTAATGAAATCACACATAATACTATTATAATGATTTTCAACTTCATAAATTACCTCCAAAAAAATAGTTTAATTTATCGTATATTTCTTTTTTTTCAACAAGAATTTTTTTTACCTTTTGAATAGTATTATCGACTTTTTTATTTTTCACCTCAAGTTTTTCACTAACCTCATTATATGAATAACCCCTAAACCAAAGTTTTAAAATTTCTTGTTCTTCATCTTTCATATCCTGAATAGTATCTTCTATTAAATATGTTAAAAAATTATTATCCTGATTATCTTCAGGATTTTCAAAATAATAATCTGAATTTTCATTAAAATTATCGTCATTTGATTCCATACTAACCGCTTCTGTTAAAACCTTATTTTTTTGACGGTTTAAATATGTCAGAAAAGACTTTATCTCAGAAGAAATATTCAAATAAGCAAACGTTGAAAACTTTGTATTAGAATCCTCTTTAAAATTATACACAGCTTGAATTAAACCCACAAAACCAATTTGTGTAAAATCTTCAAAATCAGCCCATGTGCCATAATATTTTGATATTATAGATTTTACCATAGGTTCAAATTTTTCCAAAATTAAACCCATTGCTTGATTATCACCTATTTGAGAAAGTTCTATTAACCTTTTTAAGCTCATTCTTCTTAAAATATATATATTTCTTTTCATTTTTATCCCAACCAATTAAAATCATCAAGTTTTTATTATTATACCATAAAAAGTTATAAAAAACAGGTGATTTTAATGAAAAGAAAAATTTTTTAAAGATTTAATTTTCAGTTTTTTATCTTAATAATAATGTATCAAAGATATAACTGCTATAAATTAACGAAAAATAAATCCGTTCGTAAAACAAACAAAGATATATTTTTTAATAATATGATAGAATTAATTATAAAAAAAATTATGGAGGTGTTTAACTTGAAAATTTTAATTTCTAATGACGATGGAATAATGGCACCCGGCATTGCCATTTTAAAAAAATATCTTGAAAAAGAACATGAAGTATACGTAGTCGCACCAGACGTTGAAAGAAGCGCCACAGGTCATGCAATAACTATAAGACAACCTTTATGGGCAAAAGAAGTAAAATTCGGAGATATGCTGTTTGGCTATGCTGTAAACGGAACTCCTGCAGATAGTGTAAAAATAGGATTAGAAGCAATTCACAAAAAAATAAAGTTTGATATAGTTATAAGTGGTATAAATAAAGGTGCAAATTTAGGAACAGATATTTTATATTCCGGAACAGTTTCCGCAGCACTTGAAGGAGCCTTAAATGGAGTTCCTTCAATAGCAATTTCATGTTATGATTTTATTGAGCCGAATTATGATGATGCTGCAAAAATATTATTTGACCTTTTAAGAAAAATCGATTTAGAAAAATGGCCTGAATTCACAACTTTGAATATTAACGTACCAAAAATTCCATATGATGAGATAAAAGGGATAAAAATTACCAAACAAAGTAAAAGACGATACGATGATTATTTTGAAGAAAGAAAAGACCCTTACGGAAACTCTTATTATTGGATGTTGGGAAAAATTGTCGAAGATGATAATGATGAAAACTCAGATTATTCTGCCATAAATAATGGATATGTTTCTGTAACTCCAATATCGGTTTTCTTAACAAAAGAAGATTATATTGAAGACTTAAAAGAGGTGTTTGAAGTTGAAAGAAATTAATTTACAAATACGATATCTTGGAGATCCTATATTAAGAAAAAAAACAGAAAAAGTAGAAAAAATTACACCAGAATTTTCAGAATTTCTTGAAGTTTTTTTCTCACAAATGTATAAACTAGACGGAATAGGACTCGCTGCTCCTCAGTTGGGAATTTCTTTAAGTTTTTTTGTTATGGATGATGGCGAAAGAAAAAGAGCTGTAATAAATCCTGAAATAACGAGATTTGGAAAAGAAGAAATAACCTTTGAAGAAGGTTGTTTAAGCGTTCCAGAAATTTATGCCGATATAGTAAGACCACGAGAAATATCAGTTAAATATATGAACGAGCTTGGAGAAATCGTTGAAGAAAATTTAACTGATCAAACTGCAAGAATATTTCAACATGAATTTGATCATCTTGAAGGAATATTATTTACAGACAAACTTTCAGTTGTTCAAAAAGCCCGTTTAAAAAAACAACTTCAGAAAATAATAAAAGATGGTAAAAAAACAGCAAAAGAAATAGGGGAAATAAAGTTGTGATTGACTCTAAAAAGTTAAAAATTGTGTTTATGGGCACACCAGATTTTGCAGCTTTTCATTTAGAAAAATTAATAGAGAATAAATTTAATGTTGTGGCTGTTTATTCGCAACCAGATAAACCTAAAGGCCGAGGAAAAAAGTTACTTCCAACCCCTTGTAAAGAAATTGCTGTTAAAAATAACATCCCTGTTTTTCAACCACTAAACATAAATAAAAATGAAGACTTTGAAACATTAAAACAATTATCTCCAGATTTAATAATAACAGTAGCTTATGGAAAAATATTAAAAGAAAAAGTTATAAATTTACCGAAATTAGGAAGTTGGAATGTACACGCTTCAATCCTTCCAAAATATAGAGGTGCAGCACCTATTCAAAGAGCTATTGAAAATGGCGAAAAAGAAACAGGCATTTCAATTTTTAAAATTGTAAAAGAATTAGATGCAGGGCCAGTTGCACTTATAGAAAAGTTCTCTATTACAGAAAAAGATAATTTCGAAAGTATATATAATAAATTACTAAATATAGGAACAAATAGTTTAATAAAATTTTTAGAAGAAATAAACGAATTAAAAACAACTGAACAAGATCATAAAGATTCTACTTATGCCCATAAAATCGAAAATAAAGATCTCACAGTAGATTTTAACTGGAACTCTTATAAGATCTTCAATAAAATAAGAGCTTATGACCCTGTTCCGGGAGTTAAAGTAATATTTAAAGATGAAATAGTAAAAATTTTTGATGCGGAAATACTAGAAAATCATAAAGAATATTCAGGAATATCAGGAGAAGTAGTTGATTACAACAAAAATGGAATAATAATAAAAACATCTGATAATCTCCTTCTAATAAAAAGAATTCAATTTCCAGGAAAAAAAGTTATATCTACTTTAGATGCTTTAAATGGAAGAAAAATTAACATAGGTGATGTTTTTTTAAAATACTCGGTGGAGGAATAAAATGCTTAAAAGATTTTTAAAATATTACAAACCACATTGGAAACTCTTTAGTATAGATTTATTTAGTGCTATAGCACTTTCTTCATTAGGTCTTATTTACCCATTAGTAGTAAAAGATATAATAAATATAGCGATTCCTGATCAAAACTTAAAAATGGTTTTTTCTTTATCGGCATTACTCGTAGGAGTTTATATATTAATAATGATTTTTGAGCACATAAACACCTATTGGGGACATGTTTTTGGACTTAGAATACAGTATGATATGAGAAGAGATTTATTTACACATTTACAAAAGCTCTCTTTTAATTACTTTTCAAACAATAAAGTTGGACATTTAATGTCAAGAATAATTAATGATCTGTTCGAAATATCTGAAATTGCACATCATGGCCCAGAAGATCTTTTAATATCATCTGTAAAATTTATAGGAGCCTTTTTGATTTTAATAAATTATAATGTAAAACTCACTCTCATAATTTTTATTGTAATACCATTTATGTTTGCATTCATGGTTTATTTTAATAAAAAACTTGAAAATGCTTTCAGAGAAGCTAAAGAAAAAATAGCAGATGTTACAGCAAGAATAGAAGAATCTTTATCTGGAATAAGAGTCGTAAAATCTTTTGCAAATGAAGAATATGAAATTTCAACATTTAACAAAGGAAACGATAAATATAAAAGTGTAAGAAAAAAAGCTTTTAAACACTTAGGGATTTTTTATCCTGGCACTAACTTCTTAGCTAATATGGCAATAGTAATAATGCTTATATCAGGAGGAATTTTTGTAGCAAGAGGCGAAATTGATGTAGGTGTTTTTATAATGTACAATCTTTATGTGGCAGAATTTTTAAACCCTTTAAAAATATTGCTTAGATTTGTAGAAATGTATCAACAAGGTGCGGCGGGAATAAGAAGATTTTTCGAAATTTTAGACACGGAACCAGATATTAAAGATAAAGAAAATGCATTAGATTTAAAAAAGGTAAATGGAAAAATAGAATTTGAAAATGTTGGATTTAGTTATGACGATGATAAAAAAGTTCTTCACAATATCCACTTAAAAGTAAATAAAGGTGAAACAGTTGCAATCGTAGGGCCTTCAGGTGTTGGAAAAACAACCTTATGTAATCTAATACCAAGATTTTACGATATTCAAGAAGGAAGCATAAAAATAGATGAAAACGATATAAGAGATTTGGCATTAAAATCATTAAGATTGAACATAGGAATAGTACAACAAGATGTATTTTTATTTTCTGGAAGCGTTAGAGAAAATATAGCTTATGGAAAATTAGATTCTTCCGAAGAAGAAATAATCCAAGCAGCAAAAGATGCAAACGCTCATGAATTTATAATGCAATTACCAGCAGGTTATGATACAGTTATAGGAGAAAGAGGAATAAAATTATCTGGTGGACAAAAACAACGATTATCTATAGCAAGAGTATTTTTAAAAAACCCTCCAATCTTAATTTTAGATGAAGCAACTTCTTCATTAGATAATAAAAGCGAAGCAATAATTCAAAAATCTATAGAAAGATTATCTGAAAACAGAACGACATTTATAATAGCGCATAGAATGGCCACTATTAAACAAGCTAAAAGAATAATCGTACTTACAGATCGAGGAATTGAAGAAGAAGGAACACACGAAAAACTTCTTGAGAAAAAAGGAGTTTATTACAGTTTATATAATGCTCATTTTGAATCATTATTAATAGGATAAAAATTTAAAGAAAGCCGCATATGCGGCTTTCTTTATGTAATAAATAGATTATTCCTCTTTTTTCTTTTCAACTTTAAGTGCATCGATTGATGAATCTTTTCCTAAGAAATTAACAATTGCAAACAATGCACCCGCTCCTATTAGTAAGGAAACCCATCCTGGCAATCCTAACCCAGCAGGAATATAACCAATTGCAATAGATACACCAGCAACTACTAAAGCGTATGGTGCTTGTGTCTTAACATGGTCCATATGATCTGAAGAAGAAGCCATTGAAGACATAATTGTAGTATCAGAAATTGGCGAAACATGATCTCCGAAAATAGCTCCTGTCAACACAGAACCAATAGTTGCAAGCATTAATCTGTCTACCGTTCCTCCAGAATAAGAAGCCGCCAAAGGAATTGCAAGAGGCATCAATATCGCCATAGTTCCCCAAGAAGTACCCGTTGAGAAAGCAACCAAACAAGCTATACCAAAAATAAGTGACGGTAAAATCCAACCAGGTAAAGCAGAAGAAACTACTCCAACCAAATAATCAGCTGTTCCCAAATCACTAGTAACTGAACCTATTGACCAAGCGAGAATAAGAATAACCGCCGTTATAAATAAAGCTTTTGCTCCTTCAACCCAAGAATCAAAAGCTTCTTGTAAATTCATAATCTTTCTACCTACTGCCATAGCTATTGCAACCGCACTTGCTAAAAAAGCCGCCCAAATTAACGAAACAGAAGCATCCGCATCTCCAAAAGCAGTTCTTATACCCGACCAATTGAATGGAAGCTCTGTCCCACCACCTGAGTACCAAAGACCGACAAAAGCAGTAACGATTAAAACAACTATTGGAACTATAGCGTTAGATATTTTTAAAGGAATTTTATTTTCATCAAAATCTTTATCTAATTCAGAAGATGCAAGAGGATTAGCTGTATCAGACAAAACTTTTCCTTCTAATCTTGCTCTTTTTTCCGCTTTATACATAGCCCCAAAATCTTTAGCTAAAAACGCTATAAGAAAAACCATAACTATAGCCAAAATATCATAAAATCTATATGGAATAGATCTCAAAAAAACATCATAAGCATTTGCCTCGATATTAACCGCGCCTAAAGCATCACCTATCAAGCCTAACTCATAACCTATCCAAGTAGAAATAAGTGCTATACCGGCAATAGGAGCTGCTGTAGAATCAACTATATAAGCAAGTTTTTCTCTTGAAACTTTCATTTTATCAGTTAAAGGCCTCATAGTATTCCCAACAATTAAAGTATTTGCATAATCATCAAAGAAAATTACTACTCCCAGTAACATAGTTGCAAGCATCGCACTCTTAGATGTTTTAGCTTTTTTTGCAAGAGCTTCAGCAACAGCTTTCATACCACCCATTTTTGCAATAACACCAACCATACCACCAATAGTAAGAGTAAAAATCAAAATACCCGCATGCCATTCATCTGCCAAAGCAACAACAGTGTAATCGATCATTTTAATATAACTTTCAACAATCTTCATGAAAAAATTTGCCCCCGAAAAAGCAAATGTGTAAATTAATGCTCCAGAAAAAATCCCTAAAAGCAAAGAAAGAATAACCTGTTTTGTAACAAAAGCTAACACAATAGCAAGAACAGGGGGAATTAAAGAAATAATACCAAATTCTACATCATTTCCATTCCCGTTACTTCCAGTAGCGAAAGCAGTAGTGGCTAAAAATACTACAAGTAAGAAAATCACAACACCTAAAACTTTTCGGTTAAACTTCATACTCTCTTACCTCCCCTTTTATTTAATAACAAAACCCTATTCACAATAAGTTCATAATTGCATATTGTTTATTATAACTTATTTTTAAAAAAAAGTAAACCTATATTAGGCTTCAAAATAATAAAACTAAACTTTTTTCAAGTGATTTTGTAACAAAATGAATATTTTATGATAAAATATAATTATAAAACTTTGGAGGGAAAAAAGATGAAAGAAAATATTTTAAAATTTATTCATTGCTCAGATCTTCATATAGATTCTATTATAAATATAAAAAATTCAAATTTTTTAATAAATGATTTATCTAACACTAATTTAAAAGTCTTTAAAAAAATTGCAGAAACAGCAGTTAATGAAAAAGTTGATTTTATATTAATTTCAGGAGATGTTTTTGATAACGCCTATTTATCAGTTAAATCAAAAAATGAGTTTTCAAACATTTTAAATATTTTAAATGAAAATTCTATAAAAGTTTATATTAGCTTCTCGAAAAATGATAATTACTCATTTTGGAAAAATTTTATAAAAATTCCGCCAAACGTTCATATTTTTTCATCTGAAAAAATTGATAAAATCGAATTTTTGAAAGACGAAAATAAAATTTGTAATATTTATGGAAAAAGCGAATGCAGTGAAAATGATATTTTAGACACTCCAATAAACAATGAAAAACAATATTTTTCTATCGGATTATTCCATTTTAATTTAGAAGAATCCAATAAAAAAAATGTAGAAATTATAAATCGTATGAAATTCAAAAAAATTGACTATTGGGCTTTAGGTTCAAAACACTCAAAAGAAATATTAAGCCTTACTCCACACATAATATACCCTGGAATAATTCAAGGACGTAATTTTTTTGAAAACAATACAAAAGGATTTTATATAGTAGAAATAGATAAAAATTATGAGATAAATTTAAAATTTGAAAAATCACAAATTTTAAATTTTTCAGAAATAGTTATAGACACAACAGAATTAAAATCAAATCAAGATTTATGCTCTTTAATAAACGAAAAAATTGATGCTCTAAAAGAAAAATATACTGAACATCTTGCAATAAACATATTGCTAACTGGAAAAACTAATTTATATTATCTTTTTGAAGAAAAATATATTAACAAAATAACAAAAGAAATAAGAGAATATCATAATTACTCAGACAGGATAATCATTATAGAAAACTTAACTTTAAATATAAAACCAAATACAGATTTTGAAACCCGAAAAAAAACTAATGATTTCACTTCAAGATATTTAAAAGAAATGGAAAAAATCCTTGAAGAAAACCCCGTAGAAAACATTGTTAAAATATTAAAATTTGAAGATGAATATTTCAGAACAAAAAAAGTTTTTGATTCGCTTTCTGAAGAAGAAATCATGGAATTATTTTTTAACTCAGCATATGAAGGTTACAGCACATTGGAAGGTGAGAAAAAATGAAAATAAAAAATTTAGACATCAAAGGATTCGGAATATTTAACGATTTTTCAATAAAAAGCTTTTCTCCTAATCTCAATTTTTTTTACGGCCCAAATGAAAGCGGGAAATCCACTTTAACTAATTATTTTAATTATATATTCTTTGGAAAAGAATTATATAAAAAATATATTCCGCTTTCAGGAAAAGATTTTGGCGGTAAAATTTCTCTTGAAAAAGACGGCAAAACTTATATAATAGAAAGATACGAAAACATATCTTTAATAATAGATGAAAATGCAAAAGTCATAGACGATATACCCAATAATTTTTTCATGAATGGAATATCAAACTCTCTTTATGAAAATCTTTTTTCATTAAAACTTGAAGAACTAGAAAAACTAAACTTAAAAGATAAAGATATAAACAGCATTATTTTTTCTGCCGGAACAGGTTTAAATAACGTTTTTATTAACGAATTAATTGAAAAAATCGACTCAGAAAAAAAGTTGATTTTAACTGGAAAAGGCAACAATAATCATTTATCCAAAAAAAACGACCTACTTAATCTATTGGAAGAAAAAGAAAAAAAATTAGAAGAAGAAATTAAAAAATATCCTATTTTAATAGAAAAAAAATCTGAATTAATTGAAAACAAAAAAAATCTTACAGAAAAAATAAATAAAACAAACGAAGAACAAAGTTCATATGACTCAGCCCTTAGATTTTATGATATTTTCACAGATCAAAAAGAACTAACAGAAAAAATTGAAAAATTTAAAGACACTGTTTATTTCCCCAATAACGGCGAAATAAGATACTCTAATTTAAAAAATCAAAAATTAGATATAGAAAAAACACAAAATCTAATAAAAACAGAAATTGACTCACTTTATAAGCAAAAAGATAGTCTAAATATCGAAGAAAAAATTCTAAAAAATCGTGAGAAAATTGAACTATTACATGATGATTATCCCAAATATTTAGAAACTTCAAAAAAATTAAATGATAAAAAAGAAAAAATCCGCATTATAAAAAAAGATTTAGAAGAAAAAATCAAATATATTGGCCAAGACTGGAATATTGAAAAACTATTAAAAGTAAAAATAACCTCTGATTCAATAACAAAAGCTCAAAACTTCTCTTTTGAAATGAACAACATTGATAAAGAAACCATTTCATTAAAAAATAATATAGACACAGAACAAAAGAAACTAAATAAAATAGAAACAGAAATTGATTTATTAAAACAAGAAATATCTGAATACTCTGGTGAAAAAAGAAATATTGAGGAAATCAGGTATAAAAGGAACAAAATTTTTAAATTACAAAGCGTTTTAAATAACGAATCTACTCTTGAAAAAGAAAGAGATTCCAAACATTCTAAAATACAAAATTTAAACATAAAAGAAGAAAATCTAAGAAATCGAATCGAAACACTAAATGAAAATTTTAAAAACAAAAAATATTTTGCTCTTTTTACAATAGCATTAATCTTATCTGCACCCGCATTTTATTTTAATATAACACTCGGAGTAATAATAGCTTTGATATCAATATTTTTAATAATATTAGGAAAAAATAATAATAAAAGTATTGAATCAGAAAAAGAAAAATATACCGATGATTTGAACGAAGTCAATGACGACTTATCAAAATTATATGAGCAAATAAAACCTATAAACGAACAACTAATAAATCATGAAATTGAAAAAAATAATCTTCTCAAAGAACTAGAATATTCTGAAAAAGAAATAGACGTTGAAAAAATAATTAATAAAATGGATGATTTACAAGATGAATACAGTGAATTTAAAAAATTAGAAGAAAAAATTAATAATCTTGAAAAAGACAAAATAAACTTAAAAACACTTATAAATGAAATGCACGAAAAAAGCTATAACATTGAAGAAGACAAAAAAACATTATTAAAGGAATGGAAACGTTGGATAAGAATTAACAATTATGAAGAAAATTACAACATTCACAATTTTGGAAACTTCATAAACAATATTGAAAATGCTAAAAAAATATATATAGACTTCGAACAAAAATCAAATGAATTATCCGCTTTAAAAGAAGAAGTATTAGAATATGAATCATCCTTAAAAGAAGTATTTACATCTCTCGAATTTATGAATTATGAATACTCTGATATAAAGAATATTAATAAATTACTCGAACAAAACAAACACAAAAAAATTGAATATGATAAAATTAGCAAACAAATAGTAGAAAAAGAAGAGTTTTATAAGAAAAATTTAATAATTTTTGATACAATAAATAATGAAATCGAACATCTTTTGAAATCCGCCTCTTCAAAAAACGAAGATGAATACTATAAAATGTTTGAAAAGAAAAATATATATAATACAATAAAATTAAATTTAGAAAAAACAAATAAAATAATTTCAGAAAATTTCTTTGACGAAAAATCAAAAAACGAACTCATTTCAATTGTTGAAAAACATTCAAAAACAGACATAGAAAAGAAAATAATAGAATTAGAAAATCTAAAAACCGAATACTTTGAAAATATTAAAACTATTGAACAAAAATTACACGAAATAGAAGAAAAATGCATAAACATTGCAGAAAGTGACGAATTAATAATAACAAAACAAAAAATTTTAACTTTAAAAGAAGAATTAAAAAACCTCACAGAAAAATGGGCAAAACTCTCAATAATAAAATATTTTTTCAACAAAACTACCGATTTTTTTGAAAATAACAAAAAAGCAGTTTTTGAAAGAGCCGCAGATAACGTCTCATACATAACAGAAAACAATTATAGACTATTGTTTAAGAATAGCGAATTAATACTTGAAGACTTTGAAAAAACTCAAAAAACAGCTAACCTTTGGAGTGATGGAACTTTAGACCAAGTATTTTTATCTACAAGACTCGCATTTATAGACGAACACAATAGAAACTCAGAAACTCTTCCGGTATTTTTAGATGATATTTTAGTAAAAAGTGATTTTAACAGAAAAAGAAAAGTATTAGAATTACTCATAGAATTTTCAAGAAACAATCAAACATTTATATTTTCAAACAACAAAAATACTTTTGAAACATTCAAAGAAATACTCACAAAAAACTCTTTAAAAAATTCTAAATACTTCATATTAGAAAAAGGCAATATTGTAGATGAAAAATAAACCCAACAAAAGAAAATTTTTAGTTTTTGCATTAAAATCACGCCGTTTATTTAGAAGAATATACATGGCGGTTTTGTTATTTTTTTCAATTATATCTGGAGGAGCTGTAATATTTTACGCAACTATTATCTATGCGGTTGTATTTTTTGCGAGGCTTTTCACAAGAAAAATTCCTTTAGATGCAAAAGATTTTATAGGACCATACACTTACACTTTCAAAATTATTAAAAAAGATAATCTAAAACTTGATATTTATTACCCAAAACACAAAAAACAAAAACATCCAGTCGTATTTTTTTCTCACGGCGGAGGATGGATAAGTGGATTCAGAAACCAACCAAACAACGTTTCATGGTGTAGATATCTTGCTTCAAAAGGATTTGCAACAGTATCTATAGATTACAGATACGGAATAAAAAATGAAATGAAAGACATATTAAACGATTATTCTGATGCTTTAAAATACATAAAAAAACACGCATTAGAATTAAGACTTGATAAAAATAACATAATACTTATGGGCCTTTCAGCGGGAGGACATTTAGCACTTCTTTATTCATCTTATAATACATTCATTAAAGACAAAGACAAAATGAAAGGAATAAAAGGAGTCGTATCGTATTATACTCCTTCTGATCTAAACGACATTTTCACCGATGAAGACTCAAAGTCATCATTTGCAAAATTTGCCGTAAAAACCACCTTAAAAGGAAACCCTGACGAAATTTTTGGTCAATATAATTATTATTCTCCTTATTTTTGGATAAGCGAAAGAATGATTCCGACGCTTTTAGTACACGGAAAAAACGATGATATAGTCCCTTTCAATTCTTCTGTAAAACTAATAAAAAAATTAAAAGAATCAAAAATTGAAAGTGATTTTTTTGTACACAACACAGGCGGTCACACATTTGAATTTTATATGAATGACATTCAAACAATAAAAATTATTGACAAAACAAGACGATTTATAAAAGGACTGATAAAATATGAAAATTAATTATAAATATGAGAAAAGAGAATTTGAACCAATAATAGGATACATCTTTAAAGGCCGATACTACAGATGCAGATATATAAGATATAAAACCTTTTTTTCTTCTCCCGAAAGAGGCACAGAAGACGTACAAATATATAACTTTGAACCAAGAGAAAACACTTACGCTTCAGCATTAATAATACACGGACTCGGAAGTGCTAACGTAAAATTTCTCTTATGGCTAGGAAACCACTTAGCTTCAGTCGGAGTTAACGCTTCCGTATTAATATTACCGGGAAACTATACAAGAGTTGAAAACAACTCGGTAAGTGGAAAATCTTATCTTTACCCTGATCTCAAAGTAATGTATAAATTTTGGGAAAATGCTGTTATAGACGTAATGACAACCCTCGATTTTCTAGAACAAGACAAAGTATGGCACGAAAATAACATATTAATAGGATACTGTCTTGGAGGAATGGTCTCTACAATAGTATCTGCGCTTGATACAAACCAAAGAATTAGTGAATTACTATTAATGACAACAGGAGGAAACCTTCCAAATATAATGTATGAATCTCCAAAAACCAAATTTATAAGAACCTTATTTGAAAAAGGGTATACAAGCGATTATTTTTATAAAGATAAAAAAGACTTGTATAAAATATATGACGAACAATTCAAAGCAGTAAAAAAAATGAACCTTGACGAAATATTAGAATCTGAAACAATACACCCGTTGTTTAAAATAGACCCTATATCGTACGCACATCTTATTAACAAAGAAAAAGTAACCATATTTGAAGCAATATTTGATAGAACATTATCCCGAAAAAGCAGAAAAGACCTTGCAAAAGAATTAAAAGGCAGCAAACATTACGCATTTCCACTCGGACATGTAAGTTGGCTACCTTTTGAATATCTTTTAGGGCAATATATAATGAACAAATTAAATATAAAAAGCATTAAATTACGTGCAAGATTACTTGAAAAAGATCGTTATGAAGAAAATTTCGGAAAATAAAAAAATTTTCAAAACAAAATTGACTTAAATTTAACAAAATAATTGCATAAACAATGTATAATATTTGAGCATAACTATTTAAAAATTAACTTTATTATAAATTGGTGGAGGTATTTTAATGGAAAAAAAGCTTATATCGCAAGATAAAAACGTAAAAAGATTTTTAATCACATTCGAACAAAAAGAATTATTAAAAGCAGAAAAAGACTTAGCAGTAGAATTTAATAAATCTCATTCTTTTGAAGGCTTCAGAAAAGGAAAAGTTCCTGTAAACGTAATAAAAATGAGATTAGGGGAAGACTTCAAAAATTGGATAAAAGATTATCTAACAGATTTAGCCTATGAAGAATTAAACAAAGAACAAAGATTCATTTTTGAACCAACATTAGAAAGTTTTGCAAATGACGACGAAAAATGTGAAATTGAAATATTAGGTCACGCATATCCTGAAGTAAAATCAACAAGATTCGAAGAAATGACAGTAGAAATACCCGCAACAAAACAAATCGTTACAAACTTTGTAGAATCAAAAATCAAAGACATATTAAGCGAAAACGCTATTTTAGACCCAAAAGAAGAACCAGCAGAATACGACGATTTTGCAAGATTGTTTTATACAGTAACAACACCAGAAGGAAAAGTATTATATGATAACAAAGAAATAGAACATGTATTATACGATCATGACAAAAGAGAACTCGTTCAAGACGTAATTGGAAAAAAATCTGGAGAAACATTTGAATTTGATAAAGAAGAAAAAGAAAAAGGAACAACTTATAAATACAGCGTAAAAATAGATCAAATTTACAAAAGAACTTTACCCGAACTAACAGACGAAATTGCAAAAGAAACAGAATACGAAGTTGAAAATGTAGAACAATTAAAAGCAAAACTTGAAAAAAACGCATTAGAAATGTTCGGAAAATGGAATGAAGATTACATAAAAAATTATATAGTTGGAGAAATGCCAGATTACGTAGAAACAGATATCTCTGAAGACACAATAACACATTATAAAAACTTCTATATTGAAAACCTAAAAAGTCAAAACAAATACGAAGAAGAGCTTAAAAAACATGATGATAACGAAGAAAAATTTGACGAAGAAATAACAAAATCTGCAATAAAATATATAAACGAACTAACAATAGTTGAAAAAATAGCAGAAGAAAATGCTATCAAACCAGAAAAAGAAGATATTGATCAAGCAATTGCATCAATCTCTAATATGTATCAAATGCCATTTGAAAGAGTAAAAGAATCTGTATACTCAAACGAAAAAATGCTTAACGAAGTAGTATGGGATGTTTTAAAGGCAAAAGTAGCCCAACACATAAAAGAAAAAGTACAAATTAAAGAAGTAGAAAGAGACACAAAAGAAAATACAGAAAATACTCCTGAATAACACTTGAAAAAACGAAACAAAAAAGATACAAAATCTTCTGGATTTGTAACCTAGTTTTTGATACAATGTACTTGTAAACAAAATGGGGACGTGGTGAAGTTGGTTATCATGTCGGTCTGTCACACCGGAGGCCGCGAGTTCGAGTCTCGTCGTCCCCGCCAACATCAATGGCCTCCTCAGAAACGGGGAGGTTTTTATACGGCAACGTGGCCAAGGGGTCCAAGGCGGTGGTCTGCAAAATCACTATTCAAGGGTTCAAATCCCTTCGTTGCCTCCATACAAAACCAAAACTATTGGTGCATAAAAACAAAAAAGGTGATTATTCAATCACCTTTTTTTGTTATATTATGATTTTGTGTACCTTTTTCTTCCACCTCATAACTTTATTCATGAGGAGATTATCATTTTATTTTTAAATCCGGTTCACTTTTCAGTTGATATTCTGGGTCACTTTTAGTTTATCACAAACAATAATGAAAATGAAGTGGTAAACATTGGATAAAATTATTAGTTGATCAGCAGAAAGTTGGTGAGCAGAAAGGAAAAACATTTTTACATTCACTGTTTTTTGATTTTAATGTAGTGTAACAGCCACGCTGAACTTTGCACGGCGTTACAGCACTTATGACAACATAATTATTTTTATAGATAGTATTAGGAAAATCATAAAACCGTTTTTAATATTGAAGTGGTAAACATTGGATAAAATAAACGCGAACAAGATCAAATTTTCTAAAAATCAAATTTCGCTCGGTCAAAAATTGCTAAAAATAGCAAACTCGCTACGCTCAGACATGCTATTTTCTGACGCATTTTTTGATTCGCTCAATTGTTTTTTTGACGAAAATTCTCAATTGTTCGCTACTTTATTTCATCCATATTTACCATCAAGGCATTATAATAAAAAAATTTTTATGTCACTCGCCACTTTTAACTTTTCACCAATTAAACATTATTTTTTTCCTAAACAAATCGCTCGTTCTTTTATTTTATACCAATTTACATAAAACTATTATTAAAAAAGACTTTGAACCAATTCCCCTCTTGAGGGGTGGCAATCTTCGATTGACGGGGTGGATAGGTTTTTTTAGGAGGAAATATGAAAATAGAAATATTTCAAGTAGATTCATTTACAACAAAAATATTTGAAGGTAATCCTGCCGCAGTAGTATTAAATGCAGATGACCTTTCAGAACAACAAATGCAACAAATAGCGAGAGAAATGAATAATTCGGAAACAGCTTTTATTATTAACAAGCAAAACGATGATTACGATATAGAAGTAAGATTTTTCACACCTTTAAAAGAAGTTCCTATTTGCGGACACGCAACAATTGCTGCTCATTATGTATATGCTAAAAAAAATAATATTAAAAATTCAATAATCAAGCAAAAAACAAAAGCAGGAATATTGCCAATTGAAATCAAATCAGAAAATGATGATTTAACAATCATAATGACTCAAGCAAAAATTGAATTTGGAGAAATATTTAAAGAAGAAATAACTGAAAAATTATTACAAGGATTAGGTATAAGCAAACATGATCTTGATAACTCATTACCTATTCAAATTGTTTCAACAGGACACTCAAAAGTAATGATTCCATTAAAAAGAAAAAATGTTTTAGACTCAATAAAAATCAACAGCATGATTTTAAGTGAATTGAGTTCTATAATAAACTGTAATGGTTTTTATACATTTACTTTTGATTCTCAAGAAGAAGGAGTATTAATTGCAGGAAGAATGTTTGCACCAGCAATCGGAATTAACGAAGATCCTGTAACAGGAAATGCTAATGGGCCATTAGGAGCATATCTAGCAAAGTATAATAAAATAGAAAAGAAAAAAGAAGGATTTACGTTTAAAATAAAACAAGGTGAAATAATAAGAAGAAAAGGATATATGAATGTTCATGTTTTCAGTAACGAAAATGAACCTGAATTAATCAAAATTAGCGGAAACGCTAAAATTGTATTTGAAACAAAAATTAATATATAATTTAATAGGGACAATTCTACATGATCGTCCCTAAATTTGTTTTTTTATTTTCGTCTGACAAATAATTTAACTATAATGATTTAATCCATTATTTCTACACTTCTTTCAAAAATTCCATTTAAATATGCCAATAAAACTCCATAATTCGTTATAGAAATATTATTTTTCAAACAAAAATCTAAACGTGTTCTCATTGATTTTATATTCATCATACACGAACCACAATGTATTATGAAATCATATTTATTAATTTCTTTTTCATTTGGAAAATCATGTCCCGTTAAAAAATCATAATTCAAATTTTTTTCAGTATATTTATTTAAAAGTTTTGGAATTTTTACTCTTCCAATATCTTCGTGAGAAGTGTTATGAGTACAACTTTCAGTAATTAAAATTTTTGAATTTTCATTTAATAGCGAAACTTTTTCAAGGCCTTTTTTAAATATATTTAAATCACCCTTATGTCTTGCAAAAAGAATAGAAAAACTAGTTAATTTCATATCTTTGGGAATTATTTTTTCCACTTGCTTAAACGCTTGTGAATCAGTAATAACTAAATCGACATTTTTAATATCATTTAATGCCGATTTAAGTTCAGCATCTCTTACAACATAACTCTTTATTCCATAATCAAGACACTCTCTTAAAACTTGTACCTGCGGAAGAATCAATCTTCCTTTCGGAGCTTCAGAGTCAATTGGAACTACCATTATAACACTACTGTTATACGGAAGAAGATCTCCTATTATTGGAGGTTCTTTAGTATTTTTCTCAATTTTATTTATAATAGTTTCTTTTAATTTTAAAATATCTTCTGTATTTTTCGTACTAATAAATATTGCATCATTATATTTTTCTTTTAATAAATTTAATTTTTCACTTTCAACAATATCTACTTTATTAACTATCGAAATATATGGAATATTAAATTCTTTAAATTTTTTTACAGTTTTTTCAAATGATATTTTATCTTCTTCAGCTCCATCTATTACATATATTGCAAAATCCGTTCTTTGAAACATTTTTAAAGTTTTATTTATGCGTAGATTACCTAAAACACTTTCATCATCAAATCCCGCTGTATCTATAAACAAAACAGGCCCAAAAGGTATAAATTCCATAGCTTTCATAACAGGATCTGTAGTCGTGCCTTTAAATTCAGAAACTAAAGAAATATTTTGTCCAACAATCGCATTTAAAAGTGAAGATTTCCCTGAATTTGTTTTTCCAAAAATACCTATATGAACTCTATTAGAATTAGGGGTTTTAGTCATTTGTTTTCCTCCTAAAAATATAAATCTCTTTCGCCATTTTTTAATCTTTCTATATTTTTTCTTACTAACTCTCTTACGGTATCTTTTTTTATTTTTTCAATTTCATTTAATATATGGTCATTTCCTTTTTTATACAATTCCTCATCTCCATAATCTAAAATGAATTCCATAAGAGTCATCAAAGCATTTGGAGAACATACATTCTGAATTTGACCTGTTTTTGCAAGTCTCATAAACCTATCTCCCGTTCTTCCACTCCTATAACAAGCCGTGCAATAACTTGGAGTATATCCGCTATTTACCAATGTTTTTAATATTTCTAAAGGAGTCCTGTTATCTCCTGTTTCAAACTGTCCTATATTTTTATGAATTTCAGACTCCTTATAACCACCCACACCCGTACATGACCCCGCACTAATTTGAGATACACCATAGTTTATCAATTCTTCACGCAACTCTTTATTTTCTCTAGTAGAAAGAATTATCCCCACAAAAGGTAAAGCGATACGTAAAATAGCTACTATTTTTTTAAACATTTTATCATCTACAATATTTGAAAACATTTTTAAATCCATACCCTCTGCTTTTTTTAATCTCGGAACAGAAACTGTATGAAAACCTACTCCAAATTCTTTTTCGAGATGTTCATTATGCATCATCAATGCAAGCACCTCAAATTTAGGTTCATAAAGACCAAAAAGCACTCCCGCACCTACATCATCAATACCAACATTCATTGCTCTATCAAAACCAGTTAAATGATAATCATAATCACCCTTTAAACAATTTGGATGCATTATTTCATAAGTCTTTTTATGATAAGTTTCTTGAAATAAAATATAAGTACCTATTTTAGCTTCTTTTAATCGAGTGTAATCTTCAACAGTAGTGGCTGCAACATTAACATTTATTCTTCTTATAACTCCATTTTTATTTTCCGTATTGTAAATTGCATCTATACATTCAATTATATAATCCATATTGCAATTTTTCGGATCTTCTCCCGCCTCTAATGCCAATCTTTTATGACCCATACTTTCAAGAATTTTTACTTCCTGTTGAATTTCTTCTTTGTTTAATTTTCTTCTTTCAAACTTGTTTCCTTGCTTATAACCGCAGTAAAGACAATTATTCACGCAATAATTACTTACATATAAAGGAGCAAAAACAACAACCCTGTTTCCGTAAATATCATTTTTAATTTTTCCAGCAAGTTTAAAAATTTCATTATCTATATTTTCATTATCACATTGAAGTAAGATTGCTATTTCTTGATGAGAAAGGCCAGTTTTATTTTCAGCTTTTTTTAAAATTTTTAATACTTCGCTTTCATCAACATTTTTAGATTTTTCTAATAAACTTTCTATATAAATTTCATCAATAAACATTTTCAACACGCCTCCAATTTTTATAATCTCCTCTTGACATATCGATTTTAAAACCTGATTTATTAATCCTTGACTCTATACACAACCTACAACTTGCTGATTCATCACCAGTACAAATTTTCCCGTCATATAAAATATATTTATCTCTAACACTTAAAGGAGTAAGATTAGGCATTACAACATTTGCTCCTGCTTTTAATGCTTTTTCTCTTCCTAAAAAATCTAAACTTCCCAAAGCTGTTGTAGCCGGAAGAAGAACTTTCGGAAGCATCAACCTCACTAATGATAAAAGAATAAGAGTTTTTTCAACAGTGCCGCCAATTTCATTGTTTAAAGGGGTATCTTTTTGAGGGATGAAAGGACCAATTCCAACCATATGAGGATTTAAAGATTTTAGAAAAAATAAATCTTCAATTAAATCATCATCATTCTGTTCAGGAAGACCCACCATAAACCCTGCTCCAACTTGAAATCCTATTTTTTTTAAATCATTTAAACATTTAATTCGATTATCATAACTCATGTTAGGATGAAGTTTTTCATACAATCTTTTACTTGCAGTTTCATGACGTAAAAGATATCTATCTGCACCCGCTTTAAATAAACGACTATATGATTCATAATTTCTTTCTCCAAGAGAAAGCGTTACAGCACATGTTGGAAAATTATATTTTATTTGTTTTATTATATCTTCCATTATTTCATCAGTGAAATAATTATCTTCACCACCTTGAAGAACAAATGTTTTGTAACCAAGTTCATATCCTTCTTTACACACATTTAAAATTTCATCTTTTGAAAGTCTATATCTTATTACATTGTTATTTGAACGTCTTATTCCACAATAAAGACAATTATTTTTACAGTAATTAGTAAATTCAATTAATCCTCTCATAAATACTTTATCTTCAAAATTTTGAATTTTTGTTTCTAATGCTTTTGAAAAAAGATAATCTTTTAATTTTTCATCCCTGTTTTCTAAAAGAGATTTAAATTCAGCAGAAGTTAAGAATTCATCTTTTTGAAGTTTATCTACAAGAAACTCCATCATTCCACCTCTTTTTTCGATATTGCTGTTTTAACTTGTACGCATTCTATATTACCCAATTTGCCAGTAAGGCTATTTATTTCATTAATTTCACCAACTACAGTAATACTAATAACCGCTATACCTTCTTCAAAAGGAATACCCATTCTTCCTTTAATAATCCCTTTAAATTTTGAAACCTCTTCATTAAATTTATTCTGACAAACTGACGGGTTTTCTAAAATCGCACTAATAACTGCTATTTTTTTCACAATGTCACCTCCGTTTAAAATTAAAAAAAGCTTTCCAAAAAAGGAAAGCTTAAATATATAGTCAATATACCTTTTAAAAAAGGCATGAATAACTTTTTTTATATATCAAACTTCCTTTCAGTTTAGATTTCTCTTTTCTGTCAGGTTATTATCATGTGCATTCAAAAATTTAAAGAATACTCTCAAAATTAATGAATCATACAATATAATAATACATTTTTTGATTCATTTTGTCAACCTTTTTTTGTTCACTAAAAATTAACAAAACATCTCTCATTTTAGAAAATTATATTTTATTACTAAAACCCTTTATTAAATAGTGTTTTGAAGATTTTTTACCTTTTTACCTCACTTTATGCAATTGTAAATTTTTAGTTAACGTTTAAAACCTTTATTCAAAAACAATTGTAGAAGATGCACTTTTTTTGAATTTCAACTTAGATTTTGTATCATAACTTGATTTATATTAATTGATAAAAAAAATCTAGGGTTAATAATTTTTTAATATTAAAAATTAAATTTTTAATATTTTAGTAACTAAAAGAAATATTTATTATTAAAAATTTAATTAACAAAAAATGTCGATTTGTTTTATTAATTAAAAATATTATGTAATAATAAACTGTAAATACCTATTTTTTACGTTTTGATATTTTTCTTAATTATGATAATATTAATTTGATTTTGATCCTGAGCTCGGGATTCAATAAAAAAAAGATAAGGGAGGATACTTTAAACATGAAAAAAAAGTTTGTAGTATTATTGGTTGTTTTCGTTTTAACAATTTTTTCAAGTATTTTTGCATCAGATTATGAAATGAAATTAAAAAATCCTGGAGAGTCTGATTTAAGAGCTGCTGCTGTTCTTAGAGTATGGCAAGAAACAGAATTAATTACTCCGAATTGCTTTATAGATTCAAGAGGGTTTTCTCTTAGAGGTATATATGAAATATTTCCCGGACTTACAATTACACTTACGCAAGCCGAGTTATATGCTTATGTAGAAATTTACGCAGATTATTATGTTACAAGAACTCTTAGAGAAATATGGGTTTCAGGAAATATGGATGATGACGATTTAGGAGATAATGTTTATACATATATCGAAATAATAAGTTCTAATTATTTTTTTGATAATCATTCATACATTTTAAATACTAATCTTAACACTCTTTTTTAATATAAATGAATCACCGGCTTTGAATTAAGCCGGTGAAATTTAAAATTAGGAGCTTTAATTTATGAAAAGATTTCACTTTTTAATTTTATTTTATTTACTTTCAAAAATAATTCAAAATTTAACATCTTTATTTAGTGGTCTGCAAGGAGGGGTGGAATCTTTCGCATCTGGGTTGCACGGATCCTTAGCTGTTATTTTTATTTTTTCTATTGAGATTTTTATTTTTTTTATAATAATAAAATTTTTTATTTTAAAAAAAGATTTTGTTTCTATTAATTTTAAAAAAAAGAACTCTAATATTATAGTTTCTTTTATAATAGCTTTTTTAACTTTTTTATCAATGGTATTATTTGAATTTTTTTCTGTTTCTTTTGTAAAGCAAATTTTTTCTCCAAGTGTTGAATTAATAAATTTTTTAGATAAGTCTTCTTATTTAATTACAAATTTTAGTTTAAATAATAATAGAAGTATTCACGTACCATCATCTCTTTCCATTTTTCAAAGCATGTTAATTCTTTCTAGAAGTATAATTTTTGTACCTATTAGGGAAGAAATAATGTTCAGAGGACTTTTATTTGAAGGACTAAAAAAATATAAGAAACTTAATACAATTTTATCTATAATTTTGACTAGTGTCTTTTTTGCTTTTATGCATAATGTAACAACATTTAGAGATTTTTATGCCCTTTTTTTATTCGGGGCAATCATAAACATTCTTTACATAAAAAGAGATTTGATTTCAGCAATATTTGTTCACTTTTTTTGGAACTTTATTTTCTCTCTACCACTAATTATTAGTCAATTTATTTCTAATAGTATATAAAGGGGTTTCTTTAAATGAATAAATTATTATTTATTTTAATTATATTATTAACTTCAAAATATTTTCCTTCTTTTTTAAACCTTTTTTTTCAAAATAATACTTTAACCTTAACTTTAACTGTTATTATAAACGCTTTTTTTATTTTTCTTATTTTAAAAAAAGACTTTATTAATATTAATATCAATTTCAAGAAAAAGAATTCTAGAATTATAACTTCTTTTTTTATAGGGATTTTTAGCTGTTTAGGAGTTTTAATAGGTTCTTACTTTTTTTATTATTTAATTAATCGTATAAACATTAATATCTTAAATTCTATTATATTTCATTTTGAGAAATTTATTATTTTTATCACAGGTGTTTTTTCTATCTCTAATAATGAAAATATTTTAAACAGTTTAAACACCCCCTTATTCCAAGTTGTTTTTTTGATATCTTTCTTTGTTTTACCTTTATTTGAAGAATTAATATTTAGAGGAACGCTTTTTGAAGTATTGAAAAATTTTACTAAATTACCTATTTATATAATAATTATTATAACTTCATTATTATTCACCTTTGCACATAAAATAACTAATATTCAACACTTTTTTCAACTTTTTATTTTTTCAGTAATTATGAGCTTTATTTATATCAAAAGAGATTTGCTCACAGCTTTATTTGCACATTATTTATGGAATTTTATTTTTTATTTTTTAATATTTTTTTCAATTTATAAAAATTAATTTTCGTAATTTTTATTAGTATTTTTGATTCTATATAAAATAGTGCAACTATTAATAATTTATAGTGAAGTGGACGTTACACTAAATTAAAAATCTTTCCAAATCTCAAGATTAGAAAAATTGATCTTGTTCGCGTTTATTTTATCCAATATTTACTACTTCATTATTATAAGCATATAAATGTCAATATAATATAAAGATTGGGCTAATATAATCGTGTACAAAAGGAAGAAAAAATATTAGAAAAAAAGGATTATACACAATTATAAATGGTACAATAAACTCAAGTATAATAATTTTTTTTTAAAATAAATAAATCACCGGCTTTGAATTAAGCCGGTGAAATTTAAAAATTAGGAGTTTTAATTTATGAAAAAATTTCAAGACATAGGTTTAATTTTTAAAAAGTTACAATAAAACTAATTTCGTTAGAAAGATGAATTTCAGTAGATATTTTATTAGAAAAAGGATTAATATAATAATTTTCTATTTGTGAATTTGTAGTTTTATCTTTTAATATTAAATCCCATTGAGAATAAGCATCATTTTCAAGTGGGAAAACATCTTGATCTGGCAATACCCAATTTTTCCCTGACGTATCATTTCTATAAAATATAGATAATATTCCTTCAAAATCTGCACCGTTAGGTTTTATATTCCAGACTCTGTCTACATCATAACTATTATTTTTTTGAACAGTTATTGTTATTTCTCCGTGTTGATTCACTTTATCTAAATCTAATCTTGCAATAGTCCAACCACTATTATCTACAAAATACATAGTTCTATCTTCTACTTCTTTATTAATAAATATTGACGCTGTGTATATTTCTTGATCATCAGGTGCTGGATGAAATAAAATTTTATAATAGTCGTCAATATAGTTTTCTAATGAAGTGTTGTTAAATTCTCCTATTACGGTTCTTATATAATTATTTCTTAAATAATTAAAATCACTTAGCAATTCAACATAATAATCATAATTATCTGTATCTGTATAATTATTATTTTTGTGTCTTGTAAAATCAATATCTTTTTGGACATATGATTTTATTGAATTTGAAATATTTTGAGTATGCTCATAAAAATATTTGTAAGTGAAATGTTCATTTATTAATTCTTCCATTCTTTCATAAAGCATATTTCTGAGCTCTTCTGTTGCCAAAAATTTCGTAATTAAATCGTTTTGCCATACCGGAGTACTTTTTAATTCATACTCATAAAAGAAATAATCGTTGCATAATTCTTTTTCTAGTGTTCCTAAATCTCTCCATATAGAACCAAAAGTTAAATCTTTATCCCAAGGGATAAACATCCACTTTGAATTAGGATCTGAGTGATTTTTATATAGCCAATAATCATCTGCATATGCATCCAAATCCATAACTATAAAATGAATTGCCAACCAATCCATGAAATTATCTATATCAATACGTTGTTTAAATCCCGAAGCATAAGAAGAACCTGCCGGTGTATTGTAAACCCATCTTATTAAATCAACTACTTCCGACCAATTTGGAGTACTTCTTGAATCAAAATATAATGAAACAAATTCTTCAGGGTTATCTACAGAATCTATATCAAATCCCATTGCAGAATTTCTATTTGTGACACTTTTATTATGTCTAAATTCATCTCTAACTAATGTATATTCTTTGCTTACTGCATGTAATTCATTATATTTTAGAAAATCACTGTCTATTCTTTCGATATGAAGATATAATCCAGCAAACTCTTCATTTATATAAGTTTCAAAATACACAGTTCGAGGAGCTGGTTGATTTAAATAATGAAACATTTCATTAACTATTTTTTCTTTCATTATAGTTCCATCAGAATAATAAGCATTTAGATTCATTCTATCACTTCCAAATAATATATCTTGCTTTTCGTCAAATCTGATATTAAAAGATTTTTTAGGGAAGTATCTTGTAGAACCTCCTCTAAATCGTATTTCTATATCTATATCTTCATCAGCTAAATTAAATTTCGCACTTGCAAAAAGACGTTCATCTGATGCGACATCTCTAGAATATAATTCATTTAAATTTTCTGTATCTATTGTTATATAAAGAGTGTTAACAGTTGAATCTGTCAAAAAAATGCTTTCTGGAAATAGTGGTTCAAAGAAATTATTGACTACAGTTTCATTAACGATAATATTAATTTCTGCTTTAAAACCTTCTGGATTAACAACATTTTTGTTTAATACTATATCACCATAAATGGTGTAAGATGTTGGCACAGTTTCATCGTAATTTCCTTTAATCCAATTAACATTTAATTTTTCTTTTTTTCCACCAGATAAAATTACTTCCACTTCTTTTGGTAATATTAATTTTAAATTATCAAAAGATAAATTAAAATGAACTTCTTTGTCCTCTAAAGAAGAAACTTCTAAAATGGGTAAAGGTTTTTTTAAAATACAACTTGTAAAAATAAGAGCTGTTATAACTATTAATACAAAAAATAGTGTTTTTTTCATTTTAACCCCTCCTAAAATTCTTTTCTTAACAAGCAGCAAATCAGAATATATTTGTAAATCTGTTAATGTTTTTTTATTAATATTATATCATTTATTTGTAACAAAACACTAATTATTTTAATGTAAAAAAAAGACAACACATTAAAATGTGCCGCCTTAAAAAAAATATTTGATTGGTTATTTCTTTCTTTTCAACATCCCTTTATAAACTCCTGGTGCAGAACCTTCAATAAGAACTGCGTTACAAATTTTTTCATAAAAATGTTGAGGGCCTACTCCGCCTATAATAGCATAAGCATAACCTACTTCTCTCATATTTAATAAAGTTTTTATAGTAAGTGCTTTGCCTATATTTAGCCCTCTATAAATCTTATCAACTCCAACAGGCCCGAAAAAATTCCTGCAAGTACTATCATAACATGAAACCCCTATAAGCTTGTTATCAGTTTCATCAATTGCTAAAAAAATACTAACAGGTGTATTATAAAACCCCGCTTCCGCTTCGTCGGCAAAATGCGGATTAAAATTTTCTTTTGCCCATTCTACAACTATATGTTTTTCTGGAACTATAGCCCGTCTTATACAAATGTTTTTTTCTTTTAAAGATTTAAAAAAATCTTCATGATCTTTTAAATCATAAAGTTTTACAAGCATATCAGGCATAAAAGATACCTCCATAAAATATAATAATTATAATTATAATTATATCATAAAGAATTTTAAACTTTAATTAATTTTATTTATTGCAGATGATTTTAATATTTCTTTTTTAACTATTTTTATTGAAAATAATTATTTGTAATTTTTTTAAATTAAACTTGTTATTAAAATTTTAATAAATTTGATATAATTAGATTAGACAGAATTATTTTCTATTATAATAGATTTTTTAGTTTTATCGTTTTTATTATCTAAATAACATTTCCTAAAGGGAGGGGCTTCAAATGAAAAAAAACATTTTAATGATTTTTATTCTCTGTTTTTTTACTTTAAGTGCTTTAAGTACCGTTCAGATTTTATCTCCTGCAAACGATAGCTTTACAGATTCACAATTTGTGAAATTAAACTGGATTGCAACAGGATTTGAAAATTTAAGTTATATTGTTTATTTAGATATAAATTCAAATCCTCAAAAAAAATTGAACAATTATCCAATCATCGAAAAAAGCATAACCGTTTACCTTGATGAACCTAACACTTATTTCTGGAAAGTTGAAGCTTACTTTGAAGGAACTAAGATTTCAGAAAGTACCGTTAATTCATTCACTCTAGAATTTTCAGAAGGAAGCGGTGATAGTTTTCAAGACCCTATAAACGCAAGAATAAATAGAAACTATACTGACGAAATATCTAACTCTAAAAGAGAAAGATGGTATAAAGTCACTATACCAGAAAACGGATTATTAAAAGTTTCTGTTGATGGTACTTTAAATATGAGAATTGTTAAAAATGATGGTCATATTTATTGTTGGGAATACCAAACTAACAGCCCT
>Ga0334898_1001048_pt1 | contig 35006 bp, 27 predicted proteins | sample GraSluR3_MG_10_FD_207228 | JGI IMG/M metagenome (GOLD analysis project Ga0334898, IMG submission 207228) | Sludge microbial communities from methane-producing bioreactor in Wageningen University, Netherlands - Granular Sludge_3_08-R3 | ecosystem: Engineered > Bioreactor > Anaerobic >... | reverse complement strand
AAATAAGGCTGTCTTATAAAAATCAGTTTATCGTAGAATATAAAAAGGAGGTCTCCTATGAGAAAACAGAATAAAGGGAAGTTTCATTTTTGGAGTTACATAGGAACTCTTGGCTTTGGACGACAATCCGTTCAATCTTTACGCTAACAACCCGCTAAATATTAGATAAATCCACGCTTTAGGTTTATAATTATAGTAAGCTATAAAAATCATAGGAGTTATCTATGAGTGAATTTGAGGATAAAATCAACGGTATAGTTGAAAAACTCTGCAAAGAAGATTCATACCGTATAGTGTATCACCATCCGAGTAAAAATTTATCAATGCCGTCTGTGGAAAAGCTCGGCGAGTTTGTCGAATTGTGCCGATGCGTTCTGTTTCCCGGCTATTTCGGAAATTCGGAACTTCAGCCTCAAACTATGAAATACTACCTCGGCTCAAATATAGACAAAATTTTCAGGTTGCTCGGCGAACAAATAATGAGAGGGTTTTGCTTTGAACAGGGCGAGGATGAAGAATGGCTTACCGCCGAATGCAACGTTTGCAACCTCAAAGCCCGCGAACTGGCTTTAAAATTTATCGACAAACTCCCCGAAATACGAAGGCTTCTTTCCACCGACGTTGAGGCGGCTTACGAGGGAGACCCCGCGGCTAAAAGCTACGGCGAAACGATTTTCTGTTACCCGAGTATTACCGTGCTGACCAACCATCGTATAGCCCACGAATTATTAAATCTCGGTGCGCCGCTTATACCTCGTATTATCAGCGAAATGGCGCATTCCAAAACGGGTATCGACATACACCCCGGCGCTCAAATAGGCGAAAAATTCTTTATCGACCACGGAACGGGGGTTGTTATCGGGGAGACATGTGTAATCGGAAAAAACGTCCGCCTGTATCAGGGCGTAACTCTCGGCGCAAAAAGTTTTCCGCTTGATGAAAACGGTAATCCGATTAAAGGTATCCCGCGTCATCCCGTTGTCGAAGATAATGTGATAATATACTCAGGCGCTACCGTCCTCGGAAGGGTTACTATCGGGCGTAATTCCGTTATCGGGGGTAACGTGTGGCTTACTTACGATGTTCCGCCTAACTCCAAGTTGATGCAAACCCGTGCGGTGCATTCAAAATTTGAACACGGCGCAGGGATATAATAAACGGCTTTTCGATAACCCGTCATTCCGATTATAACGGTCATTGAGCGCAGTCTAAATAACACAAAGAACTTAGTTTTTAAGCCTGATTCATACATAAGAGTTTCGCTTCAAGCTCCGTCCACGGTTTGGTATAAACCTTCCTGCGGTAATCGTCCTGCAGATGAACAAACGAAAAATCATCACGCAAAAGTTTTTCCTTAAACGGTGCAACGGAAAGCCCCTCGTATATAATCCCGCGCGCGACACCGGCTCTCGTTATATCGTTTACATAGACAGCGCCGACAAGTTTATCATCCTTGATAACAAAGCGCCTGTATGTTATCCCGTCATCCCAAAGTTTTTCGATAATCTCATAACCGTCGGGATTATCGGGGTTGGAAATGCCATACGAGATAGTATATAAATCCTCGAAATAAAGCGAATTCATAGGCATACCGCCGTCATACTCCGCATCCTTGCCGAGCATATTAAGCCCGACAAAATGCCCCATCTTACGCGCAACAGGCCAGATAGCGATAACCATATCCTCGCAGGATACAAAATTATATCCTTTAGCGACATCCCCCGCCGCGTAAATATCGACTACATTGGTTTCAAGCCTCCGGTTGACGATAATTCCCCGCTCGTTTTTTATACCCGAGGGTCCGCAAAGCGACACATCGGGACTAACCCCGATAGCGATATAGACAAGGTCTGTTTCAATCTCGCTTCCGTTAGAAAGCCTCACCTTTCGTACGCGGTCATCGCCGATAATCTCCTCAACCGTAGTTGACGTAAAAATATCCACGCCGCCGTGTCTCATTTTATCGCTCATAAGCCCGATACTAACGGGGTCAAGCGACCTGCTTAAAATATTGTCTGCAAGTTCCACCATCGTAACCTTCACGCCGAGACTGCATAACGCCTCCGTTGCCTTAAGCCCGATAAGCCCCCCGCCGATAACCACGGCGCGCCTTGCCCCACCCTCTTTAACTTCTCTCACCATCGCTTTGGCTTCATCAAGATTAAAAAAGTGCATAACCCCTTTGAGTTCTTTGCCGGGTATAGGCGGACTTATCGGCTTTCCTCCCGTTGCAATCATAAGTTTTTCGTATTCTATGGATTTGCCGTCGGAAAGCGTAATCTTTTTCGCCTTAGAGTCGATTTTATCAACGCCGTTACCGCAAATCATATCGACACTGCGCATTTTGGAGTAACCCTCACCCTTATAGAAAATCCCGTTATCGTCGATTTTTCCCATAGCATAGTCCACGATAGCAGGTCTGCCGTAAGCGGGATAAGGCTCTTTGGTAACGGCAAGAATTTTTCCTTTTTTATCAAAAAGCCTGACAGCCTCAATCATACCGATAGCTGCGGCGGAATATCCGATAGTTACATATTTTGCTTTCATAAAATTACTCCTTAACCTCTGTCTTCAAATTTCAGTGCGCGGTTCGGGCAAGCCTGAACACAGGCAGGACCCAATTCCCTGCCCTCGCAAAGGTCGCATTTATCCGCCACGCGAAGCGAAAAATTCTTGTCCGTCCGTGTAGTGATAGACCCCTGCGGGCAAGCCATTATACACATCCAGCACCCGATACATCGCTCGGTTTCGACTTTAACAAGCCCGCTCTCATCGTCTTTCCACATTGCCCCGACAGGACACGCCTCGACACATTCGGCATATTCGCACATACGGCACTGCGCCGAAAATGATATATGCCCATGCATCTGCACCTCAATTTTGGAATTAACCTTCGGTAACTCATCAAAGGCTACAAATATATTTTTAGTTTTGGAATGTTCCACAATACAAGCCACTTCGCAAAGATGGCATGCGATACAGTATTCTTCAACGGGATAAACTTTTTTCACATCACTCTCCTTAGCCTGAAGATTTATTACATACCGATACCGGCGGGTTTAACGCCGAGTATCTCCATTTCTTCCTTACTCATACCAACGGCGCGTAACCGTTCGCGATTACCGCGAAGACTCTCAAGCGCGTTAAGCCCCATACTTCCAAGCACCTCTTTAATTTCCATAGACCATGCGCGAAGCATATTAACAAGCCTCTCGGTAACGATTTCGGGATGTTGTCGTTTTGCAAGGAACGGCTGGTTAGTGGTAATACCCCACGCGCATTTACCGGTATGGCACTGCTGGCAAAGAGTGCATCCCACCGCAATAAGAGCGGAAGTTCCGACATAGACCGCATCGGCGCCAAGCGCAATCGCCTTGACAACGTCGGCTCCGCTACGGATACCCCCCGCAGCAATAACCCCGATATTCTCGCGGATACCCTCGCTGCGAAGACGGCCATCAACCGCCGCAATAGCAAGCTCAATCGGGATACCGGTATGCTCACGGACAATAGTCGGCGTAGCTCCCGTTCCACCGCGATACCCGTCAAGCACTAAAATATCGGCGCCGGCACGGGCAATACCCGAAGCAATAGCGGCGACATTATGCACCGCGGCAATTTTTACCGAGACGGGCTTTTTATATTCGGTCGCCTCTTTAATAGCATAGATTAGCTGTCGTAAGTCCTCTATTGAATAGATGTCGTGGTGAGGGGCGGGCGATATGGCATCGCTACCCTCCGGTATCATACGGGTTTGGGAAATCTCCTCAAGCACCTTTTCGCCGGGGAGATGACCTCCGATACCGGGTTTTGCACCCTGCCCGATTTTTATTTCAACGGCGCCGCTCGTTTTAAGATACCCCTCGTGGACACCGAACCGCCCCGATGCCACCTGCACGATTGTATTATTCGCAAACTCGACAAGCTCCCGATGGAGTCCGCCCTCGCCGGTATTCCAGTAAGTTCCCATAATTTTTGAGGCGCGGGCAAGCCCTTTATGAATATTAAGGTTTATTGAACCGTAAGACATCGGCGCAAATATTATCGGGGTTTCGATTTTCAAAAGCGGGCTTATTTCGGTATCAAGTTTGATTTTTCCGTTTTCCGTTTTAACCCGAATATTGCGCGGGCGGTTTCCCAAAAATGAGCGCAACTCCATAGGTTCGCGAAGCGGGTCAATGGACGGGTTTGTTACCTGTGAGGCATCAAACAGGATACGGTCGAAATATTTAGGCTGGATATTTATATCGTTACCCATCCCGATAAGCCCGATAGCCCCGCTGTCGGCGTTAAGGTAGATATTACGAATCTCGCGTTTTGACCAATACCCGTTCTCCCGAAACTCCGAAGGATTAGGACGGATAGATATGGCATCGGTCGGACAAAACGCCTCACACCTGTGACATCCGATACATTTGCTGTTGATAGAATCTATAATATCCCTGTCTTCATCCCAGAAATTCGACCCGAACGAACATTGGGTAACGCATCCCTGACATTTAACGCATTTATCCTGATCCCTGACTACTATAAAATCGTAGTAATTGGTAATTGAAGGTTGATAAAGCATATACAACTCCTATCTGTTTCTGATATTTCTAACGCGCGGATACCCCAACCCCTGGTCTTCATAGGATTTCGGGAATAGAATATCGCGATTTGTAAGAAGATGCCATCCGGGAACGTAATGCCTGCCATAAGGACGTTTGCTGACCGGTATCAGCTTGCAAAATTTTTTCTTTATAATATCCTCGCGTTTATACCCGAACTCATTGCAAAAGCCTTCGAGAAGAGGATTTAACAAAGCCCGGTCATCATCATCAAGGTCGAAAGCCTTAGCCTCCTTTCCCATACGGTATTCGTTTACCTCACCGCGGATATACATACGCCCGCCGTGCATACCGGTAGCGCAATAATCCCCGACAATAGGCTTGCTTTCAGAGGCGTTAAGACCAAGCAGGACTAAAATACCGCCCGCCATATATTCGCCGAAAAAGTCCCCGGCGCATCCGCCGATAACCACCTTAGGCACAAAGCTGAGATATTCCTTCATGTGGATACCGACACGATAACCCACGTCGCCCTTGATAAACGCCGTTCCGCCTCTCATACCGTAGGAAAGCACGTCCCCGGCATCTCCGTGAACAAAAACCTCGCCCGCGTTCATAGTATTGGCGACCCCGTCCTGCGCGTTACCGTATAGACGGATAGTAGGCCCGTTCATAAAAGCGGCAAGGTCGTTGCCTCCAGTGCCGTGAAGTTCTATAACTACGTCCTCGCCCTTGATGCCGTCGCCGGTATAGCGATGTCCATTGACGTTTGTTATTACGAAATGTTTTTCGCCTTTGGCAATACCTTCGCGAATCATAAAGTTTAATTCTTTGTAATGGATATTTTGAGCATCTATTTTTTGCATAATCTACTCCTTAACTATTCTACATAAGAATCTAAAAAAGCGAAAACCGGTTCGCCTGCAGCGGGATGCCACACCTCGTCAAGTTCAAGCTGAATCTTGCGGATAGAAGCCTCCTCGCTTGAAACATAGATAGTTTTACCCTTGCGGGCTGCCACCAGAGGACGAAGTTTTACGCGGTCGGAAAGCGCAACCATCCCGCCGTGAAACCCGATTACAAAGGCGAATGGGCCGTTAAGCAAAGCCCCGCCGTAAGATACCCTCAGCATAGTATATAAAGCCCTGTTATCCTCATCCATTATGTCAATATCTTTCCAGAACGGCGAAGCAAGGACTTTGGCAACAAGCTCCCACGGGAGATTATGACGGCGTTTAAGCAAATCCACCGCATAAGCCACGACCTCCGTATCGGTTCGCATAGTGCATTCATAACCGAAACTTTCGAGGTAACGTTTGTTAATGCCGTATGAGGAAATCTCCCCGTTGTGAACCACCGAATAATCAAGCATAGTAAACGGGTGAGCGCCACCCCACCATCCGGGAGTGTTTGTCGGGAAACGACTATGAGCAAGCCAAGTATGAGCTTTATAATTATCGAGGCAGAAAAAGTCCCCAATATCGTGAGCCTCACCCACACCCTTAAACGCTCCCATATTTTTCCCGCTTGATACCACAAAAACCCCGTTGATATTTTTGTTAATATGCATAACCTTATTAAGCACGTACTCATCTTTGTATTCGTGAAGGTTATCAAGGACGTCGGGAAACTCATGGGCGAGTTTCGTATCGGCGATATTAACAAAATAGCGGAAAAGGCGCGGAGGGTATTTGATACCGGCGTTTTGACGCGTAGGCATCTGCTCCTCGTAAATCACATCAAAGCAATCCTTGATATAATTTTCGCCCTGCGCTTTGGAATAGTTGTCGTCATACATCACGTGAAAAGCGTATTGTTCCTTGTAGGAATCATATAAACCGTAAACGGCAAACCCTCCGCCGAGACCGTTACCGCGTTCGCGAATATGCTCAATCGAGTCGATAATGGCTCTGCCTCCGACTTTAGAACCGTCGCAGTTTATAAATGCGGTAAGTCCGCATCCCGAAGTATCTTTCTCGTTATACGGAATGACATCCGATAAATTCCAAGCCATCAAATTTCTCCTTATGGTAAATTAATAACAAAGAACCCCCAGTTAGAAAAATAAAAAATTCTATAAAGCCGAAAATACTAACAGGCAAAAAATGGGGGAGGTTGCCGCCTCCCCCTATGCCCTAAGACTAAGAGTTTTTAAATATCGTAGTAGAGGAAAAACTCGTATGGATGCGGTCTTTGCTGAACCGCGCGAACTTCCTCTTTCATTTTATATTCAATCCAAGTTTCGATAACGTCTTTGGTAAACACATCGCCCTTGAGTAAAAACTCGTGGTCATCGGCAAGCTCGTTAAGCGCATCCTCAAGAGAGCCGGGAAGGTTAGGCACTTTTTTCTGCTCTTCCGGCGGGAGGTCGTAAATATTTTTGTCTAAAGGTTCGCCGGGGTCGATTTTGTTCAAAATGCCGTCGATACCCGCCATAACGATAGCCGAATATGCGAGATAAGGATTACAACTCGGGTCGGGAGTTCTAAACTCAATACGTTTTGCATTGGGAGACTCCGAGTAAACGGGAATTCTCACGGCGGCGCTCCTGTTTCTTGCGGAATATGCCAATTTAATGGGCGCTTCAAAACCCGGGACCAATCTCTTGAAAGAGTTGGTAGTCGGGTTGGTAATAGCAACAAGCGCGGACGCGTGTTTAAGAATACCTCCGATAAACCAAATCGCTTCCTGAGAAAGCCCGGCGTATTTATCGCCTGCAAAAGAGTTCTTGCCGTTTTTCCAAAACGAAACGTGTGTATGCATCCCCGTTCCGTTGTCGCCGAAAACGGGCTTAGGCATAAAAGTAACGGTCTTGCCGTTTTTAGACGCGGTGTTTTTGACAACGTATTTGTAAATAAGGGTCTTGTCGCCCATCCTGACAAGCTCATCAAACCGCATATCAATTTCAGCCTGACCCGCGGTAGCCACCTCGTGATGTTGCGCTTCAATACGGATACCGCATTTCTGCAGATTTAAAACCATTTCGGTTCTAAGGTCTTGCTGGCTGTCGGTAGGGGGAACGGGAAAATACCCCTGTTTGTGCCTGATTTTGTAGCCTTTGTTTCCGCCCTCCTCAATACGCCCGGTATTCCATACGCCTTCCACCGAATCGATAAAATAGTAACCTTCTTTGGCGTTCTGGTCAAACCGAACATCGTCAAAGATAAAAAACTCAAGCTCAGGTCCTATAAAGACAATATCTGCAAGCCCAACGGATTTTGCGTATTCTACGGTCTTTTTAGCGATATAGCGAGGGTCGCGGGTATATTCCGCTTGCGTGTGCGGATGCTTAATATCCGCTATAATAACCAAAGTCGGGTATTTTGCAAACGGGTCAATAAATGCAGTCGCGGGGTCGGGAAAAAGAAGCATATCCGACTCATTTATTGCCTGCCATCCCCGAATGGAAGAACCGTCAAAACCCAGCCCCTCTTTGAAAATCGAATCATCTTCAAATTCGGAAACGGGATATGAACAGTGCTGCCACAAACCGGGAAAGTCCATAAATCTGACGTCCACCTGAACTATTCCTTCTTTTTTGATAAGGTCTATTACACCTTTTGCATCCATAAAAATCCTCCAATGATTTTATTAATAGATATTTTGCAATTAATATGCCAAAATATCAAGTATTTGGAAAGTTTTTGTATTTGCATATATATCAAAGGGTTATATCAAAAGAGCGGGAAATACCCGAAAATAATTTGTTGTCTGATTTGATTATTTATCAATCATTTTTTATAATAATGATTAATTATTAATCATTTTAGAACCGGAGGATACGATATGAGCGATAAAACGTATGTATCAAATCTTGAGGAGCAAATAAAACGTCTCAAACTTCTGCAATACCTGAACGGCGCTATTAACTCCACCAAGTCGAATATTGAACTGCTTGAACTTATGCTTGACCAGTCGATAGCGCTTACCAAGGCGACAAGCGGGTCGATTATGCTGAAGGACAGGGTCTCAAACGAACTGCGCTTTGTGGCGTTCAGGGGAATAGACGAAGATATGGTCAAAAATACAAAGATAGTCATAGGAGACGGTGTAACGGGACTCGTGTTTCAGGAAGCCGCCCCTAAATTAGTTAATGATGTGGAACTTGAACCGAAATATATCAGGGTGCGAAAGGATATTAAATCCGAACTTGTAGTGCCGTTGAATGTCAACAACAAGGTTATCGGCGTAATCAGTATGGACTCAAACCAGAAAAATGCCTTTACCGAACAGGACTTGGAGCTATTGCTTACCATATCCAATCAGGCGGCGCAAACTCTCGCCAAAACTATGCTTACCGAAAAACTTGAACGCAAAATTCAGCTTCAGGAACTCCTTATAGAGTTTTCAACAAATCTCGAAAAAGTAAGAGAACTTAAAGACGCTTTCGACCTCGTAATGAAACAACTCGCCGACCGTTTCCAAATTATGCGGGGGATGCTTGTGCTTTTTAAAAAAGAAGCGCTTAACGAGCTTTCGGTATATACCGCTTACAATCTGCTTGAGGATGAGATGTCGCGGGGAAATTACAGGGTCGGTGAGGGCATTATCGGGAAAGTAGTCGAAACGGGTAAACCTATCTCTATACCGAATATCTTTAATGAAAAGAATTTTTTAGACCGTATGCAGATTAGACGCGACAGGAATATCCCCGTATCCTTTATAGCCATACCTATAAAAATTGACGGGGTGGTATCGGGGGTTATGGCGGTCGAAAAAGAATTTGAAGGTGATGACTTTCTGCAGGATGAGGAAAACCTGTTGTTTTTAATCGGCAATATTATATCCAACAAGGTAAAAACATACCAACGGGTCCAGGAAGAACGTAATTTGCTTCTTGAGGAAAACCGTAAACTCAAAAAGGAATTATATAAAAACTACGGAACAAGCAACATTATCGGGAAGAATCGCAGGATGATAGAAGTCTATGAGCTTGTGGAATTGGTGGCGGATAGTAACTCATCAATATTGATACTCGGCGAAAGCGGGACGGGCAAGGAATTGGTCGCCCGTTCGCTTCATTACAACAGTTCCAGACGGGAAAAGCCGTTCATAAGCGTAAATTGCGCATCAATACCGGAAAACCTCCTTGAATCGGAGCTTTTCGGGCATAAAAAGGGAGCATTCACAGGCGCCGCTATGGATAAAAAAGGGAAATTTGAACTTGCCAACGGAGGCACGTTGTTTTTAGATGAAATCGGGGATATGCCCCATCAGTTGCAGGCAAAACTCCTTCGCTCAATACAGGAACGCGAGATAGAACCTATCGGAAGCGAAAAGAAAATCAAGGTCGATATCAGGATTATCTCCGCTACGAATAAAGACCTCGCAAAACTTATACGAGACGGGAAATTTCGTGAAGACCTGTATTACCGCCTAAACGTGGTCGAAATAAATATCCCTCCGCTCAGAGACCGTCGCGATGACATCCCTCTGCTTGCAACCCATTTTATAGAAAAATATGCCAAACGGAATAACCGCACGGTAAACAAGATAGCCCCCGAAGTTCTTCGTATAATGCAGGCATATAACTGGCAGGGCAACGTCCGCGAACTTGAAAACGCAATTGAACGCGCAGTCCTGCTATGTCGAGGGGACACTATCGAAATAAACCACCTGCCCCCCTCGCTTGTAGAATCAGGCGACAGCGGGATTGCCGATGTCGGTATCGGGAAATGGATTGACCATCAGATAAAACTAAAGAAAAACCACGGCAGGGTTTACGAGGCGGTAATCGGGTTTGTCGAAAAGGAGTTGATAACCAAAGCGCTGATACATAATAAACGCAACAAGGTTAAAACCTCCGAGTTTCTGGGGATAAACCGCAATACGCTGAGGTTTAAGATGGGGGACTATGAGATAAAGGTGTGATGGAAAACGGAAGGTAAAAAACTACGGGTTTTCAGCATTATTTTGTATTATACCGGATTTTTCAAGGATTTTTATTATAATTTCTTTCAATTCGAAAAATTTATCGGTTTTTTTCCATTCTTCGTAATTACCTCCTTCTAATAATGTTATAGCATTATCTACACTTTTTTGTTTATATCCATCGAGAAAGTAATATTCAATTTCACCATGCTTTAAAATAAAAATTTTTTTTTCAACTAACCCGTCGATACATTCATCTATCTTATCTCTTTCTATTTTATTTTCATTTCCAACAAACAAAGACCTAATCTCATCATTGCTACATTCTGTTAAATAGTCAAAATCAGCAATAAAGTAATTGGGAATTTCAAATTGTCCTAAAAATGCCCTGTATTTTTCCAAATTGGTTTTTCCATTAACGTCAATGATTTCAATTATCTCGGTTATTCTACGTTCTTCTATAAGTTCGGCGCATATTTTTTGGAATACCAAGCGGTCGGTTATGCCTTCGACTAAAATAACAATATCGGAAAAGAAAATCTTTTCATTATTTGTAGCGTTTACAATATGCAAAATATCTTTGATTCTAATTTTTTCCGTATCTTTTAGCGTTACAAAATGACTTGCCTTATCCTGAATGTCCTTATAAATTCGTATGATATGACTATATGTTTTTTCATTAATAAACGTCGAAGAATGCGTTGAGATAATAAATTGATTCTTTGTTGATTTCGATAACTCAATAAATAAATCCAACAAAACATTTTGCCATTTCGGATGCATATGTAATTCCGGTTCATCAATTACTATTAAGCCATACTTTATATTGAAAGCAAATATACCTAATATGAAATTAATCATCTCTATCTCACCTGAACTTGCTTCGCTTAATCTAAAGTTTCTCTTATTTTTTATTAGTAAGAATTCATATACATTCTTTTTATTATTAATAAGTTTCAAATCCCAATTAAAATCTAATAATTTCAAATATTCTGATATAAGTTTTACTTCATCGTCTTCATTCCATTTATCTTTGTAACCAGATTCTGAAGCTTCTTCCTCAAAATTTCTCCTTTTTTCAGCAAAATATATAAAAACAAGTTCTATTAGTGAGAATGATTCTTTTGATGTCGCTTTAAGTATAGATTGTATCTTTCCATAAAAATTTTCAGATGATAAATTTACCTGCTGTGTGTCAAAATTTATACTTCTGTAAGGACTAAAATAGAGGCAACAAGGATAAAGTTTAATATCAGTCAATTCTTTTGATAAAACAATTATCCCTTCAAAATAATTCAAATACTGTAAAAAAAGTTTTTTTGCCGTTTGAGTTGAGTTTACGATATTATTATTTTTTATTTCATACGTTAACTCCTGATTTTCCACAATTTGCTCTAAATCCCAGGATTCTATTTCGGGAAAAAATTTATCCCCATTTTTATATTTTTTAGCCGCTGTTCTATACTGCGAAATATTATTTTTGATGGTTCTCATATTTTCAATATCATATTCACTCACAATAAATGTTATTTTAATAAAAGAATCTGCCCTACTTTCATAAAATTTTTTTAAGTGCTGGTTTAAATCAATTTCTTTGATAAAAATGGTTTTGTCAAAACCTCCAAAGGAGTTTTTGCTTTCGGCAATTCCATAACCTTTGACGAAAAACTTCCTTATTACAACCATTAATATATCAAGAAGGTTGCTTTTACCACTGCCGTTAGGGCCAATTATGATATTAAAGTCTTCAGAAAATTCAATCGTAGTCTCATCCCTAAAGCTCTTTACGTTAGTAATAGATAGGCTTTTAAGTTTCATTCAATTACCACTTTCTATTTTATTTGCGTTAATATTAATTCCCGTGTTTACGTCCGTCAAGTGTAAAGAATATTTAGGGAAATAAAAAACCGCACCCATTGAAGGCGCGGTTATTGAGAAAACATAAATAGCGGCCAGCGGGAATCGAACCCGCGCCATTAGCTTGGAAGGCTAAGGTACTGCCACTGTACGATGGCCGCACTGCGGAATAACTTCCATACAGGCAGTTATTATACCCGCAAAACCCTGGTTTGTCAAATTAAAGCAAAATCTGCTTGTAAAAAGCGATATGCAGGAACGCGGAAACAAGCGTAATAAGTCCCATAAACCCGCTTATCTTTTCGATAAAATTATAGTATTTATCCTTCTTATCCTGCGCGATATTGATAATCTCGATAATTTCGGGCTGTATCACCGCGCCGTCAAGAATAAGAATAAGCGCGGGTATAGTTGCGCCGATAACGGGCGCGGAATGAGCCGCTGAAAAGTCGGGGGCAAAAAAGTTAAACAACCCAAGCACCAACGCCGAAAAGGAAAATATAAACGATATTCCCTTGTTAGAGAAAAACTCGTCAATTTGATTAATAAACTTCCTAAACCCGCTCGGCTCTTCACCCTCCGCAGGTTGCGGCACCATCTTTGAAATCATCTTTCGCGACAATATCAATCCGTATAGAATAAGGATTAGCGTAAACAAAACTACTCCAAACATATTTACCTCCCGGTTATGGAAAGACCTTTTATGGAGACTAAAAGTGTCTTTAAAATATTTATATTAGTATATAAATATTTACATCTAAAGTCAAGATTATAGGTTCAAAAATAACAGCTAATCGGATTTATAATTCCTCCCGATAACCTTGCCCAAAACCTCTGCAAACAACCGGAGCATTGCTATAATATCCTCCTCCCATAATCCGGTAGCCCCGGTGTTATCAAGCCCGACAAATCCGACAACCTCCTGATTTGCCTTCAAAGGAACAACTATAAGGGATTTAATATCCTGTGCCTCCAAAATCTCCTTTTCCGATGTGGCTTCCGGGGGCAATGCTTCTACATCGGGAATATGAATTGTCTCGCCTTTCATAATAAGAGCATCCCACCAAGGAACATTTTGTCGAGGAAGTTTGCGGAGATTTTCAATCTGAGGCTCTATCCCATCCGCGCACCACTCATGGGTGTTGGTTATTGTCTCACCGTCGGAATTGAGCAGGAACACGTAAGACCGCGCGGCTTTGGCAAATTTTCCAAGGTCGACAAGCGAAGTGTTAATCACGTAGTTTATATCGGTAACCTCAACAAATCGCGAAAGGAAATTAGCTACGGTCTGCTCAAAATTATACCGTCGCTTCATTGCCTCGGCAGCCGTCTTCTGATGAGTAATATCGCGAATTGCGGCGACACGGGCGCTCTTTCCCATATACTCGATATTTTTCCCGCAAGCCTCAACGCTTATCTTTGTCCCGTCGCTTTTTACCATAATAGACTCTAAGGGTTTGTCGTAACCTTCGCGTATTTTTTTCATAATCTCTTCCCTGATTTCAGGCGCTATCAAATCGGCAATTTTCATCCCTATAAGCCTGTCGAGACTATAACCCATCATCTCGGAAAAACTTCTGTTGGCATCAAGAATAACCCCGTCGGTATGTATGACAATACCTTCAAAGGAGGACTCGGTAAGTTTTTTATACCTGTCTTCGCTGGAAAGATACCTTCGTCTTGCGCGTTGATGAAGTATATAATTGACAAACCAGCCTATCAGGAAAAGCAGGATAAGAATACCCAGAATCAGGATAATCCGCGGGGTAATATTTTCAAAAATATTCGGGAAATTGATAACAACGCTTCCCTGCGGCAATTTATTTCTATGAATCTTAAACCGTTTAAGTTGACGGTAATCAAACATATATTTATTTTCAGCCCCGTGTTTGACAACGGGAATGTTTTGAGGATGTTCCCCGTCAAGCACCCGTTTTGCAATTTCAGCGGTAGTCTTGCCGTGATAAAATCCGCTTGTCAGCTTTCCCCCGACAATACCCTTTCCCAGATAAAATTCCCATACACCGTAAATAGGCACCTTGGAACTTTCGGAAATCAGACGGGCAAGGGGACGATAACGCAAATTACGCCCATCCTTATCGCGGTTAAACGACAACAGCAGGATTATACTCCCCTTATCAAGCTCTGCGACCTTACCGCACAACTCCTCAATTGTATAATCCTCAAGAAACCGAAAACTTACCCTGTCTTCAAAAATAGGCATAACCTCCATCACCCGCTTTTTGTTCCCAACCCCGGTTGCGGTTAAATCATTAACCACAACAACCTCTTTGGTCTCCGGATGAAGCCACAATGCGACCTCTAAAGTTCGTTCAAGGTCATAAAACTCCGCAACGCCCGTTATATTGGTATAAATCTCCAGAAAGGAATCCTCAAAATAATTAAGCCCGCCGAATACTACTGGGGTGTTGGGAAACAAATCCGGACGGTCAATAATAAAATTGAAAGCGTCATCATCAAAGGTGATAATCAAATCGAATTTTGAATCGACGTATCTGAGTTTAAATAAGTCGTAAAGCAAATCAAGATATTGAGGATTAAAAATCCGCTTTGTGTCCATATACTCAAAAGAAAGCTCATATTGCATCAGGGTATCATCGCCCAAAACCGACAATACGCCCTCCGTAAGTCCATCCGCCCACAGCATAGTCTTATTATACGAGTGTAATACAAGGATTTTCCGGGAGTTAAAATCCCATTTCGGCACGGCAAAAGACCGGACACTTAAACTTAATACCAGAAGTCCGGCAAGCAGAAAAATTTTATATCCTTTTATGTTTTTAAGAAAAGCCATATTATCCACCTCTATTTTCATTTGCTAATTCCTCAAATAAGATTTTATAGAGTTCTTTTGTAATGTCAATATTTTTTTCCTTTGAATCGCATATAAGTTTTTGTTTTTATTTAGTTTTGTTTTAAATCGTATCCCGTGTTATAATATTCCAAAATCGCGGGGATGCGCTATGAAATTTTTTATTGAAGCGAAAGAAAAAATATCAAAAAAACTCGTTTCCTGCTTGGAAAGCAAGACTGACGAACTAAACATAGTCAATAAATGGGGCAAAGACACCATAACGAGACTTAAAGACTATGCTCAATCGGGGAAAATGATACGCGGGGGGCTTGTTCTGCTCGGGCATCGCATATTCCGTGAAACCGAAAACGATGCTTTACTCGACATAGCGGTCGCGATGGAGTTCTTGCAATCCGCATTTTTAATACACGACGACATTATGGATTGCGATACTACGCGGCGAGGAATGCCATCGCTTCACGAACAATACCGCATCCTCGGCACACAGGAAAGACTTATCAAACCCTCACTTTTCGGGGAATCTATGGCTATATGCAACGGGGACATTGCGTTTTTTCTGGGTTTCGACCTTTTAAGCAAGGCAAAAATCCCCCCCGAAATAAGGGATAAAATTACTCCGCTTACAATATCGGAAATAATAAAAGTCGGGCTTGCTCAAATGGACGATATCTATATGGGACATTCCCCTGCAACCGATTTTCAAACGGAGCGGGTTATCAATATGTACCGGTATAAAACGGCGCGCTATACCTTTTCATTACCGCTTATGGTCGGAGGGATTATCGCGGAAGTTGATAATAAAAATCTGCAAAACCTTGAAGCGTTCGGGGAAAATCTCGGTATCGCTTTCCAGATTAAGGATGATGAACTCGGGGTATTCGGCGAAAGTGAAAAAATCGGTAAGACGGTGGGAATTGACATTATTTCGGGGAAAAAGACGCTTTTGTATCTGGAGCTTATCAAATCCTGCGATAATGATGAAAAATCGCGGTTAAGCGGGATTTTCGGCAACGGTAACGCCTCTCCCGAAGACATTGATTACCTGATGGCGCTTTTGGAAAAATACGGAATACGACAAAAGATGCACGAAAAAATCCGTTCTTTTACGGATAAAAGCCTTGAAATTCTCCGCAATATGGAGATAGAACGGGGGGCAAGAGGTATAATAGAGGAACTCATTGAATACAGTCTGATGCGTTCAAAATAGCGACCGCGTCGCCTTTGGTTTGCATAGTGAGATAAAGCTCAGGAAATACGCTTTAAAAACTCATCGCGCGTTATGCCCTCTATGGAGATAGTTTTCTGATGAGACAGTTCGCCGCGGATTATGGATACGGATTTTTTGGATACGCATAGTCTTTCGGAAAACAATTTGATTATCGCCTTGTTGGCTTTACCGTCCACGGGAGGAGCGGTAATCTTAACCCTGATAAAATCATCGCAAACCTCAATCAAATCGCGGCTGCTTTTGGGAATAACCTTTATGTCTATATTCAAGCAATTGCCCTTCCCGACAATCATCAAATAATAGCCCTTAATAAAAGTTGCAACAGGAATCTCAGGAGATATATAAGTATAATCACGTAAAAAATCGAAAAATCAAACATCCCGATACGCAAAGGAGGAAGGAATCTGAGTATAAACTTATACGGAGGCTCACACAGACCGCGAATAAATTTAACGAGAAAATTATTCGGGTCAACGGGGAACCAACTTAGAAGAATATAAATTATAAAAACCCAACTGTAAATCTCCAAAGCAATCATAAGAAATTGAACAAAATAAGCAAGATAATTAACCATTATTTATTTCCTCCGAGCAAACGTGCCTTATTAGTAGCCTTGCTGACCGCATCAATAACGGTAGCGCGAAACCCTCCCTTTTCAAGCGCGAGCAACCCCTCTGCGGTAGTTCCTCCGGGCGAGGTTACACGGTCTTTGAGGTCTTCGGGATGGATATTATCATCAAGGGACTGTTTAGCAAGTTTAGCCGCGCCGAGCACCGTTTGCACGGCAAGTTTGCGCGACACCTCACGCGGAAGCCCCTCAAGCACCCCGCCGTCCGCAAGCGAATTTATAAAAGCAAACACGTAAGCAGGACCCGAACCCGACAGCCCCGTTACCGTATCAAGAAGCTCCTCTTTGGATACAACGGCTGTTTCACCGAAAGACTCGAACATCCTGACAACCGCCTTTTTATCCGCATCGGGAAACTCCCCGTCAAAATATAGTCCCGATGCCCCCTCGCCGACAAGCACGGGAATATTCGGCATAGCGCGAACTATCCCTATGGATTTAAGATATTTCCTGAAAGCCGAAACGGGAATACCCGCCGCAATAGAAATCAAAATCTTTTTATCGTTATCAATTTTATCTTTTATATCGGAAATAAGGCAGTCAACGTCTTGAGGTTTAATAGCAACCACGACAAAATCCGCCCATTCGCATAAAGATATGGGTTTATCAAACGTCAAAACACCGAACCCGCTGCTTGCCTCTTCCATTTTGCCGGAGTCAATATCGCAGACTGCAACATTGGCGGGCATAATAAACCCCGCTTTAAGCATCCCGCTGATAAGCGCTCCTCCCATATTCCCGAACCCGATAATCCCTATTTTCATATCCGCCTCCTCAAAATAAAAAACTAATTTATACTTGATATATCCCCGATATTATAGTATATTATAAATAGCTCATTTACCATGTGTAAAAGGAGTACCGGGGGCGACTTATTGGTCGCCCTCAGGCTTTTTATTTTCACAATATTCTTTTCCTAACTTTCTCTTTGTATGTTCCAAATCAGTCGGATAAGCAGTCAAAAAAAGAATAAATTTCTTTTTATCTACTAAAACAACCAAATACTCCATCTCTTCAAACCAAATTAAGATTCGGGTTTCAGACCCTCTTTTATTTTCCCAAATTTTTAATTTATCAAAATCCGAATTTTGTATTATCGGTGCAGGCCAACGTATTCTTTCACATCGTCTCAAATTCGGCACTCTCGCATCCTCCACTTTTCCATCGGATATAATATGCCAAAACGTAGCCTCTTTATTATCATATTCAGGATGCCTTTTTACGGAAATAGCCTTACCTTTAAATTTCGGCTTGTCATCAACAAAGTCCTTCCGGTAAAACTCATAAATTTTGGACAGATAAACATCCCATATTCCTTCAAAATCCTCAAACTTTACTAAAGGATGAAGCCATTTCGGTGGCATTATAAAAAACCTCTCGGTTTCCAAACAAAAATATTAAATTTTTCCTCCTTTAAAAGGGTGTTTTTTTTAAGCGAATAACCGGACCGCTCCTTCAGCAATTCCACCATTTTAATTTTTGCGCTGCCGGTAGTCAAGTTTCTATGCAAATACGAAAGTGCGCCAATAAATAAATCTACAAGTCCCATTATTTCAATCTCATGCGACCTTACTAACTGTATATTTCGGATAATACTACGGGAAAAATCATACATACTATTCGATAAAACGTCTTTAAGTTTCTTTATTTTATATCTGCCATGAGTATCTTTCAGGTCTAAATATATTTCATATCGAAACTTAGGATTTAATATTACTTTTAACATATTAAAATACATTTTATAATACCATTCATCGTGAGTTTGAAAATAACCTTGATGGTTTAAAATCGATTTATCGGGAATAATCAATCCTCTAAAAAATAAATTTTTGTTATTAAAAAAATAATCCGTTAATTCAAAATAGAATTTTTCTTTTGCCGGGGAAATTTTAGTCCACTTTATTTCAAAATCCCTATCCAACCCGTTATTAATTTTAACTTGACGAATTTCCTTATTTATTTGCTTTACCTTATCCTTCGGACACCATATAGCGCCTAAAACCATTGACTTTTGAATCTCATCAAACTTTTCAAGATGACAGCTTTCATCGCAATAAATATTAAAAATCTTTGCTTTACCACTCATCATTTTTTCCTATCCGTAATTCCGTGAACCGAAAAGCAAACTCCCTACGCGTATCATATTAGAGCCTTCCTCTATAGCAACCCGGTAATCCCCGCTCATCCCCATAGACAAAACCCGCAAATCCGCCGAGGGGTATTCGGTTTTGAGTTTTTCGCGAAGATTAAAAAGACTGCGAAAAGCGCCTCTCACCTCGCGCTCATCGGAACTAAACGGCGCAATAGTCATAAGCCCTTTGATTTCAAGCGAGGGCATCTCAAGGACAGAGCCGAGAAACTCTGATACGTTATCAAGCCCCACACCGAATTTGGTATCCTCATACGAGGTTTTAATCTCAATCAGCGCGGGCATAGTCTTGCCGTCCTCAACAAGCCTCTCCGACATCTTACGCGCAGTCTTGATATTTTCAAGCGACTGTATAAAATCGAAAATTTTTACAGCCTTATTGAGCTTGTTTGATTGAAGAGGTCCTATAAGGTGTTTTACAAAATCAAGGTTTTCAAGTTCGGCAAATTTAGTCTCCGCCTCCTGAACGCGATTTTCGCCGATATGCCTGATACCCGCCGAAACCGCCTCAACAATTGCACTGCTGCCGTGAGTTTTAGTAACCGCAACAATATCTATATCATAGTCAATCGACAAACGCGCCTTGATACCGTCAATCTCATCGGTTAAGCGTTTGAGATTATCCGCGACCGTCATCAAACCCTCCTAAAGCAAGTTCTATATTATAAACTAAAAACGGGTTAGATTCAAGAAACCCAGTTGACTTTGACACGCGCAAACCGAATCTGCTCAAACTCCTCCACGAAACGTTTTAGAATGGAATTGCCGAACTCGACAGGGTCAACGTCCAACTCCTCAAGGCAGGAAACGGGGATAGGCGCACCGCTTCGGACAATATTAAGCGCGGTATGTATCATTGTTGAAACGGGGCTTGCGGTAGCAATCGACACGGACAGTTTTCGCTCATCATAGAATAAATCATCCCCCTCGCGATTGACACAAAGCCTCCCGGCGATTGTGTTTAACTCATCCTGTATAATCGAGGAAAAAAGGCGTTGCAGGCAGATAGTTTCGCCGAGAGTTGCATCAAAAATTTCGATTATGAAATTCAGCATAAGGTCGCTTGATATAGCTTCCCCGTTAATAACGTCCTCAATATCAACCATCTCGCTTAAATTAACCTCAACGGGACCAATAAACGCAACCACACTGTTGCCGGGAATATTAAAATTCTTATATGCAAAATGAGAGGAAAGTTGAGTGCCGTCATATTTCAGGCGGGATTTTAGGAAAAGCGAGGAGATTGTTTTCATTTAAAGCCCCATCGGTTGATTTTTATAAACTCATCGAAATAACCTGCGGATTTCAAAGCCCGTTTCAGACGTTGACAGGACTCGCATTTCCCGCACATCTTGGAATCGCCGTAGTAGCAACTCCAGATATATTCAAAAGGCGCGCCGATGTCAATTCCGAGTTTTACAATCTCGCTTTTGTTCATATCAATAGTATAGCAAACAACCTGTGTGGGATAAAGAGTGGAATATTCAAGAGCGCGATTAACCCTTGCGATAAATTCCGCCGAATTATCGGGAAAAGTCGCGCCTTCCTCCTTGTTAAACCCCGTAACGATTTTGTCGATACCGTTTTTGTCGGCGAAAGAAGCGGCAATATTAATCATAACGCCGTTGCGGTTAGGCACCCAGACCGCGCGTGCGGTATTTTTTGTGTAATCAAGGTCGTCGATACGCGTATCATCGAAATCGGGGATTTTGCCGTTGGCAAGCCCGGTTTCCAAGCGCTTAAGCCAGTTAAGTTGGATAATACTGTAACGGATACTGAATTTATCCGCAATCTCTTTTGCGACCTCCGCCTCCCAAGTCGCCGATTGCTGCCCGTAGTCAAACGTTAAAATCATCACGACTTCGGTTTCAAGATATGCCTTCATAAAATTCACTGTGGAATCAAGTCCGCCGGAAAAAAGCACAATTGATTTTTCCTTGTTTTTCATTACAGCCTCTTTCTAAAGAGATTTATTTTATTATAACTCCAAACAAAAAATAATGAAAATAAATCCGTTATTCTTTTTTATTCCGTTTCCATCCCCAAAACTTGGAATAGGAAGAAAATATATGCCTGAAATTAAAGCGTGACGGGACAACGTCTCTACCCCCGTCGAAAAGCGACCCGTTACATCTAAAAATCCTCGTTACACCGAGCAAAACGCCTCCCGCAAGACCGAACCGAAGTATAGCTTTTTTAGTATATTGAGAGCAGGAAGGCTTATAAATACAGGAACCGCTCAAAGAAGGGGATATTATAAACTGATAAAGCTCAATCGGAAAAACAAAAATTTTTCTTACGCAATACAAAAACTTCCTAACCAATTGAATATCCTTATAATCTCTTTAGACCGTGCGCGGGAATTAAACCCGCTGGGAGAATTTTTAACTACGATAACAATATCAAACGAGAAACGCCGGTTTCCTTTGAGTTTGCGAAAAACCTCACGGATAATACGCTTTTCCCGGTTGCGGACAACCGCCTTGCCGATTTTCCTCGAAACCGAAATGCCGATACGGGAATATTCCAAACCGTTGGGTATAAAAAAAGCGGTATAAAAATAACCGCTTATTCTGATACCATTAAGGTAGAGTTTTTTGAAATCCGAAGATTTGGACAGACGATTATGCTTTTTAAACCGTAAAGAGTCTTTCATCCGAAACCGAAAGCTTCTTTCTTCCTCTGGTTCTTCTTCTTTTAAGCACCAATCTGCCGTTTTTATCCGACATCCTGCTTCTAAAACCGTGCTTTCTTGCACGTTTAACTTTACTTGGTTGATAAGTTCTTTTCATAAAAATATCCTCTCGCTCAATAGAGTCATTAAAAAAACAATTTGCCGAGACGCGGAATCGAACCACGGACACGAGGCTTTTCAGGCCTCTGCTCTACCTACTGAGCTATCTCGGCAATCTAAGAGAATAATATTCTACACTATCCCAAAATATTTGTCAATAAAAGCGGTGGTTTGGTTTAAAAAACTACCTTTAATCTATCTGATAAGAACATCATATCCAAGAGCATACAAAGCTTTATCAACTCTATTATTTCGCAAGGGATATTGTTCAGGCAAGGCCCACCCAATAATTTCTCCTATAATACTTAATCCAAAATGATCAATTTTAAAATCTGGATCATATCTCATTTTATATACTTTTTCTTCAAGTGCCTCATTATCATATACCAAATAATAAATCGTATCCCTAATTCCTTTTCCATCTTTGGTCTTTTGCGTTTCAATCCACTTTGAATATCTAATAACACGTTCCTCTTTTGTAGTTTTATTATTTTCGGGAAAACCAAGTGTTTTATTAGCAATCTGTCTTGCGTGTTCCCGTACTGAATGAATATGAAGAAATAAATTTTCAAGTTCGCTCTGTGTTAAACTTTTGATTTTTTCTTTTGAAAGCAACCCTTTATTTAATGGAGCCCATTCATCAATATAAACATTCTCATTACAAGGAGCTTGCTTCAACTCTTTCCACCATTCCAAAACTTCTCTCACAGCTTCCTCTTGTCTATATTTATTTTCATTATGTTTTTTATGAACAGTTTCATCTAACTTTTGTTCTCGGTTATCTTCATTAATATTTAAGTAATAGTAATAAGCTTGCAAAAATTGATCTGCAATAATACCAACATATTGCTGATTCTTTATCCATTTTGGAATATTTTTGCTATCTCTAAAAAAATCCATTATTGCAGCAAATTTGTCATATGTATCCATCCATTTTTTTATAAACAATCCTTTGTTTGTCTCCTCCCTCTGGTCTTTATACTGAAATCTAATAGCAGGAACGGGTTTTTTAATATGTGGAAAATATTCATCAAAACTTTCTTCAAGATTATGTTCAAAACAAATAATTTCCGGTTTATTTTCAAGGCAATTTTTCTTCTCAATAAATTCTTTATAAAAGCCCAAGCCTTCATCTGTGAGTGGATATGAAACCTTATATAACTCATCAAAATATTTCTTTAACTCCATTTTCTGTTCATCGTTCATTTCTGTTTCATTAATAAAAACGCCCGCTTCAATGTTATAGTGTAAAGCTTTGTCCGTCATATTTGCAGAACCAATATAAACCCCATAGTCTTCAAAATGTATCAATTTTGGATGAAAATATCCTTTTAATGGGTAAAACCGAATTAAGCTTTTATGAGATAAAGCTTTTTCTATTAACTCAGGGGAAGTAGGAACTTGTGCATTAAACAATCCAAACCAATCAAAATTTATATTTCTTTTAATTACATAGTCAATCAAAAAGGAAGAAGAAGAATAAGCAATTGAGGCTTTAATTTTTTTTGTCTCATTTGGAATATGTTCAATCAATTGTCTTAAATTTCGCTTTGACGTATAATCCAAACATAATTTCATTTTTGAATCCTAAACAAAGATATATTGCAATTTTTATCTTAATTACATTTTCAAATCAGGCTTTTAGCGGTGGTTTTTATCGATTTTAACAATAACCCCAAGCCTAAGCAATTTGATTGTAAACTGCAAAAACAAGGCTCTTGTCAAGCACATTGATAACGTTGTTGCTAATCGGACGGACAATCTTTAAATCCTCTTTGGATAAATCCACCTCAAACGGCTTAACCGAATTAAATTTGGTATCGAAAAAGACTTTCAATCTCGGTTTTGAAAGCTCGTTTTTGTTAAACCCGCTGACAATCCCGACAAGCCCGTTGGAAAGCTCCACCCAACTGCCGACAGGGAAAAGCGAGGCAGCTTTGATAAACGCATACACCACGTCGCCGTCAAACTCATCACGCTGCTTATTGAGCAGATTTACAAGGACTTCGCGAGGATGCCGTCCGTCTTTAACAAAGGGATTAGGCGTGGTCTGTTCGACATAATACTCGGCAAACATCAAAATCGGGGTGTATTTAGTGAAAAATCTCGGCAACAATCCCCCCGGATACCCCGACCCGTCACATCGCTCATGATGCTGGTAAACCGCGCGCTGGATTTCAAAATCCAAATCAAGGTTTTTACAGATATGAAAACTGTTGCTCGGATGAAGTTCCATCACCGATTCCTGGGTTAAAGACAACTGCGTGTTGTAGCGCAAATCCGGGATTTGCTTCTTGAGCGTAACGTCATGCAAAAGCGCGGCAATCCCCAGATTTATCATCTCCTCAATGGTAAATGATTTTTTCGAGATTGTCATAAACAGGTCCATATCCTCATCGTTAAAAGATTCCACCTTTTGCTTAATAATGGAAGAAAGCTCAATTGCGGTAATAAGTGAAACGAGCAAAACCTGAAGCGAATGAGAGGTAAGGAAGTTATAGAAAAAATAGCTTTTAGAAGTAGCCGAGAAAAGAGCAAGCTGCAATTTGTAACCGACATCCTGCAAAACGTCCATCACAATATTTTCGACATAAGAGGAATAAACTTTTTTGTCGGTAATAGCGGCGTTTAAAAAATCCTCGACATACTGTTCATATCGGTTTAGCTTAGCAACAAGGTCGTTTAAGTCGATACCGTCAAGCGAAAGAATACTGTCGATATCGGTGGCGGATTTAGCCTGATGCTCAAGCAGTTCGGAAGCCTCGTCGCGAAGATGAGCCTGCATCCGCCTGACACCCTCACTAAACCGGTTAAAATTAGAAAGCTTGTTTCTTCCGAACCTGTCGTCATAATCATCGCCGCGGACATAGCGCTTTTTAATATCAACAACCCGCTTCACCTCATCGGCATAACCCGGGTCAAAAATCGAAGCCTTCAGGTCAACGTCCGAATAAACGGGAACTTTGACGGAGCGCGGAGTCTTAAATTTTGAAGATGACGGGGCGGTTTCAAAAGCGGGAATAGGCTTAGACTTATCCTGAATTAATACCCTCACGCGCCGGATTTTATGAGATTTTTTAATTTGGTCGATGTCCGAAGATGACAAAACGAGACCGCGTCTCAAACCGGGAATAAAAACAATATTTTCGTTAAGAACATATCCCGGTTTCAGTTTTTCTTTGTCAAGAACTTGTTCGCTATGAATATTCCTATCTTCCGAAATCATACAGCCTCCTTGTATTTTTGGAAGCACATCTATACAGTGTAGCATTATATTAAACAAACATTCAAAAAAAAGCAATACCTGCGCCGTTAAATTACAGTTCTTTTTAAACTACAATTAGCACACATAAAAAACATAAATGGACAGACGTTTAGACACAACTCATTTATTCATTGTTAAATATAAAATTCAGGCTTCCACCCGCAAGTTTTTTTATTGAGGGCAAATCAATGGGCTTGACTATCGTTAAATCCTCTTCGGCAAGGTTAATATCAAAAGTATCCACTCTTTCCAAATTCTTATCAAAAAATACCGTAATAACCGGCTTATCAAGTTTATCTTTATTCACATCACTGACAATCCCAATATGCCCGTCCGAAAGCAAGAGCCAACTCCCGACAGGAAACAGCGAAGCCGCCCGTATAAACGAATAAATAACATCGCCGTCAAACTGCTCGCGTTTTCGGCTTAAAAAATCCACAAGCGCAATACGCGGGGGGAGTGCGGTTTTTACAAAGGGATTAAAGGTCGTAAGTTCCACGTAATTTTCGGCAAACATCACTATCGGCGTATATTTCGAGAAAAATCTCGGCAAAAGCCCGTTGGGATACCCGCTCCCGTCAAACCGTTCGTGATGCTGATAAACCGACCTTTGAATATCAAAATCCATATTAATCTTTTTACAAAGATGGAACCCGTTGCTCGGATGGAGACTTATTATGGAATCCCATTCAAAACCGAGTTTATGGTTAATCGCCAAATCGGGAATTTTATTTTTAATTTCGATATCATGTAAAAGCGCCGCAACCCCAAGATTTATCAACTCCTCAAGAGAAAAGAATTTCTTGCTTATGGCAAGAAAAGTATTGATATCGGAGGAGGCAAGCAGGTCGCTTTTTTCTTTTATCATCTTCGTCATTTCAATAGCCGTAATAAGCGCGACTATCATCACCTGTAAAGAATGCGCCGCTAAAAAATCCTTATACTTGTCGATTTTCGATATACCCGTAAACAGCGCTCTTGCAAGACTATACCCCACATCGTTTATAAAATCAACGACAATCTCTTCAACAAAAGATGTAAAAACCCTGCGTTGAGACAAAGCGCCTTTCAAGAAAAATTCCGCGTTTCTCTCGTATTTATCGAGTTTTCTAACCAATTCGATAGTTTGAGCGGATTCAATTTCCTCTATACCGTCAATATCTGCGGCAACTTTCGCATAATCGTCTATCACCTTGAGGGTTTCGTCTTTTTGATGTCCGTGTATGGATTTAATTACGTTATGAAATTTGGAAAGTTTTTTCCTTTTATGCTCTTCAAATCTCTGTTCGTATTTAACGCCGCCCCTGATAAGGTCTTTCTTGATATTAATAACTTCACGCAAGCGGGTATCGTTTTTCACGTCAAACAAAGCCCTGTCACGCTCGCTTGAATCAATGTCGGCGTTTTCCAAATCTTCCTTCGTATAATGCCTTACGGAAGCAGTCCCGCTACCCTGAATTTCATTTTTCTCCTGTATCAATACCGTAACGACATCTATATTCGGCAATGCAATAATTTTTTCAATATCGCTATCGGATAAGACATATCCCGCCTTCAATTTCAACGCAGGAATATCCTGAAATAAAACATACCCTTGCTTTAACTCTTTTTTGTCGATATTTTGCGCACCGCTACTCGGAGTATCCTCCATAAGTCCCCCTAAGGGATTTTAGTTTCGCTCCTCAATTTGCAATTCCCGCCTCAATCTGACAATCACATCCCGCGTAAGGTCAAACTCCTTGTCCTGATAAAGGAGAGTCGCACTGGCTTTACGAAATACGAAACTATACCCTCTTTCTTCGCTTAAACTTTGAATAACCGAAACAATTTTAAGATAAATCGGAGACGTGAGAGTTTCGCGGAGAGCCTCAAGTTTTTTATTTGCATCATCAATATACTCGCTCAAAGTTTCTTTTCGATATTCAATTTCCGCCTCCCGACGCTGTCTTTCCTCATCGGTAAAACGGTTGAAATTCTGCAAATAATCCCTTTCCGCCCGCGCGATTTCCTCTTTGCGCTTTTCTATCTCTTCCTCAAACTTAACCCGCTCCTGTCTGAGACGTTCACGGATATCGTCCGTTCCGGGATAGTTATTAAAAATCTCCTCAACATCCACATACCCGATTCGTATAAACCGCCTGACATTGCCAAGCGCAATATTCGGAATAATAAATAACACGCCTATAAAAATAAGAATTGCCTGTTTCATAATTCATATCCTCCGTAGATAAGCGGTTTAACCCGCCTGTCCCAAAAAAATCAAACTTAGAAAAGTCCCTGTATCGAGAAAACTACCCGCCAATCATCAAAGAATTCCTGACTTGATGTCAACTGCCACGCCTGCATCTTCATATCATATTCGGCGCGCCTTGCAAGATAAAGCCTGATTGGCAACATCGGTATATTTATTTTAATACCAATTCCAAAACTACTCAAGTATCCGTTAGGATTAAATGACCACATATCGTATTCCGCCCACAAATTCCCCAAATCAAAAAACGCTAACCCCCAAAGTTCCTGCCCGATAATCTGGAAACGCAATTCACCGCTATAAAACACCTTTGCTTCCCCGCGTTTCGCATAATACTGCCATCCCCTCATCTCATAAACCCCGTCAAACCATAGCATATCCGAGGTGTCATAACGCGCCGGCATCCCGTCATGCTGCGGAAGTATAAACTCGGTCGATGCATGGAGTGCAAAAACGAACTGCCATAACGGATTCCAATAATAACTTGCCGAGGCTCGCGGACGTATATAATGAATATCGCCCCCGAATATTCCTCCGTTATATATCAAATCAAGGTTAAAAGTTCCGCCCCTCGTCGGATTTATAGGGTTATCCGTCGAGTTCATTCCGGCACCCAATCCCCATGTGTATTTATATGTAAACCCTTTTTCAAGCGCAGCCATAAGAGATTTGTTGGTTTCCCATTTGGTCGTATAAATAAGCGGAGTGGTAAAATTCGCGCCGAAATCCCTATACATATTCATAGATAAACTTGTGCTTCCGAACCAATATACACCGAATCTCCTCCTGAAATTCAACCCTAAGGAAATATTTTCTTTGTAATACTCGTTAGTGGATGTGTAATTTACAAGAGACTCGGTCGGGTTTTCAATATAATTAAGGTCTGTGCCGTCGATTTTATTGTTTCCCCTGTCATCAGTGGGAATATTATCATACCTGTAACGGGAATAGGAAAGCGAAATTCCCGCAAACGAGGGTGTATTAAAGAGCCAGGGCTCCTGGAATGAAAGTTCTATAAGTTGTCTTCGTTCACCATATTCCCCTTTAAGACCAATAACCCTGCCTGTCCCGAATAAATTACGCTCGGAAATTTGGGCGCTTAGATTCAACCCGCTTTCGGTTCCGTAACCCGCACCGAAAGTAATAAGCCCCGTGCGTTGCTCCTCAACGTCTATATTAATATTTATAAGCCCCTCGGCACTTCCGGGTTTCGGTATAAAATTCACATCCTTAAAATATTGCAACTGCATTAGTCTTTCATAGCTTTGTCTTACCTTGCGCTGGATATACAATTCCCCCTCATCAAATAAAAGCTCCCGTTCTATAACCTTAGTAAACGTTTTGGTATTTCCGCTTATAACGATATTCTCAATATGCGCACGGGGTCCCTCGTAGATAACGAATTCCGTATCAAGTTTATAGGCATTGGTCTCCACTCTTTCGTGGGTAATCGTTTCAATATCCAAATTCGTAACCGCTTTACCATCAACTGAATTTACTACATAATTAGTAATAATTTCCTCAAAGGCTATAGTAGATATGGAAGGCGTATTAACAATCGAAACGTTAGCATAGAGATGCCCGTTATCGCTGTATCTGTTATAAATTCCCATACGCGCCTGTTCGATTTTCATTTTATCATAAATATCGTTTTCCTTGAGTGTAACAAGAGGTCTTAATCTTTCGGTAGAAAATATAGTATTGCCCCTGAAAGATATTTTGCCCATATAATATCGCTCGCCCTCTTCTATATCAATATATACGGTAATAAAATTATGAATATCGCCTTCGCGTCTTCCGGGCTTGCTTTCGACTTTCCATTCATATCGCGTAACTTTTGAATCAAGAAACCCTCTTTGCCCGTAAAGCATAAGGATACGTTGCCTGTCTTCTCTAAACTCATCTTTTTTAAGAACGCCGGGTTGAAATATAAATACTTTCTCTTTGGTTTTCAAAACGCCTTTTATATCACGGTCGGGGACTTCTTCATTGCCGTTTATTACTATTTTTTCGACAACAACCCTGTCTCCCTCAACAATATCAAACAACACCTCGTATTCATCGTCTCTATCAGGGGTTTTACGCCTGTCGGTGTCCTCAAGTTTATTAACCTTAACGCTAACCTTAGCGTTAATATAACCCTCATCGGCATACTTGGCGAGGATACGGTTCGTGGATGTGTCAATTCTGTGAGGTATAAGGTAGGAATTTTCGGAAATCGTAATCACATCAAATAAATCATCTTTGTTGACCCTTCGGTTTCCCGTAATGGAAACGGCTTTAATAAAAATATTTTCCTCGACGGAAAAATTTACTATAACTCCCTGTCTATCCGGGGTAATCGTAACAAATGCTTCCGCGTTGGAAAAACGGTCTAATCCAAAAAGGGTTTTGATGGACCGGTTTAAATCCGCCTCGGTAAGAGGCTTGTTTTCCTGAATTGCCAAGAGAGAAAAAAAGTCGGCAGGCGACCCTATTTTTAAGCCTGTAAATCTAATTTCTCTGACCGGAAGCCCGACCCATTCGGGAGTTTGTGCAAACCCGTAAGTTACGCCAATAAATAACATTACCAGTATAAGTCTTATAATTTTAAACATTATATCTCCTCTATATGCTAAAACTTTTGATGGAATTTCAATTCCAATTTGTTTTCATAACGGATTTGCAATCCCGGCTCAATAACCGGCAGGTATTTCCATCCGAAATACCAGTTTCTGAAATCCAAACCAACACCGACCGTATGAACCCCGACAAGCTCCATCATTTCAATAGACGTGATAGCCGGGTCGCGAGAAAGGGCAAATTCATATTCAAGAAAAATGTTTGAAAACAGGTATTTTCCCATCGCAAGACTTGTCCCTTCAATCATAGATAAGGGGTCAACATTTGTTTCCATTGTATAACGAATCATATTACCGAACACGTCGGTTCGTATATTAAACATATCCAAACCGAAAACCTGCCTTACCCGCATAGCAAAGGGATTAAAAACAAGGTAGTTCTGCGCAATATTTACCCCGCTTACGACAATATCCGCGCCGACACCTCTCATACCTTCGCCGGCAACCGTTCTGCGGGTCTCTAAACCTAATAGAGCCGCCAATTCCTCATTGCTTCTGTCAGGCACTGAATAAAAATCCCTGAGAGTTATTGTAGTGAGTTTTCCCGCAAAGGTCAAGTAAATTTCTATATTTTCTCCATCCATAGCTCTCTCATAAGACATAGTCTCTAAAGTAACATAAGGCACAGGGTCTCCGTAGTTACCCTGAAAATTCACCGTTCCCTCACGGATATTAAAATTACGCCCCAGATAGGACACGGTTCCCCTGCTCAATGTTAAATCTCCGCGCATAGTAAAAGTCCTGTTTCCGAAAGAACCGAGCAATACGATTTCCTGTTCTCTTGCAATAGTCGTCTCAATAAAGCGGTTGGCAAATCTAACCCCGCTATCGGTTGACACGTTCAAGTTCCAAACCAAGCCGTCAAGTATTTCATTAGGCTCTCCGCCTTCAACCGAAGCTATCCCTATGGAAATTGATGTGTTACGCGCTCTGACGTTTCCCGCAACATTAAGCGCAAGAGGATGTCCGTAAACTCTCAGATTATTAACGAAAAAATTACCCGACAAGGTAATAAACGGGTCGTTAATATCCAAATTCAAGGATGCATTTTTATTATACGGCGGGGCGATAGTCAGGTCTAAATACGACACAAACAGGTCCGACATATCAACATATCCGTCAACGATAAAATCGCCGGTTGATGTAGGCAGGCGAAATCTCCTGAACACAAGTCTCCCGTCGAAAATATCAATCCTGTAATCTCCGCGTTTAAGTGTTGTTCTAAGATGCTGTATTGCAGCAGAGGTATCTTTGAGGTTAATAACGCCGTTTATATCGGGAGATTCGCTGTTTCCCGTAAACTCCAAAATCACGTCGGCTTTACCCGATATGTTTTTAAATATATCGTCCTGAAAAGATAAAAGACGCAAATCGGTATCCACGGTAAGTTTAGAAGTCATAATCATATCTTTTTCGCCACCCACAAAGCTTGCGGAAAGTTTTTGAGAATAGAAATCCAAATCCCATTCTTTTTCGCTATTATTAACGTTATAATAGCCGCTAAGCCCGAATTTATCGGTTTTACGGTAAAATTGATGACGTCCGTCCTGACGAATAACGCCTCCCTCAATATCGCCGAAAACCTCGCTACCGACTTTCAACGAACTAACCTTATAAGACAGGGTTTCGCGGTCATCAACGGCACGATACATCACGTTTACTCCCCCCGCAAGAGAACCGAATGCGGAAACTATCCCCGATACCACAACAAGCGAATCGTTATCCTGCAATACCGCCCGCCCGCTTACAAACGCCGAATAATCTTTATTGGTAACAAACAATCCGCTGACATTATACCTGTTTCCTTGCTTTTTTAAATTTTGAACGTTCCCGATAAAATGAGGGGAATTAACGGAGTTTCGCAGATTTGCATTCATAGTAAAATCGGGAAATATTAAGTCGCCTTCAAAATTCATACTTGCAGAGGCAAAAACATGCCGGTCGCGGGATAGAAAATGACGTATCATTATATTTCTCAAGTCAATTGAGCCGTTAATATCCTCAAACGAAGAGGAAAAACTAATACCGCCGCCGCGATTAAAATTAATTCTTGCATTCAGACGCTCCGGAGTTTCCCACAGGATGCCGTCTCTTGCAAAGACTTTTTCCCCATCCACATCAAACATAAAATTTTTAACCGCAATCCTGTCGCCGTCGGGCTGGGTTCTCATAAAGACATTATAATATCTATCGTTAATTTTATACATTATATCGGTATCAATTTGGCGAATACGGGCATTGTAAAGACGCGTTGAGAAATCCACGTCAAGCTTGCCGGGCAAATCCAATTTTGCAAGCGAGTAGTTTTTAGTCTTGACATCAAATCTAACCGATTTATCACGGGAAACCACGTCTATTTTTATAGCCCCGTCAACCAGAAAATTAATATCCGCTTTATCTTCTTTCGGGAAACTATGAATAAGCCCGCTAAAAGGAAAGCGGTATTTCCCGCTAATCAAGACCGAGCCTTCGGAATTGATATAGGTTTGCATACGGTCGGGTGAGTTAATATCAAAAGTTCCCTTCATAACAACATCATTGGGATAAAAATAAACATCCTCAATAGTCAAAAGAGTGTTGCTTGCGGAAACTTTTGCGCGAAGCAGTCTATCGCCGCGATAAAACCCGTTGAGATTTCCGGCAACAAGAGTAATATCAGACCGGTTGGTCTCGTTATAAATTCTGATATTGCCGTTATAAATCCCCCGTCCTATATTAAAAAAATCCACCTGAATATTGGATACAATAAGCTCGCCCGGAACGCGGTTAACCGCAATATTTATATCATAATCCTTTTTAAATATAAGTCCCGTAACTTCGGCGTTAAGCCCCTTGCCCGGAGAATGCAGGACAACCCCGCCGTCATCCTTAAGCGTTAAAACCGTATAATTCCTGCCGATAAGCCCGCCGTTCAGACGGACGTTGCGCGCATTAATCATCACCGTATTGGATATGGAACGCGCCTGAGCAAACCCGCTGAACTCAAGACCGGGGGCAAACGCAATATTGCGCATAGTTACGTTTCCGCTCGGCAACTGCGCATTATCATCAAAATATATATCCAAATCGGCAAAACCATATTTTGAGTTGTTTATTCCTCCTTTAAGATAAACCCGGTTGCCCTGTTGCCGAAGATGGGCGCTCATAACCGGACGTGGAGCATTTTCGAGGGTAATATCGGCTTTCAGTTCAAAATCTTCCCGGCCGATTTTTGAATTAAGCTTAAAACCGTAATTCCCGTTATCCAACATATGTTCAAGCACATAATATTCTTTGTATGGGTCGTAATGCATAATAAAGTCGCGCTCTAAATTTATATAGACGTAATCATTGGTTTGGACAATAATATTACTCAACGGACTATCCTTAACTTTAAAATGGACACCGTTATCGACAATAAACTCAACGCCCTCGTTATTAAACATAGGAATACCGCCGAGATTAAGCCCTGCAACATTAATTTTCCCATCACCGCTCATAGATGCCACATCCCTAATGGCAAGACTAAAATCCAACCCGCTTTTCAGATAATTTATTTCTTCGCCGAGTTTTAGATTAACAAATAAATATGTATCAAAATTGATTGTGTTTCGGTCTAATGCTATCTGAAAGTATCGCGAGTTAATCTCGGATTCAATCTGTCCAATGATATGAACGCTTGAAATAAAATTATTAACCACGACTTGGGTTCGTATGGGAATTTGGTCTATATCCGCACCGTTGCCATCCGCCATACTCCTGATATACTGAATCAGCGGTGAAATACTTGACGTAAGGTGCAAACGATTTAACTCAACGCGCCTGATACCGTTTTCTATTCCCGAAAACAAAATAGTAAACACGCTGTAATATACGCGTATATTATCTAACGTAATAATCGTGTCGCCGTCAATTTTCACATTAATATTATTAGCCGCCGCAAATATAAAAGGCATATTAACAAATCCCCCAATCGACACATCCTCCGCCTTCAGGGTCTCCGCTATTGCCTGTTCAATATCCGATTGGTTCTGATATAAAACATAGTTGAGAGTTCCGCGTAAAGCTATATAAAAAGCTAAGATAGTAAGCACTACTATAATTATCGCCGTGGTCAGCTTCATATCATCCTTCCGTAATCAAAATAAATACATCGCACGTAAAACGCCTCGTATAAATATACTACAAAACCGTATATTAATCAAAACGGCTACACCGTCCCCTTTATTAGAGTATATCAAGGCAAGTTAAGGTTTGAAATCTTCTGTATTTACACATCACATTATAAAGAAAACCGTCATTAAAAGCAAGAAGCGAACTTATCTTGCATTTTTCGGAATTTATGTCAAAATAAAGAGTTATGAATAATTGCCGCACATTTGGAGATGCGGTCATCTCGATATACGGTTGCCGAGTGCCGAGCGGTCATCTCGATACTCGCCTGTCGGCTATCCTTCGACTACGCTTAGCACGGCGCTCGATGACCGGATGGTTTGAGAAAAGACTTTTAGATAATAATTCGGTTATCGAGTGCCGGGCGGTCATCTCGATACTCCAAGCCCTTCCTTCGGAAGAGGCTCGGAACTCGATGAACGGATGGTTTGAGAAAAGTCTCTTAGATAACAATTCGGTTATCGAGTTTTTCGCGAAGCGAAAAGTATCGAGATAACAAACCGGTTGCCGAGTTCCCCTCACCAATTTATATAGCCGGTAAATTGGTGAGAGGTGTATCGAGATAACCAACCAAAATAAAGGAGAGAAAAAACAATGACTAAAACTATCACCAAAGCGATTGTATTATTAACCATAGCCGCAGGGCTTGCGGGCTGTGCCAAAAGCGAGACTGTTAGACCTGATGAGCCTGCCGATAAAACCCGCAGTTTTGACAGCGAACTTATCACGCCGAGAATGAAAATCTACGGAACGGGGATTAATTTTCGCGGTGTGGTAAATCCCGAACAGGCTTGGCAGTCCGCA
>Ga0334898_1001047_pt1 | contig 35033 bp, 35 predicted proteins | sample GraSluR3_MG_10_FD_207228 | JGI IMG/M metagenome (GOLD analysis project Ga0334898, IMG submission 207228) | Sludge microbial communities from methane-producing bioreactor in Wageningen University, Netherlands - Granular Sludge_3_08-R3 | ecosystem: Engineered > Bioreactor > Anaerobic >... | reverse complement strand
TTGTAAGATAAAACGTTTTGCAGCCGTGATTTCCTTACAAATCTGTATCATGTCAGACACGGAATGTAGACCTGGCACGACTGTTGTTCGTATTTCATAGTCAACACCGCTATCTTTAATGAGATCTAAACTTCGGTTAATTGATTCTTTAGAAACACTTGTTTGTGTTAACTGTGAAAGCTTTTCTATAGGCATTTTGTAATCCATCGCGATGGTATCTAGGTATGGTAGCGCACTTTGAAGCGTACTTGGAAAGGAACCTTGTGTATCCAATTTTATCCTGAATCCATAAGACTTTATGATATGAAGAGTATCTGGTAGGATGGGTGACATTGTAGGCTCACCACCGGAGATAGAAATGGCGTCTATCCAATTCTCCTTAGCATGAGCAAGAATTTTTTCTAAATCACAAGAGCGAATACATTCTTTCTTTGTAGGAATCAGCTCTGGGTTGTGACAATACCTACATTTGAAATTACAACCTGCAGTAAACATAAGCAGTGAAATGTGACCCTCATAATCAATGGTAGATTCCTTGGGGAGATACGTGTATATAGAAGTAGGTTTCATTTTATACCGTTTTCTTTGCAATATCCAACAAATCGAGAATGTCGTCTTGGGTTATGTAATGGTGGTTTGCATAGTCGGTTTGTAGTTGCAAATAGGTAGGCATGTATTCAATTCCTTGATTCTTATTTTTTAGCGGCTTTCTTGGATCTATTATTTTTTCATAGCAATCCGTTTTTCTATTCCATTTCATGATTTGTAATGCTGGGATTCTTTGTCCATTAATTGTTTCTGCCTTTGCATACACAACAAGACCTTCCATTTTGGAAAGGTTTTGATAGTCAGCAAAAAAAATTGGTTCCGAATGTTGAAGGACTTCTGTTACAGTTTTTTGTAATTCTTTGCAGTGCGGACAATTGTCTTTGCCATATACCACGATCATGAATTCTTTTTTCTCCATGTAAATCCTTCTTTCTATAAACGACACGTGTCTCCACTACAATGAGGGTTTGATGGTACATTTTCAAGATCAGACGTAGAAAGTGTATTGCCTTGGGGTTGAATTCCTTGAATAAGCTGGACCGTATGTGGCATTTGCTTTGCTTCAACACCATAATTTCCTGCATGTCGAGCATGAAGTTCTTCTATCTTCGATTTGTTCCAATTGTTAATCACGCTAAAATATCCAACAATTCTAGAGATAGAATCAATATCAGTACTTCCACATTTATGGCATGTATCTTGTATGCCCATCATTTGATGATGGCATTTGTTGCAATATGAAAACTCGGGACTGATGGTCACTTGTGCTGTTTGTGTTTTGTACAAAGTATTTTTAATTAACACCATGATACTTTCTTTTGAAGGCCGTTCTTCTCCAATAAAGGCATGGGTTATTGCACCCGATTCGATAAGGCCATGAAACATTCCCTGAACGCGGATTCTTTCGACAATACCAACGGGAGCATCGGCAGACAAATGAATAGAATTTGTGTAATAGACATTGTCCTCTTCTATGCTTCCTTTTACGATATCCTTTGCATGATCGTAGTAATAGATTAAATCAGTTTTTGCTAGCCGTCTTGCGGCAGACTCAGCAGGAGATTCTTCCAATGTAAATTTAAGATTGTATTTTTCGGTATATTCTCTGATTTTGACATTCATAGCAGCTACAATTTCAAGGGCTTTATCTACCATATCGGGTGAATCGTGCATTTGTTCTCCATATAGGTAGTGTAGAGCATCATTGACTCCTATCAAGCCGATAATGTAAGTGCTCTTATCTAGGTCGACATAAGGCTTACCATCATTGGATTCTTTCCCAATTTGCCAAAGAGGACTCCCTTTTTGCATCATTTTTTGTCCAACAAAGTCTTTTTTCATGAGGTGAGCTTGAATTGCCATATCCATGGATTCGTACACTTTTTCCAAAAGACCGTTCATAGTCTTCTTTCCGTCGATTGCGGCAAGATAGGCAGCTTGAGGTATATTAATGGTTACATTTTGAAATCCACAAAATCTCATGGTTTCGGGGTGTACGAGCATACAGTTGTCATTGATGGTAGTACGAAGGCGACAACAAGCAGAAAGTGTAACTTGATCTCGGTCGAAAATAAAATATACAGAACCGTTGTTAGCAGCTACTTCAACAGCTCTTTCTAAAACGGCCGTTTGCTTTGGATCGGAAAAAGACTCTTCGCTTACATGAAAGTCACATTTCGGGAATTCAAAGATGCGTCCATTTTTATCACCCTTTTCCCAAACATCAAGCATGGCCATTGCAAATTTTCTAGCAACATCTTCGAAGTCGCCATATGTATATATATGGTAGCCTTTGGATTTGGTTTTTTGGGCAATTTCTTGGTTGTATACTATGCTCCCATCAGAGTCAATCTCTTCTTCTAATACGACGTCCCCTTTGTAGGAAAGCTGCATGAGTTTATGACCAGAAGTACTAGTGCTAGGAAGGTGATCTTCTACTAAGTAAACATCTTCTTTAGAGGGCAATTGCATCTTGTACTGTCCGCCTTCGCAAATCGCTGGAACATTCTTTAAGTAAGAAGGAACTCCCGTATGAATATTAAAATCAAGGAAAACAGTTTGTCCACCTCTGGCAAATGCATTTTGTGAACCATTGAATATGAGCTCTTGAGCGCGTTGGTATAAAACATCATCAGACAATTCTTGTAAAAGTGGTGCATACATAATATTGATATAAGCAACACCTAAAGCTCCAGCATAATAAGCCTGCATCGAAGCAATGAATGTGTTCAAGTGACCTGTCAAAACTTGAGCAGATTTGGCTGGTTTCGATTCGCTATTAAGATTCACAAGCCCAGTCAATCCATATTTTTTAATATATTCAATAGAATGAGAGGAGCAATACACGCGATCTGGAAAACCTAGGTCATGAATATGAATGCGCCCTGTGGAATGTGCCCTCGAAAGACTCGGACCATACACATGACGAAGTGCATATTGTTTCAATATGTACTCTCCAATGGTTTGCGTTACAGCTTCGGGGTTGTTACTTTTAATATTGCTGTTTTCTTCTGATTTTTCAAACATAATATTTTCTAGTGTAGATTTGGCAACAGAAAACTGTGCTAAATCTTTTAATTGGGCTACATACCCTCTGTCTTCGAGTTCATTGTTGACCATTTCTCGGATTAGAGTTGTACCTATCTCAGAACCTTGCCAGGCAAAAGCTTTATTTTCAACAGCTTTGGCAACGCTATGTGCTTCGCTATACGATAAAGTTGTTTCTTTCATGAGAGAAGAAATGATTCTAGATTTATCCCATGGATGGACGATATTCTCTGAAGAAGATTCAACAAGAAGCAAAGCATCGGTGGAATCTCTGGAATCCTGACTTGCTTTCGTTCGAATTTTCAATTGCTTTCGGATGGTTTCTCTACGTTTGCGGTATTCTTTGTAATATACCATTACTTCAGGAAAACCTTCTTGACTTAATGTAATTTCAACCAAATCCTGAATATCTTCAATGTTAGCAATACGTTTTCCGTCTACTTCTTGTACAAAATAAATGGAGGTTGGATTGTTTAGCTCATCACATACTCTTTTTGCAATGCTTTTGGCATCTGGTATAGGTACATCTGCTAAGTTTTTACGCTGTACTTGTTGAGAGGCTTTTTGGATAGCATTGGTAATTTTATCCATCTGGAATGGTACAATACTCCCGTCTCTTTTTCGAAAACCATCTAGCACGTAAGAGTACAAAGTGTCGTGAACAGATGGAGTAGCGTTGTTCAAGTCCAAATTTGTCTCAATTTCATAAAGATTCATCATGAAAAGGTCCTCCTTTATTTTGTAAACCATGAATTTCGTTCACGAATTCATCAATATCGCGAAAGTCTTTATACACAGACGCAAAACGTATGTATGCTACGGGATCAATGTTTTTCAATTCCTTCATAATCAGCGTCCCTATTTCAAGACTATGCACTTCTTTATCATATTCTTTTCGTATCGTTGATTCAATCGAATCAATCATGCTCTCTACCTGTTGCATAGTAACAGGTCTTTTTTCCGTTGATTTCAGAATACCCGTTTTAATTTTTTCTCGATCAAATGCTTGCCTTGATTGATCGCGCTTCACTACCATAATGTTGCCCAAGTCAATTCTTTCAAAAGTTGTAAAACGCCTTGAGCATGATAAACATTCTCTTCTTCTACGGATCGAATTACCTGTTTTTGTTTCTCGCTTGTCTAAAACTTTGTGCAAAGTAGAATTGCAAAATGGGCATTTCATTTTTTACTCCTTATCTATCAAAAATATCAAATTTATTTTGAAATGCAAGAGAATATCTACAATATATTGTGTTTAATGTCTCTATAATATCAATATATTGTTTATTTACTCTTTTTTTGACAGCGTAAGAAGGTTCGAATCGTGGACAGAAAACAGGTTTTCTTCTGATAAAGAGGGTATTCATTTGGGAATAATTCTATGAGCATGCGTTCTTCGTAAGGGATAATGATGAAATATAGATATGCAAAAAACACCAGAGGAAGAAGAAATAAAAAGATGGAATTGAAAAATAGTACTACACCGATCAATATTATTACCATACCAGAATACATTGGGTGGCGAAAATACCGGTAGATACCACTTATTGCTATTTTTTTGGGGGCTTGCGCTTCTTCTTGAGAAGATAAAATTGATCGTAGAACTCTGTCAGCTGAAAGATTTAGAACAAGACCTGCAAGAACCACTACAACCCCAAATAGGTTGTAAGGAACTACAATAAAATGAAATTTTGGGAGTAAAATATACAAGGGAAGATTGGCAAACAAGAAGAATAGAAAAATAGGAACGGATTGATTGGTTTTTTTCATTTTCATCTCCAAAAATACTCTTGGTTGTTTAATTTTTATCGTTTTTCATTATTATAAGTAGAGTATCATACCTTTTTTTAGGAGTTCAATATGCGCTTTGGGATGAAGAAAAAAAATGCGTTTTGGTATATCGGTTTCGCCATTTTGCTATTTGTCTCTGTTTTCTTTATCACCATGTCTCTTGATTGTACAAATTTCATGTGTTTTCTCATGCAAAATGTCCCAAGTATCTTTTTATTACTAGTGCTTATTCTTTCTTTTCATTATCCCAAAGTTAGTTCTGTTGTATCCATCCTTACAGGTATAGGGCTTGTGTTTTTATTCGGATTAGAGAGCCTTTTACCTTTGCTATTAACCGTTGTTCCGGTTTTACTTGGTGGTGTTTTTCTTTGGTTGTCTACTTTGTTTTCGTAGTAATGGAACGAATCCAGAAAGGATTTTTATGATACTACCTAGCCTATTCAAGAAAAGGATTCGGTTTTTGAATTACTACAAAAAGGATTCCTCTGGCCAAACTATCATAGAGTATGCTCTTGTAATCGTTGTAGTCGTCCTGGTCCTTATTCTTTCGTTTCCTGGCCTACGCCATTCGATTCACAATGTGTTTGATCGATATCAAGACGTCATTGACGAATCAGCCCAAAAATGGCCATCCACGTATTTGGTTTTTCAAGAGGGTTTTCAATCTGTAAATAACTGGACAACAACTCGCGGTCAATTCGATGTGGATGACCAAGGTAGATACTATAACACACAAAACGGTGAGAATCGATCTTTCATCGACTATCAAGGAAATGACTTTCAGATGAGTATCGATGTAGCACACCTTACTGAGGGACAGGGCTATGGAGTATGGTTTCGAGCCAACGATATAGATGCTTCTAGTGGTATCAATGGGTATACTTTTCAATACGATCCAGGCTACGGTGGAGGTGCTTTTCTTTTTCGCAAGTGGGAAAATGGGCACGAACGAAGTCCTTTTGGACGCATAGACGTAAGTGATTTCGCATGGTATGAAGAGCATGAGATTACACTTCAAGTAGAAGGAAACACATTTACTGCTTTTGTCAATGGTGAACCGGTCGTTACTGCTCAAGATGATGCCTATGAATCAGGAACTGTAGGACTTCGAACCTGGGGAAATTCTCGAGCATACTTTGATGATATCTCTATTGAAGAACACTAATGTAAACACTTTGCGTCACTATTTGACAGTTAAGTCTTTTTATATTATAATAGTAGTACGACTTTGAAAAATTTTTTTACACGGAGGAGCGTTGTATACGTATTTCATAGTATATGAGGTATTTTCTATGAAAAAGGGGTACAACGCCGAAGGAAACCTATTCCTCAAGTAGGTTTACCTGGGTATGCAAGGGATACTTGTATAACTGCCTTGAAGTTTCGCTTCTTGGAGAGCCGTTTAGATGAAACCCCTAGAGGATTTGTTTAACACTTTTCAAGATATCATCTATTCTCAGGAGGTTTTATGAAAATTGGTATTGTTGGTGCTACCGGCCTTATCGGTAGAACATTTCTTTCCGTTCTAGAAAAATCTACTTTTCCAGTTGATCTGGTTTATTTGTCTGCAACCGAACACTCAGAGGGAAAAGATCAGATCTTTCAAAACAAACATTACAAAATTGTTAATACAACAAAACAAGTTCTACAAAAAGAATGTGACCTTGTTGTCTTGGCATCAGACTCAGAGGTTTCATCTAGATGGTCTCCTATTATTCAAGATTTTGCTACGTGGACTCTTGATATATCTAGTGCCCACCGAGATGATCTCTCGATACCTCTTGTAGTCCCTGAGATTAACGGCTCCGTTTTAGAGAACTACTATGGAATTATTTCCAACCCAAATTGTAGTACAATCCAACTGACCAAAGCTGTAGTTCCTATTCAAAAGCTGTTTGGATTAAAAAAAGTCGTAGTATCAACCTATCAATCGATATCGGGTATGGGACAAAAAGGATTGGCCTCTTTTCATGCCGAGAAAAATCTGCCCGTAACGGATTCTCCTTTGTCCAAAAACTGTACCCCCTATATTGGCCCCATAGAGGATAACGGGTATTGCCAAGAAGAGATAAAAATGATCCATGAGGCAAGACGAATTTTATCCGATCATGAGCTGCCTATATACCCTACAACTGTTCGCGTGCCAATTGAAATTACCCATGGAGAATCTGTGTACATTGAAACCAGCAAAGAGATCGAAATGGATAGTTTGCTCAATGGAATTCAACAAGCTCCCTTTTTGACCTATGATGAAACAGCAATTCGAACCATTGATGCTATCAATACAAATCAAGTCCACATTGGTAGACTTCGGCAAATTGATTCTCACACGTTGCATTTTTGGTGTATTGCAGACAATTTGTTAGTAGGTTCTGCCTGGAATGCGTATCAAATCGTGAAGGATTTAGAAAGAAGGCTTGTATGACAAAATGTGATGCAAATGGCAATACGTTCTTGATTATGGAAAGGAAAGAGAAGGAGTCCAGTTCAAAAAAATGGTTTGAAGAGAATACATGTAACGAAGATGGAGTCATATGGCTATATGAAAAGAACCATCAATGGCATATGGAATATTACAATTGCGATGGATCTTGCGCAGCCATGTGCGGAAATGGTGCCCGTAGCGTGTATTACTATCTCTATTCACACGACAAAATACCGGAAGATAAGTGGGTTACGCTTGGTACTTCTTTTGGTGAAATTAAAGGGATTGTTGATTCCAATGGTGTACCTACCGTTTTAATGCCACCCCCCATATTGTTTCGTTCCTTAATTTGGAATGGAGTACTGGTGGATGTTATTAAAGTGGGGGTCCCTCATGTAGCACAACAAACAAAATCCAAAGTTGAACTAGACGAGTTTCCTTTTCAAGACTTTTTTACAACCATCCGAAAACATGATTTGATTCCCCCCGAATCAAATGCAAACGTTTTCTTTTATGAGGAAAATCACATTTGGTTACGTACCTTTGAAAATGGCGTAAATCGAGAAACGAAATCATGTGGTACGGGATGCGTAGCTGTTTCGTATTTGCTAAAAAATACATTGAACAGTTCCCATGACAAATGGACAGTACATACTAAAGGTGGGGATGTTACCGTTTCAATTGATTCTCAATCTTATTATCTGAAAGGACAGGTGACTTGTAATGACATTATTTAATGGTGTAGGTACAGCAATAATTACTCCATTTTTGGAGGACTATTCAATTGATTTTTCTAGTTTAGAGAAACTTTTATCGAAGCAAAAAAATGCTAGGATTGATGCTTGTATACTTCTTGGTACAACGGGGGAATGCCCCGTTATTACAAAGGAAGAAAGAAAACAACTCATTCAATTTACTAAAGAGCAGTTGAAAGGCGATATGCCCATTATACTGGGGACAGGAAGTAACAACCCTAGTCATGTGGTGGAGTTCAATAAACAAGCAGAAGAATTGGGCGTTGATGGATTATTGATTGTAAATCCTTACTATAACAAAAGTACCCAAAAAGGTCTTGTAGATTATTTTTCCTACCTTGCTGGCGAAACCAAGCTTCCCATCATTCTTTACAATGTACCCTCTAGAACAGGCATGAACGTACTTCCTGAAACCATTATAGAGATCCACAAAAAAGCTCCTTCTGTTGTAGCAGCAAAAGAAGCCAGTGCTGATATTTCTCAGATTAACTGGTTAATCTCTCAAAAACCTTCTTCTTTAACTGTTTATTCAGGAAATGATGATCAAACATTGCCAATTCTTTCCATAGGAGGTAAGGGAGTAATATCGGTAGCATCCAATGTGATCCCTCGAGAAATGAAGTCTTTAACAGATGCTTTCTTTGAAGGGAACTTAGAAAAGGCTCAAAAGATTAATAACACTTTGTTTCCCATGATGAAATCATTGTTTCTTGAAACAAATCCTTCTCCGGTGAAGTATGCAAACTCTGTTTTGGGTACCTGTAAAAATATCCTTCGCAGACCTTTGATCCCTATAGAAAAATGCACCGAAGAACGTATAGAAAAGCATTTGAAAGAATTGGGGTATCTATGCAAGTAGGAATTATTGGATACCTTGGCAAAATGGGACAAGAGATCTTGCAGTGTATAGAAGAAAATGAAGATGATACATGTGTGTACAGAAAAGATCAAACCAATGAAATTCTTCAATGTACACCAGAGTGTATCATCGATTTTTCCATTCCTGAAGCTCTTTCATTTTCTTGTAAAAAAGCAATTGATTTTGGATGTTCCCTCATAGTAGGAACAACTGGATTGGAAACGCAACATCTTGAGGAATTAAAGAATGCTTCCAATACCATTCCCGTGTTTTATAGCACGAACTATTCATTGGGCGTTCATTGTCTCCATACAATGTTGGAATCAATACGTACACAGTTAAAGGGCTGGGACATTGGCATTGTTGAAACCCATCACAAACAAAAAAAAGATGCTCCCAGTGGGACTGCTCTTTCTCTTCAAAAAACGATTGGTCGAGATTGTCCTATTGAGTCCTTTCGATTAAAAGGAGTTCCTGGGGAACATGAGATAATCATGACAAATGACAACGAGACGATACATTTAACGCATACTGCTTATTCAAGACAAGTCTTTGCATCAGGCTCATTGGATTGTGCTAGATGGATTCTTCAATCCAATTTTAAAAAAGGTTTTTTTACTATGAAATCACGTTTTAAGGGAGAATAGAATGTGTCAAACAACACAGAACATTATTGATACCATTGCCAATAGCGAGAAAAAAACTCCTGTACAAGCATGGGTAAAAGGAAATTTTAGCAAAGAAGATGTACAGGAATTTGAGTTCTATCAAGGTGTCGATTTTTGGATTTTGTACTCGAATTGGGCTCAAATGGAGCCGTGGATTCAAGTCAATAAAGACAGAATTGAATCGCTTCGACTAGAGGTAGATAGACGCAATTCTGCTATTCCACTTCTAGATTTGTTGTCCATTGAAGCTCGAATCGAACCCGGTGCTATGATACGTGATATGGTCTCCATTGGAAAACAGTCCGTCATAATGATGGGTGCTGTAATTAACATTGGTGCTTCCGTAGGAGAACATTCAATGATTGACATGAATGCCGTTATTGGTGGTCGAGCCGTCATAGGTAAACATTGTCACATTGGTGCAGGAGCTGTTGTTGCTGGAGTAATCGAGCCTGCAAATGCCCATCCTGTGGTGATAAAAGATCATGTGCTTGTTGGGGCCAATGCAGTTATCCTTGAAGGAATCACTATTGGAGACCACTCTGTAGTTGCAGCTGGTGCCATTGTCATTGAGAATGTCCCTTCCCACACTGTTGTTGCAGGTGCACCTGCAAAAATTATTAAAAAAGTGGATGAAAAAACGATTTCTAAAACATCTATTGAGCCTTCTTTGCGGAACCTAAATACATGAAATTTGTTGTCCAAAAGTATGGCGGCAGTTCATTAAAAGATAAAAAGTGTATAGAAAAAGTGTTAGAAAAGATTCAAAACACAAAGAAGGATTTTGATAAGATTATTGTCGTTGTTTCAGCCATGGGAAAAACAACCAATGATTTAATGGAGATGGTTCGTTCCTTTACTACCAAGAAGCATCCTCGAGAAATGGATATGCTTTTAACAACGGGGGAGCAGATATCTGCATCCATTTTAACCATGGTTCTTCAAGAACATGGGCTATCCAGTGTATCTTTTAATGCTTATCAAGCAGGGATACGAACGAATCAAAAGTGGGGAAGAGCAAACATACAAAAAGTCAACACAAAATTTCTCCGTAAAAAACTCGAAAAATACGATGTTATTGTAATTACCGGTTTTCAAGGAATAACCAATCAAAATGAAATTACTACCCTGGGCCGAGGTGGATCAGACACTACTGCAGTAGCCCTAGCTGCATCGTTAGGTTGTCCTTGTCACATTTTCAGCGATGTAGATGGTGTATATACAATTGATCCTGCTATATATCCTGAAGCAAAAAAACTCGATTACATCAGCTACGAAGAAATGCTTGAAATGTCAAGACAAGGCTCTGGTGTTCTACACGATCGATCGGTTGAAATAGCACAAAAGTTTGACATTCCTATATATTGTGCCTCAACATTTAGTGACAAAGGAGGAAGCATGATTTTTCGCACGATCGAAACGATTCACAGCAAACCTGTCATCGGAATCAGTGTTTTGGACAAACAATGGTTGATTACTGCAAGAACAAATGGCGCAGATCCAAATTTTCTGAAAACCATAACGGATGTTCTTCAAAAGTATTCTTTAAACATTGACATGATTGCTCTTTCCAATCACACAGAAAACTGGTCTTTGTCGATGACAGTATGGGAAGATGATTATGAAACTGCCCAAGACACATTGGAAGAGGCACAAAAAGTTCTTACATCAATGTCGCAATCTGTTATTGTGCAAGGGAATTTATCCAAAATTACATTGGTAGGATCAAACATGAGAAAGACTGTTGGAGTGACTGATATGATTTTTGAAGTCATACCACCCAACGATATTTATATGATTACTACATCGGAGGTTAGTATATCTCTATTGGTGTCTAGCGATAAAGCAAACAAAACGATAGCAAATCTTGCTAGGAGGTTTTCATTGTGAACATTTCCATATACAACTCTTTTCCTATCCAAGTTAAAAAGGCTATAGGTTGCATGATTGAAAGTACCGAAGGCGTATCGTATGTAGATACGTTTTCAGGAATAGGTGTCATGTTATTAGGTCATAGTTATGAACCTGTGCTAGAAAGCATCCGAAACAGAATACAAGATTATATGCACCTTTCCAATTACTTTCCCGTAGAAGATGCTACCAGTGTTGAGAATATTTTGCTATCGGCTACCGAAATGAAGCAAGGGGGGTTGTTTTATACAAATTCTGGTACAGAAGCTACAGAAGCGGCTTTACGGATTGTTAAAAAGAGAGAAACATGTTCCAAGAAAACCATTATTCACTTCTCCGGAAGTTTTCATGGAAGAACGCTTGGTTCTCTATCTCTTCTTAGAGATGGACCCGTAAAAGAACGTTTTGGATCTCTTTTACCAAACATTCAATCTCTTGAGTGGAACGATGAAGAAGCCCTTGATACATATATGAATGCAAATGGTCAAGAAGTATTGGCCATCTTTGTTGAGCCTATACAAGGTTCCGGTGGCATTCGTATTATATCCGACTCAATGGCCGAGAAGTTAAAGCACTACCAGAAACGATACAATATTCTTCTTGTTTGTGATGAAATCCAATCTGGTTTAGGTAGAACTGGAAAGTGGTTTGCTTTCCAACATTGGGGATTGCAGCCAGATATTGTTCTTGTTGGCAAAGGTCTTGGCGGGGGTCTTCCTTTAGGAGCAACCATCTTCTCTGAGGAGCTCCGATATGAGTTTTTACCTGGTGATCATGGATCTACATTCGCGCCCAATCCAGTAGCGCTAGCAGCAGCAAAAACTGTCCTTAGCGAAATACCGCCAAGCATTTCACATATTCAAAAATTGACACCATGGGTACAAGAAACTATTTGTACAATGCTAGGTAGTTTCATCAAAGACTACCGACAAAAAGGCTTTATGATAGGAATAGATCCTATTCAATCCACAAAAGAAATGGTTCAAATTGGTCGAGAATACCATCATGTTCTTTTAAATGTTACGTATAACGGAACTATACGATTGCTACCTCCGTTAAATACAACAAAAGAAGATTGGAGTTTGATGATTACCCCTTTACAAAAAACATTGCAGCAGTGTAACCTATGAAACCACTATTAGAAAAGATTGCCAATACCGTAAACACACCCTTCTTCCTCTATCATGAATCTATGATTCAATCTCGGATAGAAGATGTTCTAAACGTCTTTTCTGCCGTAGATTTTCAGCCAACATTTGCTGTAAAAGCAAATGCAAACCCCTTTCTATTGTCTATGTTCCATGCATACGGAATTGGTGCCGATTTTATTTCCAGAGGCGAATTCGAATCATCTCGAGCTGGGGGTATACCTACTAGTAAAATGACCTGGAATGGAAATGTGAAGTCGGAAGATGATATGCTCTTTTTTTCCAAACAAGGTATTCAAAATGTAAATATAGATTCCATAGAGGAACTTCAAAAGTGGGGACGCTTGAAAAAAAATCGCAATATACCCCTACCATCCCTATTTTTACGTATTAACCCATCGATCGAAGTATCTACTCATCCCTATATTAAGACTGGAATGAAGCAACACAAATTTGGGATTTCTTTGCATGATATTGATACCTGTTTACGCATTGCTCAAGAAGTTGGTTTACCCTTGCAAGGATTCCATATTCATATAGGATCGCAGATAACCGACTCAAATTCCTTTGAAAAAGCGTATTTAACCATATCAAAACTATCGCGGCAATATGGTTTTTCAGACATAAATATAGGCGGAGGATGGGGTATTCCCTATTTTGATGGAAAACAGCTAGACCTAAAACATATGAAATCGATTGTTACATCCTTGTTTTCCCATTTTCGTATTTGGTGTGAATTAGGTCGCTACTTGATCGGTGAAGCTGGTTGGTATATTGTACGAGCTTGCGAAAATCGTGATTCAGAAATAGAAACAATGTGTATTACAGACGGAGGTATGAATCATCTGCTTCGACCTTCTTTGTACAAAGCTCATCACTCATTTAGTTCAACAGATCCAATCTCACAAAAGAAATCTGTTCGCATAATGGGTCGACTTTGTGAAACAGGTGATATACTTGTACCATCGACCGTTCAAATTTGTCCTAAGGAAGGTTCGCTTATTGCCATTCACCAAAGTGGGGCCTACGGTTTTTCTATGGCTAACCACTACAATGGTTTTCCTCTTCCAGCTGAAGTTTTCCTATCCCAAAATGGGGAATGGACAATCATACGAAAAGCTGAATCAAACTCCCGTTTTTTGGATCAGTGCAACCTAGGAGAACGCTATGATATCACCCACTGAACTTCGCACATGGATGCATAGCAATCCAGAACCAGCCTTTCATGAAAATAAAATAACCCATCTGTTGCTGCAAGAACTTTCTTCCATCCCTTCTGTTAAAACATTCCAACCCCTTGATACAGGGCTCCTGGTTACCTATGAAGGTTCAAAATCTCTTCCTTATACTCTGATCCGGGCCGACATAGATGCGTTGCCAATATCCAGCGATTGTCCCGGCATTGCAAAAGCCTCTCACCTATGTGGGCATGACGTGCACACAGCTATTCTCTGGGGAATCCTGAAGAAAGTAATCGATACGATGCCCGAGAAAAATATCCTATTTCTGTTTCAACCCGGAGAAGAATCAGGGGATGGTGCAAAGAGACTACTTGATTCGAAAATACTCGATCGATGGCGCATTCAGAATTGCTTTGCCTTGCATGTCCATGATAAGCACCCATTGGGTAGTATTGCTACAAACGATACAACACTTTTCGCAGCATCGCAAGAAATCGATATTCTGTTCCATGGAAAACAAGGTCATATAACAAGTCCTGAAAAAGGTATTGATGCATGGAAGGCCTGTGTTCAATTCAGTTCTCTTTGGAATCAGCATGAAAAAAGCGAGGACTTTTTTCTTGGAATAGGACGAGTTGATGCTGGCGTTACACGAAATAGCATTCCTGCAGAAGCAGCAATGTACACTACAACGAGAGCAAGAACAATCAAAAACCTGCAAGAACTACTAGAAAAGATTAAGGACACTGTGCATACAACTGAAAATACAATTGGCGTGAAAGGTACTATAGTGAAGGGCTCCCATTGCCCTCCTGTTCAAAACAATCATGAACTATTTGAAAAAAGTTGCGGCATATTACAAGATGCATTTCCCATTATACAGACCGATATGGTATGGGCTGCAGAAGATTTTGGATACTTTTCATCGAGATATCCTTGTTTTATGTTTTGGTTAGGCACACGTGAACAAAATTCTCACGAAGTTGGTCTTCATCATACCGATTTTTATCCAAGCAACAAAACAATTCAACATGGGATGCAGGCATTTTCGCTTCTATTAGATTTGGGAAAGTTTTAAAAGAACTCTCTTAGAACTTAATGAACTTTTATAGATCCTTAGAATTTACTATTTGATGTTTATTTTTTAATTACCCTAAGGAGGAATACATGTCTACCGTAACGTTTAAAGCTGTATCAAAACAACTAGAAGGTTTTACCGTCGAAAACGAAACTCGTAATTTCAAAGTTATTATGGATGAACCAACATCTTTAGGTGGTACCGACAAGGGAATGAATCCTGTAGAGGCAATTTTGTGTGCCTTAGGTTCTTGTCAATGTATTGTTGGAGCTGCTTTTGCCAAACAATTTAACATCGAACTAAAGGGTATTTGGGCCGAAATTGAAGGAGACCTTGATCCAGATGGTTTCTTGCAGGGTACACCCGGTATTCCTGTAGGTTTTAAAGAAGTCCGTATACACTTACATTTAAAAGCTGATGTTGATGAGCAAAAGAAAATGGAATTTGCTCATTTCATTGAATCTCGTTGTCCTGTTGGAAAAACCATGGCTCTTCCTACGGATGTAAAAATTGCTAGCGTAGAAGTCGAATAAGGGCTCTTTACAATAGAAAGGAAGCCTTTCAGAAAGGCTTCCTTTCTATCTCTATCGCTTCAAAAACCATGGTATACTATATGAAATCGTTTTTTGGAGGAACCATTGTACATGTTAACCAATGTCGAAGATACGATTCGTAAACGCTTTTCTTGTAGAAACTTTCAATCTAAATGTGTTGATATAACCACGAAACAGAATTTAGAATTGTACCTTTCTACTGAAAAAACGGACACTTTCGAGTTTTTCGTTGAGTATTCTTCACGCTACCATCGAGACTATATAATTTCTTGTTTGGATTCAACTCAGGTTGATTCTGTCACCTTTGGTTTCCACTTCGAGCGCATTGTTTTAACTTGCACCCAAATGGACCTAGCCACATGCTGGACTGGCATTTTCCCTCAACATCATTTCAAATCTCTTGTTCCTGCTTCAAATCATCCTTCTGTAGGAATGATTACTCCCATAGGATATCCTACTAGCATTCCCCCCAAAAAACCGAAAAAGTCGTGGAACGAACTGTTCTTCTATAAAAGAGCAGAAACCCCCCTTGATCCATCTGTATGTCCTTTGTATCAAGAATGCCTAGAAATGGTTCGTATTGGTCCTTCGGCGATGAATCTTCAACCATGGAGAATTCTATATGATGGTACCATGTTTCATTTTTTTCTACAAAGAACCACAGGTCTTATTGGTCTCGGTTTTCAGACATTGTTGCTTGATTTACAGAAAGTTGATATGGGCATCGCTTTATGCCATTTTGAGTTGACTGCAAAAGAACGGGGTTTAACTGGTGAATGGATAGTATCATCACCAGAAATTCCCAGTGCAAACTGGGAATATATCCAGTCGTGGAAGTGTTAGTCGATCTATTTTATTAACAAGGAGTTTTGAATGGATAATACACACGTAGGCTTAGTTGGTATTGTTGTTTTAAATCGTGAATGTAGTGCTTCTAAAGTAAACGAAGTGTTGTCAAATCATGCCAACATTATTGTTGGGCGTATGGGCGTTCCTTATGATCAACGCGATGTATCGTTTATTTCTCTTATGATTGATGCAAATCAAGAGCAAATTAAATCTTTTGAACAGGATTTAAAAAACATCCATGGTATCAACGTTTCTTCTAATATCGTCGAGATTCCCAAAGAAGATGGTTGTGGCTGCGGTTGTGGTAGTAGCTGTATGTAATTATTTCTCTTTCGTTGTATAACAACTTTTAAAATTGATCCTGAGATCAAGGATTCTATCTGCGATCAGGGGAGTCAATAATTGAAGAATTATTGTATTTCCCACTCCCGGATCCAAAGGAGTGTTTTTTTATGTATCGAGTAGGTATTGTAACAGTCGTAATTGAAGACCGTGATTCTTCTGTTCAAAAAGTGAACGCCCTTTTTTCAGATTTTGGCCATATTATTGTTGGTCGAATGGGCGTTCCCTATGAAAAAAGAGATCTTCATTTGATTTGTTTAATGGTGGATGGAACAACCGACGATATCGGTGCACTAACAGGTAAGTTAGGTATGATTCCATGTGTTACCGTTTCTTCACATCTAGTGAAAGCAAAACAATATCAAAAGGAGACATCTCATGCCATTAACTAATGGAAACTACCAAAAATGGATACAACATGTTGTTGTTCCAAATCAAATTGAGAAGTACAAACAAAAAACTCATTTCATCTCCAATGACATTTTTCAGTCCTATCTAGCCGATAAAACTATTCCATCCACCCATTCTGTTCGGGATATTCTTCAAAAATCCCTGGCAATTGAAACACTCTCCTTCGAGGATCTATCTACTCTTATGCGAGTGCAAGACCCGACTCTATGGGAGGAGATGTTTCATACAGCTGAAGAAATCAAAAAGAAAGTATACGACAATCGCATCGTTACATTTGCTCCATTGTATTTGTCGAATTTGTGTGTTAACAACTGTCAGTACTGTGGTTTTAAGAAAGACAATTCCACCATGACAAGAAAACGACTATCTATGCAGGAAGTAAAAGAAGAAACCAGAGTACTAGTTGGGAAAATAGGTCATAAGCGATTGATTAGTGTTGTGGGAGAACATCCACTTTCTGACGTAGACTACATTTTAGAATCATTAAACACCATCTATAGCGTGAAAGAAAAAACTCCTCATGGCTATGGCAACATACGGCGTGTAAATGTCAATGCAGCACCTATGTCAATAGAAGACTTGCAACAACTAAAACAAGCTGGTATTGGTACATATCAAGTGTTTCAAGAAACATATCATCAGACTACATACGAAAGAATTCATCCACAGAATACCATTAAGGGTAACTATGAATGGCGATTGTACTGTATGCATCGTGCGCAAGAGGCTGGTGTAGATGATGTAGGGATAGGTGCGCTCTTTGGATTGTACGATTGGCGTTATGAAATTTTCGGTCTTCTAGCTCATTCAATGGAACTAGAAGAATCGTTTGGAATTGGCCCTCACACTATTTCTGTACCACGCTTGCAACCTGCAAGCGATACAGATATGTCCATTCATTCTAAGTATGCAGTTAGCGATGAAGATTTCCGTAAAATTGTTGTTCTCATTCGATTGGCGGTTCCCTATACAGGTTTAATTATTACAGCAAGAGAATCGTCTGCAATATTGAAAAAAATGTACCCTATTATGACACAAAGAGACGCTTCAACGAACATCAAAATTGGGGGCTATGAAAAGACTTTTCTTCAAGAAGAGGATGAGCAGCAGTTTATTCTAGGAGATGATCGATCCTTGGATGATGTAGTTCGAGAACTTGCAGAAGCAGGCTACATTACCTCATTTTGTACAGCAGGGTATCGTTGCGGACGTACTGGTAAAAAGATTATGAACCTACTCCGATGCGGACGAGAAGGACAATTTTGCAAACTAAATGCTATTTTAACATTCCGGGAATGGCTTGATGATTTTGCATCAATCGAAACTAAGACAGCAGGGGAAAGAATTATTCAAAAAGAAATTCTGGATGTGAAAGAAAACTTTCCCGCTTCCGAAGTCCTAGAATTGTTGAAAGCATACGAAAAAGTGAAACGAGGTACGCGAGATTTATACTTTTAAAGAATCGATTCTTCGCTATTTGCAATGTGACAACACTACAAGTTCTACAATGGAAGAAAAGGTGTTGCTTCATCAGTGTCATTTACTAACAGAAAAGTACTATGGAAAACAAGTTTTTCTACGTGGTATCATTGAGTTTTCAAATTTTTGTTCACAGTCTTGTTGTTATTGTGGCTTGCGTTCTGAGAACACTTCTATTCCCAGATATCGATTGTCTATTGAAGAGATCATAGAAACAGTTGGTCGTATCTATAAAGATGGCATTCGATCCGTTGTTTTACAGTCTGGTGAAGATCTTTTCTATACAACTTCTGTTATTGCAGACCTTTGCTCAGAGATCATTCGTTGTTATCCTGATCTAGCAATTACTTTATCGATTGGTGAACGGGAATCCCCTGCTTATCGTAAGCTTCGAAAAGCAGGAGCTTCTCGTTTTTTAATGAAACACGAAATTGTGAATCCGATTCTTTATCGGTCATACCATCCAAAGCAAGAGTTAATCACTCGACTGGGTGCGCAACAATCCATCAGAAAGGCCGGTTTCATTCTTGGTTCTGGCTTTCTAATTGGCTTACCAGGACAAACAATCACAGATATCTACAATGAGTTCCTTTTTTTGAAACAAAATCGTTTTGATATGTGGGGAATAGGTCTTTTTATACCAGCCGACAACACACCACTAGAAAACACTGTCATAGGGAATCCTTCTCTTGTCTATCGATCTATGATCTGCTCGCGGATCTATGAACCTCAAACAATGATCCCTATCACAACAGCCTATCATTCAACAGTGGGTGATGATGCTACAATTCTTGCTTTGCGCGATGTAGCCAATGTATATATGATTAACTATACGCCTGATTCCGTAAAACATCTCTATAAAATATACAACCACAAGAAGTCACTGTCGTTAGAAAAGACCTGTGACTTGATTCAAAAGGCTGGTAAAAAGCCCACTTTTACAAAAGGAGAACCATACCGTGTCAACCATCAAAAGTATGCGACTTCATATTGGAATACTCGGACAGACCAATGCAGGTAAAAGTACCTTACTAAATACAATAACCAAACAAAATGTATCGATTGTTTCTGCACAAGCAGGAACAACGACCGATCCCGTTGAAAAACCAATGGAGCTGAAACCATTTGGTCCAGTTCTGTTTATTGATACTGCTGGCTATGAAGATTATTCAAATCTAGGACAAGTGCGAGAAAAGAAAACAAACAAATATTTGGACCGTCTTGATGTAGCCATTGTTGTAATCCATGGAACTACAGTAGGAGAATCTGATAAAAAAATAGTCCAAAAGCTTCGCTTAAAGAAAATTCCTTTGTGTGTATGCCTTCCAAAAATACATAGCGATTCCCTTTCAAAATCAATAACTCATTGGTTACATGCACATAGCATTCCTTTTTTTATCAATGATTTGCACGATTCGCGTGAACAATTTCTTCACGATTTTGTTTCCTGTCTCCAAAAGGTTGTTTCACCAGAATGGAACGCAACTCCTAAAATGATTACCGATTTTACAAAGCCTGGGGATATTATTGTATTGGTAATACCCATCGATAAAGAAGCCCCAAAGAATAGAATCATATTGCCTCAGCAGCAAGCTATTCGAGATGTTCTAGATCAAGGTTCTATAAGTATCGTAACGGGCGTTTCTGAACTGGCAAATGTGTTGCGCCTTTGTAAGCAAAAACCTTCTCTTGTAGTTACTGATTCACAAGCTTTTAAAGAAGTTTTTTCAATCGTACCACCTACCATTCCTGTAACGGGATTTTCTGTCCTACTTGCAAGAATGAAAGGAGATTTAGAAATTTTCTTGCGAGGAATTGGTGCAATACAAAGACTAGATTCTGGAGATCGAGTTTTAATTTTGGAAGCTTGTTCGCACAACCCTTTTTGCAACGATATTGGAAGAGAGCAAATACCGCATGGAATAGTAAATATGACAAATAAGAATATCGAATTTGATGTGGTTTCTGGTCACGATTTTCCAGAAAGCCTATCCAACTATAAGCTTATTATTCATTGTGGAGGGTGTATTTTGAACCGAAAAGAAATCCAAAATCGCATACAAATCGCCATAGAAAATAATGTTCCTATAACAAACTATGGTTTTGTTTTATCATATATGCATGGTGATTTGGGTAGGGCTCTTGAAATACTGATGAGATCAGAAAAAAAAGAGGATCTTATTTCGTAAAGTGAATTAAAACCCTCCATTTTCACACTATTTTATACTACATTTATTCAAATAATGCAATGCCTTAATTCTACTTTTTTTTGTGTTTACATTAAAAACAACAGAATACTGTACTTTATCCGAAATTTAAAAAACTCGATCCATTCCTTTTCTTTCATGTTTTGTTTCGAAAATGTTATACTAGTTAAAAATGCAGTATGAGGTGTCTTAAATGCTTAAAAAATGGACTATTCTATTTGTATTCTTCTTTGTATGTACGATTGTATCCCCTGGATATGCAAACGAGTCATCAAATGATGTAGTTCAATTTCCATCAAACTACCAAGAATTGCATTCTTATCTTCCGTTCCAGAGTTGGGTTAAAGTGGATTCCTATGATCTAGATGAAGTAGATAAGTCGACGATACTAACTTTTGTAGAAAACAGTAGTGAGCTCCAAGGCAAGAAAATTCAAAGCGCAAAAATCTATCCAGTTTCTCTCCCCATACTCCTTATCTCACATTCTCTGCAATGGAAAGCTCATTATTTCCAACAGATACGAGTTTTGTGTAATTTTGGAAAAGAAACACAAACCATACATGTCAGTGGTATACGTTTTCAAAAGTCTGAGTATTGGGTATTTTCTATGTATTCCGCAACCCCCTGCTTACAAGAAATCGGTTCTTCGGATGGTTTTCATAGCAATGTGTCATTCCCATCCTTGTACCCATCGCCTTCGTTGTATTACGCTTATTTCACAAAACATTTGCAATCATTCAATGAAAAAGAAACTACCACAATAGAGCTTCAAAGAGGTATCCCTCTTTTATTCTCTGCGCAAATATGGAATCCTTTTTTCTATTCCGATCTTCCATTCATTAAACAAGAAGCGAACACAGCACGTTTTGACGACTTAGTGTTCGCTTCAAGTAGTGAAGAGTTGTATAATTTTATTCCTGCCAATTTTGATGTAGAGGAAATTGAAAGAGAAATAACGGAAAACGAGAAAAGAAAGTTTGTTGACCATATTCAAGTTATGATGAAAAATAGTGGCTTTGAGAATCCCAATCATTTTGACTGGGACAATGTAAAAATTGATGTGCCCGTCATTATAGGGTTAACAGATAGCGAAAACACAACAAGTGAGTATTTTTCAGATGTTGCATTGTATGTAGCAAAAATTGACAAACCAACCATTCAAAACCGTTATTTGTTTTCTGCCTTGAAAGAAGAAAATGCTTGGTTGTTCCATAGCACAGATCAAATATCTTCCACCGAGGGATGGCACTACAAGGTTCCAAGGGTGTATACATTTTCAGGCTTAAGTTACAACGAAAGCACATACTTGTATTACATTTCGATGATTGATTCATTGCTACTTAACCGGTATTCTCTTAATGACAGTAGAAAAATTACAAAAATGTGGTCTTTAAAACGTTGGAATTTTTCCTCTATGTAATATCATCTTGTTCAATTTCGTGTATCAAAGCAGCTGCAGCAGAAGCAGAACCTAATAAAGTAAGTATTTCTTTTGCCTTTTCCACCAATGCAGAATGAATTGTTGGATGATGTAATCTATAGTTGGTAAAGAATTCTTTTCCATGTTTCTCGTATCCACTAACGATACTATCAGAAAAGGTTTCTTTAAAATAGGTGTTTACATTGACTTTTGTAATACCGTTTTTTATCGTTTCTTTAATCATTTCAGGCTTTACTCCCGAAGCACCATGTAAAACTAAAGGAGTGGAAACATTTTGTCGAATTGTTTTTAATAGAGGAATATTCAAGTTTGTATCTCTATTCTTTTCCCCATGAGTATTCCCTATAGCTATGGCTAGGGCATCTATTTCAACGGAAGAAACAAACTGCAATACTTCCTCTAATGAAGTATCTGAAGACTTATCTGAATGGCAGGTTCCAACATGACCAATTTCAGCCTCTAGTGAATACCCCTTATACGGAGAAAGAGTAGTTATTCTGTCATGGTTTATATGGTGTGGAGTTAATTCCCTATGCAATAGGTCATTGGCTTCATTTGTAAGCTGTATATTTTCTTGAAGCGAGTACTGGGAACCATCAATCATATAAGACAAGAACACGCCATGTTGGATTCCTAATTGTATATCCTCAATTGTTTTTGCATGATCAAGGTGGATACAAACAGGTACTTTAGACAGTTCAGCTGTCATGGCACAAGACCTTACCAAAGAGGAGTCTTTATAGGTTCTTACTACACCTGGAGAGAATTGTAAGATAAGCGGAGAATTTGTTTCTTCCGCAGCCTTTACAAATGCACTAGCATACTCAAACGAGTTAACATTAAAAGCTCCTACTGCATATGAATTTGATTGAGCTCTAGCAAGTAGGTAGTGTAAATCACATAGCATAATAAATCCTTACTGGCTACAAATAGCAATCAATACACGAGTAATATTTTCGACAGAAGTAAACAAAATACTCTCTTTGTGAGTATGGACATCTGTCATACCACATGCAAGATTGATACATAGCATATTGTGTATTTTTTCGTTCAAAATATTGGCATCACAACCGCCCCCACATACTTTTAGCTGTGGAGTCAAACCACAATCGTTCATGGCTTGAGTGACTTGTTGAATAATAGGACAATTTTCCTCAAGGGAAAATGATTTGTAAGCGTATCGATCTTGGAAATCGATTTTGTATCCTTGTTGGATACCTTGTTCAAAGATGTTTTTAATTTGATTTTTTACGATTGAAAGTTTTGCATCATTATGAGATCGTATTTCACCATTTAAAAAACAATCTTCTGCGACGATATTGGTTGCTTTTCCTCCTTTTATCTTACCAATATTTGTAGTAGTTTCGTGGTCAATCCGGCCGAAAGGTATGGTAGAAATGCATTGGCTAGCAAACAAAATTGCACTTTTCCCTTGTTCAGGAGCCATGCCAGCGTGTGCAGCTTTTCCTTGAATAGTCACATCAAAAATGATTTGAGAAGGACCCGCATACATAATAATGCCGGGAGCTCCATCTGCATCGACAACAATACCTCTTTTTGAGTGGATAAGTGATGTGTCAAAATCTTTGGCACCCTCTAAGCCAATTTCTTCTTCAACGGTGAAAGCTACTTCGATTTCTGGGTGCGGGGAATTGGATTGGTGAATGGCTAACAAGCACTCAAGTATGGCTGCAATACCTGCCTTATCATCAGATCCTAAGATAGTAGTACCATCGGTTGTATACAACCCTTGGTTGCAACGAAACTGAATTGCAGGCGTTGCTTCTACGGTATCCATGTGAGCAGATAAAAGAATGGGAGGGGAGTCAGTTTCTCCCCTCTTGGGTAGTCGTAGGAAAAGATTGTTCCGCGTTTTGGAAATAGAAGCATTCTCGACAATTTCAATCGGTATTTCTGAAATGATTTCTTTAATCAAATGTACAGTCTCGTCTTCAAATTTTGATACACCGTTTGAACGAAGAAGACGCTCAAATATTTGTCGAAGACGATCTTGATCCAAAGAGATCATACAGAATCGAACCCCATTTGCAATGCCTTCATATTCATATCAACAATTTTTGAACCTTTGGAACCAAACTTCTCTTTGATGACTTTTTGAATGGTTTCTGTTTTTGCAAAGTTTTTTAACTTCAGTAAAGCACCGAGCATTACAATATTAGCGACTATTTTGTTGCCTGCTTCAGCAGCAATATGATTAGCAGGTATATAGTGTGCTTCAATATCAGTACGTGCAGTTTTTTCATTAATTAGTGCTGAATTGACCAACAAACAACCATTCTTTTCGATAGTAGGCTCAAACTTGAAAAATGATGGTGTATTCATTACAATAGCGCTTTCATTTTTAGGAACAATGGGAGATCCGATTTGCTGATCCGATACAATGCAAATACAGTTTGCTGTTCCTCCGCGCATTTCAGGGCCGTAGGAAGGAAGAAACAATGCAAAACGATTTTCTTCAACAGCTGCATATGATATCAATTGACCAATGGCCATAACGCCTTGCCCACCAAAACCAGCAGCACACAATTCAAATTTCATTATAGTCCCTCCACGCTTTTAAATTCACCGAGTGGATAATAATTCATCGTCTCGTTTTCGATTCGCTTAAGAGAGTCGACAGGATTCATACCCCAATTGGTTGGACAGGTTGATAAGATCTCAACAAGAGCAAATCCTAAGTTATCTCGTTGTGCTTTGAAGGCTTTTCGAATTGCTTTTTTGGTTTTCACTATATTGGCTGGGGTATGTACAGAAGTTCGTGCAATATAGGCAGGTCCGTTTAACTGAGATAACATCTCACACATGCGAATAGGATAGCCCTCTTTCACAAGATCTCTACCATAAGGAGAGGTTTCCGTTTTCCAACCTTCGAGTGTTGTAGGAGCCATTTGGCCACCTGTCATTCCATAGATACCATTGTTCACGAAAATGGTTGTAATTCTTTCACCGCGGGTTGCGGCATGCACAACTTCAGCAGTACCAATAGAAGCAAGATCGCCATCTCCTTGGTAGGTAAAGATGGTTTTAGAAGGCATTGCTCTTTTCATGCCAGTTGCAACAGCTGGTGCTCTACCATGAGCAGCTTGAACCGTATCGAATTCAAAATAGTGAATGGCAAGTGTGGAACAACCCACGGGAACAACAATGACGGTATTTTCAAATTGATCCATTTCTTCAATAACTTCACACACAAGACGATGTATAACTCCATGAGTACAACCTGGACAATAGGAACGTTTTGTTTTACTCAATAAGGGAGTCACTTTAAAGATTTGTTTCATTTCATTCATTACGATACCCCCTTAATAGATTTCTTTAATCTTTTTAACAAATTCATCTGGACTCGGTACATTTCCACCCATTCGTCCAAAAAAACGGATAGGCTTTTGTCCATTTACGACAAGTTGAACATCTTCTAACATTTGCCCTGCATTAAGCTCGAACACATAAAAAGATTCAGTAACTGGATTGTTCACTGCTTTTTTAAGGTTTTCTACAGGGAATGGCCAAAGGGTAATTGGGCGGAATAACCCAACTTTATAGCCTTCTTCTCTAAGCATTTCAACGGCGGTTTTTGCAATACGAGCAGTAGTACCATAGGCAACAATGCAAACCTTTGCATCGTCTGTATGATAATCTTCGCACAATGTTTCCTTTTCTTCAATGGTCCTGTATCGAGCTTGTAATTTTTCATTATGATGCTCAAGACCGTCAAGATCAAGATCCAAAGAGTTGATTAAATGCTTCTCGCGATTCAACCGTCCATCTGCTGCCCAATCTTTGTGTGGCAAGGAAGCGGGATCTACATCAAATGTGAACTCGACAGCTTCCATAATTTGACCTAATAGTCCATCACTTAATACCATGACAGGAATGCGGTATTGGTCAGCCAAATCAAAAGCTGTCTTCATTAAATCAGCTTGTTCTTGAAGATTTGTAGGAGCCAAGGTGATCATTTTATAATCGCCATGACCTCCACCCTTGGTGGACTGAAAATAATCAGATTGAGAAGGTCCAATGCCACCTAGGCCAGGTCCTCCTCTCATTACATTAACAATAACAACGGGAAGTTCGGATCCTGCACAATATGAAATTCCCTCCATCATAAGGCTGATACCAGGACTAGATGAACTCGTCATAACACGATATCCAGCAGCAGAAGCACCATACAACATATTAATTGCAGCTACTTCGCTTTCAGCTTGAACGAAAGTACCCCCAACTTCAGGCAATCGTTTTGCCATGTAAGCTGGAGCTTCATTTTGTGGTGTAATAGGATACCCAAAAAAAAGTCTACAACCTGCTTTTACAGCAGCTTCGCCGATTACTTCGGCGCCTTTCATTAAAATTTTGTCACCCATAACAACTCCTTTACTTATAGAGCTAAGCTTATTATATGACTATATACGAAAGACTCAACCGTCGGTAATATTTAAATCTGGAATTCTCCTCTTCACAGATGATCGATTTCCTGCAATATCTTGCGCTGTAAACCTAATAAAACAATGCTCTTCATGGATCTGTATTGTTTGGTCGAACGATCCATCCTCTTTCACAGAAAGCATTGCTCCGTCATCATAGTCAAGTTCATAATAAAGAAACAAACCGTGAGAAGCATTCTCGTCAAGAATTTGGCCAACAATATGAATCTCATTATTGTTCAGCCATGTATGTGTGAGTTGTAGTTCTGGAGGCACCGTATCAACTAATACGGATGATTCTTTTCCAAATTCCCAGTCTGTCACTATTTTGTAATCTTTCCCTGTAGGTAAAACGTAGGATTTTATTTTGTAATACCCATCCTCAAGGAGTTTGCCATTGTGAATTCCGGTAAAAGGTGCTGCATAATATCCAGCCCCAAGGATGCCTCGATGATAGAATAAATTTTGGATGAATTGATCCTTTTGATCAAATACGTCTATTTCAATGCCATCAATGTTATAGGGACTTAGGCAAACATAATGATTCTGATCACCATATCCATCATGATTCGGTGATATTGCAAGCGTAGGAAACATATACGAAGTGAGAATTGGATCCATGGCAGGGTACGTGCCGTGATAAAAAATACTAGGAACCTGAAAGATTGTGTCACCATCGTGAATGGCCTCTAGCCAAAACTCGCCAAAACTTTGAATAGTGTCATCTGTAACTTCTAAGGTAATCTTGATGGGTATCGTTTCGTGCGGTTCAATCGTGAATTTGTAAGGAGATATGACAACCGCTGCATTTTGATGAATAGGAGAATTGCAACGAAACTCTAGTGTTTGAGATTGTGAGCCTTTATTGGTAATACGGATCCATCTAGATTCATTTTCTTGTATGCTTCCATAAGAAATTGTAGGAGGGTCAACTATAAGACTCCCGGAAAATGAATTCTGTAAATCTAGGCTTCCACCGCCTTGCAAATAGATAGAATACCGTTCTTGTGTAAGGGGATTGACTATCGGTTTCGCATAGTTTATAAGAAGAGATTTAATCTCTGAAGGAGACCAGTTTGAGTGTAGTTGCTTGAGGAGTGCGACTCCACCTGCTACATAGGGACTAGACATACTTGTTCCGCTGTAAATACCGTACTGGTGGTTTGTTATAGTAGAGGAAATTTGATATCCTGGTGCGGTTATCTCGGGTTTTAAGTAAAAATCGGGAGTAGGTCCTTGGGAAGAAAAAGAAGCTAGAGTGACAGCTTGATTTTGATATCCGTAGTGAATCATGACAGGTTTTTCTTGTACATCTACCATAGACTGTACATAGGTGCCTGTTTCAAAAGAAAGACTCATCATAGGAACTTTGTCAAAGTCAGATGGCAGTGTAATGGAAGTAGGTGCTTTTTTTGTATTTACTACCAATACAGAGTGTATATCAGATTTCTCTGCATATCTATACAAAGACTGTATTGATAAGTCAGAAGAAAACACCATAACTGCTTTTCCTTGCAATTCAAGAAATGTCGATGGAGTAATACTCCCCGATACGATTTCTAAGGGAATCGCCTTTAATGATGCTTTTGGTGTAGGTGAAATGGGTTGACCTATGACAAAATGATAGCGGCCACGCTCAGAAGGAACATAAAAACCATCTTTCGGTGTAGCATCTGAGGCAGCTACCGAGATAGAGGAAAGTCCACTTCCAGGGGCATGAATGGGAAAAGGATTCAAGGTTGAATTTCTTGGACCAGAGTTACCAGCGGATGCAACAACAATAACACCTGCTTCTACCAATCGATCACAAGCAATAGACAGAGGGTCGGTAGACCATCCAAAATTCTTTCCAAGACTTAGATTTACTACATCACACTTATCGATCATGGACTGTTCTAGTGCCATTAAAATGGCAGTTTCTCTCGTTGAATCTTTGTTACTAGTAAATACTTTGTATATGGCCAGAGATGCGTCTGGTGCAACCCCAGATGCTTTGTTTTTACCAATTGCTAGCCCTGTCTCTCCATTGCCTGCGGCAATTCCTGCTACATGCGTACCATGGTTACTAGTACCGATAGAATAAGGAATAGAATTCATCTCAGAGAAATCGAACCCAGTTCGAACTTTATACATTTTTCCATCCCACGTTGTACCCATACCTCCGCCCAACTCACCATGATTGTAGTCAACGCCAGTATCAATGATTCCAATTAGCATCCCTTGTCCCCTATAGTGAAGGCCAGCAATGCTTTGTTGATCCCAAAAGTAAGGAGCCTTGGTGGTAGGAACAGAAGTTTCTCGTTGTAGATAGTATTCTTGGGCTAAATAGATCGTCTTTACATAAGGCGACTGACGGATCATTTGTATTTCTTCGATTGTGGCATCCAAAGAAAATCCGTTAAAAACATGTAAATATTCGTATTGAATAGGAAAGGAAGACTTTAAAATAGGGATACAGTCTTGTAAAAAAAGAGTATGTTGCAAAGAGATCAAAGACAACCATCTGTTCATTCCTTCTGTAGATGATGTATTCTGTTTAGAAGCCAATGGTGCACCATACAATTCAACAATATAAGTAGTTGATTCCGCATCAAGTTGTGTACTATTGTGCGTATAAACTTGTTGAATCGATACACAAGAAAAAAGAAGAGCAAGAAGTACAATAAGAGCACATCTTATCACGTATTCATTCTGGTAGTGCTTCATCTTACGGTTCCTCGCTTTTTGTGGTATTATATACATTGTAACATTTTTCGAATAACTATCAGTAGGAGATCTGACAAGCACATGAAATTACTTGTTACTTCTGATTTACATATTGAAAAAGAACGAAGTGTTTCTTGCGCTAGACTTCCTGCTATGATAGCTGAATACATGGCGTCCAATCCTACAGAACAATACATTTTTGCAATCGTGGGAGATGTTTCACAAGATCTTTCAAAAATGAATGACTATTTCTCTCAATTTTCCTCCATATCTATTCCAAAGCTCTTTGTAGCTGGGAACCACGATATTTGGATTCAAAGCAAAAGTGAAAACCCAAACAAAATGGAGAATTCACTTGAAATATATCAGAAAATCCTACCAAAAATCTGCAAAGACAATGGTTTTCATTATTTGGACCAAAACCCTTATATTTTTGATCGAATTGGATTTGTAGGAAACATTGGTTGGTATGATTTCTCCTTTCATTCCAAAAAACCACCACCCGTTTCAAAAGAGTTAACTTTTATCCGACGGGAAACGAATCAAGAGTTCACCTGGTCAGATATCAATTATTCTGACCTTTCTAGCAAGGAACTTTGGGCGATTGATGAACAAAAGATCCCTACCAGGATTAGTGTTTGGAATGATCTGTACTATATTAAATGGCCTTACGGGAAAACAGATGCTGACTTTTGTAAAATATGCTACAAAACGATCAACAAACACTTTCAAGAAACTTACAGTTCTATTGATCATCTAGTCTTTATGAGTCATCATGCACTTTTTGAAGAGTGTATTGTTCGCTACTCTTCATACTCAGAAGAATTTAACAATGCCTATCGTGGTTCTAAATTTCTAGGAGATTATGTAATCACGCATCCAAAACTACGCAAAATCATCTTTGGTCATACTCACAATGAGGGAGCGTATACATTAAAAAATGGAATAAGGGCAATCAATCCTTACTATTCAACCAAAAAACCATTCCATGTTATTCCTTTGAATTTTTAGTTTCTTCTAAGAATGTATCAATAGCCTTTTTAATATCACTACCATCAGCTTTATCTTTCAAAACAGACATGGCCTCTTTCATCATTAATCCAAAAGATAGAGTTGTATAGTCCAGATCTTTAAAGATCGACTTGACTGATGTGTACACATCATCAAAAGACATTGTTTCAGGAAGGTATTCCTGAATAATTTTCATCTCCTGTTCTTCTTTCGCTGCAGCCTCTTCACGACCTGCACTTATATACTGTGATATCGATTCTTTGTGTTTTTTTTCTTCAAGCTTTAAGATAGCAATAATATCTTGATCGGTTGCTTCCTTGTTCTTTGATTTCAAGTCAATTTCTTTATATTGGATAGCCGTTTTAAGCATTTTTAAGGTTTCTGCTCTCAAAGTATCCTTTGCTTTGTATGCTTTCATGAAATCAACTTTAATTTTATCTTTTAACATAAGGACCTCCAATGTGGCTTTAAGAACTTTCCTATTTTCTGCCTAGATGCAAATCAAGCCATTGTCGGAGCAGTTGTATCTGTTCTTCGTCTGCAACAAGGCTATGATATACAATTTCGTGATCTTGATTGACGACATAAAAATTGGGTACGCCAGCAACATGATATCGATCATATATTTTGTTGTTAATGTCTTGTACAACGGGGTATTGCACGCCATATTTCTCTAGTTTTTCATCGCGATCGTCTTCTTGTCCTGCAGTATCAGTATTGATTCCAATCACTGAAACATTTTTATGAGTGTAATCTTCTTCTAGATCAACTAACAAAGGAAGAGCTTTAAGGCAAAAAGGGCAACGAGTTGCGTAAAAGTTTAAAACGAAAAATTCATTTTCAGGTTTTTCTAGCTCTTTGTATAAATCAAAACTATTTCCTTCTGTATCGTCGAGTACAAAATTTGGAGCTTCAATTAAAATGCGTTCTCGCAAAGTCAAAAAAGAGATCGCATTGGGATCATAAGAATCTATGATAGATACATCAAAAAGGGTAGCAACAGTGGTTGCATCTGCATATATTCGATCATGCTTCAGGGTAAAATGAGAGATGGGAAAGGAAGAAGAAAGAACTTGTAAGGAATTTTCATCGCAAATTTTTATAGAAAATTGATTCCATGATGAAGAAAAAGATGCAACAGATGCTTTTGAATCCCATTCTACATCATAACGTAAAGATGTGGCTATATATCGCAAAGGGATCATAAAAGAGTCAACCATATCGTCAACATATACTTTCACAGGCAGTTCAACAGGATGCCCCAAAATCTTAAACACATACTTGTTTTTAAAAAAAGTTAAATCGCATGTAAAAGAAGTTGTGTTTTGCTTAGAAAAAACGGGAAGTACAGAAAAAAATAGTAAAAAAACAAGAAGATAGGCAGCCCATTTCAATTTCATTCGTGGAGATCCTTTGCATTTTGTTGTTCGTTTGTATCAAGTTTATCTTTTTTCATATCTATAGTACCTTCTTTTGCGGAGGAGGTTTCATTTTTTTTTCTCATTCAGTTTTTGTTGTTTCTCGAAATAAACTTCAGCATTTGGTTTGTTACAAAGATCGCACCCAACGCAGCTAAATTTACTATATTTTTGACGGAGTGCGCCAACTATGGAGCCTAAAACTAATATGGGAAAGAAATACTTTAAGTACATCAGCCATTCATTGGCATTTGTAGCAAAAATGAAGGTAAAAATTAAAAGTCCTGCAAATGCTGCAACAGTACCTATGAGAGTTAACCAGAATGCGTTGAGTTTTGTGCGGAAACCTGCCACAATTAAAACATAAAGAATGCTTACTGGAAGAGAAACGTAATTCAGGAAGCAAGGTATAATTAAGGAGTAAAGAAAAGTACTTAATATGGCAACCCAAAGAAGTTTCTTCATATCGAAATGAAAACGGCTCATGATAAAGGACACAAAAACAATAGGACGTATGACGCAACCTATCACAGGAACGGTAGTTTCAATAAAGGGTGCTGTAGCAAGGTAAAAAATTGCTCCAACAGCACTTACAACACCTACGAGGGTAATATCTTTAGTTTCCATCAATACGATCCAATTCTCCTGGGTAATCACTTACAGGTTGAATAAGCCGATACACTCTGTGAAAATTTAGCTGAATAAGTGCTTCGCCTGCAATTTTTGTTTCAAGATAATTGTCCCCAACAATGACAATTTCATGCCACCTATTCATCGGAAACAGGTATGGGACAACATCTGTTAATGGTACGGTAACAGAATTGGGTATGTGAGCGCTTTTCCAAACTTCAGTAGGCCGGACATCAATAATAAACAAGTTTTCATATCGATCTTGAAGATTTTGAAAAGATGCATAGTCAACGCTAATAGGATAAAAATACTGCTCTTTTTCAAGGTCATCACAACTACCTCCAATGGCGCATTCTGAACAATCCATTACCCAATCTTGTCTAGAATGTATATATGTAACCATTTTGGAAGTAAAACGTGAAGAAGATAAATAATTAACAATAGAAAAAACATTTCTCTGAAACCAAGAAGCATCATGCTCAGGGCTTAACACGGATTTTTCATAAGCACGAAGAACATTGTCCTGGACAGTACCTTCGTCCATAATAACATTCGGTGTATTTTTATGAATTGTATATTGAGTAATATTTTGTCTATAGACGAAAAAAACAAACGTTAAAAACAAAACAATAGCAAAAACATGGATTAAGTTGCTTATTTTTTTTGAAATATTTTTTTTCATGATATTTTAGAGAGCTCCCCGTTATAGGGAGCTCTCTATTTATGCAATTCTATTTAGGATAATAGACAGTTACGGCAGAAGCGCTGTAGCGAAGATCTTTAGGATTCCAACCAACGTAACAATCTAATGCTTCGGCAACAAAGCGAATGGGTACAAATGTTCGTCCACGAACAATAACAGGTGCAACACCATCGGGAATTTGATATGGTTTTCCATTAATTCTTCCAGTAGTTTTTCCAATCCAAATTTCCACGGTATTGCTACCAAGTTTAACTGTCACTTTCTGTTCCTTTCCATCCCAACTTACATTAGCACCTAGTCCTTCAGAGATAGCACGAAGGGGTACCATGGTTCTGCCCTTGTCGATATATGGAGGGGCATCCAATCTCTTGATGTCATCGTTCACCATCATGATATACTTCTTGATATAAACGCGGACAATTTGTCTAGTAATGTTAGGAGGATTGATTGCATTATTGATCACTAACATTTGTTTTCCTGATTGATCATACTTAAAAACTTTGTTTTGAGCAATATCGGTTACCCACACAAAGTTTTCGGTGTCAATAGTAAGTGCAGATGCAGTATTAATGCCAGGTAGATTGATAGACTTCACAAATTTGTAATCGGGGGAATAGACATGAACTTTTTTTGCACCGCGATCAAGGATATAAATCTTATTCCCTTGAGAAGCTAAAAAATCAACACCCACGTCGCAGATATCACTGAATGAACCCTTAATTTCCCGAACAAAACGACCTTTGAGATCATATACAGCTACTCGTTTGTTTCCGGTGTCGGCAACAAGAAGATTTGTATCTTTTGCATATACCATACCTTCAGGATTTTTCAATTTTTCATTGGCAGCACCGGTGTTTCCAAAATCCCGTACAAATGTACCATCTCGTGGATCTTTTATACCACCTGGTGGTGGAGTCCAATGAGATACTTTACTTTGTTTCCTATCAAGTAGCGCTTGCGATTTAATTTCGTCAATCTCGGTCATAGCAACATCCCACATTTCTGTGAGCTTGCCAGGACCAGTACCCATTTCACCGTTTTTGTGGTGTGTGTGGCCGTTTAACTCATAAATAAAGGAATGCCCAGTGAGGGCATCAGCAATTCCGATAACATCGGTGAGTCTGCAAGTTACAACATCGACGCACTTTTTGATAACCCATTTTTCACCAGAAGTATGGGTTGAAACGGTAGGAATAATAACAGATAAATAGGTACCTTCTGTAGAATATTTTAAAACGCGGTTTTGAATGGGATCGGTAACATAAACATAATATCCAAAAGAATTGGTATAAATACCGATTTTATCGGGTGAAGCAGCTTCAGTGGTAGAACTAATAGTTCCAGGAATCAACTGTATGCTGCATAGTAGTAAGGCAACGACAAAAAATGATAGGACTTTCTTAAAATTCATACATACACTCCTAGGTTATTCAGCAACACTTTTTCCGATCATACGTAGTGTAGCAGCAGATTCTTGCGTTTTATGCTTTTCGCGTTCTTCCAAGCTGTGCATTGCCATAGCAAAAAAGAAATCGGCATAGCCATTATCACTTACATCAAAATGAACTAGGTCTCGGTTAGAAGGACTTCTTGGACGAGCAACTTCAAGGATATAGCCGCCAAAATCAAAATTGCCTACAGCTTGAATCAAAGCGGCTTCGCCAGAAGGATTGTTCTCTGTAATGATGTATAGCGGTGCACCATCTCCACCTTCTGCTGGTTTTTTCTCGTTTTCATCGCGGTTATGGACGAATCCGTATTCGCCTGGTAACTCTTCCCAGGCAATTTTGTTGTCAAAATTGGGATCTTCTGTATCAATACCAGCTGGTATATCTGTAAGGATATACGAAGCCATAATGTTTTTCATACCACTTACTGCAGGACTCCACACCCATAGTTCCACAATATCTCCTGGGATTTCGGTAGCC
>Ga0334898_1001043_pt1 | contig 35161 bp, 34 predicted proteins | sample GraSluR3_MG_10_FD_207228 | JGI IMG/M metagenome (GOLD analysis project Ga0334898, IMG submission 207228) | Sludge microbial communities from methane-producing bioreactor in Wageningen University, Netherlands - Granular Sludge_3_08-R3 | ecosystem: Engineered > Bioreactor > Anaerobic >... | reverse complement strand
CGGGTATTAAGTTAAAAAATGTTTTGACATATAGTACTTTTTCTTATATTCGTTGGACATAAACAAATCATGGAGGGAAACATGAAAAAACGCATTTTGTTCTGTCTGTTCAGTGTGCTGATGTTACTGTCGGTACTGAGCGCGAACGATTTTGTCAAGACCGGTATCAGTGTCGGCCCGCTGCCGTCTGTCGCCTATAACACCGACACCGGTTTTCAGTACGGGCTACTGGCAAATATCTTTTTGTATGGTGATGGTAAGATCTATCCGGACTACTATCATAATTTTTATGTCGAGTGGAATCAAACAACAAAAGGAGCAGGCCTGACACAGCTTACCTACGACTCCAAATACCTGATCCCCGGCATTCGCATGACGGCCGATCTCAGTTATGTCGTTAAGCAGGCCTGGGGTTTCTACGGATTCAACGGAGCGGAGTCCCAATACAACCCGGAATGGGTGGACAAAACAAGCGACGACTACAGAAATTCGCTCTATTATGCCATGAAACGCAATCAGTTGCGCTTTACGGTGAATTTTCAGGGCAACATTACCGATCAAAGCCTGCGCTGGCTGGGCGGTTTGGGTGTGATGAATTTTGATGTCGGCTCCGCCTCAACCACACGCGCCTGGGATACAAGCTTTGTGGACCAGAGCACCCTCTACGACGAATTTGTAGACTGGGGTGCCATCGATGCGGCAGAAGCCGACGGCGGTTTGGTCAGCTACGTCAAGGCCGGTGTTGTTTATGATACGCGCGACAATGAAGCCTGTCCCATGACCGGTATGTGGGAAGAACTGATAATGACCTATGCCCCCGGATTCATCGGAGAAGGCGGCGGCTGGCTGCAGCTGTCTGCCATTCACCGTCAATATTTTACGCTGGTACCCGATAAATTATCACTGACCTACCGTTTGGCATATCAGGGCATCATCGCCGGCAAGCAGCCTTTCTATCTGCAGGGCAATTTGCCGGATTCAAGGAATAATCGCGACGGTCTGGGCGGCAGCAAGAACGTGCGCGGCATCATGGGTTCCCGGCTTGTCGGAGACGGCTATCTATACGGTAACCTCGAGGCGCGCTGGAAGATCGTCCGCTTTCAGTGGATCGGTCAGAGTTGGTACTTTGGCGTCAACCCCTTCCTGGATGCGGGTATGGTTGTGCAGCCCTATGATTATGATAAATCCGGTATCGAAGCCCTTGCGACAACAGCAGATTATCTGACAGGCAATAAAGAAACACTGCACCTGGCCTACGGCATGGGTATCAAACTGGCCATGAACGAGAACATGATCATTTCGGTCGATTACGGATTTGCCGGCAGCCCGAACGACGGCGGTACCGGACTGTATATCGCCCTGGGATATTTGTATTAAAAAGCGGATAGTATAAGAAAATGGCAAAATATATCATGATAGCGATGGGCGGTGCCAGCGGCGCCGTCCTTCGCTTTTTGGTTTCGGGCGTATTTTATGATCCGGCGGACAACGCTTTCCCCTGGGGAACCCTGATCGTCAACGGACTCGGGTCCCTGCTGCTCGGTGTTTTTCTGGGCTTCAGCCCGGAACAGGACCGGGCGTACTTTTTTCTGGTCGTGGGACTGCTCGGTGCTTTCACGACATTTTCAACCTTCAGTTATGAAACGATCCACCTTCTCAGGATGGCTGCCGTCAATACGGCGTTGATCAATATCGCCGCGAATGTAGTGGTCAGCTTAAGCGCCGTACTCGGAGGGTATTACTTCTCCGGCCTGCTTCGCTGAACAAAAATTCCTATTCCTGTTGCATCCCTTTAAAATATGTCATAATTTCAAAAGGTTATTTATTAAGGAACCGAGAAATTCAAGGGCCACCCCGAGACCGCTTCGAGGTGGCGCGTTTTACAATAACCCGTTATTTAGGGAGAGGAACCATGGCAAAATACCGCATAGGCTGGATGCCCGGAGACGGTGTGGGCAACGAAGTGATGGAAGCCGCGAAGATCGTACTGGACAAACTGCAGTTGGATGCAGAATTTATCCATGGCGATATTGGCTGGGAATTCTGGAAAAGCGAAGGGGATGCCCTGCCGCAGCGCACGATCGATATGCTGCAGACCGTGGATTGCGCGCTGTTCGGTGCGATCACGTCCAAACCGAAAGAAGAAGCCGAAAAAGAACTCGCGCCGGAAATGCAGGGCAAAGGAAACGTATATTTCAGTCCCATCGTCCGGATGCGGCAATTATTCGACCTGCATACCAATATGCGTCCCTGCAAAGCCTATAAAGGCAATCCTCTCAATTATAAAGATGATATCGACATCACGATCTTTCGCGAGAACACCGAAGGCATGTACGGCGGTGTGGAATTTTTCCCTTTGCCGCAGGAAGTCTATGATGCGCTGGATAAGAATCACCCCAAAATGAAAAAATTCAAAGCGGCCGGACTAGAGAACATCGCCTTGTCTACACGCATCATGACCAAACAAGGCTGCGAACGTATCGTGACCAATGCATTCGAATACGCGAAGGAAAAAGGCAAGAAAGCCGTCACGGTCTGCGACAAACCCAACGTTCTGCGGGAAACGGGCGGACTGATGATCCGTACCGCGCGCGAAGTGGCAAAGAAATATCCCGAAATTGAATTATGGGAAACGAACATTGATGCACAGTGCATGTGGTTGGTGAAAGACCCCGGCAATTACGAAGTGATCGTTGCCGAGAACATGTTCGGCGATATTTTGAGCGACCTGGCGGCGCAGCTGGTCGGCGGACTCGGGTTCGCATGCTCCGCGAACATTGGTACCAAGCTGGCCGTATTCGAACCGACCCACGGTTCCGCGCCCAAGTATTACGGCCTGTACAAAGTCAACCCCATCGCCATGATCCTGACCGCAAAGATGATGCTGGACTGGCTGGGTGAGGCGGACATGGCCGAACGGCTTGAAAATGCCGTGGCCGAAGTGATCGCGGAAGGGAAGGTCCGCACCTATGATATGGGCGGCAGCAATACGTCCCTGGAAGTTGCGGAAGCCATCGCGGCGAAATTATGATCGCCCCAAGTATGTTTTAAAAAAATATATCTATTGTGTGGAACAGGCATGGGTCTTTGTCCCGAAAATCCGGGACTGCGCCGGACAAGTGCCTGTTCCGTATTTTCATAAGCACTTTTATTTTCAGAGAATTCTTAGAGCACTACGCTGCAAGAACAATGATCGACCGCACAGAAAGCGGGAGTATTATTTTCATTCCTTCCAATTATTGACAAATATACCCCCTGGATTTAATAATATTTATAATAAGGCGTGATATTATTAAAATAATTAATAATAAACCTTGCATTGCTTAATTTAATGAATTAATATACGCCGTAAGGAGAAAATAATATGATACACGAATGGCAGGTTTTGACAACAATGACGGAAGGGAAACCCCTACGGGTGCTCAAGGTGCTGGTTCCCGAAACGAGTATTCAGATCGAAGGGGAATTCGTGCTACCCGCACTGGCGCAATTATCGGTGGAAGATCAGTTGTTCGCCGCGGTGTTCCTGAAGACCCACGGGTCCATCAAGCAAATGGAAAAAGTGTTCGGCATCAGTTATCCGACCGTGAAGAACAGATTGAACCGCATTGCCGGGAAGCTGGATCTGGTGCACGTTGATGTGGAGATCGAAGAAACGGAAACGGACAAGAGTGATCGCCTGAACATTCTGGACAAACTGGAAAGCGGCGAGATCAGCGTTGAAGACGCGTTAAAGGGTCTGGAGTAAAACATGGGCATCAGGATCATTTCAAAGGACAAAAACGGAAAAACCTTCAGGCTGTGGCTGCCCGGGATCGTGATCGGGTTCTTTCTGCTGCTGGCATTCATGCTGCTGATCGTTCCTGTTTTTCTTGTTCTGATCGGACTGTTGATCTGGAACCTGATACCGGGACAGGAAGAACGATCCCGCGCTTACACACGGCTCATTTTGAGTGTTCCAAAGATATTTTGGGCAATGCGTGGATTGACTGTTGACATTGAATCGGAAGATACGATCATTAAAATAAATTTTTAGGAGAAATACCATGAACGAAGAAAAAATGAAAATACTGAACATGATCTCGGAAGGAAAGATCACGGCGGAAGAGGGTGCCCGGCTGATGGAAGCGCTGGATAAGAAAGAAGAAGCGAAGACGGAACATTCCCCCGCGTCCGTTGCCGAAAAAAAGAACGGAGCCGGTCAGTATCTGTACGTGGACGTAACGCCCAAGACAGACAAGAACAGCGAAAAGGTCCATGTAAAAGTTCCAATGGCGCTGCTTCGGGCCGGTGTGAACATTGTTTCCCTGCTGCCCAAAGATATCCAGAAGACCGTTGACGGCGCCCTGGATGAAAAAGGCCTTGGATTTGATCTTTCATCGCTCAAACCGGAGAACATCGAACAGTTGATCGAAGCCCTGGGGGAAATGGAGGTCAATGTCGATGCCGAAGATTACACCGTGCGGGTATTTTGTGCCTGATCTTTGCGGTGTTTAGCGGGATAATAAAAAAAGCCAGGACATCTCCGGCTTTTTCTATTATGACCATTGTTTCCTTTATTAGGCCGGGGTATTGCTCCCGAAAAGATCGAGCTGCGGATCCACGGGTTCGTAAAATTTCATCTGGGTTGCCAGTCGCAATTCCCGGCAGACCTTGTAATAGCTGTTGTGTAGCGCTTCGGCGTTCAGGCTTTCGCACTGGTAGGTATTCCCGAACAGTTCGATATACTTTTCTTTAACCCCGGGGAAATGCTGATCCAGTTGATCGTAGTACCATTCCCGCTGTCCCCGGCGCAGGGTCATACCCGGCCAGGCCAGCGCGTATTTGGCGCCGGCATCATGCGCGCGGCGCAGCAGTCCGGCAATTATTTCCGGGGAATCGGTGATCCAGGGCAGGACGGGGGAAATGACGACCCCGGTATAGATGCCTTCTCTACTCAGCGTGTTCATCGCTTCAAAACGTCTGGAAGAAAGCGGTGCGTAGGGTTCGATGATAGAGGACAGATCGTCATCGGGGGTTGTGATCGTGAAGGATACCGCCGCATAGATCTTTGATATCTCCTTCAGAAGATCGATGTCCCGCAATACAAGATGGCTTTTTGTGATCACGTGAATGGGATAACGAAAACGTACGATCTGCTCCAGCGCCCTGCGGGTCATGCCCAACTCCGCTTCCAGGGGCATGTAGGGGTCGTTCATGCTGCCTGTTCCGATGGTCAGTTTCTTTCTCTTGGCGGCAAGTTCGTTAACCAGCAGTTCGATCGCGTTCTCTTTGACCAGAATATCGGCAAAATTCTCGATCTGGTAACAGCTGCTGCGGGAATCGCAGTAAATGCACTGATGCTGACAGCCGCGGTAGATATTCATATTGTAGGAGATACCGAAGGGATCATATCCGCTGCTGCGCAAAGGGGAAAGAATTGTTTTTGCCTGAATGTTTTTGATCATAGAAACCGCGGATCGTGTAGATTAAAGAGCACGGAGCACGGAGCACTGGGCACTGAGAAAATTAATGAGATCTCAGCGCCAACTCTCTCAGCGCTCATTTTCTCAGCGCCCACCCTCTCAGCGCTCAGCGCTTTCTTCTAAGTTACCACTTCCCTTCTTTCAACACCGTCTCGATCATGGCCAGATAATTCTCGGGTTTTACGTATTCCGGTATCGAATTGGAGGAGCCCGCGCACCAGCCGCCCTTGTCTTTGGCGATATGAATAAAATTACGCGTCATTTCGCGGATATGCTCCGGTTCGGCGCGGCAGAGTTGGTCCACATCGATGCCGCCGCAGAGGCAGAGTTTGTCACCCACGCGCTCCTTGAGTTCCGTCATATCCATGGAAATGGGCTCCACGGGATGCAGGGCCGTGATGCCGATATCGTTGATCAGGTCGTCCATCACATCATAGAGTACACCGTCGGAATGAAAAATAAAGGGAATATTGCGTTTTTTTGCGAGCGCACCGATGCGCTTCATATAGGGAAAAAGATTTTCGCGGTAGAAGTCCGGACTGACCATCAGTCCCGAGGAATAGGCCAGGTCGTCGCTGTACCACAGCACTTTGACAAAATCCATGCTTGCCATGGTCTCGAACATACTGACCACCAGTTCGCCAATCTTGGCGAACATCGCCGTGATCAGGTCCGGATCCTCGTACATCTTCATGGAAAAATTCTCGAAGCCCAGCATTTCCCAGACCGTGGTATAGATATCGCCGTACTGACCGATGATACCCATATCGTCCGGGATCAGCTTACCGGCCTCTTCCAGTCGCGAATATTCCAGATCGCTACTTGTTGCCCAGGGGTATTGTTCAAAACTTTCCCAATCCTGCACCACGCCGTCATGTTCGGAGGACCAACTGCGGTCCACGGCCACATTGGCGTTCTTGGCGATGGAACGGTTGATCTCGATATGGATGCCCGGCTGGACCTTGATATAATCGTAACCCAGACCGCGCATGAAGGCGATCTCGTCCTTCACGCTTGTGGCCGGACGTCCGAAGATCTTTTCCCGCATCTCGGGATGGATCCCGAGTTCGATCAGGGGTATATAATCATTAGTTTTATTGAACAAGGTTTTCTGAAAATGTTCAAAATCGGGTTTGCGTAAATGAGAGAACATAAGCCCCCCTTATGCGGCAATGCCCAGGAGGCGCTTGGCTTCCCGGACCGCCTGGTTGGCGTTCTTGGCGTATCCCTCGGCGCCGATCTCTTCGGCAAAACCCGGCGTGACCGGCGCGCCGCCGATAAATATTTTATTGTCCAGTCCGTTCGCACGCAGCAGGTCGATCACGCCCTTCATGTTCTTCATGGTCACGGTCAGCAGGGCGGACATGCCGATCAGGGCATTCGGGTTCTTTTGCGCCGCATACAGGAATTTCTGCGGCATCACATTGATACCCAGATCCTCGATCTCGAATCCCGCGCCCTCCAGCATCATGCAGACCAGGTTCTTGCCGATATCATGCAGATCGCCCTGCACGGTCCCGATAATGACCTTGCCCAGGATCAGGTCATGCCCTTCCAACAGCAAGGGCTTGACCAATTCGAGTCCGGATTTCATCGCCTTGGCGGAAAAGAGCATTTCCGGAACGAAGATCTCGTTGCGCTCATAACGCTGACCCACGATACTCATCGCCGGAATAAGTCCCTGGGTAAGAATATCCTCGACCGCCATTCCCTCATCAATGGCCTTTTGCGTCAGCTCCCGCACGCCTTCTTTTCCTTCCATCTCTTTGGGAAATTTGGACGTGGCGTCAATGTGACCCTGTACCACACATGTTTTAATAGATTCCAATAGTGACATAAAAAACTCCCGCTCATTATTTTAGGTATGAAAATATATTGCATGTACGGCGGATAAACAATGAAAAATCCCGTTCCGGCCGCCGGCGAAAAAAAGGAATGTAAAAATGCCGGAGAATGCCTAATTTACGGGAAAGAAAAAACGGAGCGACCATGAAAAAACTCAAAGAGATCCTTTCGGATATTTACAAGATCGGCGCAGCGGCGGGACTGCTGCAGTGGGACCAGGAAACCTACATGCCCGAAGGCGGCGGAGCCTTTCGCGCGGATGTTCTGGCGTATCTAAACCTTGCCGCGCACCGGCTGGCAACGGGAAGCGAACTGCGGGACGCACTGGCGCGCCACATCGATCCGGAAAGCGGGGAATGTATCAACATCACACTCAACGATACTGAAAAGCGTATGCTTACCCTGGTTTGGAAAGAACTGAAAAAGAAACTCGTGCTGCCGGACAGCTTTGTCGAAGAAATGTCCAAACATCTTTCCGTCTCCCAGCAGAAATGGGCCGGCGCGCGCAAAGAGAACAATTTTGCCGCCTTTGCGCCCTACCTGGAGAAGACCCTCGAACTGAAGAAACGCGAGGCCGAATACTACGGATACGAAGAACAAGCTTACGACGCCCTGCTGGACGGTTTTGAACCCGGCATGACCACCGCACGGGTCGCCGCCCTGTTCGGCGAACTGAAACCGCGCCTGATCGCTCTGACGGAACGCATCGGGAAAGCACAGCAGATCGACGATACCTTACTGAAACAGAGCTTCGACAAGGATGAACAGTGGGCCTTCGGCATGAAGATCGCCAAAGATATCGGACTGGATATGACGCGTGCCCGCCAGGATGTTTCCGCGCATCCCTTTACCATCGGTATCCATCCCGACGATGTGCGCATCACCACCCGGCTCAATGAAAAGGCGCTGCTCTCGGGACTGTTCTCCACCATCCATGAAGCGGGGCACGCCATGTACGAACAGGGACTGCCCAAAGCACATTTCGGCACCCCGCTGGGACAGGCGGCTTCTTTCGGCATTCACGAAAGTCAGTCACGCCTCTGGGAGAACATGATCGGCCGCAGCCGCGACTTCTGGGAATACGCCCTGCCCGTGCTGAAGGGTCATTTCCCCCAGCTGCAGGACGTGGATCTCGCGGACTGGTACCGCATGATCAATACCGTCAAGCCCTCCCTGATCCGTGTCGAAGCGGACGAGGTGACCTATTCCCTGCACATCATGCTGCGCTTCGATATCGAAAGCAGGATGATGAACGGCGAGCTGAAGGTCGCGGACCTGCCGGAGATATGGAATGCCAAGATAAAGGACTATTTCGGGATCGTCCCGAAGAACGACGCAGAGGGCGTACTGCAGGACGTGCACTGGTCTTTCGGCGGGATCGGCTATTTCCCCTCCTACGCCATGGGCAACCTCTACGGCGCCCAGATCATGAGTACGGCCGAAAAGGACATTCCCGCATTTTGGGACAAGGTCCGCGCGGGCGACTTTACAGCACTGAAAAACTGGCTGAACGAAAAGGTCCACGCCCGGGGCCATCTTTACGACCCCGAAGCATTGATCGAAGTGATCAGCGGCGCCCCGCTCAGCGCGGAACCGTTTATGGATTATCTGGAGAAGAAGTATGGGGATATCTATCGCTTATAGAGGGTGAGCGATGGGAAGATGGGCACTGAGAAGATGAGCACTGGGAGGGGGAGCACTGAGAGGGGGAGCACTGAGACGCGGAGAGATCAGGATAAAGGTCCCGAAAAATCCCGGGACAATTTTTATTACCTCGATGTGCTTTGCGGGTAGGTGGTAATGGATGATGGAGAGAAAAAGAAGAGGGAGATCTATAAAATTATGGCATTAAGTATTATTCCATTACATCCACAATTTCATTATTCTTATATAATTTTGGCAGAAATTTAGACTTAATTCTAAACTGGCTTCTCCTCTTAATCGATGGATTTGTTGAAATATTTTCAAGTTTAATACCAGGGTCATAATAGATGTTTCCTTGTCCCATTTGAGAAAGAAAGAATTGAAAGTCAGTCCCAACTCCAAGTATTACCCGATTACCATATTTATACTTCCTGTTTCCGGCTGTTATTGATTGAGAGGGGACATAGCAGGCATTATTGTGTTTTCTGTTCCAGTGTAACAGCATGGAAGAAAAGCTCCAGGAAGCTGTTTCGTTTTCATTCTGATCTATTAAAGCAATTTTTCCATTCGAATTTCTTATTTTTCCGGTTTCAATATCGAAACCAATAATTCTCATTTCCAATTGAGTTGTAGGATGAATTTCTCCTACTTTATGTATGCCACCAAAATTTAATCTGTCCGGACGCCCCATTTTATCAGGATACCCATAAGTTCTAATAAAATAATCTGCACCCCGGGTTTTGTAAATTCCATCAGTTGGTTCGGGTGTCATCAATGTAATCACAGAAGAATTCAATCTTTCAAAATTTGTAACGCCAAATTGTTTAATTTCCCATCCCATAAAATCGGGTTCAGAATAACCATTGGGTGTTACTCCTAATTCAGCCTCTAAGGTATAACCTCCGCAATTCGAAGACCTGCAAGGTAAAATATTTCCTTCAGAATCAAGTCTTTTTGAATCAATCCAATTCAGTTGATGAATTCGCGATAATTCATTTAATAAAATTACTCTGCTGTTTTCAGATTTAGGTAAGTCAATAATCGAAAAAACCCCATGTTCTCCCAAATTTCTTTCTGCATTAAATTCATTAGCAATTATAGATTCCGGGTGTGAAACATATCCTAAAATTCGGCCTTGCCTGTCAACCGATAAAAAAAGAACTCTGTCAGCCAATCTTTGAGTCATTAACTCTGATGGCCCCCCCCTTGTCCCTTTTAAAAAACCTGAGAATCTTACTTCCGGGTATTTGGGATATAAAATTAACTGTGAATGAGGGGCAACTATGAGATTCCCATCATTATCAATCCAAGAGAAGTTTACTTTTGCTTTAAATCTTTCTCTTTCCCAATCCCCTGCTTCTTCAGTCTCAATACCGGAAATCGGCAGAACATTTAAAATATCAAAGCTTCCGGCTAAATATACCTGATTCTTTGAATTATCATTGGGTGAGAGTTTCTTTACATAGACTGATTTACAACCATTTTCAATCAGTAATTTTTTAAGATTAGTTAGATTCATTGAAGTCTTCAAAAACTTTTATTACTTGTTTTGCGACAGCATGTATTAACGGTGAAACAACTGAATTTCCAAATTGACGATATGCCTGATTATCTGAAACAGGAATAATAAATTCATCAGGGAAACCCTGGAGTCTTGCACATTCCCTTGGAGTTAAACGCCTTGGATTGATCCCATTTTGAGGAATTAGTATTTCAGAACCATCCTTGTAATATCTTGCACTAATTGTTCGACTTATTCCATTTAAATCAGTTAAACCGAAACCAAACCCGTTTCCTTTTGCTTTATGTTTGGCAGCATAGTCTTGTAAATATTTCCAGAGTTTGTCTGAAAGCGTATATTTTGGATCAGGTTTTTCTTCCAAAATGTCATTTAATACCATCTTTTGTTCGGGGAGTTTTGGGAAAACGAAAGATTCCTTTCCGTGAAATAGTTTTTTATCAAATCCAACAATAATAATGCGTTCCCTGTGCTGAGGTACAAAATGTTTACCATCTAAAATGCGGTAATGAACCGAATAACCCAATTCATCCAATGTGTTATAAATAATTTTAAAAGTTCTGCCTTTGTCATGTGCAACCAGGTTCTTAACATTTTCGAGCATGAAAGCTTTGGGCCGTTTTTCTTTTACAATTCTGGCAATATCAAAAAACAGAGTGCCCTGAGTCTCATCTAAAAACCCATGTTTTTTACCTAAACTAATTTTTTTTGAAACCCCTGCAATTGAAAATGGCTGGCACGGGAACCCGGCTAATAAAATATCGTGACTTGGAATACTTTTCTCGTTAATTACAGTAATATCTCCAAATGGCACTTCCCCAAAATTTGCTTCATAGGTTACTTTGGCGAACTTGTCATATTCTGAAGAAAAAACACATTTACCCCCGGCTTTTTGGTAGGCTAGTCTTATTCCGCCAATTCCCGCAAAAAGATCAATAAACGTGAATTTTGGATTCTTCGGAGTCGGGAAGGGAATATCCCATTTAAAATCTAATTTCTCCTGTTGACCCATATTGTATTTGGCTAAATATGCAATCGCCGGTTCTTCAAAATATTGAGAAGCGCCGGTTCCTAAATTATGAAAATAGTGAGTCACAAAGGCTTGTTCATTTCCAGCATCTTTTAATGGCTCAATATTAATTATTTCCTTTAATTCAGAATATTTTAACATAATTTCCTATCTTTAATCACTTGTTCTACTTTATAAACACAAAGATCAGGATTATATTTAATTTCTTCGCCCCAAAATCGTATTACCTGCCAACCATTTTTCATCAAAGTTTCGTTTACGATCTTATCCCGTTCAATATTCCCCTCAATCTTTTTAATCCAGAACTCATTATTTGTCTTTATTCGGTGTTTTTTAATTTCCCAATCTTTTCCGTGAAAATACTCGCTATCACAGAAAATAGCAATTTTATATTTTTTAAAAGTGAAATCCGGCTTACCAAAAACATTCTTATTGTTTTTTCTGTATCTTAATCCGTTCGACCATAAGGCTTTTCCAAGCAATTTTTCAATTTTAGTACCCTTGCTTTTTATGGCTCTCATATTTTTTCGTCTCTGTTCTTTTGTCAACACATCCATGACACAAAGTTACTCTATTTTTTATAGATCGGCAATAAATAGGCTTGTTTTTATAAACCCAGGGAGCATCTTAATTTTGGATACTTTTAAGGAAACATTTTGATAGGAATATTTTTTTTATGGACCGGATTGCCATGGAAACAAAGATTGGGGATCGGACCATTAATATACATACCATCCTCTTGAAGTTTTGTCCCAATAGAATGATTTTCAATATGTTTTTTCCGGAAGAATCTGCGATCTTTCGGTTTTTGGGTCGGGGATTGGGTTAGGGATGATTGGGAGAAAAAGTATGGGGAGATTTATAAATTGCAAGAATCAAAAAATACTTTTTTTTTGACTGCCGGGCTTCGTTCATTCCAATAGTTTTTTTATTCGCGCTTTTATATTTTCGTATGTTGTATTTAGGCTTTGTTTGGCAATAGAGGTAAGCAATGCGGTATGTGCCATTGCATCTCGGATAGGTTTGTATGTCTTCGCATCTCGTATAATTGCTGCTTCCCTGTTTCTATCACTCGGTCTGTCTGCCGTAATAGCTAATTCATTCATAGAAAGATACAGCAAGTCCTCGTTGTTTTGTCTGATTTCAAAACTCACATTACCAATATTTCTTGCTTCGTTTTCTCTTCTTTTATAATCAGCCAACTCATTAGTAAAATGTGAGTAGTCCTTATTCTTATGCTTAATAAATTTTCGTAGTAAATTCTCTGAAACAAAGCACTCTGCGTAAGAGGATAAATTAAATTGAGCATCTTCGCCCAATGACAAAACCCAATCATCAACTAAACTTCGGTTTGCTGAACCACTTGGAGGGACAAATTCATCGGCAACTGCATTAAATAGTTCCTTTGACCTTCTTTCCTTCCTCGTTTTCCTTGTATTATCAGGGTCTCCATCTTGATTAATCAAATCTCTCCAAATGTCCCAATCAGCCATGATGGAAGCAACTATAGACTTCAATTCATCTAAAAACAATTTGAATAATGGGTCGTCTGATAAAACTCCTTCTCGACTACTTGTGAATCTATCTTTGCCAGAATCAAGAGCATTGTAATGAATTTGTCCGTAGAGATAGCTTTCAACAACTCTAGTTGAAGGAACGTGTCTCAACAAATCCTTTTCTCGTAATCTGCCATTAACATATAGGTCAACAGAAACAGTTTCGGTTGTCTGTTTAATTTTTAACTGTGAAGGTTTTTCAACCGAGCCAATGAATCCAGTTATTGGCAACGATGATTCGATTTTTTTATACTGCTTGATATGTTCACTTGTTGAAGAAATTTTATCTTTGAGATAAGGGTCCTCCATAGAATTTATCTGCCAAACAAACTGTGTACTTAATGAAAGGTCATTGAGTTCATTCAATGTAATTGGGTCATCATTTAAATAAATTTTAAAAGAGTTGTCAATCAGAGAAAATCTAAAAAAAAGTGCTATTAATTTTCGGATATATTCAATTCGATTTCGAATTCCATCATTAATATCTTCAAAGTAGATTATCGTTCCCTTCTGCATACCCTCCTTTTTTGAATCAAAGACAGACAGGTCAATGTTTTCAAGAGGATATTGTTGAGGTGTTAAATCGTCATTTATTGCATTATCAAGATTTCTGTTGTCAATGATGCCCCCAACAAAACCTGTATTTAGCGTTTTTGTAGCAATATGAATTCGCTTTGCACACGATAAAAGTGCAAGTTTTCCAATCCCCTTCCGTCCAATGAACGGACGATTATTCTCGGTCTTTTCAACTCCATCTTTACGCTTTGTATAGCCAATTTTCAGAAACTTATTTTGAAAATCATCTGTTGTCATCCCATCACCATCATCTTTAATAATGAGATAATTTTTATCTCTGTCAATATAAATACGAACCTCTTTAGCATCAGCATCCCAAGAGTTTGATATGGCTTCTCCAAGTACCGTGATGAAGTTTCTATAAAGATTTCTCCCCAGATGATTAAGGACACTCAAAGAAATATTAAATGTAAATTTATCCATTATTTTTTCCTTTTAAATGTTTTATTATGCTTTTCCCAATTGCTAAACCGAGATTTACAGGGACAGCATTACCTATATGGGTGCCAGTTTGCGTGAGCAAAACATCATTATTCTTATCAACAAACTTATACTTCGCTGGGAAACTCTGAAGAATCGAAGCTTCTCTGATCGTTAATGCCCTGTCTTGTTCCGGATGGCCAAAACGCCCAGTTCCATAGTTATAAAATTGTGTTGTTATGGTTGGTGCTGGTTCATCCCAAGACATTCTTCCATAAACCGCTTTGTAGGTTTTTCCTGTTTCTTTTTTATGACAATCTAACCAAAGGCTTTTATCCCAATCTTCCCAAGTTCCATTAGGAAGTGATGATTTTATTCTTTTAAGATTAATAGCTGTTAGTTTAGTTGTAAAATGAAGAACATCAGACTTACTTCTCTCTCCGTTCCCTAAGGGTTCTAAATGACCAATTGCTTCACGAACAGTTTTATAGTTGTTCTTTTTATGCGTAGGCGGTATGAGATCAATTATTCCAAATCTTGACGCTAGCAGCACAAGTCTTCTTCTTTTTTGGGGGATGCCATAATCAGGGCAATATACGTTTTTGTAATTGACCCGATATCCATTATTTTCTAGTTGAAATACAAAGTCTTTAAAAATTTGCTTGTTTGATAAATTGGGTACATTTTCCATCGAAATAATATCTGGAGTTGTTTCTTTTATTAATCTACTGAATTCATTTAACAAATTCCATTTATCGCCTTGCTTACTTCCTTTAAGTTTGTTCGCGTGAGATGAAAAGGGTTGGCAAGGAGCACAGCCAACCAAGAGTTTTACCTCATCATCTTTCCAATATTCTATAATTTGTTGACCTGTTACTTCGGTAATGTTGGCACAAATAAATTTTGCATTATTATTTGTCTCATAAGCATATTTACAACTTGTATCTAAGTCTATCCCCGCCCTAATGGTAATGCCTGATTTTTTTAATCCGTGAGTTAATCCGCCCACACCACAAAACAAGTCAACTCCTGAAACAGTTGGAATTGTTATTTTTTTATTCTGTTGTTTTTGTGTAGTTGGTTTTATTTTCATATTCTTTTTCTAAAAATATACTAATGTGTCTGGTTTCTCAGCCTTGCGGTCAACGTATGTGTATGCGCCATATTTCGTTTATTCTTCCAATTTGGGGTGATATGCGCCACAGGAACCCTTATTTATTTCAGATGTCGAATACTAACAATCTATGTTTATATTTGCAATCTTAATTTTGAAAAATATTAAGAGGGGTCGAGTCGTCGATCCCCTACGCTCCACGAAGCCTTGGCGTAGTGGAGCTTCGGGGATTAAAATAGATTAAAAGTTGATAAGCCTGCGCTGCGCCAAGCTGCTGCTTCGTCAAACAGAGGGGATCCCTCCGCTACGGTCGGGATGACAAATTGGAGAAATCGTTCGCGGGAAACGAGGCCTACCGTCTACGAATGAAATTCCTCCGACCAAACGTCCCATCCTCCCATGTTCTTAACTTCCCGAAAACGGCGTGCCGAAGATGCCGACGGCAAGTTCCACCCAAACGAGGAAGAGGATCAGGAGCGCAAGGGCGATCCACAGGATCCGGTATGTGGTTTTTTCAACCTTTACCAGGATCAGGGTGATGCCCGCGCCGGTCACGAAGAGCAGGATGCCCGCGACCAAAAAATCAAAACCGCTCCACATCATTTCTCCGCTGGCAAACATCATCAACAGCGGAATGAGCAGCAGTGCGGGCGCGGCCAGGGGAAAGAACATCCATTTTTTTGTTTTGGTTTTCATGGTATTTCGCTTTCGTGCGGATCGGAGCTCCTTTACTGTTATTAAACCCCTGTCGGGGTTTCAAGAACAAAAGATATTTCTCTGTTCAACCTTCTTACCCTCTTACCTTCTTCTTCTTTCCTTCGCATATTGTATATTGCCTGCCCTGCGAAGCCTTGGCGTAGAAGGGTTAATCCTTGTTCGGATATCGTAATCCCCCATGCATGAACAGACGTGCCATGGCACGTCTCTACTTCGAAAATCATATATCGTTAATCCTTGTTCGGATATCGTTCCGTCCCCTGTTCAGGCGAATCGCCATTCGCCCCTACAGTCTACCGTCTTCTGGCTACCGTCTACGAATTAAATTCGTCTGACCAAACTTCCCATCCTCCCATCGTCCTAACCTCCCTCTTCTCATTGTCCATTGTCAATTGTCCATTGTTCGCAGGAGTTCCTTCGCATGTCCCATGCCCTGGTCGGCGGCGGATTTGACCCACTGATAGCCGGCTTCGCGCTGTTCGGGCGTTTCGGCGGTCTCGTAAAGCAATTTCCCCAGCAGATATTGTGGATAGGGGTGTCCGTTCGTAACACTTTTTTCCAGCCAGTGAATGGCCTTGGCCGTGTCGGGTTCCATGCCGCGGCCGCGGCTGTACATGATGCCCAGCATGTACTGGGACTGATCGTCCCCGCGTTTGGCGCTGCGGGTGAACCAGGTCAGGGCTTTGGCGTAATCTTGGTCCGTGCCGCTGCCGCTGTAATAGATCATGCCCATTTTGTTCTGCGCTTTGGGATCCCCGCCTTTTGCGGCGCGTTTATACCAGTCCAGCGCGCGAGTCGCATCCTTTTCCACACCGATGCCGTACTGATAATAGGTTCCCAGATGATACTGCGCTTCAGCGTTGCCCTTTTGGGCGGCGCTGCGGAAATGCTTCAGCGCCAGAACCGTGTCCGCGCTCGTCAGACTGTCGCCATGCATCAGCAATTTTGCCTGCTCCAGGTCGGAGCTGCCGGGTTGGGAACAGGCGAGGAGGAGGATGAACGGGATGAGGATCATTACATAATTTTTCATTTTTGGGTCCTTTTTTCTTCTTTTTGAGATACAAAATCCGTCATCTTGATGTATGGGAGGCTCTTGGGCCTCCCGCATGTCCCCGGGCGACTCGAGAGTCGCCCATACACGTCTATTTCTTCGCCTTTTCAACCGCATTTATCCATCCGTCATACAAACGCTTCCTCGTCGTCTCATCCATATCCGGTTCGAAGCAGGCGCTGCCGGTTTTGCTTTTGATGAAATCGTCGCGGGTCCAGAAGCCACAGGCCAGTCCGGCCAGCATGGCAGCGCCCAGTGCGGTGGATTCCAGCTGGGGTGCGCGGCAGACGGGACAGTTCAGAATATCCGCCTGGAACTGCATGAGGAAATCGTTGGCCGTGGCGCCGCCGTCCACATTCAGCGCGCGGAGTTTGACGCCCGCGTCGCGTTCCATAGCGTCCAGCACATCCTTGCTCTGGTAGGCAATGGATTCCAGGGTCGCCCGCACCAGATGGTTGGCCGTGGAGCCCTGGGTCAGACCGCTGATCGTGCCGCGGACATTCATGTCCCAGTGCGGCGCACCGAGTCCGCTGAATGCCGGCACCACATACACGCCGCCGTTGTCGCTCACGGCTTTGGCAGCGGACTCCGAATCCGCGGCGCTGCGGATCAGATGCAGTTTGTCCCGCAGCCACTGAATGGCCGCGCCGCCGGTGAAGACGGCGCCTTCCAGCGCGTAAGTAATATTGTTGTCCAGTCCCCAGGCGATGGTGGTCAGCAGTCCGCTGCGCGACACCACCGCATCGCTGCCGGTGTTCATCAGCATAAAGCAGCCGGTGCCGTAGGTGTTCTTTGCCATGCCGGGTTCGAAGCAGCCCTGACCGAACAGCGCGGCCTGCTGATCGCCGGCGATACCGCAGACGGGAAGCGACATGCCGTCAAAGCAGGCGGGATCGGTCATGCCGTAGATCTCGGAGGAATCCTTCACTTCCGGGAGCATGGTCTCCGGAATGCCGAAAAGCTTGAGCAACTCTTTGTCCCAGGTGCGGGTATGAATATTGAAGAGCATGGTGCGGGAGGCGTTGGACACATCCGTGATGTGCAGTTTTCCGCCGGTCAGCTTCCAGACGATCCAGGTATCGACCGTACCGAAGAGCAGGTCGCCCTTGTTCGCCCGGGCGCGTGCGCCGGGAACGTTCTCCAGTATCCATTCGATCTTTGTCGCGGAAAAATAGGCATCGATGATCAGACCGGTCTTATCGCGGATGTTTGCGGCATGCCCGGTATTTTTCAGTTCTTCACAGCGTTTGGCGCTACGTTTGTCCTGCCAGACGATGGCATTGTACACCGGCTCGCCGCTATGGCGGTCCCAGACGATGGTTGTCTCGCGCTGGTTGGTGATCCCGATCCCGGCGATATCCTTTGCGGAAAGATGCAGTTTTTTCAGGAGCTTGCGGGTAATGGCGATCTGGGTATTCCAGATATCGCGCGGATCCTGTTCCACCCGGCCGGGTGCGGGATAATGCTGCGGGAATTCCGCCTGTTCCATGCCGGCGATCCGGAAATCGCGATCAAATACGATGGCCCGCTCACTGGATGTCCCCAGGTCGAAGGTCAGAATATACGAAGCCATTTAGTTCTTCCTAATTATGATACGTCATCCATTCCAGGATATCTTTATACACTTCTTTGCGGTTGGTTTCGTTGAGGATCTCGTGCCGTGCGTCTTTGAAGATATTGACCGTGACATCCTCCAGCTGGCAATCCAGATAAAGATCGGCCACTTTTTCGGGTCCTTTCCCAAAATCGCCGACAGGATCCTTATCGCCGGAAACGATATAAACGGGAAGCGTAAAACGGATCCACTGATTATGTTCCTTTTTCGATATGTAATCCAGTCCGTAAAAAAGGTCCTGGAAAAACCCTACACTGCAGATAAAACCGCAGTACGGATCGTCGCGGTATTTTTGCACGACCTCCTTATCCCGGGAGAGCCAGGAAAAGGGGCCGTCCGATTCATAGGGTTTATTGAAACTTCCGAAACTTAATTTATCGAAAAAGGGGGAGGGTGTTTTTGCGCCATAGCGCAAGCGATGGAAACCGGCCAGCATCCGGGCGGTTTTAACCAGAAGGGGCGGCTGGGCCGCGGTGCCCGAGAGGATCAGACCGTGGACATCATCGTACAGAGTGATGTAGGTGCGTGCAAGGAAAGAGCCCATGCTGTGACCGAAAAGGAACACAGGAATATCGGGATAATCTTTTTGTATGATCTTGGTCACGCTGCGCATATCCGTAACGACCTTGATCCATCCGTTCTTTTCCGCAAAGTAGCCAAGATGTTCAACATCGCCGGCGGTCATACCGTGTCCGCGGTGATCGTTGGCATACACGGCAATGCGGTGCTTGTTCAGAAAGAGCGCAAAATCCTCATAGCGCAGCGCATGTTCCGCCATACCGTGCGCGATCTGCATAACGGCAATGGGTTCTTCTTTCGGCAGCCAGCAGTGAAAGGCAATAGTTACACCGTCGTCCGTTTGAAAATAGTCCGTTTTTTTCATATTTCATCCGTTCGTAATTTGCCGATAAAGTATGATATAATTATTACTTTATCAATAAAAAACAAAAGGAACGGACAGCGGCCCCGTCAGAGATACTTTTTAAGCGCGTCCGCTTTATCCGTCGCTTCCCAGGTGAAACTGTCGCGACCGAAATGTCCGTAGGCGGCCGTTCTTTTATACACGGGTTTCCTCAGCTGCAGATGATCAATGATCCCCGCGGGTGTGAGCGGGAACTCTTTGCGCACGATCTTTGCGAGTTCGGCGTTGCTCAGGATGCCGGTACCAAAGGTTTCGACCAGCAGAGAAACGGGTTCCGCTTCGCCGATGGCATAGGCCACCTGGATCTCGCAGCGCTTGCACAGACCCGCGGCCACCAGATTTTTCGCGATATAGCGCATCATGTAAGCTGCGGAGCGGTCCACCTTGGTCGCATCCTTCCCCGAAAAGGCCCCGCCTCCGTGCCGCGCCATCCCGCCATAGGTATCCACGATGATCTTGCGGCCGGTCAGTCCGGCATCCGCCACGGGGCCGCCCTGTGTAAAGGCACCGGTGGGATTGATATGGATCTTGGTCTCCGTGTCCATCATATGGCCGCAGACCGGCTGGATAATATGTTCCTTGATGTCCGCGCGGATCTTTTCCATGGGGACGTCTTTTTTGTGATGATTGGAAACGACGACGGCTTCGATACGTGCGGGTGTGCCGTTGTCGTATTCGATGGTCACCTGTGACTTGCCGTCCGGATAGAGATAATCCAGAATGCCTTTTTTACGTACTTCGGTCATTCTCATGGTCAGCTTGTGCGCCAGGGAAATGGGCAGCGGCATCAGTTCGGGTGTTTCATCGCAGGCGTAACCGAACATCATGCCCTGGTCGCCGGCGCCCTGATGGTCTACAACACCCATACTGATATCCGGGGATTGTTCCGAGATGGAACTCAAAACCCCGCAATGCCGGCCATTGAATCCCACCTCACCGTTGTCGTAACCGATGCCGACGAGCGTATCGCGGGCGATCTTCTGGACATCGATGTATTCCGAGCGGGTCGACAGTTCGCCGCCGATCAGTACAAAACCGGTCTTAATGAAGGTCTCGATCGCTACGCGGGCTTGCGGATCTTTTTCGAGCACGGCGTCCAGAACGGCATCGCTGATCTGGTCGCAGACTTTATCGGGATGTCCCTCGGTCACCGATTCGGAAGTAAAAAATACTTTTTCCATGGTATAAATCCTTTTATTTATGGTTGCTACGCCAATGTCAACGGTCATTCGCGCATCATGAGATCAGTGTTGGAGAGAGGAAAAGATAACGTTTTGACCTCTCCGGCCCACATCATTTTGCCACCGTGGCGTTACTCGGTTGGCGTCCCACTGAAGGAACTCTCGATGCGGGGGAAAATTAATGTGAATTTCGCCTTCCGTCAATATATTTTTTATAAAAAGCCCTAAAGCCGATAAAAATATTTTAAAAATAATCCGGACCTTAAAAAAAGTTGCATTTATAAGTTGATGCCGTTAAATTTTCGAATGAAAAAAGCGAGGAGCTGTTAGATACCGATTATTTGTTAAAGGCTGTTGAAAATTAAAATATTACGGACCGGCGCCTTTAGCGGATAATTTTACCGAACGTTAAAGCCCGTTCGGTTTTTTTTAGGAAAGGAAACATGGAATATTTAAAGATCATCATTTTAGCCATTATTCAGGGATTGACGGAATTCTTGCCGGTCAGCAGTTCGGGACATCTGGTTCTGGCAAAATACATGCTGGGCTTGGAGTCCCCGGGAGTTACACTGGAGGTCTTTTTGCATTTCGGTACCTTTATGAGCGTGCTCGTGATCTTCTGGAAAGATGTGGTCCGTATTATTGCGGCGGTTCTCGGGAATTTCTGGAAAGTCTGGAAATATCCGTCCATCATGAAAAAGAACGAAGATTTTGCCATGGGGGTATATATTTTTATTTCCATGATCCCCGCGGGTTTGGTGGGTCTGTTCTTCGAAGAACAGATAGAGGGATTTTTTGACAATATCATTATGGTCGGCATCGCCCTGCTGGTTACCGGCACGATGTTATTCCTAACGCAATGGGCCCAAAATGAAAAAAAACCGCTGAAGGGATGGCGGGCAATGCTGATGGGACTGGCACAGGCGCTGGCCATCATTCCGGGTATCTCACGTTCTGGCACGACGGTTTCGACCGGCATGTTCCTCGGCATGCCGCGCGAGAAACTTGCAAAATTCTCATTTTTAATGGCGCTGCCGATCATTTTCGGGGCAACCCTCATAGAGGCAAAGGACGCATTGGCAACGGACGGGTTTGCCTGGCCGGCGATCATTATCGGAACGTTCACATCTTTTCTGTTCGGATATTTTGCCGTGAAATGGCTGTTGTCCGCGATCATCAAAGGCAAGCTTCATTTTTTCGGTTTCTATTGTTTGACGGTAGGATTTTTAGCACTTATTTTCGGATAGAACCATGAGTTGGCTCAGTGACTATAACCATGAAATGGCGACCATCAGGAACGGGAATGTTCAGCCGGTCTACTTTCTTTACGGCAACGATTTTTATCTCTGCGACACAGCGATCCGGGCGATCCGGGAAGTCATGAAAAAAAAGCACGCATCCTGCGATTACAATTATATCAACGCATCCGATACGGACGCTCCCGAACTGCAGAACCACCTGTTTGGAACATCCCTGTTCCAGACCGCCTCCTGTCTGGTGATCAACAATATAAAAGGTCTGCTCCCTTCGGCAAGAAAGGTTCTGAACGCTTATCTCGAAAACCCCCCGGCCGAGAACGTCCTGATCCTGACGGCCGATGAGATAGACTATAAAAACGCGTTTTACAAGCGCATAAAAGAAAAAGCCGTCACCCTGATGACCACCAGTCCGTTCGAGAACGAGATCCCCGCGTGGATACGCAACTATACGGCGGAACGCGGCAGAGATATCGATGCCACCGCGATCAGCGAACTGATGCGTTGTGCCGGGTCCGATCTCACGAATCTGAGCAACGAACTCGATAAGATACACCTTTATCTGCCCGAAGATGCGAATATCACAGACAAGGATGTCCGCATGGTCAGCGGATATTCCAAAACCTTCAGTATCGAACACATACTGGATGCGATCGGTCAAAAAGACAAATCGCGTGCGGTGGCGATCGCCAAAAATTTAATTGAAAATGGCGTCAGCGAGGTTTATCTTATCGTTGCGCTGTATCAACATATCTGGAAACTGCTTATGCTGAAAGATCCCCGCTTGCTGAAAACCCCCGATTACGGTAAGGTCGTGAGGGTATACAATCCCAAACAACTGGAACAGATGCGGACCGTATCCGCCCGCTATACCTTCGGGCAGCTGCGAAGCGCGATCAATGCGCTGGTCGATGCCGACCGCAGAGTGAAAACCACCAGTTGTGATCCCCTGAGCAATATGATGATGGCGCTTGAAGGAATCATGTGCGCATGAACACCGAGAAGATCAAATACACGGATGAAGAACTCGTAGCACGCTTTCAGAAAGGTGATGAACGGGCATATATCGAACTTGTGAAGCGCTATAAAGACCGTTTGCTCAATTTTGTCTACCGTTACCTGAATTCCTACGAACAGGCCGAAGATGTCGTTCAGGACACCCTGATGAAATTATACACCAGCGCGCACATGTACCGCGAGATCGCAAAATTCAGCACCTGGATATTCACCATTGCCGCCAACCTGGCCAAATCGGAATTGCGCCGGATAAAGCGGCGCCGTGTCGTCTCCATTCACGATCTCGGTTATGACGACAAAGAATACGAGATCCCGTCCGAGGTCTACAGTCCGGAAAAAGAGACCACCTCCTCCTACGGCGAGAAACAGATCCAGCAGGCGATCGATACCCTTCCGGACCAGTTCAAGACCGTGATCATTTTGCGGGAGGTCCAGCAATTGTCCTATGAAGAGATCAGTCAGATCCTCGGTGTGTCGATCGGCACGGTCAAGAGCCGGATCAACCGCGGACGTCTGCGTCTGCAGAAACTTTTAAAAGAATTGAAGGAACAATAAAAACTAAGGAACATTTCATACTCGTTGGGTTTTTATACCTTGTTCGTTAATATGAAACTGGAGGAATTGCGTATCGATGGATTGTTACAGTTTTGATAAGGTCCTTTCGGACTATATCGATTCAACCCTAAGCGTAAAACAAAGACAAGAAGCAAATGAGCATATCGCAGCGTGTCCCGGGTGCAGGGAAAAACTTGCGGATATGGTCAACATGTTGAACTGCATCCGATCGCTTCCGTCCTGTTCCGCGCGTCCGGGTTTTGAAGCGCGCCTGATGGCGAAGATCGCCCGGGAAAAGCACAAAAAAGAAGCTCCCTTTGCGAACATGCTCAGGGAATATTCGCGGGTCATTTCTGTTGCTGCCGCCGTGATGCTTCTTTTTGCAACATCCCTTTTCATTTACACCTCGGTTGTTCTGCCGGGTCATTCTGCAACTCCGCCGGCCGCGGAGATCCGCAGCATTGATGCGGGACCGGTCAATCCGGTTGCACAACGTCCCGACATGAGCGTAAGCGGCACTGAAAAGAATCTGCCGGACAGCAGTAAGGCCGAGAGACCAAATTATAACCGCCGGATCATGATGGTAAATGAATAAATAATTTGGATTTATTCAATTAATGCTTATATTTGCCGGCGAATAATTGAGCGGAGGTTATATCATGGCGAAGCCACAAGGTTTTGGAGCAAAGATCGCGCACCGCGAGAAAGCCGGTAAAACATGTCCCGCATGCGGACAGCAGATATCCTATGTCAAACACTATGAAAATGTTAAGACCGCAGGTCAAACCGTACGGTTCAAACAAAAGGTCGTGGGTGTTTGCGGATGCAATAAAAAGGATTATTTCGGATAATCGGAATTCGATACAAGCTCAGAACACCCCGTTCCCGGGGTGTTTTTCTTTTCTGATCCTTTTTATGTCCTTTCCCCTTTTGCTGTTTTATTATTGAGGTTTTTTCATTATTATTATCAGATGATACGTAAATATGTTCACATGATCGTTCTTGGACTGCTGTTGGTTTCCTGTGCCACCCGGGAGGTGATCCGCGAGGAAGCACCCGAACAGCGATCCGTCCCCGAAACCTATTCGACACCGGGTATCATGCATTTCATGTACGGTGAAATCTACCGGATGGACGGAAACCTTCCCTATGCCAATATGGAATACAGGCGGGCCCTGGAATATGATACGAGCGCAACCATACTGAACGCCATAGCAGAAACGTATCAGGCCATGGGCAAACACCAGCTGGCAACGGAATTTTTTGAAAGATCATTATTGCTCGAATCCGGGAACCCCAAAGCGGTCTCCGCTTTGAGCGATCTTTATTTCAGGGAGAAAAGCTACGAAAAGGCGGTCCCTCTTTTGGAGAAACAGCGCGAGGAATCGCCGGAGAATTTACCGCTGCTTCAAAAACTGGCGGACAGTTATCGCCGGATCGGAGATTATGATAACGCCCTGCATGTTCTCGATGAAATGATCCGCCTTGAACCTGATATTCCCTGGAGCTATATTTTTGCCGCGGAGACCATGTTCGAAGCAAAAAGAGCCGGCGATGCCGCGCCCTATCTCGAGAAGGTTCTGCAAATGATCCCTCCGAACGACGAATTGTTTGAGTTCTGGGTGCGCGCACTCTATGAAAAACGGGATATTCCCGGAATGTTGAGAGCGCTGAAGGCATGGGTGGATACGAAGCCCGAAAGTCTCAGCCCCTATTTTTTATATCTTGATCAGCTGAGCCGCGCGGATATGATTGACGAGATGGAGGATGTATTGTCGAATATCGGACATCGCTGGCGGGAGGACGCAAAGATCTCCTACTTTCAGGGTCTGGTGGCAATGGCCGGCGGGGACAAGAATGCGGTATGGTTCTATTTTGAACGTGCCGACGGACTGCCCGGCGCGGAAGCCGATCTCTACATGCATTACGGGTTATGGTTCTGGGGTCAGGGCGAACCCGGCACTGCCGAACGCATCGCCGACCGGGCTATCGCCCGCCTGGGTCCGGAAGCCCGCTGGCTGCACATGAAAGCCATGATCCGCGCACAGGAAAAGGATTATGACGCGGCGGAAACCTATTTACACACCCTGCTTTCACAGCACCCCGGCAATATCAATGCCAGGGAAGATCTGGCAAATATCTATATGGAGAACGGGAAATACGGCAAAGCCGATTCCCTCTACGCGGAACTGCTGGCCGATGATCCCGGGAACTCCACGATCCTGAACAATTATGCCTATACCCTGGCGCTGATGAACATGCGGCTGGATTATGCCATGCAGCTCATTGACAAAGCGCTGAAAGAACACCAAAGCGCAGCGTATTACGATACCAAAGCCTGGATCTATTTCCGGCAGGAGAAATATCGCAGAGCGCTTTCACAGATAAACAGGGCGCTTCGTTATCCGGACGCGAACAGCGAAGTGCATTATCATCACGGTTTGATCTTACTGCAATTACGCCGGACCGAGCAGGCACGCACCGCGCTTGAACGGTCCCTGGCGCTGGATCCGCAAAACACCCTCGCAAAGAGGGCATTGGAGGGATTACAATAATGGATATCTCAGTCATTGTTCCGGTCTATAATGAAGAAGGGACCATCCGTGAACTGGCCGCACGCGTGTCGGCGGTTTTTGGCGAACAGCAGTATAAGGGCGAGATCATTTTCGTCAATGACGGGTCAAGTGACCGTACGACGGAATTTTGTACCGAGCTTGCGGAACAGGATCCCCGGATACGGCATATTCACTTTCATCGCAATAAAGGAAAAGCGGCCGCGCTGCAGGCGGGTTTTGATATGGCAAAAGGAACATATGTCATTACCATGGACGGCGATCTGCAGGATGAGCCGGCGGAGATACCTGCGCTGATCGCAAAGCTCAACGAAGGCTGGGATATCGTATCCGGCTGGAAGAAAAAACGCCATGACCCCATCTCAAAACGCTGGCCGTCCAAGCTGTTCAACTGGGCGGCGCGACGCATGTCCGGCATTAAGATCCATGATTTTAACTGCGGGCTCAAAGCCTACCGAAGCGAGGTTGTCAAAGCAATCAAAGTATATGGTGAAATGCATCGCTGGATCCCCGTTCTGGCAAAAGTCGAAGGCTTTAAGACCACCGAGATCGTTGTGACGCACCATCCCCGTACAAGCGGGGTCAGCAAATACGGTTTCAGCCGCACCTTCAAGGGGTTCTTTGATTTTATGACCATCTTCTTTCTCAGCCGCTTCACCTTGCGGCCGATGCATTTTTTCGGTTTTTTCGGTTTATTATCGGCCACGGCCGGCGTGATCATCGAGATCATCGTTCTGATCTACAAATACGGATACGGACATTCTTTCCAGACGCACCTGGCCATGTTGATATTGGGTGTGCTGCTGATCGTGCTGGGCGTGCAGCTCTTCTCCATCGGGCTTATCGGTGAAATGCTGGTCTATCAATCCAAAAAGAGAAATCAGACATGACCGAACACAGCTGCCGTTTCTCCGTGATCGTGCCGACCTTTAACCGCCTCGAAGAGATACGGGAACTTCTTGCATCACTCGAAAAACAAACATTGGCACATGATGCCTTTGAGGTCATTATCGTTGATGACGGCTCCACGGACGAAACAGAAGCCTATGTCCGGGATGTTCAGCAAAAAGGGAAGCTAAACCTGTCATTCTATAAACAGGATCATAAAGGACCGGGTCCGGCACGCAATACGGGAATGGAACATGCCCGGGGAGAATATTATGTTTTTATCGACAGCGACTGTATTGCCGATGAGAACTGGCTGAACGCTTATCATGAAGCATTGAACACCCCGGTTGCCGGTTTCGGCGGACCCGACAGAGTGCGCGCGGATTTCAGTCCGCTGCAGAAGGCCATCGATTACTCCATGACCTCATTTATCACGACCGGAGGCATCCGCGGTTCCTCAACAAAGAAGATCTCAAAATATTATCCCAGAAGTTTTAATATGGGCGTACGTGCCGATGTTGTCCGTAAGATCGGGGGATTCGGAACGCTGCGTCACGGTCAGGATATCGAGTTCACCCATCGTGTGCGCACGCAGGGTGAAACCATCAAAGTCATGGATGCCGTGGTGTATCATAAGCGAAGAACATCCCTGCGGAGGTTCTTTAAACAGGTATTCAATTGGGGTGTCGCGCGTATCAATTTATATAAGATCGACAAGGGTATGCTGGAAGCCATTCACTTTTTCCCTTTTCTTGCCACTTGTTGTGTGGTCGCCTTTCTTGCGGCTTTTGCGATATGGCCCGCGAGCCTGTGGCCGCTGCTGCTTGCCGGCGTGGGCGTGTTGCTGCTTATGGCGGTGCACGGGGTCGTGAAATATAAGGACATCCGGGTTTTCTTCTATATACCGCTGGTTGTCCCGGTACAGATACTCGCTTACGGGTTCGGTTTCGGCACGGCCTTTTTCCGGCGCGTACTTTTCGGCGGCAAAGAGAAAACAGGTTTTGTAAAAAACTATTATAAATAAACAGGAGTTGCCATGACTGACTTAACGGCCCCAAACAAAACACACACACGCATAAAATACCTTATTATAGCCGTTGCTCTGCTTCTTCCGTTATTCTATTTCTTTTCGCCCATGGTCTTTCAGGGGATGCGGCCCATGGGGGTCGATATTTCCGCTTCTATGGGAAGCAACCAGCTCATCAGACAATATGAAAAGGAAAGCGGGGAGCGTGCCCTCTGGAATCCGAATGTTTTTGCGGGCACACCGGTCTATCCGAGGATCACACCGGACATTGTGCATGTCGACAGTCTGCTGAAATATCTGGGAGAGATCAGCTATACCTATTTCTGGTATTTTCTTGCGGGAGCTTTAGGCGTGTTCTTTTTGCTCAGATATAAAAAACAACCCTGGTACATCGCGCTCATCGCCGCGCTGGCCTTTATGTTGCTGCCGCACTGGATCGCGCTGCTGCATACCGGACACTTTGCCAAGTTGCGTGCTTTCATGGTCATTCCGTGGCTGATCCTCAGCTTTAATTATCTCATCGACAAACGCAGCTGGTTGAGCGTAGCTCTTTTTGCCCTGTGCTTCTCGTGGATCACGCGCACGCAGCATATGCAGATCGTATTCTATGGCATTCTTATTCTAATCTTTCTTTTTTTCGTACCGGTCGTCCGTCTGCTGATCCAAAAAGAATGGAAGCAATTTGCCGATGTTGCCCTGAAGATCCTTGCCGGTGTTGTCCTAACCATTGCCGTTTCCAGCCAGCCCTTTGTCAGCCTGGAAGAATATACGGAACACTCCACCCGCGGCGGGAACGCGGTTCAAATGCAGGCGGATAGCGAAACCTCCGGACAGGAAAAAGGGGTTGGACTGCGGTATGCGACCAACTGGTCCCTCGACGGAAAAGGTTTGCTTGCCTTCGTTATCCCGCGTTATGCCGGCGGCCTGTCCCAGGAAACCTATACCGGGAATAAATATCCGCAATTGAAAGGGCGCGCCATCCCGGGCTATTGGGGAGAAATGCCCTTTACCCAGAGTTATGATTTTGTCGGTATCCTTCTTTTTCTTCTTGCGGTGACCGGGGCGGTATTGAACTGGAAGAAGGAAGCTTTCATCCGCTGCCTGAGCATTTTCAGTGTTTTTGCCATTCTGCTTGCTTTCGGAAGGCACTTTATGCCCCTGTACAGAGTATTGTATGAGATCGTACCCTATTTTTCAAAATTCCGGGTACCCTCTATGATCGTAAATATGGTCTTCATTGCCATTATCATAATGGCCGCTTACGGTTTGCGCTCACTTCTCGAGGAAGAAAGTAAAAAGTACATCAAACAGATCGCCGGCATTTTTGGCGGTGCCGCGGTGCTCTTGGTTCTGCTTCTACTCCTAAGCAACGGTTTTTCCTATGCCCGCGAGGGTGAGGCTGCCCGCTACGGCGCACAGACCATGGAGATCATTCGCTCTATCCGGAAAGAATATTTACAGACCGATACGCTGAAAGCATTGTTCTTTGTCCTTGCCGGGGGCGGACTGCTGATCGCGCGTGCTTTCAATAAACTTAAAAAAGTACCCGTTTATCTTCTGCTTGGACTCCTGATCACGCTGGAACTTTTCACGGTTGCCAACAAGGCATATAAAAACATGCCCATGGGTCATCCCGAGACGCTGGAGCGCAGGGAATTCCGGCAGACGGATATCACGCGCTATCTGGGACAGCAACCCCGCAATGCACGCGTCTTTGCCTACGGTCACGACAGTAACCACTATAACTATTTCTATCCGGGTATCAGCGGGTACAGCGCCATTAAGCTCCAGACCATTCAGGATCTGCGCGACCATTGCCTGTATACGGGTAACGGGCTGAACTGGAATGTGCTCAACATGCTTGGCGGTCGATATGTCATTTTACCGGGACAGATGCAGGAAGATTTTCTTCAACAGGTTGCCGTGGATGAAAACCGCCGGGAGGTCCTGTATGTGAACCATAACGCCCTGCCGAAAGCATGGTTTGTTCAAAACGTCAGAACATTTCCCGAATTCAGGGATATGCTGCATTATATGAACGCCGCGGTTTTTGATCCGGCGTCCGAGGCATTGCTAAAAGGGGATGCGGCCCCCGGTCAAACGAACTTCAGCGCAAGCGGCAGCATTCGCATGACCGCCAATACGCCAAACCGTATGGAGTTTGCCGTAAGTACACCGGACCCGCAGTTCGCGGTATTCTCGGAAATGTACTATCCCGAAGGATGGGTATTGACAAAGAACGGTGAAACGTTACCCCTCATTCAAACCAATTACGCTTTGCGTGGAGCAACCCTGCCGGCAGGCGACTATACCCTGACCATGGAATTTCATCCCCGTGCTTATTATAGCGGTATGAACGTTGTTTGGATCGGCAATACCATCATGATCCTGATGATACTCCTTTCCGTGTTTATCGATCATCGTGAAAAATTACCGCGTATTTTAAGTAAGATCAGAAAGAAAGAATAAGCGCGGATCATATGGAAGCACCCCTGAAAAAAGTACTGATCATTACCTACTACTGGCCTCCTGCGGGCGGTCCGGGTGTTCAGCGCATATTAAAATTTTCGAAGTATCTGCCGGATTTTGGCTGGGAACCCCTGGTCCTGACGGTCCGGAACGGTGAATACCCCGCATATGACGAAAGTCTGCTGAAGGAAGTGCCCGCCGGGATGAAAGTATATAAAACCAAGACCCGCGAACCCATTGGACTGTATAAAAAAATGACCGGCATCAAACACAGTGAACCGCTCCCGGTAGGCGTACTTGCCCAAAAAGAACGATCCCTGACAAAAAGAATAGCCAACTTTGTGCGGATGAATATGATCATTCCCGATGCAAAAAGGGGCTGGAAACGTCACGCCCTGCGCGAAGCGGGAAAGATCATTCGCGAAGAACGACCCGATCTGATCCTGTCCTCTTCGCCCCCGCCGACCGTTCATCTGATCGCCCGGGAACTTGCCCGGAAGTATAAACTCAAATGGGTGGCGGACCTGCGCGACCCCTGGTCGAACATTCATTATTATCAGAGCGGGCGGCTTAAGATCGCCGCCACCATCGATGCCGCACTGGAGCGGAAAACACTTTCACAAGCGGATGCCGTGGTGACCGTAAGCGAACATTTCGCGGAGCGGATCCTGGCCGACAGGAAGAAGGTCCGTATTGTCCCGAACGGATATGATCCGGATGATTTTACCCAAATCCCTCACAAGCCGGCAGCCAGCAGCACGATGCGCATCGCCTATATCGGAGGCATGAACAGCAACCGCTATTATCCGGAATTTTTCACTGCGCTGCGGCAGTTTGCCGAAACGAAAAAACCGGCATCCACAACCATCGAAATGGTCTTTGCCGGAGTGGTCCCGGACACGATCCGCGAAGAGATTTCTGCGATACTCGGACAACGCGTTCGAACGGAATTCCTGGGATACCTCTCGCATCCAAGCGCGCTGGAATTAATGCATCACTCCGATCTCTTGCTTCTTTTCATGGAACGAGCCGACGATTACGCCGGACATGTTCCCGGCAAACTTTTCGAATACCTGAATACCGGACGTTTTATTTTGGGAATGGGCAATAAAGATGGCGACACATCCGGTATTCTGAAGAGAACGAACGGTGGTCTGATCATCGAAGAGCGGGATCGGATCGACGAGATCATCCGGGACATATATAACAAATGGGCAAACGGAGATCTCCGGGGCGCGCCGCCGGAAAGATTAACATCCTTTTCAAGAAAAGCACAAACACAGTATCTGGCCGAGATCCTGGGAGACATGATATGCGGATAAAGAAATATATATTTATGCTGGATAAATTCCGAAGGGACATCCGGACACCGAAACAACGCTATCGCATCCCCGAAGATCTGCATGGCCCTGAATTGAAAGAGTATTATTTCATTTTTTCCGAACGCCGCGTTTCTTCCGGAGCGGATCAGCCTCTGATCAGTGCGTTCAACGAGAACGGGATCCCGGTTAACAGGACCTACGTTGATGTCAAAGACCAGGATTACGTATACTTTCCGATCACCATCGGGCAGATGGGGATCGCGGTTTTTCATACCTATCTGCAAACAAAAAGCGAACACGATAAAGACCGTTTTTTAAAATTCGCGGAATGGTTCACCGACGAAAGCAATATGGATACGGACGAACATCTCGGGGTCCGCTGGTTGACGCATGTACCCTTACCCCAGTATAATAACCCCGGGCCCTGGCAGTCCGCCTTTTCACAAAGCCGGGGACTTTCCATTCTGCTTCGGGCTTATCAGCTTAGCGGTAAAAAACATTATGCCGAAATCGCCGAAAAAGCGTTGAAGGCGTTTACCGTTCCCGTTGCGGACGGCGGTGTGTGTGCGATCACGCAATGGGGTCCCTTTTACGAAGAATACACCGCCGCTTTCCCCACGCTTGTGCTGAACGGTATGATCTTCTCACTGTGCGGTGTGTATGATTTTGTCCGGGTCTTTCCGGAAAACCCAATAGCAAGTAAGATATATGATGACGGTATCCGCACCCTGGAGAATATTCTTCCGCAGTATGATCTGGGCTATTGGTCAAAATATAACCTTTGTGCCGACGAAGGTTATCCCAAGACCGACCCCGCGACCATCGCCTATCAGCGGTTGCACGTCGACCAGCTGAACATGCTCTACAGGCTGACGGGTAAAGAAACATTCAAACGCTATGCCGACATTTTTCGGCGGCAGGATACATTTTTCAATGCGCTAAAAATGTACAGAGTAAAATATTCTGCGCTTAAAAAGATCGGCAGATTATAAACAATCCAGGGATTGTTCCGGCTTTTTTGGGATTTACCACCCCACGATCCAATAAATAAAAAAATAAAAAAATTGTTGTGAATATTTCCGGATAGCATTAAAATTTATCAAGGAAGTAATAAAAAACAGGAAATACCAAAATTCTGAAAAGGATAATTAAAGTTAATAACTTTAAAGGAGGTTATTTATGAAGAAGCTTGTTGTGGCCGTATTGGCTATTCTGATGGTTTTTCCCGCATGTGTTTATGCACAGGCAACGGGGAAGATTGTCGGAGTAGTGACGGACGTCAAGACAAACCAACCTTTGGCCGGAACCAACGTTTTAATTGAGGGAACGGTCATGGGAGCCGCGGCGGATGCCGACGGTGTGTTTATCATCTTGAATGTCCCTGTTGGAACCTACGATGTTTCCGCATCGATCATCTCACACAAGAAACTCACGGTTCAGGAAGTACGTGTGCTTTCGGGTGTGACGACAGACCTTAGCTTCCAGTTGGAAGAATCCGTGATACGCGGACAGGAAGTGACGGTTGTCGCCGAGCGCAGATTGTTCGAAAAAAGCGTGACATCCAGTGTTTCTCTGGCAACATCCGATGAACTGGAAAATATGCCGGTTCGCGGTGTGGGAAATGTCATTTCCAACATGGCGGGCGTGATCACCCAGGATGGGTCCGTTCACGTTCGCGGTGGTCGTCCTCACGAAGTAAAATTTCTTGTGGGTGGTGTTTCGACATCCTTGCCCACGACGAATGTGAACGTGATGACGATCATTCACGAAGCCATTGAAGAGATCCAGGTTTTTGCCGGCGGATACACCGCCGATATGGGAAATGCAAATGCCGGTATCGTGAAAACCGAGATCAAGGGCGGAACTCAGAACCTTAAAGGATCCCTTGAATTCCGTACGGACGGATTCCGCGACCCCGCATTGGGGAAAAGGGTCCTTGGCACTTACAACTACGGACACAATGCGGTTGTTGCCACTATCGGCGGACCGATCAGCGAAAAGGTCAAATTCTTTATTGCCGGTCAGTATGAGAACCGCAAAGACTCAGAAGTCCGTTTCAGCGAGGGTTTTGCTTTCGAAGGGAAGGTGAACAACAACCCGAATGATCCGACGAACAAAGATACGGTTGATCTGGTCTATCCGGACGGATTCACACCAAACACCAGTGATATGACCTACGCGATCAATGCATCGCTCACCATGGACTTCCCGACACGTATCCGTATCGATGTCCTGCATGATTTTTCAAAATACGATCGTGTCTATAACGCGCCCCCCATGCTCAACACCTTGAGAGAGCGCACATATTATTATACGTCACCTACGACTTTGGTCACCGCAAAAGCAACAAAATTACTCTCTCCGACATCCTTTGTTGACTTGAAAGCAAGTTATTTCCGTTATGCCCGCGAATTGAATGATCCGTATTTCGGGAACGACTGGACCAAATGGTACGACAGCACAGCCGTATACGAAGCCACGGACGGTGAAGTGGTTTACAGAAATGCATGGAGACCGAAACACAACTACGTCATCAACGGTTTCCCGATCCAACCCAAGGGCACTCCACTTAATGTTTATGCAAACGATGAACAATTATACTGGGGATTGAATCTCGATTATGTCAATCAGGTCAATCGTCATCATGAGATCAAGGCCGGAGCGGATTTTAAACGCTATACCGTTCGCCGCTATGTTGTCAGTCCCTCGGCGATGATCTACTCCGCGGAACCCGGCACGGTCGAAGGGTGGACAACCTATGGCAGTCTGGAAGATGTTCCAATGGATATCTGGATATTCAACGCCGGCGTGGATGCGTACGGGTTTGATGCTTACGGCAATAAAACAAAAGGTATAACGGAATATGCCGATGGAACCTACATCGATGCACCCAAGCACCCCCTGGAATTTGCCGCTTTCTTAATGGATAAGATCGAATACAACGACCTTATTATCAATGCGGGTCTGCGTTTTGATTATTTTGATACGGATGACCGTGAACTGGTCGATCCCGCAAATCCGGCAGTCAATCAGACCACCGGTATGCTTGCGGATACGGCGTGGATCAAAAAAGCGCCTACCCTGCACATCAGTCCCCGTATCGGATTTTCATTCCCGGTCGACGATAAGACCGTATTTTATCTGAACTATGGTCAATTTGTCCAGATGCCCCAATTGAGTGAGGCTTACTTCAGTTCCTATACCTATGCACGCCAGATCGTACGCCAGGGATACTATTTCCTCAATCCTGTCGGCTTCGGTCTGGACCCCCTGTATACAACATCCTATGAAGTGGGTTTTCGTCGCGAGATCAGTGATATCGCCGCATTTGACCTGACCGCATTTTATAAGAACGTCAAGGGTCTCATAGAAGTATTCAAACAGCTTCCCACTCCCGGA
>Ga0334898_1001034_pt1 | contig 35361 bp, 32 predicted proteins | sample GraSluR3_MG_10_FD_207228 | JGI IMG/M metagenome (GOLD analysis project Ga0334898, IMG submission 207228) | Sludge microbial communities from methane-producing bioreactor in Wageningen University, Netherlands - Granular Sludge_3_08-R3 | ecosystem: Engineered > Bioreactor > Anaerobic >... | reverse complement strand
CACCGGGCCGGTCTCGGAAGATTCTTCTTTATCAGTGAACCCGTCCGGGTTCAGACCCTTCTCCTCGTGCTGTTTCTTGTCACCGGCACCGGGAGACAGTTGCTCTTTGTGTTCCATTAAAAAAAAAATTAGTGCGTTACTAATTAAAGTCCGAAGAATGCCTGCGTTACTATGCGTTTCATCGCATGACAACCGTTGCCTGCCTAGCAGGTTGCGGTAAATAAGATGGCAACAAATGTAAAAATAATTTTCGTGGCGGCAATGATTTTTGGGCTTGCATGCCGGGCGCCGTCAGCGCAGGGCATCCCTGTTGAATATCAGGTAGCCGAAATCAATGGTGAACGCGAACCGGTTGTCATTGCGGTCGAAGAAATGAAAATTCACGCTGAGGGGCCCCACGGGGGTATTGGCCACGAGGGAAGAAGTAAGAAGCAGGTACCTGTTGGCCAAAATTTTGCCATAGACCGCCTGGTTGTTTTCACCCTGAAGGACTTCCCTGTATGGCTGGAACAGGTAGGGACCAATGCCCAGTTCTATGTTATCGCTGAGGGCGTAGACAACAGGCAGGCCTACAACGGCAAATGAATGGGCACGGTACCTGGGAAGGAACTGGGTCCTTGTCCCAGGCACCCAGTCGAATGCCGGGGCAGACAACAGGCTGCTGGTAAAGTTCGTAAACAGCTTCTGGGTAGACAGATTCCCTTCCGCGAACAGGCCGAAGCGGATGTCTCCGCGGGCAGAGAAAAAATTTTGGTAGGTAGCCCTTAGCTGGAACCATTCATGGCTCCGGCGGGTACTGTTGCTATTTGGTGAAGTCGTCCCCGGGCGGTGCCTTTCCGTGCCCGACACGTACCGGCCGGTGAGGTTAAAGAAGGACCCACTGCTGGCAAACTGTTTTCTGTTCAGGGTGTTGCACTCGTATTGCACGTAGGTGGTGATAAAATGAAAACGCGTCTGATCGGGTACATCGGTCCGGCTGAAAAGGTTGGCATGGTAGTAATCGTCCCGGTCCCTTCCCGCAGTAAAGCCTGCAATGAGTTTGCCATAGTAGCGGGCAGGAATCCCAAGATGGAAATCCCAGTAGTTCTGGTTCAGGCGGATGTAGGCAGGATCCCGGTCCTGGAAGAACGTGGTGCTGCTTTTGAAATAATCGAAGTAGTTGAAGGAACCGGTGGTTTCCAGGAAGAGCTCCACGGGCAAGGCAAAATCAATGCGCCCCTGCAGCTGCACGGCAGAGTAAAACCGGCCGAAATAAGCCCCCACGGCAGCAGTATAAGCCTGGTAGTCCAAATAATTGTACCGGGCCTCGACAAACGTCTGGTTCACGGGTGAACTGGACAGGTTCCCTCCAAATTGCAGGTTCAGGTCCTTTTGAAGGCGGATGTCCAGGTACAGGTCATAATAGCCGCTTTGGTCATTGAACAGGGCCGAAGGGGAAATGGATTCAATATGACCCTCGGTCAGCATCTTGAAGTAAGCCGGCTTGATGGCCTCTATGGCGGTGGGCCTTCCCTGGGTGAGCAGCCGGCGGTTGACATAGACCCTCTGGGCTTCATTCAGCCCGCGGATGAAAATCCTTTCAACGACCATGGGGGGCTTTCGCTGCCCGAATTCCCGCCTTTTCTCCGTGATTTCTTCCAGCGATACGCGCCTTTGCACCCGTTGCAGGATGGAGTCCATCTGCCTGCCGGCGGCCACATAGCCGCTGTCAACAAATTCACTGGAATGGGAAAAGTCGGTGACCCCGGTCTCTGGGAGGGTGGGACGGATTACGATGCCCTTCTCCGGATCGATGCTGTAATCCGTCTTGTATACCAGCATGTTCTCGATGTGGGAGCGGATATTTTCTTCCGTGGGTGGGGGAAAGTTGGCGGAGACCACGCTGCCGATGATCAAGTCGGGACCGAAGTCCGATTCGACCACATCCACCGGAAAATTGTTGTATATGCCCCCATCAAACAGCAAACGGCCGTCCACCCGTATGGGTCTGAATATAAACGGGTAGGTCATGGACGCCCGAATGGCCGGGAAAATTTCCCCCGAGCGGAACACCACGGCCTCCTTTTCATAAATATCCGATGCGACACATCTAAATGGCACGAATAGGCTGTCGAAGTTCCCTCCCGAAGCCACATTGGGAGAGGTAAGATACTGCAGCCCTGCAAAATCCATTTGGACAGGGGACACCAGGTTGGTGGGCAGGCGTGGCTGCCAAACGGAGTCCACGCGGAATTTGAGGCTGACCCAGGACGCATTCGGGGCGGGTTCTTTGTAGTAATAGGCGTATTCTTCCTCGATAATACCCAAAGCCCAGTTCTGAAAATCCGGACCGGTCACGATTTTTTCAATGCTGTCGGGCGAAAACCCGCTGGCGTACATCCCGCCGATGATGGCGCCCATGCTGGTTCCTGCGATGTAATCAATCGGAATGCCCTTTTCTTCCAGGGCTTTAAGAACACCGACGTGGGCCACGCCCTTCGCTCCTCCCCCGCTCAATACCACGGCAACACGCTGCCTGTCTTGCCGGGCAGAAAGGGTGGCCGGCAGCAAAGTCAGGACGGCCAGTGCCATCAGGGCCGGAAAAAAGAATACCAGACCCGCAGGCGTGCGGGAAAGGCTCCCGGCGGAATGGTTGCCTATGCGGTCCATGTCAATACAGTTCAGCCTATATTTTACTCAGGGCCTGTGCCAGATCATTGATCAGATCCTCCACATTCTCTATCCCCACGGAAAGGCGGACGAGTCCGTCCGTGATCCCGGCCTTTTCCCTTTCAGGCCGGCCCAGTTTGGAATGGGTCATCGATGCGGGATGCTGAATGAGGGTTTCCACACCGCCCAGGGAGACTGCCAGCATGCAAAGTTTCACACTGTCCATCAGGACTTTCCCGGCCTCAATGCCCCCACGGAGTTCGAAACTGATCATGGCACCGGGGCCCTTCATCTGTTTTCCTGCCAGTTCATACTGGGGATGGGAAGGCAGCCCTGGATACCTCACCCAGGCCACCAAAGGGTGGTTTTCCAGGAAGGACGCAATTTTCAGGGCGTTTTCCTGTGACCGGTCCATCCGGAGGGACAAGGTTTTCAGCCCCCGGATCACCAGGTAGGCCTGGTGCGGATCCATATTGCAGCCCAGGTTGATCATCATGGCCCGGAGGCTGTCATAGACCTCCTTTTCCCGGGCAACGACAGCTCCCCCCACGACATCAGCGTGGCCATTGAGAAACTTGGTGATGGAGTGAAACACAATGTCAAAACCTGAATCCAGCGGACGCTGCAGGTAGGGACTGCAAAAGGTGTTGTCGGCCACGGCCAGCAGGCCGTGTTCCCTGGCCAGGGCAGCCATCTTTTCCAGGTCGGTGATGTCTATTGTCGGATTGGAGGGTGTTTCAATGAACAGCATCCTGGTCTCCTTGCGGATGGCACGGCGCACGGCTTCTACATTACAGGTATCGACATAGGTGGATTGAATCCCGTATTTGCTGTAATGCTTTTCCATGATGACCCTTGAAGGGCCGTAAACAGCTGCTGTACTGACGATATGGTCCCCCTGGCCGAGCAGTGCGCTGTAGATGGTATTCACCGCCGCCATGCCCGAGCTGAGGGCGATTCCCCTGTACCCGTTCTCCAGCAGGGCCAGTTGCCTTTCCAGGGCATCCAGGGTGGGGTTGTTGATGCGGGTGTATATATACCCGTCAGACTCACCGGCAAAGCAGGCGGCTCCGTGGTCGGCACTGCGGAATTTAAAGGTGCTGGTCTGATAAATGGGTACGGTGGCACTGCCGAACTGGTCGTCCAGGCTCCCTCCGTGAATGAGTTTGGAATCAAATCCCAGGTTGTCGGCTTCCATAATAACTATATTAACAATTCAAATAAATTATATAAAATATTAAAAATCATCGGTGTCGAGCATGACCAGTGTGCAGTCTTCCACTGTTTCAATGCCCCTTTCCCGGGCCATATCTTCCAGTGTCCGGTTGTAAGTCCCCGGGTTGAAAATGATCCTCTCCGGCTTGAGTGCCATCAGGTAATCCAGGTATTCCTCCTGGTTGGCCGGTCCCAGGTAAAGGGTTACGGTATGGATGTTTCTCAGCGGGGGCATCCCCTGTTGCACCATGACCCCTTCAATATCCGCCTCCCGCCTGCCAATGGCCACCACCTCATGGCCGTAAGCCAGGAGTCTTTTGATGGCTTTATTGGAATACCTGGAGGGATTGGGGCTGGCGCCCAATACAAGGGTTTTCTTTGACTCCATGGCCGGGTTCAGTCTTGTATGGTTTCAATGGAGAATGCGGGTGCCGAGGCAATGTGTTTCTTCACGCTGCAGGCTTCGGCCGCCTTGACCAGGGCAGGCAGGTACTTTTCCGGGAAATCCCGGGGAACCCGGATCTGGATGGAGATCCGGCTGATCATCCGGGTTTCCGGATCCAGGTGCATGTGCTGGGTCATCTCAATGCCCTCCTGGGGAAGGTTTCTTTGTGTGCAAAAAGATTTGACGTAGAACCCTGCGCAGGCCCCGATAGAGGCCAAAAACAAGTCAAACGGGGACGGCGCGGCCCCCCCTCCCCCTGCTTTTACCGGTTGGTCTGTCTGTATGGTGAAGTCTTTATAGAGAACATCCACCTTTTGGTTTTCCTTCAGCAGAATCTGCATGGCCTGGGTGTGTTTTTGGGTTTTTGATGCAGCCCTTGCGGCCGGGTGAGGCCTGCGGGCAATCAGTGGTTTTGTGTCAGGAGGACCGGGCGGAGCTTGTCCAGGAACCAGTCCGGAGCGGCGCAGGGCCTCCCCGTTGCCTTGTTTATGAAGGCCAGGACCGTCTCTCCCTTGTTCAGCAGGATGCCTTCCTCATTGTAGATTTCATAATCGAAGTGCATGCGTGCGGCGGGTAGTTCCCGGACAATGGTTCTTACGGTCAGTAAATCGTCATACCGGGCCGGCCGGATGTATTTTGAGTACATGGTGACAATGGGCATGACCACACCGCGTTCTTCCATTTCCCGGTAGGTCATTCCCAGGCTCCTCATGGCATCGGCCCGTCCCACCTCATAATACTTGGCATAGTTCCCGTAATAGGCAAAGCCCATCTGATCGGTTTCCGCATACCGTACGCGCAATTGTATTTCCGTTACCAGCATCATACTCAGGCCCCCTTTCCGTGGCATTGTTTGAATTTCTTTCCGCTGCCGCACGGGCATGGTTCGTTGCGGCCGACTTTCTTCTCCACCCTGACCGGTTCCACTTTTCGTTGTCCTCCGCCGACATCGCTCCTGCCTGTCTGCAGTCGGCTCATGTCCGTTTTTTCGGGTGCGGCAGCCCGCTGAACCTGGGCGGCATCCTGAACAGGAAGGCGCGCCTTGGCCAGGAAAGTGATGATCTCCTTGTTGACCTTCTGGATCATGCGCTTGAACAGCTCGAACGACTCAAACTTATAGATCAGTAAGGGGTCTTTTTGCTCATAGGCGGCACCCTGAACAGATTGTTTCAGATCGTCCATCTCCCGCAGGTGGTCCTTCCAGGCGTTGTCAATGATGCCCAGGGTGATTCCCTTTTCGATGGATAATGCCACCTCCCGCCCGTCGGTATCGTAGGCCTTTTTGAGGTTGGCAATCACATTCATGGTCTTGATGCCGTCGGTGATGGGGATGGCGATGTTTTCGTATTTCTGGGCGGCAGATTCAAACACCTCCCTGATTACCGGCATGGCGGCCTCCGCGATGCGCGCGTTTTTTTCCTTATAGGAACGGGTCACATGGGCGTAGAGGGACTCCGTCAGTTTGTCCGTCTTCCCTTCAGCGAAGTCCTGTACATTGAAAGGGGGTTCCACGCCAAACACACGGAGCAGCTCAAAAGTCAGGTTCTCAAAATCCCCCTGGTCCTGTGCTTCTGTCAGGATGTTTTCACAGGTGTCGTACATCATGTTGGCAATGTCCACCGCCAGCCTTTCACCAAAAAGCGCATTGCGGCGCTTGCGGTAAATGACCTCCCGCTGGGCATTCATCACGTCATCGTACTCCAGCAGTCGTTTCCTGATGCCGAAGTTGTTTTCCTCCACCTTTTTCTGGGCCCGTTCGATGGACTTGGTGATCATCGAATGCTGTATCACCTCTCCTTCCTGCAATCCCAGCCGGTCCATGATACGCGAGATCCTGTCCGAGCCAAAAACCCGCATGAGATCGTCTTCAAGGGAAACAAAAAACTGGGACGAACCCGGGTCCCCCTGTCGACCGGCACGCCCGCGCAGCTGCCTGTCAACCCGCCTTGAATCGTGCCGTTCGGTACCAATAATGGCCAGACCGCCGGCCTCGCGGACCCCGGTTCCGAGTTTGATGTCGGTCCCGCGGCCCGCCATGTTCGTGGCGATGGTGACGGTGCGGGCCTGGCCCGCCTCAAGCACCACCTGGGCTTCTTTCTGGTGCTGCTTTGCATTCAGGATGTTATGCTTGATGTTGCGAAGCTTAAGCATCCGGCTGAGCAGCTCTGAAATCTCCACCGAGGTGGTCCCCACCAGCACGGGCCGGCCGGCATCCACCAGGTCGCTGATCTCCTGGATCACCGCATTGTATTTCTCCCTTTTCGTTTTGTAAACCAGGTCTTCCCTGTCGTTCCGGATCACAGGCCGGTGGGTGGGGATCACCACCACATCGAGCTTGTAAATGTTCCAGAACTCCCCGGCTTCCGTTTCGGCCGTCCCCGTCATCCCCGCCAGTTTGCGGTACATGCGGAAGTAGTTTTGAAGGGTGATGGTCGCGTAAGTCTGGGTGGCTGCCTCCACTTTCACGTTCTCCTTGGCCTCTATGGCCTGGTGGAGTCCGTCTGAATAGCGCCTTCCTTCCATGATGCGGCCGGTCTGTTCGTCCACAATCTTGACCTTGCCGTCCATGATCACATATTCGGTGTCCTTTTCAAACAGGGTGTAGGCTTTCAGCAGCTGGTTGATTGTGTGGACCCGTTCGCTCTTGACCGAGAAATCGCTGAGCAACTCGTTCTTTTTCTCGAGCTTCTTCTGGGCGGGCAGGTCCTGCCGTTCCAGCTCCGCCAGTTCTGAACCGATATCGGGCAGGATGAAAAACTGGGGATCATCGGTCTGGCTTGTAATCAGGTCGATCCCTTTTTCGGTCAGTTCGATGGAGTTGTTCTTCTCTTCGATCACGAAAAACAGTTCGTCATCGATCAGGTGCATGTGTTTGTTCTGTTCCTGCATATAGAAATTTTCCGTCTTCTGCAGGATGGTCTTCATGCCGGGTTCGGAAAGCAGTTTGATCAGGGCTTTGTTTTTCGGGAGTCCCCGGTGGCACCTCAAAAGCAATTCTCCGCCTTTTTTTTCATCGGGCTCCTGTCCCTCCCGGGCCAGCAGGAGTTTTCTGGCCTCGGCCAGCATGCTGGTCGCCAGGTTCCGCTGAGCGGATACCAGGCGTTCCACCTTGGGTTTGAGCTCATGAAACTCATGTTTTTCGCCCTGGGGGGTGGGACCGGAAATGATCAGGGGGGTCCGGGCATCGTCGATCAGGACCGAGTCCACCTCGTCCACAATGGCGTAATTGTGTTTGCGCTGCACCATTTCCCCGGGGTTCCGGGTCATGTTGTCGCGCAGGTAGTCGAAGCCGAATTCGTTGTTGGTGCCGTAGGTGATGTCTGCCAGGTAGGCATTCCTCCGCTCCTGGGAGTTTGGCTGGTGCTTGTCGATGCAGTCGACCTTCAGCCCGTGAAACTCGAACAGCATGCCCATCCATTCGGAGTCCCGCTTGGCCAGGTAGTCGTTCACCGTCACTACGTGTACGCCCTGTCCCGGCAAGGCATTCAGGTATACCGGGAGGGTGGCCACAAGGGTCTTGCCTTCCCCTGTGGCCATTTCCGCGATTTTCCCCATATGCAGGTGAATGCCGCCAATGAGCTGCACATCGTAATGGACCATGTCCCAGGTGATGGTGTTGCCCCCGGCAGGCCATTTGTTCCCATAATACACCTTGTCACCCCGGATCTCTACATTGGACCGGACGGCAGCCAGGTCGCGGTCATGATCCCGGACGGTGGCCTCCACCACATCCTGCTCCTTAAAGCGCCTGGCCGTTTCCTTTACCACGGCGAAAGCCTCGGGAAGGATTTCCAGGAGGGCTTCTTCAGTTTTCGCGTTCCGTGCTTTTTCAAGCTCATCGATCTGGTTGTAGATCCTTTCCTTATCCTCCACATCCATGTCAAAGCGGGTCTCCAGCTCCTGTTGCAGTTTGAGGATTTCTTCCTGTTCGCCGGCCACGTAATCCCGGATGCGCTTTTTGAATTCCACGGTTTTATCACGCAAGGAATCCGTATCGAGGTGTTTAATCTCCTCATAGGCCTGCAGGGTGCGGTCAAGGTAGGGTTTGATGTCTTTATAGTCGCGTTCCGTCTTGCTGCCAAAGATTTTTTTTACAATACCGAGCATAGGGTGCTTCTGTTGTGGGTTGGTAATGTCCGCCCGGGGCGGAAAAGGAGAACAAAGTTAATCCAAATACCAAAGAATAAAAAGCCAATAGACCAAAAGGAAGGGAACAAAAAAACCGGCCTTTGCCGGTTTCATATAGTGACCCAGAAGGAGTCCGGTCATCAGTATTCATCCTCGTGAAAGAAAAAATCGTCTTTCGTGGGATAATCCGGCCAGATGTCCTCAATGCTTTCATACACATCACCCTCATCCTCAATTTCCTGAAGGTTTTCTATCACCTCCATTGGGGCCCCCGACCTCAGCGCATAGTCGATCAACTCCTCCTTGGTCGCAGGCCAGGGTGCGTCCTCAAGCTTGGAAGCAAGTTCAAGTGTCCAATACATAGGTAGTGGTTTTAAATTTTTTGCAAAAGTATGTTTTTTTAACAGATTGCCAAGAAAAATCCATCATGTTTTAAGCGATCTGCATCAATCATTCATTTTAAAATCTGGGGCATTGGTTGTAGCTTGCCTGGTGGTTTTCCACAAACCGTCATCCCTGGCTGTGTTTCCCTCCTAAACAAGTGAGCGGTGTCAATGTTCGAACAGGTCCTGTATTGGGTTGACGGGGCTCCGGACAGGTCCCTGGTTTGCTATTTTTTGTACTTTTGCCCAGACCATGGGCAGCAAGATCAACATACGCAATAAAAAAGCCGGTTTCGAATATTTCCTGCTGGAAAAATTCCTAGCCGGACTGGTCCTTACGGGAACAGAGATCAAGTCGATTCGTGCCGGCAAGGCCAGCATCGGGGAAGCCTATTGCGTATTTTCCGGGGAAGGACTTTTTGTGCGTAACATGCACATCGCAGAGTATGATTATGGTACCTACAACAACCATGAGCCACGCCGGGACCGTAAATTGCTGTTGACGGGCAGGGAATTGAAAAAGCTGCGTTCCCGGCTGGAGGAAAAAGGATTGACCCTTGTCCCTACCTGGTTGTTTATCAGCGACAAAGGATTTGCCAAGCTGGAAATTGCCCTGGCAAAAGGAAAAAAACTTTACGATAAAAGGGAATCCACCAAAAAAAAGGACATCTTGAGAGAAATGGATCGGGGTCAGCTGTAGATCCCCCTGCCGCTCCGTAACCGTCCTGTTCCGGAATCCCTTCGTCCATGCCCTCTTCCAGCTCCCAGGAATAGCGTCTGCGCTGGGGGCCTTGCCCCCTGAAAAATATGGCCAGCAAGACCCCGCTGAACAGCCCCATCAAATGCGACTCCCAGGAGATCCGTTCCGCGACGGGGAAAACGCCCCAGACCATCCCGCCGTATAAAAAAACAACCAGAAGAGAAAGGGCCATCAACCGGGGGTGCTTTCGGATGATCCCGCTGGTGAATAAAAAGGCAGCCAGGCTGTAGATCAGGCCGCTGGCCCCGATATGGTAGGCAGGCCGGGCGGCCACCCATACCCAAATTCCGGTGATCAGCACGGAAAGTACGGTGACCCTGGCGGCCACGGGACGGTAGAAGTAGAACAAGGCCGTTCCCAGCACGAGAAGGGGTATGGAGTTGTTAATCAGGTGCCTGAAATCCCCGTGAAGGAAAGGGGACAAAAATATTCCCCTGAGCCCGCGGGCCTCCTTGGGAAAAATCCCCCAGGTGTGAAGCTCCAGGTCGAAGGCCAGCTCAAGAAGCCAGACTGTCCACAGGATGATCACGAATCCTAGGGGAAATAGCAGGCTCGCCATGAAACGGGACTTTTCCACTTCCGGCCTGCCGGGCTGCTCCCCATGCTCCCCTTCTTCCGGGATCACCGGATGCGGTGTTTCCTCTTGCATCATCCTTTTTGTCTGTTAAATGGCTCCTCCGGTAACAGAACCCATTCAAAAGTAGGCATAGTTTCCGATATTTTCAAACGGGCCAAAGCCGGCAGCACATGAACAATCAACCGGCTTGGCGGGTTCATAAATTAAAACTACTTTTGTTTTGTTCGTCCGGGCGGCTTGCCCCGCCACAAACCCTGACCACCCTGGCCTGGCAGGCACCTTGCCGGGACGAATACCAGGATCCAAAACCAAAAAACACATGCAAGCAAGATTTGGTACCCGCATATGGTCCGGCCTGATTCCCGGCATCCTGCTCACCTTGCTGCTGTCGTGGCAGGCCACCGCACAGGTGGACCGCACCCAGCTTGAAAAATTCCAGCGTGCACTCCAGGTGATCAACCTGGCCTATGTCGAGGAAACAGACAGCGAGGAACTGGTGGAACATGCCATCCGGGGTATGCTTAGGGAGCTTGATCCGCACAGCGTATACCTGTCGGCGGAGGAATTGCGTCAGGCCAACGAGCCCCTGCTGGGAAGTTTTGAGGGGATCGGTATTCAGTTCAACATCATCAGCGATACCATCACGGTGGTCAGTCCGGTACCCGGGGGGCCCTCCGAAAAGGTCGGCATACTCCCGGGTGATAAAATCGTGGTCATCGACGGGCAGGCGGCCACCGGCAGCCATGTCACGAACCAAATGGTTCAGGGCTGGCTTAGGGGAGAGCGCGGCACCCTCGTGGAGGTGGGTGTGAAAAGGCGCGGTACGGCAGGCCTTCTGGATTTTTCCATCACCCGCGACCGCATCCCGATCAACTCCCTGGATGCCGCCTTCATGGCCGGTCCCGGAATTGGCTACATCAAACTGAACCGCTTTTCGCGCACCACCATGCGTGAATTCCGCCAGGCTTTGTCGGGGTTGAAGGAAAAGGGCATGCAGCATCTGATCCTTGACCTGAACTACAACTCCGGCGGATTTCTGGATGTGGCCATCGACCTGGCGGATCAGTTTCTGGAGAGCGAGCAGCTCATCGTTTACACTGAAGGCCATGCCGCGCCCACCCAGCGTTTCACCAGCACCTCCCGGGGAGCCTTTAAATCGGGCAAGCTGGTCGTGCTGGTCAATGAGGGCAGTGCTTCAGCCAGTGAAATCGTGGCCGGGGCGGTGCAGGACTGGGACAGAGGCCTCCTGATTGGTCGGCGGACTTTTGGGAAGGGGTTGGTCCAAAGGCCATTCGAGCTCAACGACGGATCGGCCATCCGGCTAACCACCGCACGCTATCATACCCCTACCGGACGCAGCATACAGAAGCCATACGGAGAAGGGACCGACAAGTATTATGAGGACCTCTCGGAGCGGTTGAGAAATGGAGAGCTGGTCAGCCCTGACAATATTCACTTTCCCGACTCCCTGCAGTACCTGACCCTGAATAACAACCGGGTGGTCTATGGAGGGGGTGGCATCATGCCTGACTTTTTCGTGCCGCTGGATACCACGCGCATGTCCGATTATTATACCCGGCTGACGCGCCGCGGCATCCTGAATACCTTCAGCATTGAATACACCAACGATCAAAGGGAAAGTCTCACCGCTGCCTACCCCGATCCGGCATCCTTTCTGGAGGGGTTCGACGTGACCGACGGCCTGATGGAGGCCTTGTATGAATACTCTGAAGACCGTGGGCTGCCCAAAGTCGGCAATGGCAGGGATCCCTCTGAACAATACCTTAGGACACAACTCAAGGGATTGATTGCCAGGAGCCTTTTCGATTTTGGGGCCTATGTGCAGGTGACCCTGCAGCTGGATGAGGCCTATCTCAGGGCCATTGAAATCATCCAGGACGACACCTTTGAACGCCTGAACATACGCTACTGAGGCCCCGGGTGGTTCCGGTGTGTCCCCTGCAGGAGGTATTCCATCACTTCCAGCAGGTTGCCGAACACCCGATCCATCCCGTTCACCAGCCTGGACCTGCTCTGGTGTCCCCTTGACACCAGGATGGCTTCCAGTCCCAGTTCATGGGCCACCTGCCTGTCGTGAAGGGTGTCTCCGATCAGGAGAGACCTGTCCGGGTAGATGTCATTTTCACGCAACAACTCCCGGCCTCGTTGCATCTTGGAAAAGGCCAGATGGTTCCCGATGCCGTATATGCCCTCAAAATAGCCCCGGATGCCTCTTTTGTCAACGGACTCCAGCAGTGCCTGCTGTTCCATCGCAGACAGGATGAACTGCCTGCACCGGCGGGCCTGCAAGGCCGACAGCACCCTTTCCACATCGTTAAACAGGGGCGCCCCTGGCAGCAGCCTGTGGTATTCGTTAATGAATTCAAGGGCCGGTATTTCGAACGGCTCCTTCGAAAAGTCAAAACCCGCAGCCCGATAGTATTCAATCACGGGAAAAGTAAAAATGTCCCGGTAACGGTCCAGATCCAGCGATGGGAGGTCCCTCCGGATAAGCAGGCGGTTTATTCCTTCAAGGCAGGCGGCTGTGTCATCGAGCAGGGTGCCGTTCCAGTCCCACAGGATGCATTCGGTGGTCGATTCCATCCGACGAAAATAAGCAAATTCTCCTTGCCGGCATCCTTTCCCGTTTCTGGATAAACCATCAGCCGCTGCATGCCAGGAGTCGCTGGCCGACAATCGGGGAAATCCATACCTTTGCAGGAACCAACTAAAACAATCCATGGAGCCAGTCAGCTGTTTTGACGGGGAGTTCATCCCCTCTGAAGATTGCCTGTTGAAGCCGTCCAACCGGGCATTCAGATACGGGGACGGTTTGTTTGAGACCATCCGTGTGCATGAAGGGCGTGTCCTGTGGGCCGACAGGCACTGGAACAGGCTCAGAAGGGGGGCTTCCGTCCTGCAGATGATCCTGCCAGCCAGCCTGCATGCAGCGGCCATTCAGGATCTGGTGGGGGAAATCTGCCGGAGGAACCACCCGGAAGGCGGGGCAGTACGCGTACGCCTGTCCCTCTTTCGCAGGGACGGTGGCTTTTACACACCCGCCACCAACCGGGCTTCCTTCCTGATTGAATCAGAAAAACTGGCTGGCCCCTCATACTCGCTCAATGAAAAGGGATTGCGCATCGGCATCTTTCCGGATTTCGGCAAGGCGCCGGGCCCCCTGTCCAACCTGAAATCCTCCAGTGCCCTCGTACTGGTCATGGCATCTCTTTATAAAACCGCAGAGCAGCTTGATGACTGCCTGGTACTCAATCATCTGGGTCATATAGCCGAGGCAAGCAGCTCCAATGTCTTTGCCGTGAAAAACAACCTGCTCCTGACCCCGGGTCTGGACCAGGCCTGTGTGGACGGGGTCATGCGGGGCATTGTGAGGGAACTGGCACATGATCAGGGACTTGCTGTGAAGGAAGTCCCGCTGACCCTGGCGGAACTGGAGCAAGCCGACGGCTTGTTTCTGACCAATACCATCCAGGGAATTGCCTGGGTGGGGAGATTCCGCCACCGGCAGTACAGCAGGCACGTTCCGGCTGCCCTCATGGATCGCCTCAGGGCGCTGGCGCACTAAAGCAGAAGCACCAGGCTGACAGCCATCAGGCCCATGCCGGCCATCAGGCCATAGAGAGACAGATGCGGCTCCCCGTATTCCCTGGCCGCAGGCAGGAGGTTGTCTATCGAGATAAACACCATGATCCCTGCCACAGCGGCAAACATGAACCCGAAAACCAGGTCGTTCATAAACGGCAGCAGAAGCAGGAATCCGACGAGGGCTCCCAGGGGTTCGGCCAGGCCTGAAAGGAAAGAAAATTTGAAGGCTTTGCGCCTGCTGCCGGTGGCATGGTAGATGGGAACGGAAACGGCAATCCCTTCAGGGATGTTGTGGATGGCGATGGCAATGGCTATGGGAAGTCCCAGTTTGATGTCCTGCAATGCTGTCAGAAAGGTGGCAAGTCCCTCCGGAAAATTATGGACGGCAATGGCCACGGCCGATAAAACCCCCATCCGGTAAAGCCGGATGCGTCGTTTCAGGTCCCTGGCCTGACGCTCCTTAAGGGCCCTGCGCATGGTCAGGGATGCGTCTCCGTCTTCCTCGTGGCCGGGCCCGTCTCCCAGTTCGAAGTCTTCCACCTTCTTTAATTCATGGGGATTCTCAAAAGCCGGAACGAGTTTGTCAATCACCGCAATCAGGACCATCCCGGTGAAAAAAGCCAGGATGGTCACCAGATATCCCATCTGGGGCCCCATCTCCCCCTGCAGGATCCCGCGGGCTTTAATGAATATTTCCACGAAGGAGATATAGATCATGACGCCGGCCGAAAAACCGAGCGCCACGGAAAGGAATTTGGGGTTGGTGCGCCTTGTGAAAAAGGCGATGGCGCTTCCGATGCCCGTGGACAACCCGGCAAACAGGGTCAGCCCGAAGGCAATCAGGTAATCCTGGTGGTTGGCGATTAGGCTTAAAAGGTTCATCGGATGGTGCTGTTGGATAGGGTCATTGTTCCCCTGGTGTGTGTCCCGGATTTTTCTGCCAATGCGATGATGGCCCGTTTGATGCCCTGCAGGTCGAAGCCGCAGGCCGCGTGGAGCTGTTTCAGGCCTCCCTGTCCGGCGAAAGCATCTGGAATGCCCAGCCGGACAACCTGGCTCTGGTATCCGTGGTGGGCCATGAATTCGAGTACGGCGCTGCCGAACCCGCCTGCCAAGGCATTGTCCTCCACGGTAAGAATCCCTGAAAACCGGGAAAAAACCTCATGCAGCAACAACTCATCCAGGGGTTTGATGTAGCGCATATCAAAATGGGCCGCACCAGGGCCTTCCTCTTTTTCCAGCTCCTCACAGGCCTTTGCAGCATATTCAGCCACCGGCCCCACGGACAATACGGCCACATCCTTGCCGTCCCTCAGGGCTTCGCCCTTCCCTGCAGGAAGCTCTCTGAACGGGCCCTGCCTATCCGGGTCTGGGCTGCAGCCCCTGGGGTATCGAATGATAAAGGGGCCGGTTTTTACATTTTGTGCGGTAAACATCAGGTTGCGCAGTTCTTCCGCATTCCTTGGGGCGGCAATGGTGGCCCCGGGGATGCACCGGAGGAAGGACAGGTCGAATGCACCATGGTGGGTGGGGCCGTCTTCTCCGACAAGACCGGCACGGTCCAGGCAGAAGACCACAGGAAGGCCCTGCAGCGCCACATCGTGGATGAACTGATCGTATGCCCGCTGGAAGAAGCTGGAATACACATTGCAGTAGGGCAATAAACCTTCTGCGGCAAGGCCTGCGGCAAAGGTTACTGCATGCTGTTCTGCAATGCCGACATCGAATGCCCTTTCAGGCAGGGCCCCCATGAGAATGTTCAATGAACAGCCGGTCGGCATGGCAGGGGTGATGCCCACGATGCGGGGGTTTGAACGGGCCAGTTCAAGCAGGGTATTCCCAAACACATCCTGGTACCGGGGGCGGTTCCTGCCCCCTTCATCGGGCGGGCGGATCTGCCCCGTATCCTTGTCAAACAGCCCGGGTGCGTGAAAACGGGTCTTGTGTTTTTCGGCTTCGGGGAATCCCTTGCCTTTGCATGTGATCACATGCAACAACCTGGGCCCCCGAATGTCCCTGAGGTCGGACAGGATGCGTGTCAGGTGGTGCACATCGTGTCCGTCGATCGGTCCGAAATAGCGAAACTTCAGGGACTCAAAGAAATTGCTTTGCTTCAGCAGGGTGGTTTTTATGGCATGTTCCAGTTTCTGGATCATGCTGCGGGCATCGGGCCCGTACCGGCTGATCGTACCCAGGGCCTTCCATACCTCATCCTTGATCCGGTTATAGGTCCGGGAAGTAGATACATCCGCCAGGTAGTCCTTCAGGGCCCCCACATTCTCATCGATGGCCATGCCGTTGTCATTGAGAATGACCAGGATGTCCGCGCCCGAAGCCCCGGCATTGTTGAGCCCTTCAAAGGCCAGTCCGGCTGTCAGGCTGCCGTCCCCGATCACCGCAATGTGCTGCCGGTCCTCCCCTTTCAGGCGGGATGCCAGGGCCATGCCCAGGGCGGCCGAAATGCTGGTGGATGAATGCCCTGTCCCGAAACTGTCGTAGGGGCTTTCGCTTCGTTTCGGAAAACCGCTGATCCCCCCGTACTTTCTGTTGGTGTGGAACCGTTCACGCCGGCCGGTCAATATTTTATGGGCATAAGCCTGGTGACCCACATCCCATATCAGGCGGTCGTGGGGGGTGTTGAATACATGGTGGATCGCCACAGTCAGCTCCACCACGCCCAGGCTGGCCCCGAAATGGCCGGGGTTGAGGCTGACCGCCTCGATGATGAACTGCCTGAGCTCCCCGCAAAGGGAAACAAGCTGTTGCTTATCCAGTCCTTTCAGGTCTGCCGGGGATTGTATGCGCTGCAACAATGAACCTGCATCAAGTCCCATACTGCTTTTGTCTGTATGCTGTCCGGGCCGTCCCTGCAGGCACCCATGGCCTGCAGGCAGGATTCTCAGCCTGTGTCAGTCTCCCGGCCTTTGAGGTTCATTGATGAACCGCTCCAGGGTTTGTTTCTCAAAATAGGATTTAAACTGAAGTGTCACGTCCCTGACCAGGCCGCCCATCAGGCATTTGTTGAAAGGGCAGACTTGTTTGTCCATCGGGCACTGGGGGGTGTCTATCCTGCCCTCTATGGCTTCGTATATATCCAGGATGGTGATGTCGGAAGGTGGCTTGTTGAGAACAAAGCCCCCATTGGGTCCGCGGACCGAACGGAGGAAGTTGTGCTTCACCAGGAGCTGGAGGACCTTGGCAAGGTGGTTCCGGGAAGCCCCCATACGTTCTGACAGGACGTTGACGTTCACATGGTGTCCGGCCTGGGCGATCAGCACCATGGAATGAAGGCCCAGGGAGGCTGCCTCGGAAAGTTGGACGAGTCTGGCCATAAAGCGTTGTCTTTATCCCCTCCGGTGAGGCAGGGCTTAGAATAGCATTTTTTGTACTGTCACGTCAGGGATGGCGAGCAGGTCATTTTCCAGCCGGATACATTCCGTTTCCTCCCCCATCAGCTCCAACAGGATCAGCCCGCTTCCCGGCAGGTTCTCGTTTTCCAGCTCGTTCAGGCCGAGGCGGGTTTTTATGGTACAGCCGTATTTGGTGAGGACTTTCTGGACCTCCAGGGCTGCCTGGCCGGGTTCCCTGACCAGCACGCCCAATACCCTGATTGATGACATATTTCTGGTTTTAATGGTGTTCGAATTGCATTTTGCGGATTTCGATGCCGCCAATCTCAAGCAGTTCCTTTTCCAGCAGGTCCCACGCTGCGGGATCCCCCTGCAGCACGAGCAGGATCGTGCCCACCCTGCTGCACACATCAGCCGACAGCTCGTGAAATCCCAGGCGGGTTCGGATGGTCCGGGCATGTCTGGAGAGGACCTTCTGGGTCAGACCGGCTTCTTTGATGCGGTCATATACCAAAATACCCATGATCATGGTTTGTTGCATGGCCTTAGATTTAAAAATACAGATCGCGTTTACCGTGTTTGATTTCCTGCAGTTTCTGCTCCAGGCGGTCGGTTTTCTGTGACCGGGACAATTCGTCCATTTTCCGTGCAATCAGCTCATAACCCGCTGCTTTGGTTTTTTCAGGGGCATAGTCTTCGAGGTATTCAGCAAATGTCAGCAAGGCATTGGGTGAACAATAGCGTTTGATAAACCCCGGAACAGAAAACTCCATGAAGTGCTCACCGGTTCTTCCAAGCCTGTAGCATGCGGTACAAAAAGAGGGAATGTAACCGGTCCGGATCAGCTCATCCATGATCTCGTTCAGGGAACGGGTGTCGTTGATCTGAAATTGTTCCATGCTCAGGTCCTGATCCTGTCCTTCATTTTTGCCCTTGGAGTAGCCCCCCAGTTCCAGGTTGGTGCCGCCATCAATCTGGGATACCCCGAAGCGAAGGACCTGGTCCCGGGTATGGGCAGGCTCCCTGGCCGTCAGGATCATCCCGGTGTAAGGCACTGCCAGGCGAAGGATGGCCACCAGGCGCACGAATTCATCGTCACCGACGATATGGGCCTTATCGATATTTAACGACAGGGCATTCTGGATGCGCGGGAAGGAAATGGTGTGGGGGCCCACCTTATAGACTGCCTCGAAATGATTGACGTGCCGGACCAGCCCCATGACCTCGAAACGCCAGTCGTAAAGACCGAAAAGGGCTCCGATGCCCACATCATCAATCCCTGCCTCCTGGGCCCGGTCCAGGGCCGTAAGCCGCCAGTCATAATTGCGCTTGACCCCGCCCAGGTGGACCTTCGCATAAGTTGGTTCATGGTAGGTTTCCTGAAAGATCTGGTAGGTGCCGATCCCGGCATCTTTTACTGTCCTGAAACCCTGTATATCCAATGGCGCCGCATTGATATTCACCCTCCTGATTTCCCCGTTGCCGTGCTTTACGCCGTAGACGAGGCGCACTGTCTCGGCAATGAATTCCGGGGAGTATTTTGGATGTTCCCCGTAAACGAGGATCAACCGCTTGTGCCCCTGGTCAATCAATGCCTTGGTTTCGGTTACAAGTTCATCAGCACTTAATGTGAGCCGCTTGACCTCCTTGTTTGTGGAGCGGAAACCGCAATACTGGCAGTTGTTGGTGCATAAGTCGCCCACATAGAGCGGGGCAAACAGCACAATGCGTTCTCCGTAGACCTTTTCTTTCAGGGTGCGCGCTCCTTCCTTGATCTCCTCGATCAGGGCGGGGTCCGTGGTATTGATCAGGACGGCCGTTTCTTCCAGTGACAGCCGGTTCTTTTCGAGTGAGGCCTGGATGATGTCCCTCACCCGTTGCTTGTCTGCTTTGACATTCCGCAGGTAATCCCAGATCTCGCCGGGATCTATAAAGGGCTTCATCCTTTGATCCCTGATCCTGTATGTCTGAGGTTTGTAAATCATGAAAGGGGAATATTGGTATGTCAAAATTAATGAATCTTTTCGGAGATCCGGGTGCCCGGAATCAAAAAAGCAATAGCCGATTTAAATACTTTAAATACCTTAAATACTTAAATGCTGACTCTCAACCCGTCATAGGCCAGGAAAACATTCTCCGGAAGGAGTTCCCCGATGCTTTGGTGAAGGCCCATAAAATGGCTCAGGTGGGTAATATAGGCGCTGGCGGGCCGGAGCTCCGTGACCTGGTCGATGGCCTCCTGCAGGGAAAAGTGGGAGATGTGTTTGGATTTTCTCAGGGCATTAATGACCAGCACCTCGAGCCCTTTCAGCTTCTCTTTCTCCTCAGCCGGAATGTGGCTGGCGTCCGTAATGTAGGCGAATGGACCGATCCGGAATCCAAACACATGCATTTGGTTGTGGAGGACCTGGATCGGTTGTACAGGGAGCGCCCCGACCATGAAGGGCTCATTCTCTATGATGTGGAACTGAAGCTGGGGTGCCCCGAAGAAGCGTTTCTCCGTGAGGATGTATGGAAATTCCTTGCAGATGGCGTCGATGACCTGTTGGCTGGCAAAGACATCCACCGTCTTGTTCAAAACGTAGTTGAAGGCCCTCACATCGTCCAGCCCGGCAATATGGTCCCGGTGTCCATGGGTAAACAAAATCGCCGAGATGTCATCGACCTTTTCCCGGATCATCTGGTACCGGAAATCCGGGCCGCAATCGATGATGAGCCTGAGTGCTCCGACCTCCACCATGGCGGAAGTCCTGAGCCTGTGATCCCGTCTGTCCTGGCTGGTGCACACCAGGCAGTCGCATGCCACGACGGGAACCCCTGTGGAGGTTCCTGTTCCCAGGAAAGTGATGGTCATCGGTGGTTTATCACTCATGCTTGCGGGCCTTGATCAATATATCAGGTCTTCCACCATTTCCCTGGCTTCTTCCACCAGGCTGCCCGGGAAAGTGGCTCCGGGTGCGGACACCATGACCCGTTTATAAAAGTACAGGGTGGCTTCGGCAGCCTCTGCCGGAAGCGTATCATACAAGAGCTGGATTTCCACCCGCCGGTTTCCGTCCCCTCCCTCCAGGATAAAACCCATGGCTTTCATCCAGCTATTTTGAAAACGAAGGTTGGTGGCATAAATGCCGCAGGGAGGGATGAGTTTCTCCGGTTCGGGGGTGGCCAGACTGGAAGTGGGGGTGCCGTTCAGTCCCGGCAGGCCCTCTCCCCTGCCAAGGGTCCCCTGGATGATGTATTGGTGGTCAAGATAGGCGTTGGCCCGCTGGATATTCCCTTCCAACAGGGCCCTGCGGATCTTGGTGGAACTGACCGTCTCGTTTTCAATGTCCTTGAGGGGAATCTCTTCTACCAGAAAATCAAGCTGTTGTCCGAGTGTGTGCAGGTAGGAGAAGTCTCCCTCCCGGTTGTGACCGAAGTGGTGGTTGTGCCCGATCACGACCACCCTGGCTTTGAGTTGACCCACCAGGATGTCCGTGACGAATTGCCGCGAGCTGATCCTTGAAAAATCCAGGGTGAAGGGAATGATGATGAGGTTGTCCAGACCTGCCTTCCCCAGCAACTCAATCTTTTCCTCCTGGGTGTTGATCAGCTTCAGGTCGGTCTGGTCGGGGTAGAGCACCTTGCGCGGATGCGGATGAAAGGTAATGAGAACGGACTCCCCCCCGGTTTCCCTTGCCAGTTCGTTAAGCCGCCCGATGATGATCTTATGGCCCACATGCACCCCGTCGAATGAACCTGTCGTGACCACGGCGTTTTGAATGCGGCCTGCCGCCTCCGGAGTGGAATAGAAAACCCTCATGATGCCTGCGTATTGCCTGGTTCAATGCGCTGCTTTACTAAAAAAGCAAGTTTTTCCAGGGAGGTCACAATGTCATATTCTTCCAGGTACACCTGGTCCGGAACCGTCAGGGGGACGCTGGTGTAGTTCAGGATGCCCCGGATGCCCGACTCAAGCAGCAGCCTGGCCACCTCATGGGTGGCCTCCGGGGCCACCGTCAGCACGGCGATGCTGATCCCTTCCTTCCCGATGACTTCACCAAATTTGGTGATGTGATGGCAGGGCACGCCGGCAATGACGCGGTCTGTTTTCTGCAGGTCGTTGTCAAAGGCCGCCACGATGTGGAGCTTTTCCCTTTTTCCGCTGAAATAGCTGGTGATGGCCCTGCCCAGGTTGCCCATGCCGACAATGGCAATTTTCTGCCCCTGCTCGCTGTCAATGATCCTGCCGATCAGGGCCACCAGGTCCTTGATCACATACCCTTTGCTCTGGCTGCCGCTGTAGCCGATGAGCATCAGGTCGCGCCGGACCTGAACCGGGGTGAGATTCATCATGCCGGCCAGTTCATGGGAGTATATGTTGTTTGTGCCCTCCGCCATGCTGTTAAAGAGAATGCGGCGGTACTGGCTCAGCCTTTCCACCGTTTTCCCTGGCAGTTCCTGGGGATTTCTGATTTTCTTCATGGATATCTGCTTCTTAAATGACTTGCTGATGGGTTGGCTTTTTCACGGCGGGAAGCTCACTGGTCGCGAAATACCACGGTGAAGGTACTTCCCTGACCCGGGGTGCTTTCCACCGAAATATCCGCAGGGTAAAGATCCAGGACCTTTTTCACAATGGACAATCCCAAACCGCTCCCGCTGATGTTCTTGGTTTGCTCGCTGCGGATCCGCACAAAGTCTCCGAACAGCCTTTCAATGTCTTCCGGCTTCAGCCCGATCCCCGTGTCCACCACCTCGATGGTGACGGTCCCCTTGTCCCGGCTCAGGTTGATATCCACCCTTCCTCCGATTTTATTATACTTTATTGCGTTGGATATCAGATTGTTGAAAATTATTTCAATTTCTTGCCTGTCGGCCAGCAGGCTGATCTTTCTGCTGCAGTTGAGGTAGATGTCAATGTCCCTCTGAATGGACAGTGGCTGAAATGAGTCGATTGCCTGTTGCGCCATCTCACAAAGCAGCACGGGTTCCAGGTTCCTTGACTTTTTCCCTCCCTCTATGCGGGTAAAGTCCAGCATGTCCAGAATCAGGTTCCTCATGCCCTGGATCCGAAACAGGGCCCGGTCGATCATCTCCATATAGTCCTGGATATGTTCCCCGGCCTTTTTTTCCTGCATCATACGCAGGTAACCCTCCACGGCATTCAGCGGGGATTTGAGCTCGTGGGAAAGCACCGAAAGGAACTGAAACCGGACCTGCTTCCCTTCGTCCCTCAGCCGGCTGGTCATGCGGCGGAGAAACAATTGTTTGGTGATGGTTTCGATGGAGGCCCTGAGCTCCTTGGGAGTGAATGGTTTGGGAACGAAATCATACGCACCCTTTTTGGTGGCCTTGACGGCCAGTTCCAGGGATGCATAGGAGGTGATCATCACCACCACCGAGTCCATCTCTTTTTTGTTGATGTACTCCAGCACCTCGATCCCCTGAATGCCGGGCAACTTGTTATCAAGCAGGACGATATCGAAACGTTTCGCGTCCAGCTGTTCCAGGGCCTGTTCCCCGCTTTCCGCCATGGAAACTTCAAATTCGAAGTCCTCGTCCATGAATGGATAGCTGACGGAAAAGTTTTCCAGGATACGCAAAACCCCGCTGCGGATGCCTGGTTCATCGTCGACCACCAGTAAGTGGAGTTTTCCCATGATCAGATCTTAAGAAGTTTGTTGATTTCCCTGTGCAGCTGGTCCCTCCTGATGCCTTTGTCCAGAAAGAGGTCTGCCTTGATCCAGTCCTGTTCCTCCTCTGAGGTGACATCGAACAGCATGCCGGTTTCGGCCGTCACGGCCGAGGCAATAATGATGGGAACATCCGGATGCCTGGCTTTGAGTTTATGGCAAAGGATGAACCCCGTGTCCTGGTTTTCCATCATCAGGTCGAGGATGGCCAGATCCGGCTTGGTTTTTTCGATGATGCCTTCTGCTTCCTTCTGGGTATCCGCCGTGATGGCCATGAACCCCATCTCCTCAATGGCGGCTTTGAGCTGAAACAGGTAATCCGTGTCGTCGTCCACAATCAGGATGGTCTTCTTTTCTTTTTTCAGCATATCAAATGGGTTTTTCATTTTTTTCCGGTGGAGTGTGGAACTCCTGCCCGAGCTTTCGGGGAAAGGATACCCAGAAGCTGGTGCCAGTCGTGCCGGCCTCCGGGTCGCAGTTGGACTCCACTTTGATGTTGCCGCGGTGCATCTTGACAATACCGTAAATAATGGGCAGGCCCAGGCCTGTCCCCTGCCCGTCCTGCTTGGTGGTGAAGAAGGGCTCGAACATTTTTTCCTGGTTTTCCCTGGATATGCCTGTCCCGGTATCCCTTACCTCAAACACCACCTCTGCCCCCTGGTTCTGGTCGGCCACGGTGATGGTCAGCTCCCCCCCCATGGGCATGGCATCCACCGCATTCTTGAACAGGTTTGAGAAGACCTGTACCATCTGGTCGTGATCGCATTCCACGATCGGGTTTTGTGTCTTTACCCGGACACTGAGGTCCACGTTGCGCGGCAGCACAAAGGTCTTCAGGCTGTCCTTGATCAGTTTGTTCACCGGCACCTCATGGATGGTTAACTTGCTTTTCCGGGCAAAGTTTAAAAGTCCCCCGACAATTTTCTTGCACCGGTCCGCCTGTTCCACAATGAGTTTCAGGTCCCGGTATATGGGCGAGGCCGGGTCAATCTCGTCCAGCAGGATGTGGCTGTACATGATCACGACCCCCAGGGGATTGTTCACTTCGTGGGCGATGCCCGCTGCAAGTTGGCCCATGGAGGCCAGTTTCTCACTTTGTTTAAGGGCTGCCTGGGTGGATGCGAGCTTTTTATTGGACACATCCAGTTCCATGATGTATTTATGCAGCTTGTCAATCGTATAGGGAAGGCACATTTCTGTTTCGGCGATTCCCTTCAGGATGGCGGCGGCGTGTTCATGACAGGTGTCATAACCGCATGCCCCACAATTGAGTTCGTCCTCCGGAACGGTTTTGCCGAGCTCCCGGAGAACCTCCCGGATCTCTTCCTTCCGGGGTGGGTTGGGAAACCGCTGGTCGTCCTCCCTGAAGGTACGGCCCAGGTCCAGCTTCAGATACGTGCTCAGGTCCTTCTTCCACTGTGCCACATCCAGCTCATCCGACTTGCGTTTTGCAAAATTGGAAATATTCTTGCGCTTGTGGAAAAACTGGTATTTGTGACTCATGCCCGGCCCGTTGATGCAGCCATTGCAGCAGAGAAGATCGAACAATTTGGCTTCCAGGTAGCCTTCTTCGAATTCCCTCAACACCTCGATGATGTCATGCCGTCCTTCGGCCACAATGACCTCCCCTTTGATGAAATCCTCCTCAAGGTCCACAGTCTGAAGCATCCCGCCACTGATGGGGAAGACCGATCCCTTGCCAGCCACCGGGGGATCGAAGGCCGCTGGCCTGACATTCTGTTCCGTGACGCCCTTCTCATAAAACATCCTTCTCAGTTCAACGAATGAGATCACCTCATCAATCAGGTCGCTGAACTGGGGCTTGTCTGCCTCGACCTTTTTGGCAATGCAGGGTCCGATAAACACGATTTTTATGGAATCCCCGTGCATGGCTTTCATGACCTTGGCGGTGGCGATCATGGGCGAAACGATGGGGGCAAGGGATCCGATGATCTGGGGGTGGTGCTTTTCCACAAAACTGACGATGGCGGGACAGGATGTGGAAATATGGGCCTTGTCTGAACTTTGCTGCAGCAATTCCTTGTACTTCTGGGCCACGAGTTCGGCACCGAAAGCCACCTCGTTGACATAGTCAAAACCAAGGGCTTTGATCATGCCCACAAAGTTATGGTAGTCGGATATGTCGGTAAACTCTCCCGCGATGCTGGGGGCCACAATGGCAGCCACCCTGTCGGGGCCATGGAGCAGCTTGCGGACCCGGTCGATGGAGAAGGTGAACATTTTGGCCCCCCGGCTGCACACTTTGATGCAGTTGCCGCAGGCAATGCACCGTTCCGGTATGATCTCGGCCTGCCCGTTCACGATGCGGATCGCCTTGGCGGGACATTCCCGGACGCAGGTGTAACAAACCTTACACCGGTCTTTGACCGTATATATTCTGGGTTGTATGTCTTTCTTCTCAGCCATCTGTTCGGTCATCGGATCAGAGGAGCCAATGTTTCAGCTCCCCTGGAAATGCTTGGCCAGGGGATTTTCGCCGGCCACCTTCACTTCACAAAGACGTTCCATTTCCATGCATATCTTCTTCCGGTTTTTAATTTTGTCCGGATGGCGGCTCACGGGCTGGCCCCCGCCTCCTGCGCATCCGCCCGGGCAGGCCATGACTTCGACATAATGGATGTCCTTCCGTTTTTCGTTGAGCAACATCCCGATATAGCGGTCCGCTTCTGCGATGCCACTGACCCAGGCAAAGCCTGGCGTTTGCCTGCCCATGACCACCCTGGATTCCTTGCGCGCCGCCTGGTTTTTTGGTGTATTGAACCGGAATCCCTGTTTGTGCGGGCCTGTCAGCCTGTACAATTCGGCAGCCACGGCTTCGGCCTTTCCTCCGGAATAGGCCATTTTCCAGGCGGCGGCCGATCCCTGCAGGAACGGCTTTACCGCCTGGCCCGGCTCACCGGGTACCAGCCCGTGGGACCGGACCAGCCTGAAATATTCCCTCACGGTAAGAACCGCATCCACCCCGGCCACCCCCTTATGGGTATATTCTTCCCGGGATGCTTCCTGTTTTTTTGCCACACAGGGCATGACGGCCACGGTAAATACCTCCTCCTTACCGGCTGTTTTTTCAGATCCGCTTTTTACGCCGGCACCCATGAGCTGCTGGGGCGAAGACACCCCTGAAAGCAGTGGCAGCCATTCGGGCCGGAACGTCTCCAGGTAGCTCACCCAGGCCGGACAACAGGAAGACAATACCGGTCCGGCGGATTCCTTGGAAGACATTCTCTCCCTGAGGACGAGGGCTTCCTGCGCCACATTGGCATCGCAGGCCACGCCCAGGTCGGTCACCCGTTCCGCGCCGCATTTTTCAAGGGTGGCGGCCACCTCAGCCCCGAGGTCTTTATGAACTTTGCTGCCCGTTTGCTCGGCCACAGAAGCCACCACCGAAGGGGATACAAAACAGGCGACTTTTTTGCCTGGATGGTTCAGGGCGGCTTCCACTTTTTCCAAATGGGAGATGTCAAGCAGGGCGGCCGTGGGACACACCATGATGCATTGTCCGCAATGGATGCAGCTGGAAACATTCAGTCCCTGAAGGAATGCACTGTTGACGCTTGTCACATTCCCCCGGCCAATGAAATCTATGGCCGTGACAAGCTGGACTTCCTCGCACATGCGCACACACCGGCCACAAAGAACGCATTTTGCGGGATCCCTGAACACGCTGGAACTGGAATGGTCCGGGAACTGCCGGTTCTTTTCCCCGAAATACTTGCGTTCCTTCACGTTCATTTCCCCTGCGAGCCACTGCAACTCACAATCACCGTTTCTCTGGCAATAGAGGCAGTCATCGGGGTGGTTTGACAGCAAAAGCTCCACCAGGGATTTTCTGGCACGCACTACCCGGGGGGAGTTGGTCAGGACCCGCATGCCTTTTTCCACGGGAAAGGAGCAGGAGGTGATCAGGTCCCTTTTGCCCTCCACCTCCACCACGCACAACCGGCAGGCCCCCGTGGGACTGAATCGGTTCATATGGCAAAGGGTGGGGACCTTGAACCCGTTTCGGCGCAATGCGGTCAGCAGGGTTTCTCCTTCCTGAACGCTGATCTGGCGGTTGTCTGCCTGAATGTTAAAATCCATGGTTGTTCCGGGTTTGCCCCTCATTGAATGAGTACGGCATTGAATTTACATACGTCATAACAGGTCCCGCAACCGATGCATTTGTCCTGAACGATGAAATGCGGGTTCCTGGGCGAACCGATGATGGCGTCGACCGGACATTTTTTGTAACAGGCGGTGCACCCGGTACACAGGTCAACATCAATGGAAAAGACCCTTAAATCCCTGCATACATTGGCCGGGCATTTTCGCTCGAAAATATGCATGTCGAACTCTGGCTTGAAATGTTTCAGGGTATTCAGAATGGCATTGGGTGAGGACCTGCCAAGGGAACACAGGGAGGTGTCCTTGATGACGGAAGCGAGGCCCCTGAGTTGCATTACCCCCTTGAACCTTTCCAGGGGCTGAAGGGATTCCCCGCCGCCTGGTCTGCGGGTGACGGACTCCATGATCTCCAGCATCCTGGCCGTGCCTTCCCTGCAGGGGATGCATTTCCCACAGCTTTCCTTTTTGAAAAAAGCGGTAAAGTGCCTCGCCAGATCAACCATGCAGGTGTCCTCATCCACGACCACGAAGGCCCCACTCCCCAGGGCTGAGCCGATGTTCTTCAGCGCCTCGAAATCCACCTGCGTATCCAGGGTTTCCTCCACGATATAGCTGCCGCTGTTGATGCCCAGGATGATGGCCTTGAATGCCTTGTCTGAATTCATGCCCCCGCCGATCCGGTCGATGATGTCCCTGAAGGAAATGCCCATGGGAACCTCCACAGTGCCGCTGCGGCGCACCTTGCCGGACAAGGTGAACAGTTTCGTCCCCTTGCTTCTTTCCGTGCCTGTGGAGGCAAACCAATCAGGGCCATTCTGGAGTATCAGGGGCACATTGAAGAGGGTTTCCACGTTGTTGACACTGGTGGGCTTGTTCCATAATCCCCTGACGGCCGGGAAAGGCGGCTTGGAAGCAGGCATGGCCCGCTTCCCTTCAATGCTGTTGTTCAGCGCCGTTTCCTCACCGCAAACAAAGGCCCTGGCTCCTTCCTTGATCACAATATCGATATTCACCCCTGAGTCGAAAATGTGGTGGCCGGTCAGCCCGTATTCCCTGGTTTGCTCCAGGGCTTCCCTGAGCCGTCGGATGGCGAGTCGGAATTCCTTGCGGATAAAAACAAAAGCCTTGGTCGCCCCGGTGGCATAGGAGGCAATCAATACGGCCTCCAGCAGCCGGTGCGGGTTGCTTTCTATGATGGCGCGATTCATATAGCTGCCGGGATCGCTTTCCACGGCATTGCATACAAAATACCTTTGATCGCTGACGGTTCCCAGGGTGATGGCCCATTTTTTTCCCGCAGGATACCCCCCTCCTCCCCGCCCCGCCAAACCGCTTTGATCAACAAGCTGGCAAACCTGGGCCGGCGTATGGTGGGTAATGGTGTCGACAAATGCACAGTAGCCCCCCCTGGCTATATAGGTTGTGATGTCGACAGGGTTGATCATGCCGCAATGTTCCAGCAGCATACGTTGCTGGTTTTTGAAAAACGGGTGGTCTTCCATCTTCGGCACCCCTTCCCACTCCTGGTGTATCTGGCTCCGGTACTGTCCCAGCACGGGCACATCCGGAAGGTGGTTGTTGATTACTTCATCAAGAAGCACCTGGACTTTATCCGGGGTCACATGGGAAAACGAAAGCCGGGACCTTCCGGGAAGCTGGATATCCATGATGGGTTCAGCAGAGCAAAGACCGATGCATCCCACTTCCACCAGCTCTGCGTTCAGTCCGTTTTCACCGATATAGGCCCTGATGGCCTCCAGTGTATTTCCTGCCCCGGCGACCATCCCGCAGGTGGCCGTTCCCAGGTAAATCACCGGCCTGTGCACCCGTTCTCGCGCTATATAGGAAAGCTCCTTCTGGAGTTTGGCGGAAGCAGCGCGGCCGGGGTTCAGCAACACTTGCTGGATAAGGAACTCCTTGGTGCCGTTCTCAAGATCCGACTTCATAATTCAGCTTTTCGTTGTTGCGCAGGCGCTGGATGATGTCTTTCATGGCTTCGAGGCTCAGGGCGGGGTGGTATTCCTGGTTGATTTCCACCAGGGGGGCGAGTCCGCAGGCCCCGAGGCAGGAGACCACCTCCAGGCTGAAAAGACCCTCTTTGTCGGTTTCCCCGCTTCGTATCCGGAGCAACTTTTCCAACTCGTTCAAAATGGTGGAAGCCCCCGCTACATGACAGGCCGTTCCGTGGCACAGTCTGATGTGGTACCTGCCCACCGGGCCAAACCTGAAATTATCATAGAAGGTGGCCACACCATAGATTTTATTGACGCTGATATTCAGAAAGCTGCCAAGCTCCCTGATGGTGACCTCGGACAGAAACCCGAATTCATCCTGAATCATCTGGAGCAGGGGAATCAGGTCCTCCCGCATGCGGTTGGGAAATTTGGCGAAAATGGATTCCAGGGTCATGGGGTTAAAGTTGCTATTTATTTAACAATTAAACCAAAAAAAATTGACCAATCCGGCAGATAATTTATAATTTAAAGATAATTAGGTGTTTATATTGTGATTTGATCCACAACAAAAATACATAAAAAAAGGGGAAAGCAGAAATGATGGGGCGTAATTCCAGGAATTTGGTGTTATAGTTATTTGGATTAAGTCTTAAAAGGAGATTGTCTTACAAGATGTTAATATTTTAACTGATTTTTGTCGTGGAATGCCTAAATTTGTTCTGGAAATCATTCAGGAAGAAAGGGATTCCGCGGCATGGAAAATCCACAAGCAGAAATCGTGATTTGTATGGGCAGCAGTTGTTTTTCCCGCGGCAACAAGAATATCCTGTCCCTGATCCAGGAATATTTATCAGACAATGGCTTAAAGGATCAGGTGGTGTTCAGGGGAGCCCATTGTTTTGGTCAGTGTGAGCACGGACCCATGCTGAAGATCAATGACACCCTGTTCCAGAACCTGGATCCGAACAAACTGGCAGGGATCCTTGACCGGTTTTTCACGGCGGATTGATTGCCGCATCCATGAACCCACTGGATTATGCAAATCATTGAAATCGACCGTTCCCGCTGCACCCAGTCGTATGCCTGCATCAGGGCCTGCCCTGTGAAAGCCATCACCATTGGATCTGCAGACGGCATGCCGGTGGTTGACCACGATCGCTGCATCGGATGCGGTAGCTGCGTCTCGGTTTGCGGGTCGTCAGCCATCGCCTACCAGAGTGCTGTGGAACAGACCACGGAATTGCTCAATTCGGGCAGCAAGGTGGCTGCCATTGTGGATCCTACCATCAGCGGGGAGTTCCCGGACATCACGGATTACCGGAAATTTGTGGAGATGATTCGCACCCTGGGCTTCGATTATGTATGCGAGGTTTCCTTCGGGGTGGACCTGGTGGCCAGGAAGTACCACGAACTCCTGGGCAATTTCAAAGGCAAGTATTACCTGGGCTCCAACTGTCCGACCCTCGTGGGTTATGTGGAAAAGTTCTACCCGGAACTCACCGGCAACCTGGCTCCCATCGTGACCCCCATGACCGCCATGGCCAAAGTGGTCAGGAAGGCTTACGGGAAAGACCTCAAAGTGGTCTTTATCGGACCCTGTCTTTCAGCCAAGCACGATGCCACCCTGTTTGACGGGGACGGCAGGGTGGATGCCGTCCTGACCTTCCAGGGCCTGCGAAAGATGTTCGGGAATTTCCAGGTGAAGGAGGCCAGGGTGGAGTACTCTGAATTCGACCCCCCCATCGGAAACCTTGGCTCCCTTTACCCGATCAGCCAGGGCATTCTTTTCGCAGCCGGAATCAGCGAGGACCTACTCACGGGTAAGGTAATCACCGCCGATGGCAGGGATAATATGATGCAGGCCGTGGAAGAGTTCAGCCAGTCTACCGAGCAGATCAAAAAACACATCAATGTCTTTTATGACGAGGGGTGCCTGATGGGGCCGGGAACCACCGAAAAGGCCAAGAAGTTCCTCAGGCGCAGCCTGGTCGTGGATTATGCAAACAAACGACTTAAGGACTTCAACCGCAAGCAATGGGAAAAAGAAATGGCCGCCTATGCGGACCTGGACCTCAGCAGGCAATTCAAACCGGACGACCAGCGGCTGCCCGTACCCGGGGATGACCGCATTGAGGAAATCCTGAAAAGCCTGGGCAAGAGCCTGGGTGAGGAGGCTGCCTGCACGGCCTGCGGATTTAACAGTTGCAGGGACTTTGCCGTATCTGTCAGCCAGGGCCTCACCAAACCTGAGATGTGTCTGACCTACTCCCTGAAAAACAAGCAGGACTATATCAGGACCTTAAAAAACAACAATGAAAAGCTCAAAAAGCAGCAGGAAAAACTCATAGAAACCGAAAAATCCCTCCGCAGCGAAAACCAGCAAATCAAGCTGGTCTCGGAAACCACCTCCAGCCTGCTGAAAAACCTGCCGTCTGCTGCGGTGATCGTGGATGAGAAACTGCGGATCGTCCAGTCGAACGACAGCTTCGTGAAGATCCTGGGCGAAGATGCCCAGATGATCAATGAAGTGGTGCCCGGCCTGTCCGGCGCCGACCTGAAAACCCTCCTTCCGTTCCAGATATACAACCTCTTTACCTATGTGCTCGAAAAGGACGAAAGCATCACTGGCAAGGACGTATCTTATGGGGATGGTTTGCTGAATGTCAGTATATACTCCTTGAAACCCAATAAGATCGTGGGCGGGGTCTTCCGGGATATGTACGTGGCGGAGGTCAGGCAGGAAGAGGTCATCAACCGGGTCACGGATGTGGTTGACGAGAACCTGAAAATGGTCCAGAACATTGCCTTCCTTCTTGGGGAAGGGGCCAGCAAAACGGAGCGAATGCTCAACTCCATCATTGAGACCTACAACAAGGCGAAGAAGCCCTGATGGGCGGTGACCGCCCGTTAATAAACCACAGGGTCCATGCGGGACGAATTTTACATAGAAGTCGGATCACTCCAAAAAAGCCATGCAGGAGAGCGCATCTGCGGTGATGTGTTTGTATCCCAGAAGGTTAAGGAGGAAGGCCGGACAGTGGTGGTCTTGTCGGATGGGATGGGACACGGGGTCAAGGCCAATGTACTGGCCAGCCTGACGGCCACCATGGCGCTGAACTTTACCAAGGAACACAAGGATGCCCACAAGATTGCGGAGATTATCATGAACACCTTGCCGGTGTGCAGCGAGAGAAAGATCAGTTACTCCACCTTTACGGTGGTAGACATGGAGGATTCCGGCCAGACCACCATCATCAATTACGACAACCCGGCTTGTGTCATCCTTCGTGGGAATGAAACCTTCCAGGCAGACTGGCAGCACATCACCCTGGAATCGGAGGATAACCGGGGCAAGGAAATCATGGCCTGCAGCTTTTTGGCCGGGAAGGAAGACCGCATTATTCTGATGAGCGACGGGATTACCCAGTCCGGCCTTGGGCAGGGAACCTACCTGTTGGGCTGGGGAGAGGACCATGTGAGGGAATTCATTCTTTCCCAGGTCCGGGATCATCCGGACCTTTCGGCTGCCCGCCTGGCAGCCTCCCTGGTAAGCAGGGCCCATGCGAATGATGCCTACCAGGCAAAGGATGATATGAGCGCTGTGGTGGTTTATTTCCGGGAGCCCCGGAGACTCCTCCTTTGTTCCGGCCCGCCATATGAAAAGGACAAGGACCCGGACCTGGCCGGGGTGGTTCGTTCCTACGCCGGCAAGAAGGTCATCTGCGGGGGAACCACGGCCGATATTGTCGGCAGGGAACTGGGCATTCCGGTGGTGGACAGGCTGGAGTTCGACGACCCGGACCTCCCCCCGGTCTCCGACATGGAAGGCATCGACCTGGTCACTGAAGGCATCCTGACCCTCAGCAAAGTGGCCCAAATGCTGGAAAGTCATTCGTCATACCCGGAGCTTGGCAAGGGACCGGCAGACAGGATCATCCGGCTTTTGCTTGAAAGCGACGAGATCAACTTCTGGGTCGGCACGGCGGTCAATGTGGCCCATCAGGATCCCAGCCTGCCTGTGGAGCTGGAAATCAGGCGGACGGTGGTTAAACGCATTGCCCGGATCCTGGAGGAGAAATTCCTGAAGGAAGTCAGCCTGCAGTTCATATAGGGTCGTCCGAAAAATAAATACTACATTTGCCTGGACCAAACGGCAAAACCTTGTCAGGTACGGACCACAATAACTTTATGCAGAGATGCCTGGAGCTGGCGGCCAAGGGACTTGGCCGGACCGCCCCCAATCCCCTGGTCGGCGCCGTGCTGGTCCATAGGGGAACCATCATCGGGGAAGGTTATCACAAGGCCTGCGGCAGCGCCCATGCAGAGGTCCATGCCATCGCCTCCGTCAGGGACCCGGACAAGCTTGCGGACGCCACCCTGTATGTCAACCTGGAGCCTTGCTGCCATCATGGGAGAACCCCTCCCTGCACCAGCCTGATCCTTGAAAAACGAATTCCACGGGTGGTGGTGGGCACGGCGGATCCGTTTCCCCAGGTTGCAGGGAGGGGCATTCGGTTGCTGAGGGATCAAGGTGTGGAAGTGGAAACCGGCATCATGGCCGGGGCCTGCCGCAATCTGAACAAGCGGTTTTTCACCCATCATGAAAAGAAACGGCCGTACGTCATCCTGAAATGGGCACAAACGGCCGATGGCTTCATAGATGTGATCCGTGAGCCCGGACAGGAGGCCCGCCCCACCTGGATAACGGGCCAGCGTTTGCGCATGCTGGTTCACAAATGGCGCAGTGAGGAACAGGCCATCATGGTGGGTCCCCGGACTGCCCTGATGGACAATCCCCGGCTGAATGTCAGGGATTGGTCCGGCCCCCAGCCAGTCAGGGTGGTTCTGGATCGATTGCTGGGCCTGCCGGAAACCCTTCATTTGTTCGACGGCAGTCAAAGGACACTGATATTCAATCAAATGAAAGAAGAGGTGCGGCACAATGCCGAGTGGGTCCGCATCGAATTCACCCCTTCCCCCCTGCCCCACCTGCTGGAGGTCCTGCATGGGATGAATATACAATCCTTGTTTGTTGAAGGGGGACGGAAAACCTTGCAAGCCTTCATTGATGAGGACCTCTGGGATGAGGCCAGGACATTCATAGGACCCCGTTTTTTTGGCCGTGGCATCCCCGCACCGGTCATTGCGGGCGTGGAGCCCGAACGCGTTCCCATCGGAAAGGAAGCATTTTTCTGGTTTCGCAATGCCAGGCAAACACAAGCGATAAGACCATGTTCTACCTGATCTCCACCATTTTGTTTTCCACGGGCATCGTGATCAGCTTCAAGTTGTTTACCCGGTTCCGTATTGATAACCTCCAGGCGATTACCGTCAACTACCTGGTTGCCGCCATCCTGAGTTACCTGGCCTTTCAGGGACGTGTTGTGCCTGCTGACCTGCCGCTGAAGCCATGGTTTCCCTTCGCCTGCGTGATCGGCCTGACCTTCATCCTTGTTTTCGTGGTTTTTGCCCTGTCAGCACAAAAAGCCGGCATTGCCGTGACATCGGTTTCCAGCAAAATGTCGGTGGTCATCCCCGTGAGCGTGGGCATTCTGGCCTATGCCGAGCCACTCAACGGGATCAAGCTGGCTGGCATCCTGGCCTCCCTAATCGCGTTTTATCTGACCTTCCGCAAAAAACAGGAACAAAAGATCGATAAAAGGGTTCTTGTCCTTCCCGTGCTGCTGTTCCTTGGAAACGGGGCCAATGACACCCTGACCAAGCATGCCCAGATGTTCCATGTAGGGGATGAAACCCTCCTGTTTCTGGGCACCGTGTTCCTTTCCTCCATGATCATCGGAAGCCTGATGCTGCTGCGGAAGGGATTCAGACAGGGGCCCGGCCTTCACGGCCGCAGCCTCCTTGCCGGTGTATGGCTCGGTTTTCTGAATTTTTTTTCCAGCTATTTCTTTTTGCTGTCCCTGGGGAAATTTGAGAGTTCGGTTTTCTTTCCCATCTTCAATGTGAGCATTGTGAGCCTCTCCGCCCTGACCGGGTTCTTCTTCTTCAGGGAGCGCCTGAGCTGGGTGAACTGGGCAGGCATTGTCCTGGCCATGGGGGCCATCCTTTTGATTGCCACGGGCAGTTGAAAGGCACAAATCCGGGACCGCCATGGGCCTTTCACAAGATACTTACAAGACCATTTCCAGGCCCTCCACCGGCCTTTTTAAGGACCGGGGCAGCAAATTCATCGCCCTGGCCTATCCGGTCCGGGAAGAGGAAGAAATAAGGCAAATACTGGAAGACGTCAAAAGCCGGTATCATGACGCACGGCATCATTGCCATGCCTGGGTATTGAAGCCTGACCAGTCCGACTACCGCATGAATGACGACGGGGAGCCGGCAGGTACGGCCGGAAGGCCTGTTTACGGGCAAATCCTTTCGTTGGGCCTGACCGATGTGCTGGTGATCGTGGTCAGGTATTTCGGAGGGACCAAGCTCGGTGTGCGGGGACTGATCAATGCCTACAAAGGGGCGGCGCGTGACGCACTGG
>Ga0334898_1001031_pt1 | contig 35485 bp, 35 predicted proteins | sample GraSluR3_MG_10_FD_207228 | JGI IMG/M metagenome (GOLD analysis project Ga0334898, IMG submission 207228) | Sludge microbial communities from methane-producing bioreactor in Wageningen University, Netherlands - Granular Sludge_3_08-R3 | ecosystem: Engineered > Bioreactor > Anaerobic >... | reverse complement strand
TTGATTAACCAAACAGTACTTGCTGACAAAATTGAAGTGGCGGATAGTTTTTTTAAACGATTGAACGGTTTGATTGGCCGGTCCGGTTTAAATAAAGGTGAAGCCCTAATTCTTTTACCCTGTAATGCCGTACATACTTTTTTTATGAAATTTTCCATAGACATCATTTTTCTGGATCAAGAAGCGGTAATTCTGGAAGTCATAGAAAACTTAAAGCCTTACAGGTTCAGTCCGATAATCGTGAAAGCAAAATTCGCCATAGAATTGCCGGCCGGTCAAATTACATCTACCGGTACAGTAAAAGGTCACCAGCTACAAATTTTAAACTGCGGAGGTGGGTTATGAAAATTAAAGGACGAAATAAGCTTAGAGGTCTTGGATTAAGGCTTTCAGTCACAACTAAAATAGCCATAGCTTTTAGTTTGCTGATTTCATTTTTAGTTACGGCAGTAGGAACTTCAGTGGTTTTACGTGACCGGAACCTTTTAGAAAATGAGTACCGGGACAAAGGCTGGAATATTATTCACACTGCCTTACAGTTTAACAGCGGGTACCTTCAAAACGGCAACCATGAATTCATGAGTAGTTTGGTTGAAATATTAGGAGCGTATGAAAACATAAGTTACGCGATGATTCTTGACCCGGGCGGAAAGATTTTGGCGCATAACTATGATAATCTGGTGGGTGTTGTGTTAAACGATGAAGAAACCAAGAGTATTATTTCCGCGGGAAACGAGACGGTAAAAATCCGCGATGGCGAACAGGACCAACCGGCGTTAATGGATTTCTGTACACCGGTAAACCTTTCCGGTGTGAGTAACGGGGGATTTATTAGGATAGGCCTTGACATATCTGGTTTAAACAACCATGTGCGGGAAAATATGATCAATATTCTTATTATTTGCCTGCTGGCAGTGCTGGCGGGTATTTTCCTTGCGGTCCTGATCAGTAAAAGAATGATGAAAAAGCCGCTGCTTGACCTGACTGCCGCTACGGAAAAACTGGCGGTAGGAGATTTTTCCTACAAAGTACCCATTCGAAGCCACGACGAACTGGGAGAACTGGCACAAGCTTTCAATACCATGATTGTACACCTGGCGAACCTGATCCAGTCGGTAAAATCCAGTGCCGTGGATATTAATAAATCCGCGGAACAAATTATGGGAAAGCTTCATGTTTCAAAAGAAACCAATGACAGGTTGTCCCTGACATTTAACGGATTAAAACAGGATACGGCGGAACAGGTGGATATTTTAAGACAATCGGTTGGATTGTCGGAACAGCTTTCCGAACAGTCAAATAATGTCATGGATTCAATCTTGCAAATCCTCAACGAGGTTAATCAAACGATCCAAAAAGGAGAAAGTGGAATTAATACCATATCAAAGATAACTCTAAACATGGAAGCTTCGTATCAATCACCGGAAACAATGCTGGCTCCACTCGGGAAACTGGAAATGATGGTTGAAAAATTCACCAAGGACATGGAACATTTTTCCACCCTGGTTGAAAAAAGCAAATCCTGTACGGTTCAAGCAGCACTTGAGGCTGCCCGGTTGGGTGACGAAAAACTTACCCGTGCTGCAGAAAACCTGAACCGTGCTTCCGAAGAATCTTCCTTACGGATCGAAGAAATCTCCAGGGAGTTAACCGATATAAAAAGTGTTTGGCATGATGTTTCTGTAAACCTGGAAAAACATTTGGAACAGTTGGCAGATGGAAGGAGTGCCGTTAAGGAGGTCAGGGGAGCTCTTGAAGAGATCCTGGGATCTCTGGCGCAGGGCAAGGAAATCATCGAAAATATCGCTTCCGGCATACAGCGCCAATCCACCAGTATTGAAGAAATCAAGCAAGGTCAGGCAGGTATTATGAATGATCTGCTCACATCCATCAATAAAGGTACGGGTGCCGGGAACGATACCAAACAGCAGATGGAAAGCCTGCATGATATAGATTCCCTGGCTAAAAAACTAATGCGCATGGTTGACCGGTTGAATGTTTTATCCATGCAGTTTAAAATTTAAGATTAGAAAATTTGGGCAGAGATCATTAAAAGACCTCTGCCTACTTGTGTTTTTTATTTTAACTATAAACCACAGAAGCAAAAACCAACCCCAAAAATGATCAGGATAAAGATGAGGAAGATAATAAACCCCATATTACCATACCAGCCGGGATCAGGTTTTCTTTCAACAAATTCAGCCATATAAAGAAGCCCCCTTTCCTTAAAACAGATATTCTTTAATTTTATAATATGATTACCCCTGACTTGTTGTGACTGGTCATACATACAAGAAAAAAGCCCGCATTGGGCTTTTTTCTGCTGGTCGGAGCGACTGGACTTGAACCAGCGGCCTCTACCACCCCAAGGTAGCGCTCTAGCCAAACTGAGCTACGCCCCGAAAGATTATTCAATAGCAATACTCTCATTTTAACGACAATATGTTTAAAAGTCAAGGAAAGACGATGTATGGCTTAACCTTTTTTTATGATAAAGGTGCCGTATCCCAGGTGTTTATAATTTTGCATAATTAATTTACGGTATTGAAAAAGGGTCATTTTCAGTTCCCGGCCAATTTTATTTTTTGGCACCGGATACTGGAACACATAAAAGAAGATTTCTTTTATGTGTTCCAGTATTCCGGGCAACCTACTTTGCTTTACTTCAACTAGTGTAAATCCGGCACTTTCAAAATAACTTCTCCAATCATTGGCTTTAGGAATTTGTTGCAGGCCACAAACAGACTTTAATTGTTCCCTGGCGCTTGAAGGAAGTGATTTATTCGATATTAATTCCACGTTTACCAAGATACCGTTTCTTTTTAACACCCGAAAACATTCTTTGAGAGCAGCCCGTGCCGGAATAAATATCAACACCGACTCTATGAATATCAAATCGAAGACCTGATCATGAAACGGTAAATTCAGGGCGTCGCCGAGGACCAGTTCAATTTTCGCGGCTTCCCGGCGGGCCCTGATCTTTGCCTTGTTCAACATGGCTTCCGAATTATCAAGGGCATAAACCCGGGTACCAAAAGTTTTCGCAATTTGACAGGCGGTTCTGCCCGAACCGCAGCCGATTTCGAGCACGGTATCTTCAGGTGATAATGAAAGTTTTTTTAAGACCTTCAGAGTGTGGGAAAATCCACCCGGATGCAGACTGCCCGTGCCCAGGGTAGAAATTGCTTTCAAATACAGATTCATTTTAAAAAAAGTCCCTTCCTAATATTTTTAAAAGATAATATATTTTATGAAAATAAAAAAATTGGGTTACGAATAACCCAATTTTTTACATTCATCAAAATAGTTTCTAAATATTAGATAAATTTTATTTTTTATTCATTTATAACAATGAATTTTTCTCCGCAATCCAAGCATATAAATTTGGTATACCATGGAGCGGTAGTTTTATCTGAACCCACCTGCCAACTGTCACCTTTTTGTTTTACGCGCGAACTTTTGCAGTAAGTACATTCTTTTCTAAGGGTCATTTTTAAATCTTGGTCTTTGTTCAAAAAACCCCCCCCTTTTTTATGGATTTAGATTTTTTACTAATTAATTATATCATATTAGGATATCTGAAACAATTTCAACTTATCCAACGTCCGTAAAAGAACATTATACTTACTACCGTAAAAAGAAATACCGTTATTACCGAGTAAGGAATGACCAGTTTATTTTTCTGTAAAAGGCACGCCAGGGTAATGTAAACGGGAAATAAAACAATAATATACCTGGGCATACCGTGAGGCACATTGTTTACTACTGAAGAAAAAGGAATTAAAAAACCGGCTACCGCGAAAATTAAAAATGAACGGTCTTTGATGTACTTAAAGCTAATAGCTAACAAGAGCAAAAACGACAGGGCCATCACTGCTTCAAACAAGCTGTGATAATTATAATTATTAAAAAAATATTTTAAATTCAATAGCTGTCCTGCGCCGGGATATTTGAAGTGACGATAACCCCAGATTTCTGTGTCAAGTGAATGGGTAAATGCCAGGGGATCACCGGTATAAATGCACAAGGCGCCCATAAATATTAATAATGATGCCGGTATTAAGAGGAGTGGCAAGGCTTTTTTCAAATTCAGACGGTAAGGGTAACCTTGCTGCTGATACTGCAAGTACAGTAAGGCAAGAAAGATAACTATCCCCACATTTCTGGTAAGAGCGGCGCATGCTCCGGTTAGCGACGCGGCCAGCCATTTTTCCCTTCTGGCACAAAAAAATGCGCCGAGCGCAAAGGCCAAAAACAGTGATTCCGAGTATACGGACGAAAAAAATACGGCCGTGGGGAAGAATAGCAGCACCAATACAGAAAGAACGGCTATTTCAGGATGGTAATCTTTTTCAACCAGCCGATAAAGTAAAATACATGCTATCAAGTGAGCGGTGTTGCTAATTAAAAGGCCGGCCGTGACTCCGTTGCCGGTGATAAAAGTAAGCAGGTAGATTAAGAAAGGAAGCATAGGAAAAAAGGGAGCGCTGGTAAAGTCATACCCGTACCGCGCTATTTTTAAATACCATCCGGCATCCCACTGAATAAACGCCTCCAAGAACACCGGTATCCCTTTAACACCTGCCTGAGCCGGAATGGTTGTAGTCCCTGAAAGCCAGATTAAAAATAGAAGATAAATTTTGTTTAATAAAAAAAGATAGACGACCTGTTTATAAGCGCCTTGACGCATCAATCAACCTCCGGTTATTTTTGATACCGCTTTGCTCCCGCGAAACACCCACAGTTTACAAAGTATAAAATTAAAGCCAAAGGTAATAATCGTGGCCAAAATCAATGCCGTGGTATGACCTGTATTGATATTTAAAAAAAAGTAAATCGAGGTGCCGTTGAGCCCGATTCCAATCATATTAACCAGTAAAAACTTGATCAATTTTATGCCCGCTTTTCTATCCGGCAGGTCTTTAAAGGTCCAGGCATTATTCAATAAAAAACTGTTTAAAATGCCGCAAAAATAGCTGAAACCTTTGGCAACCGAATAAAATGCAGCACTTTCAGCCGGAAAAACCGTCACAACGGCCAAATATACGGTCCAGTCAATTAATGTGTTTATACTACCAACGGCGGTAAATTTGATTAACTGTTTCATATTAAGTGCTTATTTTAATCCTTCATTAGATCTTGGAAAAACCACTCTTTAGTTTAAATAATTCCCTGAATGCCCTATAAATAACCGAAAGCTTTGCACCGGTTTGTTTTCCGGCTGTCCGGGGGTGATGACTTACTCCTACTTCGGTAATGGTATAGCCTTTGGCCATGGCTTTGGCTAAAATTTCCGTGTCGATAAGTGCTCCTTGAGAATAAAGGGTAATATCGTCAAATATATTTCTCCGGTAAAGCTTAAAAGCAGAGTCGACATCCGAAATCTTGATCTTAAAAAGAGCGTTAACCAGAATGCCCCATAAATACGCGTTTACTTTGCGTATTAAAGCATCCTGTCTTTTGATGCGATAGCCGGAGACAATATCATACTGAGCAATTAAAGGCAGCAGTTTTTTTATTTCCTCAATTTTAAACTGACCGTCACCGTCGGTATAAAACACCAGTTCCTTGGAAGCGTTTTTGAAGCCGGATTGTAAAGCCGCCCCGTATCCTTGGTTAACTTTGTGGTGTACCACCTTGATTTCCGGGTTTTGCGCAGCCAGTTTGTCGGCAATTTCGCCGGTACGGTCTACACTTCCGTCATCAACAATTATTATTTCAAAGTCATCGGAAATTTGCTTGGCGGTTTGTAATGCTTCCCTGGCAACTCTGGCTACATTTTGTTCTTCGTTGTAGCACGGTAAAAATATGGTTATTGAATATTTATATTTATTTATCATGGTCCTCCCTGCTTTATAAACCGATTATTTTTAAACATGCTTATATTAATAAGTTTGATTTTTTTGAGTTTTTTTATGCAGACGTGGTCTATTTTGTAGTAAAATATTATTAACACAGCTAGGGAGGCGATTAAATGAAATCAGTGGAGGTTAGAGGATTCGGCAAAGTGAAAAAAATATTTGACGAAAGAAAATGGCCTTTTCCACTGACTGTTGATCTGGAAGGAAACACAACCACCGGTGAGTTGGCTAAAAAACTGGATATTCCGCCTGATGTAATCGAAGTGGTTTTTGTAAACGGTATGGCCGAAGGAATGGACTGCCATATAAAACCGGGTGACCGGTTGGCCTTTGTGCCCCCGGGGACACCCGGTCCATACAGGGTTTTTTTAGGTTTCGTACAAAAAAAAGCAAATTAACAAAAAGCTTGGGTGGTTATGATAACCACCCAAGCTCTGTTTTTTGTTGAAAGTATTTCTGTTACATACATAAATGATTTTTAGAACAAGTATAACTTTTTAAATTATTTAACATAATAGAGATAGAAAAATATCCAGGAGGTGAAACTTAATGGAATGGTTATCCCGCATTGCACTGGCGCTTGTAATTATCGGTGCCTTAAACTGGTTGTTGGTGGGCCTGTTTGAGTGGGATTTAGTTACTGCGTTGTTTGGCGGAGAAACGTTTAGGGCCTCCTCAGTGCTGAGTAGGTTTGTCTATGCTTTGGTAGGTCTGGCAGGAATTTATGCCATTTCATTCTTTTTTAAAGAAACAGCTGTTATAAAAAACAATAAATAACAAGTTAAGAAGGAGACATCACTGATGAAACTCCGTAAAAAAAGTCGTATTCAAAAGCCTAAGCCGGTTTCTCCACCATTGGAGGAGGAAAATGGGACCTGTTGTCAGGAAGTAGATGAATGTACTTGTCCCGAATGCTCATCTGAAGACACGGATTCTTCTTGTTAAAAAAAAGAGACCTTATATAAGGTCTCTTTTTTTTAACTAAAAATTTTTTCAGGGGTTGCTATTCGAGTTATCAAATGCTATATTTTGATTACCTAATAATTAATTCTTCGGGGTGATGTCGTCATGAACTGCCGGAAAAAAGACTATAACAACGACTACCGTGTAAATATCCTTAATAATGGTACTGTTATCAGTGTAGAAATAACGTGCTGCAGCAGGCATGTGGGTGAACTTCGTTTTAAAAACGGTGAAAGTAAGAAATGTCCATACTGTGGTACCTTGCATTCATTAATAATTCAGCACAATCACTTTCATATTCGTTCTGACAAACCTGCTTTCAACAAGGTTGATAAAGATTGCAGCTGCGACCGGGATGCACTGGAAGAAAAAGCATTGTAAACCAATACCGTTTTAAGACGCTTTTTTTAAGCCTTAAAAATAATGGGGTTAGGGTTTTACAAATTGGGTTAAATAGAAAAGTCTTGTTGACACGGGCCTTGCTAACTGGTAAACTGACTTTTAGTAAATTAAAAATTTGTGCTCTTATCCGGAGTGGTGGAGGGACTGGCCCAATGAAACCCGGCAACCGTTGGGGAACAAGCAACCCAAAAAGGTGCTAATTCCTGCAGAAGAGATTTCTTCTGACAGATAAGAGGAAAAGCAATTATTTTGCAAGCCTCTTCTGTTTAGAAGGGGCTTTATATGTTTTTACGGAAGGGAATAAATATTTAGGGGAGGCAGGTAAAAACAATGACTAGCGAAAGAACCTATGCTGAAATTAATGAAAAAATCAAATCCGGCAAGGTGGTTGTTATGACTGCCGAAGAGGTAATATCTCTGGTAGAGGAAAAAGGTGTTAGCGAAGCTGCCCGGCAGGTCGATGTGGTAACTACCGGAACGTTTGCTCCCATGTGTTCTTCCGGGGTTTTTCTCAACTTTGGACATCCCAAACCCAGGATTAAAATGCAAAAGACATGGCTGAACGGTGTTCCGGCTTATGCGGGTCTGGCAGCAGTCGATGCTTATTTAGGCGCTACGGAACTTCCGGAGGACGACCCCTGCAACAGTAAATACCCTGGTAAGTTTAACTACGGCGGCGGTCATGTTATCCAGGATCTAGTGGCCCGGAAACCAGTTTTACTTGAAGCGGTTTCACACACTACCGATTGCTATCCCCTGGCTGAAGTGAGAACAACGATTACTTTGGATAAAATAAATGAAGCTACTCTATTCAATCCGCGTAATGCATACCAAAACTATAATTGTGCCGTGAATTTGAGTGATCAAACCGTTTACACTTACCTGGGAATGCTAAAGCCCAACCTGGGTAACGCTCATTATTGCAGTGCCGGCCAGCTCAGCCCGCTTTTAAAGGATCCTTATTTTTTAACTATTGGAATCGGTACCAGAATATTTTTGGGCGGAGGGGTCGGCTATGTGGCCTGGCACGGCAACCAACACTTCCCGGGGATCCAAAAAGATCAAGCCGGAAAGGAATATGGCCCGGGAGGCGGTACCATTGCGGTGATCGGCGACCTGAAACAGATGAAGCCTGACTGGCTGGTCGGAACCAGTATTCTTGGTTATGGGGCCACCCTTACCGTGGGTATCGGTATACCGATACCAATCATTAACGAGGAAGTAATGCGGTGTGTTTCCGTCACGGACAAAGAACTTTACGCCCCCATCGTTGATTATGGTGAGGCGTACGGCCAGCGTGAGCCTGGAAACCTCGGCTATGCAAGTTATGCTGAACTCAAAACCGGCAGCGTTAAAATAAACGGTAAAGAAGTGCCTACCGCCCCGCTGTCCAGTTATTCTAAAGCCAAAGAAATTGCCTGCCTATCAAAGGAATGGATTCAGAAGGGGCAATTCTTCCTGGCGGAACCGGTTGAATCACTCCCGTCTTACAAGGATGAACTGCAGGCAAAAATATTAGAGATTAAAGATGTCTGATTAGTTATAAACGTTAATTTATGTCAAGAAAGGAGTGGCCGGCTTGTCACCGAGAAAGATTATCCTGCGCTTTGGTAAGGATATTTCGGAAAAACCCGTCATCTATAAACTGGTCAAGGACTACGACCTGGTTATAAATATCATCAAGGCCAACGTAAACCCTAATAAAGAAGGCACCTTGGTTTTGGAGCTTACCGGGGAAAAGTATAATGAGGGACTGGAATATTTAAAGGGTCAAGGAGTGAGAGTGCAGCCTTTAGCTGAAGAGGTGTTTCGCAACGAAAAAAAATGCACCAATTGCGGCGTATGTACAGATATTTGTCCCACCGGCGCCCTGTATATGCAAAGGCCCTCAATGAAAGTTATGTTTGACAGTGATCACTGTATTGTGTGCCAGCTTTGCCTGCAAATATGTCCTTACAAAGCTATGGAGGTCAGGTTCTAGTTGCAATATGGCCAGCGAACGTACCGGCAGTTATTTCGTCAAGACGACCTGGTATACTTCCGGGTGGTAGTACGCCAAACCGACTTGCACGTCGGGGTGCGCCGGGAAAGGTTTTCCCCTGAATTGGCTTACTGGTTGGAGGATTTAGTACAAAAACAAAGGATTTTTTTGGAAGATTATATTAAAAAGGACCCTGAATTTATTAATGCTTTATCATCTTACAAGTTAAAGTCCGGGGCGCCTCCCATAGTGGTAGATATGGCCGCCGCCGCCGTGAAGGCAGGTGTGGGCCCGATGGCAGCTGTGGCGGGTGCCTTTGCAGAATACGCCGGTACGGCTCTTTCCAGGCGTTCCAGGGACGTAATAGTGGAAAACGGGGGTGATATTTACCTGCGCAGCACGAAACGGCGCAGAATCGGTATTTTTGCCGGTCAATCCCCGCTTTCGAACCGGATGGCGCTGGAAATTCTGCCGGAAGACACACCGTTAGGCATCTGTACTTCTTCGGGCACGGTCGGACCCTCTTTGAGTTTCGGCCGGGCCGATGCCGCGGTGGTACTTTCCCCTTCGGTCAGCCTGGCCGATGCCGTGGCTACCGCCGCCGCAAACCTGATTCAAAATGAAAAAGATATCCCCCAAGCAGTACAATACGCAACGGAGGTCAACGGGGTTAAAGGTGCCCTGGTCATCAAAGGTGACCGGCTTGCGGTCCGGGGAGACTTGAAACTGGTTCCCATGCTTTCGTGATAGTTAAGTTACCATCCCCGACTATAATTTTCAGCACAGGGAATACAAACAATTTTACCGTCTTTTACCCGGGCCCGGGGTTCCATTACCCATTCGCCGCACTCGGCGCAGGGGTGGGAGGTAAAGATCCGGGCTTTGGAAGGCAGGTCGATATTTACATACTTTACTTCGCAAAAATCTTCTACTGGAAGTGCGAGAAGTTGTTTTATGCGCTCTTCCACTCCCTGCTGCTCATTTCTCCCTTGTTTCTTTACCGCAATGCGCACTGCCCGCCCGCTGTCGCGGCAGGCGAAAGTATAGACCTGCTTGCCGTAATCACGGTAGATCAGGTTGCCTTTGCCAATGCTGCAGCCGGTAATAACCTGCACGGCATCTATCGCACAGGAATCATTTTCCACTATGGCAATAATTTCTTCATCGGACGAGCGGATGGTTTCAAGTTCTTTCAATGCTATCTGGGATACTTTGAAACCGGTAGCCAGTCCGGGACAAGAATGACCGTGAAATGCCACTGCCTTTTCCCAGTCGGTTGGTTCGGTTTGAATAGTAGTCATAAGCTATCCTGCCTTTCTTATTGATTTATTTATTATCCGTTTTCAGACAAAATAAGCCGCAGGCCTGGCGGTGGGGGCGGGCTCTGGCCAATACCTGCTCCAGGCCTCTTTCCCCCACTGCCTGCAGTACTTCCAGCACCCCCAATTCCCGGGGTACCCGCCTGGCCAGACGGGCATAATGCGGAATAATTGCGGCACAGCCGGGCCTGGTTTCGGTTTTACCCCTCACTTGTACGAAAAACCAGCACTCAGAACAGGTGCGCACCACTTTTTCCCTCATTTCGGGCAATATCAGGCGGTGACTTTGGTAAAGAAAATTTCGCCGGTAGTAATCACGAAGGTTGGCCATGCCGCAGACCATCCTTTCGTTCATAAAGTATACTTTCCGGGGTAAGTGATACGGCTTTCAGAATACTTTGTTCGCCAAACCGGCTTTTAATGTAATCACAGGCGCGATTCAGGCGGCGGGCTTTTTCCACCGCACCGAAGAGATCCATTTGCTCTGCGTTATTTTTAATCAGGCCGCTCAAGGATACGCCCACCATTCTGACCGGTTTCCAGTACGGCCAGTACAAGTATAACAGTTTAACGGCCGCCCGGTAAACTTCGCTGGTGGAATTGGTGGCATAAGGCATGGTACGGGTACGGCATAACCAGATAAATTGTACGTCTTTTAAGGTCAGGTGTACCGTTCTGCCGGCATAACCACCCAGGCGCACCCGGCGGCACACGATTTCGCATAATTCCAGAATTACTACTTTAAGATCGTGGTAACCCCGGTAGTCTCTGGGCAGGGTAATCTGGTGCCCGATGGATTTGACCCGGTTCAGGGAGCAGGGATCGACGGGGCTGTAATCAGTCCCGTTAGCGGACAGGTGCAGCACGTGCCCGATCATACCGAACCTTTTCTGCAGCACCGGCAGGGGATAACGGGCAAGTTCCCCGATGGTATGGATGTTTAAGTCCTGCAGTTTTTTTTCCAGGCGGTTTCCCACCCCGAAAAGTTTCCGGACCGGTAGAGGCCACATTTTAACCGGTACATCGGGAAAGTCCAGGAGGGTAAGGCCGTCCGGTTTTTGCATCCCGGCAGCCATTTTGGCCAGGAGTTTATTGGGTCCTACTCCGATGCTGCACGACACGCCCACTTCTTTTTTAATCCGGCTTTTCAAGTTACGGGCTATTTCCAGAGATAAACCATAAATTTGCTCACAACCGGATACGTCAAGGAAAGCCTCGTCGATGGAAAAAGGTTCTACCAACGGGCTGAAATCTTTCATGATTCCGATAATCCGGCTGGAAAAGTTGACGTAATGACGGTGTACGGGCTTGATAAAAACAGCTTGCGGGCAAAGGTCACCGGCCTCCCAAACCGTCATACCCGTTTTTATCCCGTAAGCCTTGGCTTCAATTGATGCCGCCAGAACGATCCCGTGGCGCTTGTCCGGGTGGCCGCCGACAATGACGGGTTTTTCCCGCAGCAACGGGTCCATGGCCTGGTGCACGCTGGCATAAAATGAATTCATATCGGCCAGTAAAATCGGACAACGCAAAAAACCACTTCCCTCGAACACGTGTTTGGTTCAATTATAAAAGAACCGGTGTTTCAAGTAAAGTAGTATTATTTACCTTGCCTTTTATTGTAAGCTGAAAAAGAAATCAGCGTGCTTTTACGCAGATTGGGCAACCATAAGCCGTCATCCTGCGGTACCGCAATTTTCCGGACGTGTTCACGGAGAACGGTGCGGGAAAATGACGGTAACTGAGCAGCCAAAAAATTTTCTCCTTCCTGCAGGTCAACTACGGGTTGACCGAAATCATAGGTCAGATGTTCCTTTTCGCAAGGAATACCCAGATCCTCCAGGAGCTGTAAAGTAACGGTGTGATTTGCACATTCCGGAATTTTAATCCCACTCCGGAAATAAAGTTCCTCACTGCCAAAGGAAGTCCGGAACTGTTGAGCCGAAACCACTAAAAAAACACGGTCGGAAGCAGTTTCCGCTATTTTTTTTAAACTTGGCTTTGAAGCCGTAACCCTGGGCCCGCTGTGAGTGCTGATAATTACATCGACTTTAGGGGCGGGATCCTGGGGCCAGGTGCCGCAAAGAGTATGTATATTTTTCAGGCCTTTTTCCAGTGCGATTTCTGTCAATTGCTCCAAGACGGTTTTATTCGTATCCATGGCATAAACCCGTTGCACATGCGGGGCCAGGGCCAAAGAAAAAGCACCGGGTCCCGAACCGATATCCAGTATTGACATGGAGGAATGTAACAACGGTAATATTTTTTTTAAAACCACCCGGGGATAATCTCCACGTTCGGTAGCTCTTAAATATAAAGCGATGCGAAAAGAATCCCATTGGTACATTAATCCACCACCTTAAAAAACAAAACCCAGGGCGCTGTTGACTTTGCTATAAAATATAATAACATTTAAGTCGATATCAATAAAGTTTTTTCTTCTCTTACCATTTTCCCCCAAAAGGTACCAGGTACCTTTTGGGGGAAAATTTACAGGGATATGAGTAATTTGTTTTATCAGTTTAAGCTTTCTTGCGCAGTGCCCGGTACATCTTTTCTTCGGTAATCGGAATTTCTTTAAATCTAATTCCTGTGGCGTTATATACGGCATTGGCAATGGCTCCGGCTGTGGGAACCAGACTGGTTTCTCCGACCCCTTTGGCTCCGAACGGGCCGCTCCGTTCATTGGCCTCAACGATGATAGCTTCAATTTCCGGAACGTCCTCCGCAGTGGGCAGCATATACTTGTGAATACTGTCGTGAAGTTGTTTGCCTTTTTCATTGTATTTTATTTCTTCGCTCAGAGCATAACCAATACCCTGCAACGCACCGCCTTCTATTTGTCCTTCAACAATAGCCGGGTGGATGGCTTTACCCACATCGTGGGCGGCAGTCAGTTTTACTACCTTAACCTGCCCGGTATCGGTATTAACTTCCACTTCGGCAAAGTGTGCTTCCCAAGGCGGAGCGTTTTCCGGAACAATGCGGCCTACTCCGATAAACTGCTTGTTGTGCAGGTGCGCGTAATAAGTCAATTCTTTCAGGGAAACCTGCTTGGTATTACTTTCATCCTGACCGGTAACATATATGATGGAATCTTTTAGCTCCAAATTTTCCGGTGCGACTTCCAAATATTCGGCGGCATATTCAAGAATTTGTTTTCTGGCATCATTTGCGGCGGCCACTACGGCAGTACCGGCCGCGTAAAGGGTCCGGCTGGCATGGCTGCCGATATCAAAAGGCGTGGTTTCCGTATCACCAAAAGTTAGGCTTACTTGTTCCAAACTTACGCCCAGTACTTCCGCTGCCAATTGCGGCAGGCTGGTACTGGTACCGGTACCTATGTCAGGCACGCCGGATGCCAGTAGCACCGAACCGTCCTGCTGGACGGTGACATAAGCATTGTCGTAATCCACACAGAATGGCCAGGCATTGCTGACATGACTGCCTACTCCCAAACCAATGCCCCTTAATATTTTTGTACCGGGCCGGTTTAATTTGCCGCGCCTCTCCCAGCCGATACTTGCCGCACCTTTTTCAATGCATTCCGCCAGACCGGACGAATTGCAGGGATAGGGCAGGCACCAGGGGTCCCCTGCCTGCATAATGTTTTTTAAACGTAGCTGTATCGGATCGATCCCTAATTTTTCCGCCATCATGTCTACAGTTGATTCAATGGCATACATGGCCTGCGGGTTGCCGAAACCGCGCATTGCCCCGGCCGGAGTAGTATTGGTGTAGACACTGTGGCCGTAATAATACTGGTTGGGAACCCGGTATACCGAAAGACCCATGGCACCAAGCACACCGGGGGTTTCACAACTGAAGCTGCAATAAGCTCCGGCATTTAAGATCCCCTTTAGGTCCATAGCATGAAAAGTACCGTCTTTTTTGGCTCCCAATTTTACGGTAACGTATCCCCCGTGGCGGACGTCCGAAGCGATAAAGTCTTCTTTCCGGTTGTAAATTACCTTCACCGGTTTTTTTGCTTTCATGGCAAGCGCTACGGCAATGGGCTCGGCTTTGGCACTTAAACCAATGCGTACTCCAAATCCTCCTCCGACATATGGTCCTCCTAAAACCCTTACTTTACTGAAAGGTACGGAAAACACATGGGCCAAGATCATTCTGGAAGGGTGCGGCGTTTGCGTAGATGACCAAACGGTGATTTTTCCGTTTGGGTTAACCTGGGCCACGGCAGCCTGGGTTTCCATCTGAACCTGTTTTACGATAGGTACTTTGAAAGTTTCTTCTATTATTGCGTCGCATGCAGTAAATCCTTTTTCAATATCTCCGAACGGTATTTTTACTATATCACCGGGAATGTTTTTACCCTCATGACATTCGTCGTGAATTACCGGACTCTCCGCTTTCATGGCCTCCAAAGGGTCATAAACGGCAGGTAACAATTCATACTCAACTTTAATCAGTTTCAGGGCAGCTTCTGCTATTTTTTCGCTGGTTGCTGCTACGGCTGCTACCTCATCACCCACATAGCGAACAACATTGTCAAATATATACTGGTCAAGCACCGGTTCCATATTAGGGACCGTAGTGGTCATCGTGGCCGAGGTGTTGAATTTTACCCGCGGCGTATTCTTGTAAGTTGCTACCGCTTGCACCCCCGGAAGTTTTTCGGCTTCGCTGGTGTCAATACTGGTTATCCTGGCGTGAGGATAGGGACTCCTGAGCACTTTTCCGTACAACATTCCGGGAAGATATAAATCAGTTGTAAAGGTTCCCGTTCCGGTTGCTTTTTCCATGGCATCCAGCCTTCTTACACTTTTGCCGATTACATTATAAACTTTCATTCAGATCCCTCCCTTACCTTTTATTTTTATTGGCAGCCGCAAGTATTGCCTCTTCAATCTTTACATATCCGGTACAACGGCAAATATTTCCTGATATTGCTTCTCTGACTTCTTGCTTCCCGGGATTGGGGTTTTTATCAAGTAAAGCCTTGGATGACATAATCATTCCCGGGGTGCAAAAACCGCATTGGATAGCTCCCAGGTCCATAAATGCTTCTTGCAGCGGATGCAATCTTTCCGGGCTGCCAATTCCTTCAATGGTTTCAATTTCTGCGTCCATTGCTTTCATGGCGGGAACCAGACACGAGTTGACCGCTTCGCCGTTCATGATCACAGTGCACGCGCCGCATTCTCCCTTGCCGCAACCTTTCTTGGTGCCAGTCAGGTTAAGCTTGTCCCTGAGCACGTCAAGCAACATATCCGAAGGAGAAACCGCCACTTCCTTAACTTCTCCGTTCAAATTGAATCTAAGGGTTTTGGTGCTCATGTTAAACCTCCTCTCCGATGTTATTTGTTTTTTCCATTACCCTGGTGACTGCAGCTTCCAAAGCTTTTGCAATAAGTCCTGGAAGCACGCCCAAACGATATTCCTTGCTGCCCCTTAAAGCGCTGCTCCTGGGATTTGCCTGGTTTGCTGCGGCCCGGGCGGCTTTATTAATTAATTCCGGACTTATCTTTGCTCCTCTTAAAACATCTTCACCTGCAGTAGCGCGTAACGGTCCGGGACCGACCGGCGCCATGCATATCCGTACCCATTCAAACTTATCTTCCTCCAGAGAAACCATCACGGCGACATTCAACATCGGCAACGCCAGCGCTTTACGCTGTTCCAACCGGACGAACGCTGAACCCTGGTGCGCTAAAGCGGCCGGGAGCTTCACGCACGTTACTAACTGGGCAGTGCTGTCCACTATTGATTTGCCGACACCCGCGTACATTTTTTCCACCGGTATGCTGGTTTTTCCGCCTGAGGAAACTATTTCAGCCGACGCGCCCAGCGCAACCAGGGCCACTGCCGTATCGGCGGCCGGTTGAGCATTGACTACGTTTCCGACTACGGTTCCGGAATTTCTGATTTGACAGGAACCGACTGAACCAGCCGCGTTGGCCAAAGCAGGAGCCTTTTCCCGGATCAAATCTGACTTGGCCACCTGATTATGAGTTACCGCGGCGCCGATATTTATTACTCCATCTTCCAGTGAAATTTCCTTGAGTTCGGCGATCCTGCTGATGTCAATCAAATATTCTGTTGCTACCTTTCCATCCGGGAGGTCCAGTAACAAGTCGGTACCGCCGGAGATTATCCTGGCCTGCCCTTTACAGTTATCCAAAAGGGAGACCGCTTTAGCAGTTGTCTCGGGCAAAAGATAATCCTTAAGCATAAATTTACCTCCTTTACTAATATAAGACATATGTTTTGATACCTGTGAAAGGTGTTTAATCACCTCCGTTTCCCTGTAAATAAGCATTAATTGACTTTGCTGCCGTACGTCCTGCTCCCATGGCCAGTATTACGGTGGCAGCACCGGTGACGATGTCTCCTCCCGCGTAGACGCCCGGTTTCGAAGTAGCACCGGTGGCGGGGTCGGCAAGGATATTACCTTTCTGGGTTAGTTCCAACCCGCTGGTAGTTCTCGGCACCAACGGATTTGGACCCTGGCCTATGGCTATCACCACCGTGTCGACATCCATAATAAATTCGGATCCGGAGATGGGTACCGGTCTGCGCCTGCCGGAAGCATCCGGTTCGCCAAGCTCGTAGCGCAGGCACTCCATGGCCGTAACCCAATAATCCTGATCATGTAAAATTTTTGTCGGACTGGTCAGAAAGGCAAAATTGACGCCCTCTTCTTCCGCATGTTCGATTTCTTCCTGGCGGGCGGGGAGCTCGTTCCTGGAGCGCCGGTAAACGATCCACGATTCCTCCGCGCCAAGTCGCAGTGCGGTTCGCGCTGAATCCATGGCTACATTGCCGCCGCCCAAAACGGCCACTTTTTTACCGATCCGGATGGGGGTATCGCAATCGGGGAAAAGGTAGGCTTTCATTAAATTGGTGCGGGTAAGAAATTCATTGGCGGTGTAAACCCCGCAGGCATTTTCTCCCTGAATGCGCATGAAATACGGAAGACCGGCACCGGTACCGATAAATACCGCATCGTAACCACCCTCGCTCATCAGTTCGTCTACCGTGGTGGATTTTCCAACCACATTATTGACCAGAATTTCCACACCCAAATTTTTTAAGTTGTTTACCTCGGTTTGTACTACCTGTTTGGGAAGCCGGAATTCAGGAATACCGTACATAAGTACTCCTCCCGGCACGTGGAGAGCTTCAAAAACCGTAACTTTATGCCCGAGCTTGGCCAGGTCCGCAGCGCAGGTAAGGCCGGCCGGACCGGAGCCTATTATGGCCACTTTTTTACCTGTAGAGGGCATGGTTTCCTGAGGCGTAACGCCGGTGGCTAATTCCCGGTCGGCACAGTAACGTTCGATACGTCCAATAGCTACCGGTTCGTACTTTTTACCCAGGGTGCAGTATTTTTCACACTGACTTTCTTGGGGACAAACCCGGCCGCAGATTGCCGGCAGTGAGTTTTTTTCTTTAATTTTTTTGATGGCACCGGTAAAATCCCGCTCGGCAACCATTTTTATGAATGCGGGAATATCCACTTCCACCGGACAACCCTGACGGCAAGGCGCATTTTTACATTGGAGGCAGCGATTGGCCTCGGCCACAACGGCCTCTTCGGAATAACCCAGCGCCACTTCATTAAAATTCCGGGATCTCTTACCGGGTTCTTGAGTTTTCATCGGGTTTTTCTTTGGTGCAATGGTTTTTGGGGGTCTTCTTTCTGCCGTCATTATTACTCACCTCCGCAGCTGCATTTATGATTAATTCCGGCGTTGAAAAGTTCTAAAGCCTGCTTTTCCGGGGACTTGTAAATAGCCGACCGTCTGGTCATTTCGTCAAAGTCTACCAGGTGCCCGTCAAATTCCGGACCGTCAACACAGGCAAACCTGGTCTCACCGTTCACCGTTACCCGGCAACAGCCGCACATACCGGTACCGTCCACCATAATCGAGTTCAGGCTGACAATAGTTTTCAAGTTGTATTCCCGGGTAAGATTACAGACGGCACGCATCATGGGCAGCGGTCCGATAGCCACACATAAAGCCGGGTCTTTATTTTCTTCTTCTATAATTTCCCGGAGAACGTCTGTGACAAATCCTTTGCGCACGTAAGATCCGTCGTCGGTGGTTACTCTCAGTTCGCTGCAGGCTTGCCGCATTTTATCTTCCCAGAAGAGCAGTTCACCGCTGCGGGCGCCGATGACGCCGATTACTTCATTTCCGGCTTGTTTCAGCGCCCTGGCGATAGGATGAACGGGAGCAACGCCCACGCCTCCACCGACACATAGCACCCGGCCGTAGTTTTCAATATGGGTGGGAAGTCCCAGCGGTCCGACAAAATCTTTGATCGTATCTCCTTGATTGAGGGTGCCGAGCTGCTTGGTGGTCTTTCCTACTTCTTGGAAAACACAGGTGATCGTTCCCCTTTTACGGTCGAAATCAGCGATGGTCAACGGAATACGCTCCCCCTCGTCATGGATGCGCAGAATAATAAATTGCCCGGCTGCTGCTTTCTTCGCTACCAATGGGGCCTCGATTTCAAAAAGTTTGATTGTCGGTGCCAACGTTTCTTTTTTTAAAATCCTGTACATAAAAGAACCGAACTCCCTCCTTGTGAAATGTTTAATAATTCGTTTTTTTGCGACTTTAATAAACTGTTTTTTATTTAAAGCAAGAGCAATGCCTGAAAAGAATATATTTTGTAAAATACCAGCGCGGGCACTTGAAAACCGCGTTGTTAATGAAACAATTAATATTTTATTTCTGATGAATATTTTTTTAATTACTAATATTAAAAATATTTAAAACAAAAAAGCGGCAGGCTGCCGATAATTCGGCAGCCTGCCGCTGGTAAATAAGTATTTATTTAACTTTTTCGTTTTGCAAGTAACGCATGGTCCGGGGAGTAAGATTTAACATTTTTGCCGCCTCGGCCCGGTTGCCGTTGGTTTTTTCAAGGGTTTTTTCTATTATTTCCTTTAAGATCTTACCTGATGCTCTTTTCAATACTTCGGAAAGCTCAGTCAGATCAATACTTTCTTTAATTAGAAGCTTTTTTAGAAGCTCTTTGGAATATAACGTTACCAATTCTTCGATTTTCAAGTCCTGATCCTGCTGCGGTTCCAGTAGCTCATCCCGGTTTTGCAGGTTAATATGCCCGGGTAAGCATTCAGGTCCCATAACATCTCCGGTACGGAGGGCTATCGATCTGGCCACAACGTTGGAGAGTTCCCTGATATTACCGGGCCAATGATAATTCTTCAGCAGTTTTAGCGCCCGGAAATCATACTCTATTGTTAATGATTTTTCTTCCTCCGGTAAATTTTTTTTAATTAAGTATTTAATCAAGGGTAATATATCCATAGGCCTTTCACATAAAGGCGGGATATATAAAGAAACTACGTTAAGGCGGTAAAAAAGGTCTTCCCGGAATAAGTTTTCGGTGACTGCTTGATGCAAATTTTTGTTGGTTGCGGCAATTATCCGGACATCGGTTTTGACCGGTTTTTCTCCACCGACCCGGAAAAATTCACCGCTTTCCAAAACCCGCAACAATTTGACTTGAATCGCGGGGGATGCCTCCCCGATCTCATCCAGAAAAAGTGTACCCTTGTGTGCCACTTCAAAAATCCCGTGCCTTGACGCTTGGGCACCGGTAAACGCTCCTTTTTCGTGTCCGAAAAGCTCGCTTTCCAGCAAGGTTTCTGTTAAGGCCCCGCAATTGACGCCAATAAAAGGAAATTCCGCCCGGGCACTGTTAGCGTGAATAAACCTGGCCAGTACTTCCTTACCCGTTCCGGTGTCACCTTCGATTAAGACCGATATTTTTCTGGTGGCCACTTTTTTCCCTAAACGTATTAGTTCTTGCAAAGGACTGTCTTTGGCCATAATAATGCCAAAATCAGACGCCAGTTTTTCTACTTCTCTGTCGATATAATAACTTCTATCATAAATCTGCTTTAATGCCTGCTCGATTATCCGGTCCAATTCTTCAAGTTCATCAAAGGGCTTTTCGATATAATCCAGGGCACCGAATTTTATTGCTTCCACGGCGGATTTCACGGTACTGTAGCCGGTCATAATAATTACTTCACACCCGGAGTTGCTTTCTTTAATTTCTTTGAGTAATGAAATACCGTCAGTATCCGGCAACATTAAATCCACCAGGGCCAGATCAAATGATTTTTGCTTGAACAGGATTCTGGCTTCATTTCCGTTATTGGCTACGGATATCGGTATTTCTTTTTCCTCTTTAAAATAAAACTCAAAGAAAGTACCTACTTCCTTTTCATCATCAATGACTAAAATTGCCGGTTTTTTACTCATTTATTCCCCTTCTTTGATGAGGTATTAACTGGTTGTCCTGGCATTGCTAAAGTGGTAATAATAAGGTAAATATACTTCCCTTACCAACTTCACTGGAAACTTTTATTTTGCCACCGTGGGTCTGGGCGATGCCGAGGCTTACCGACAGTCCTAAACCGGTGCCGTAAGTTTTTTCTTTCGTGGTGAAGAAAGGGTTGAATATCTGGTTGATGATGTTTTGAGGTATTCCCTGACCGTTATCGGTTACTCTGACCGCTATGGCGGGAACATTATCTTCAGTGCCTTCTTCCATATCCGCGCTTATCTCTATCTTGCCGTTTTCTTTACCAACCAGGGCGTCGCGGGCGTTAAGCAATAAATTTATGATTACCTGTTCCAACTGCTGCTTGTTCCCCATTAATAAGGGAGGGTTGGGTACCGGTTTGGTAAAAATCTGGATGTTGTTTTTTTCGATTTGATATGAGACGAGAGAAAGACTGCCGGCAATGACGTCATTAATGGATACGGGTTCAAAAGCGTAACTGTCCTGACGGGAAAAAGTAAGCAGGTTTTGAATAATTCTTTTACTTCTTTGCCCGCAGGTTTTAATATCTTCCAGAAGCATGTAGTATTTAGCATCACGGGATGTTTTTTTAAGGATCAGACCGGAATTACCGATGATGGCGGTCAGGGGGCTGTTTAATTCGTGGGCTACTCCCGCCGCCATCTCCCCAATGGCCGCAAGTTTGGCCGACTGGTACAACTGCTCTTCCATCCTGATTTTGGCCGTTACATCCCGGGCATGGATCACAATAAAGTATAATTTACTCTTTTCATGAAAGACGGGAGATGCCGACACGTTATATATCGACATGGTGTCGGAATTAGTTACTTCGCAGGCGGCAGGTAAACCGTGTTGAAGCACTGTATTTACGGGGCATAGTTTTGTATCACCCCCGCAACAATTAAAAAAATGGTAACATTTGATTTCTTCAATATTTTTATTCAGGCAGATGTCATTTTGTTTATTCCAGCGTAGCACGTTATAAGAACGATCGATTAAAAAAAGATTATCGGGGACCGCCTTGAAGGTTTCTTCCCATTCTCTTTTGGTTTTTGAGACTTCACCGAAAAGGCGCGAGTTGTTTATACAGACGGCAAGCTGGTCGGCCAGCTGCTGGACAAAGATAAAATCATTTTCCGAGTAGGCAAACGTATTTTTGCTGCCGAAGTTCAACGTGCCTATTACCTCATTTTTCACCAGGAGCGGTGCCATAATGGCAGATTTTATCCCTACCCGGCGCAGGTCGGCATCCTCCTGATATTTATCGGGATCGTTCCAAATATCCTGTCTAAGAAAACATCGTTTATCAGCGATGGCTTTCCAGGGGGCTGATCTATAGCTGTCCAGCACCCAGCCCACCCCCAGGATTTTTTGTTCCTTGGGAACCCCCGACTTGATTATCAACTGGTTGTTTTCCAACAAGCAAAAACTCAAAAGATCGTAGGGCAACACACTGCGCAGGGGACTTGCCACCTGGTCGATGATTTCTTCGTAAGACATTTCAACGTTAATGCTTTTAGCTATTTGTTGAATGATTGCCAGGCGGTCGTTCTGCCGGGTCAACTCTTTAATTATTCTCCCTACTTCACTGTTGCCCGCTATTTTTTCAGGAAATAGAGTTGAACTGCTATTTATAACCATGATAAATTCCCCCCTGCCTACCTGTTGATTTATTCGGGATCATGAAACGAATATCCTTGTTGTTTTTGATAATTCTGATTTATTGTAAAGGATATTTGCGGTAACCGGCGGAATTTAGCAAATGATTGCTGACGGCCGAAAAGAAAGGAAGGTAGTTCTTTGAAAGTTCAGAATGCAATGCCGTTTAAAAGAAAATAGCCGGGTTTAAAGTGTTTTTACTAGCCCACGGTAATTACTTTGTCCGAACTTAATAGACGGCTGTTGATTTCGTACATGTTTGAAACCATCCCTAAAGTTAACTTATCTTTGAGCTTGTAGTAGTCCAAACAGGTTCCGCAAACCAGGATTTCCGTTCCGGCCCGGGATATTTTACCTAATTGGTCCAGAACCGGAGACCCTTTCACGACCATAAAAACGCCGGTATTCATGAAAAGTAACGCTTCCGGTGGTTGTTCGGCAAGAGTGGTCATGAGGCTTTTCATGAGCACTTCCCCCAAATCCGGTGAACCCTGACCGATGGAATTGGCAGAAATGAAGTATACTACCCCGGATACTACCCCGGATTCCAATTTATTATCGTCCTGTTTAACGACCGGCACTTCTCCCGCCGGGGTCAGGTGCAGGTAAAAAAGGCCTTCCTTTTCCGTAATTGCTACCTGATAACCGGCGGTTTTTGCCAGGCGGGAAACATTTTCCCGGGCCGTTTCATTGTCGACTATGGTTGTAACGGTTTTTCCCGGACCGGCATCAAGGGCTTTTTTGGTTTCCACAACCGGCAGCGGGCAAGCCATCCCACGGCAGTCAATAACTTTATCGTTCATAAAACCCTTCCTTCCATTTTGGATTACTTTTATGTTTTAGTACGTTTTTATTATTAACGATATAAGTATTGATTACCTTCATAAAACCTATTTAATTATTTTATGATCTCAGCTTCCAATATAAAAAAATATCATCAGCCGGACTGGTAAATTTTTAATTATTTTATTAATAGCCCATTTCTTTTAATATCATAGACAAAGTCCGAAGCCTTTCTCCGATTAATTCATCATCCTTGCTGATACAATCCCGGAACAACTTTATATCCTCATCAATCATGGGATTGGCAGTACAAACTTCAACTGTCATAGCATCACCCTGCAGACCGATTCTGTCAATGGTTGTTTTTTCTGGATCATACAGTTTTTCATAGCGGTATGCTTCTTGAAAATATTGCCTGGTCTTACAAATAAGTATGGCCAGGTCAAGCGCCCTGTGCAACGGCAGTTCTTCGGATTGTCGGGACCATTTTTCTCCCGTAAACCTCCAAACTTTGGCGGAGATTTCTAATTTACCACGGTCATTCCATTGAGCAAGACCCAGTGACAATCCTTTGGCATCGGAGTCATACGCGTATCTGCCGTCCACCTGTTCGTAGTTATCAACTACTACGACTGGTTTGTGTTTTAGTGTTACAGGAATCTTCAATTTTACCCCTCCTGATATACATACTAAATTAGTAAATTACTAGAGTAGTATACCTTTTTCTTTTTTATTTTGTCAAGAGTAAAAATAAAACAGGCACAGATTAATTGAGCTGTGCCTGTTTCTCATAAGCTTAATGCGATATCCTACCCCAGCCGGGCTGTCGCTTCCGTTAGCATCTGACGTATGGGCAGGGCATTTGGTACAAGTCAATATATTCCAAAACCATTACTTCGAGGCTTTTTTTTATGTCCGCGTTCATCGCTTCTCTGGTCCTGGCCATGGACTTGGTGGCGATGACGGGCCTTTAAAGCAAAGCTGCAATTCATGCTGCAGCGACCGGTTAACCTTTTTTAGTTTAATTTATCTTTGCTCGATATGAACATCCATTTGGGGATACGGTATGGAAATATTTTCTGCATCGAAACGTTTTTTAACCGTTTCAATGATATCAAAGTATACCGTCCAATAATCATTTGCCTCAACCCATACTCTAACTGTAAACATTACTGCCCTGTCTCCATGTTCAGACATTCTGACAAATGGTTCGGGTTCTTTTAAAACTTGTGCATGGTTTTTTACAATTTCTTTTAATACACCTATGACCTGATTAGCATCAGACTCATATCCCACACCAAATTTAAAATCCACCCGGCGCGTATCTTTAATAGAGTAGTTTACTATACTGTTATTTGAAAGACTCCCATTAGGAATAAATATCACCTTATTATCAACCGTCACCAATTCGGTGTAGAGAATCTGTACTGCTTGAACAGTGCCGCTGTATCCGTTTGCTTCAACATAATCCCCCACTCTTAAAGGCCTTAGGGTCAAGAGCAATATTCCCCCGGCAAAATTTGACAAAGACCCCTGGAAAGCTAAACCAACTGCAAAACCAACAGCAGCAATTAAAGCAACAAAGGAGGTGGTGTCTACACCTAAAATATTAATAACCGAAATAATTAAAAGAACTTTTAATGAGCCAATTATCAGTGATTTTAAAATTGGCTTTGAATTCGAATCAATTTTAGAATTATCAATGGATTTTTTTACTATACCATCAATCCATTTAATAACGATTAATCCAATTACTAAAGTTAATATAGCTAAAGCGATACTTTTAATAATCGGAACTGCAAGTGTAATAAACTGGTCCAAAATTGATGCTCCTCTCTTTTGAATATAGTAATTATAACATATATTAACATTATTTCTATTTCTATATCAATTATTGATTAAAAATCAAATCATGTTATCAAGAACATCTCCGGGGTATTGACCATATTGAAAGAAGAACCTTATGCTCAGCATCTTACGTAATTGCGTTTAGGTTACTGAATAATTAATACCGTTTTTGAGCGTTAATAACAACAAATAATCCTTCACCGGTTCCACTCTTGATTTCCTGAAGATTATTCTCCAACGCATAAACGGTCTGTTTTGTCTTTAAAATTTCAAAACCTGCCTCTTCCAGCAATTTATGAATTTCTTCCGCAGAATGGAAATTTGCATCTTTATAACTCTTGTGCCAATGCTTGTTCTGTTCGTACAGTTCACCTAGCGGTGTGGCCTTATCAAGGAAAGCAATAATAAATATACCGTTGTTTACAAGTATTCTTCTCACCTCAGAAAAGGCCTTTAAAATGTCGTTTACGAAGCAGTCTACTGTCACCATCAAAGCGAACTGATATGATTCGTGTAATTTAGAAGCGAAAATCCCCGTGCCTACGCCAATCTCTATTCCCTCGCCGGAAGTAGGGAGCAATTGTCTGATAGCATCCAATTCTGACTCTAGTAATTTATCATTGGTTTTGAACCATTCTTCATATTCTTCAACTTCCGTATTAAAAGGATTATTTTTTTGCATCTTTTTACTTCCTCCAATATTAATCATGCAGCTTTTTTGTTTCTTTATCCAGTACTTCATTGACTTCATTAAAAAACTTAGTCAGAAATTCCAACTGTTCTGCATTATAATTTGCTAATAGATTAGAAATTTGTTCAGCAAAGGGATCCAATAGAGGGTGTATAGATTCTTCCGCTTTTTGTTTGTTGACCTGTATAATTATACGTCTCCTATCATTTGGGTCTTGCTGCCTATTAACAAATCCAACTTTTTCCAGCCTATCAATTACCCCTGTGACTGCTCCTGTTGTTAAACCTGTAAACTCAGCAATCCTTCCGGCTGTGACGGGTTCGTTTTTTAAAATCATTTCTAAACATTTATGGTCTGTAGGATTAAGACCCAGTTGTGAAGCAATTACTTGGTGAAACATTATGGTTAAGGTACTATGGTTCCTTAACTCAATCATAAGCGTACCAAGTAATTGTTCTTTATTAAATTTTTCGCTTGACAATTCTAATACCTCCAGATAGTATTATAATTATCTTGATATACTAAGATATTTATTTTAATAAGACGAGATTATTAATCACTAAGTATTTTACCATATTTAACTTCCGATAAAAAGTATAATGGTGAAAGGAGATTTAAAATGATGCTGCCTAACCCGGGGGAATTAGTGCTTGGTGTTTTTTCCATGGTTTTAATAGGCCTTGTGCTTGTTAGTATTCTTGTTTGGGCTGGAAAAAAATTTACAAAAAAAATGAGTCAAAGACTAAAAAAAGGCTGGCTTATTGCACATATGCTGTTGGTAATTATTTATTTCAGTGGGGTAATAGGCGCAACGCTATTAGCCCTGTCCACATTATTTATTACAGAAGATATAAATATCTATGCTGCTCATTTCTTCATACAGTATTTTGACTGGTTCGTAATTATTCCAGGGGGTATTGGTTCCCTAATAACAGGGATTTGGCTAGCGGTTAGAACTAATTGGGGGGTGACCAAATATTATTGGGTTATGGCAAAATGGATTGGTACCATAGGGGCCATTGCCTTTGGTGGAAACTTCATGCGGTATTGGTTCCATGATAACTTCCATGTTATATTCGAACCGGATATCCACCCCTTACAAAACCCTCTATACCTACAAAACCGCGAGGAAATGTTCTTTGGTTTAGTGATTTGTTTTGTTATTTTGATTTTCCTGTTCATTATCTCGTACCTAAAACCCTGGGGAAAACGGAACGCAAGGGAATAACCACTATACCACAGCCGCCCTCGGCCAGATTATGAAGTTCTATGCTTCCCCCGACCACCGAAATACAGAGGGCCAAAAATAATTGAACCTTTTTATTCGTTATGACGTCAAAATAAATAAAAAAGTAGATTATCTAAAAGAGGAGGAGCTTTAATGTTTAAATTAAAAGCCAAAAAAGCTTTATCAATTTTTATTTACGTTGCTATTACTGTTTTTATTGCAGCTCCTGCCATTGCCGCAAATATTTCTTCCGACGAGCAAGCAAGAATTGATCAAAGGCTAAAGGAAATTGAAGGAAATGAAATATTAGAATTACAATGGGAAATTGACCAGTATGTTTTTATATCAAATACAGAGGATATTGCTAATGCAGGTTTTACTATTACCCATACAGCGCCTAAGGAAGATTATGTGGAAATAGGAATACTCCCTTTTAACGAGGATAATGCAGATTTTCTTTGCGAAATTTTCAGCGAGGATAAAATTAAGGTTGTTGAAGGCGTTCAAGCAGTATTACTTAAGGATAAGGACATAAAAATTCAAATAAATAATAAACTTGTGCAGACGGATGTTGCGCCCTTTATTGAAGAAGGAAGAACTCTTATACCCTTACACGGTGTTATGGAGGAATTAGGAGCATTTGTTACATGGGAGGAGGAAAGTCAGGCTGTTGGTGTATATACCGATAGTATAAGCATTGAATTATTAATTGGTTTGGATGTTGCCAAGGTGGCAAAAAACACAAACGAAATAACCGTTAAAGATACTTTATCATTAGACGCACCTGCAAGGATTGTACAGGACCGTACTTTTATACCTATCCGTTTTGTTGCGGAAGCATTGGGATTTGATGTGGACTGGATAGAAGAAACCAAAACAGTTACCATTAACGGAACATTACCTGACCAATACAAAGACGGTAAAAGAATTGATATTATCGGGAATATAACCGGGATAAAATCTAACACTATCTTAGTTGAAGGCGTTTTTGCAAGAGGCACACAATATGATAAGGCCCATGTAAGCTTTGATGAAGATACCTTGATTGTATCGGGCAATACAAAAGAAAACTTTAATGCAAGTGATTTCGAAAAAGGCATGAGGGTTGAGGTTGTTTTTGACGGAGCTGTTAAAGAATCTTACCCCGTTCAAGCCAGGGCTAAAGAAATTACTGTTTATGAAAATTCTTTTGATGAGAATAACGGACCGTCCTTAGAGGAAATGGGTTTAGCAATTCCTGTTGAAAAGGTTAAGGAAATGACATTATATACCCTGATGCAAGAAAAGATTAAAACATTTACACAAGATGAAACAAACGAAATTATTACCTCTTTAAATACAAGTCCTACATTTACGGGAGCATATATTATGATGCTTGCCGGTAACAGTATAACAATTACTATGGAAAATGATGATATTATCCAATTAACTAGCTTTGGCTCTAAGGACCATGTTGTGCTTTCGGGCCGGATAGACGGAGAAACTATTTCGGGCTGCATTATAAGCCCAAAAGTCGGCACTATTTTATTAAGTAATACCGGGTTGCAGCAGGGTTTATTGCTCCCTTCGCTCCTGTAACCGCGAGCTGCCGCACAAAACGCACTTGCACCTCCCCATTTTCCCTGGTTGTTGAACAAATGCAATACTACTAGACTATATCGACATAATGGCGGTGGAGTCGGATAAGGTTCCGGCAAAGGATGCGGCGCTTGTTATTGGTTGCTCTCATTCCGGCACATGAGCTTAGTCTGCTCCATAACAATATCTACTGCTTTTGCTGTTTTATCCGGCGGATACCCGTATTTCTTCAGCAGCCGCTTGATGGTCATTTTCATTTTTGCCTGCACACTTTCCCGGATCGCCCAATCCACACTGATATTATTCTTAATGGACGTTGTCAGGTCTTTGGCAATCTGAACCAGGATCTCATCACCCATGACTTCCCGTGCGGATTCGTTTTCGGCCAAAGCATCATAAAAAGCCAATTCATCCGGAGTCAGGCCGGTGCTTTCACCTCGTTTTTCTGCCTCACTGATCTGTTTGGCAAGTTCAATCAGTTCCATGATAACCTGGGTGGTTTCAATGCCCCTGTTTTGATATTTCCTAAGGGCTGCTTCCAGCAGTTCAGAAAACTTCTTGGACTGCACCAGGTTGCGTCTGGAGAAGGTTTTAATATTTCCCTTAAGCAAGCGGTTTAAAAGCTCTACCGCTAAATTTTTCTGCTTCATACCTTTTACTTCTTCCAGAAACTCATCAGAAAGTATCGCAATATTGGGTTTGGACAGACCTACCGAACCCAATATATCAACCACCTCATTGGATGAAATCGCTTTTGACAACAGTTGATTCAGTTCGCTGTCCAGCTGAGATGTCGTCTTCCTCTTGCTGTCATCGCTTAACATCTTGACCAGGCTTGCTTTAACCGCTTTGTGGAATCCGACCTCAAGGTTCAGATTTTCCGCAGCATCCGTGGTAGCGCATAAGGAAAAGGCTCTGGCCATTTCCGTGACCAGTTTGATATAATCATTCTTTCTGTCTTCGCGTAGTCCAATAATAAAATCCATGGTTTCCACAATGGCCTGCATTTTCTCACTTGGCTTTCCGGTGAAGAATTTGCTGTAGTCATGGCCGTGCAGCAGCTCTTTGATTAAGTCGTACTTTTCCAGCAAGACCTGAGCGGCTACTTCCGTATCCACACCGGTGGTTTTCTTATCACTTTCTGTATACTGAGCCAGAGCTTCTTTTAAATTCTCAGCGATACCGATATAATCAACAACCAACCCACCCTGCTTGTCTCTAAATACCCGGTTGACTCTGGCAATAGCCTGCATCAGGTTATGGCCGCTCATGGGCTTATCAATATACATGGTATGCATGCTGGGGACATCAAATCCCGTGAGCCACATATCCCGCACAATCACCAATTTGAGCTCATCGTTTCTGTCCTTCATCCGTTTGGCCAGGGTTTCACGATTCGCTTTCGTTCCGATAAAGCGCTGCCAATCTGCCGGGTCTGAGGAACTGCCCGTCATAACGATCTTTATTTTACCGGACATCAGATCATCGCTGTGCCAATCCGGGCGCAGTTCTACTATCTGTTTATAAAGATCGATGGCAATCCGCCGGCTCATGGCTACGATCATGGCCTTGCCGCCTTCGTTTTCCTGAGCCTGCTCCCTTTTTTCAAAGTGCGCGACAATATCGTTGGCAATTTGCTTAACACGCTGCTCGGCCCCGACAATGGCCTCTAATCTGGCCCATTTGCTCTTGAGCTTTTCCTTTTGGCTGGATTCCTGATGTTCAGTGATTTCTTCATATTCCGTATCGACTTGGGGCTTCATCTCTTCCGGCAGCTCCAGCTTGGCAATCCTGCTTTCGTAGAAAATCTTAACCGTCGTACCGTCTTCCACAGCCCGGGTCATATCATAGACATCAATATAATCACCAAAAACAGCCCGGGTGTTTTTATCGGTCAACTCGACAGGCGTACCCGTAAAACCAATGTAGGAGGCATTGGGCAGGCTGTCCCGCAGGTATTTGGCATAGCCATACTTGACATCCGCTTCCGTCTTCCCTTTGACCACCTCTGCTCCAAAGCCATACTGGCTGCGGTGGGCTTCATCAGCGATGACGATAACATTTTTCCGGTCTGTCAAAACCATGTCTTGCCCATAATCAGCCGGACTTTCTGCTACTTTATCTAAGGCAGGATAGGGTTGAGACTCTTCCTTCACTGCACCGGCAAACGGTGCAAATTTATGAATGGTGGTAAATATGATACCCCCGCTGGTACGGTTATTCAGCAGCTCTCTTAAATGAGCTCTGTCTTCGGCTTGCACCGGAGTACTCCGGAGCAGCTCTTTGCTTTTCAGGAAAGTGCTGAACAGCTGGTCGTCCAAATCATTGCGATCGGTAATAACCACAAGGGTGGGGTTTTCCAGCTCTTCGCTGATCACCAGTTTTCCCGCATAGAATACCATGGACAAGCTTTTACCGCTGCCCTGGGTATGCCAGATAACGCCAATACGCCGGTCCCCCGATTCATGGGTTGCCCGCATACTGCTTTCCACGGCTTTATTCACCGCGTGATATTGGTGGTAGCCGGCCAATATCTTGATGGTCTCGGTACCGTCACTTTGGAACAGTACAAAATGCTTGATAATATCCAAAAAGCGTTCCCGCTGGAACATTCCCTTGAGCAGCACTTCAAGCTGCGGCATGGATAAAGGTGCTGTCGCCTCTCCGTCAATGGTGCGCCAGGCCATAAAGCGATCTTCATCAGAGGTCAGGGTACCCGCTCTGGCATTGATTCCATCGCTGGTAACCATAAAGGAGTTGTAGGTAAACAAGGAAGGAATCGTCATCTTGTAGGTTTGCAGCTGATTATAGGCATCGGTAATATCTACATTTTCATCAATGGCACTCTTCAGTTCAATCACCACCAGGGGGATGCCATTAACATAAGCCACAACATCCGGCCGTTTCTCTACCCCGTGCTCCACAATGGTAAACTGGTTGACTGCCATGAATTCATTGTTGAACGGGTTTTCAAAATCAAAAGCATATACCTTCTCCGTACGGTAGCTGCCATCCGCCTGCTTCACTGATACATCGATACCGTCCGTGATCATTTTCTGAAAGGCCTTGTTATTCATCATAAGGCTTGGGCTTTGAGGGATCATGATTTGCCTGAGGGCATCTTCAAGGGCCTCATCCGGAAGCGTGGGATTGATTCGGGCAAGAGCTTCCTTGAGCCGCTCGGCCAGGATAACATCACCGTAGTCTTCACGCTCCGGGTACTCTCCGTCCGGTGCTATATCCGGGCCGAAGATGATCTCGTAGCCCAGTTCTTCAAACCACTCCAGGGTGGCTTCTTCCAGATGGGATTCGTAGAATTTATTCTTGGCCATTATTGCACCTCCTCAGTTGGGACTCGGATTTCGCCGGACATGAGTTTGGGGAGTAGAGCATCTCTTATTACTGACAGATGTTGATTTTGACTCTCAAGTAGCATCTGCTTTTCAAAAATTAAATTACAGCTTTTTTGAAATTCTTGTAATGTTTTATCATCTGGAATAAGTGCAGGTATTTGCTTCATTATAGTCCCCGACACTTCTTTAAATGTTGAACCAGATGCTCTGTTTTCAATAATTTCCACATTATTCTTTAAGAAGTAATACACATAAGCAGTACCCGTATTCTTATACGGCACAACTGATTTAAATCCCTGGTTTGTTGTCACATCATTTTTAGAAATAGCCAAATAACCAATAGGTGCTCGTGAACTAAAAAGCACTGTCCCCTTAGGCATAATTTTTGTACTGCTATTCTTTAACCCTAGTTCAGTAATATCTATTAGGCCTTTTGAGATAAATTTATTTTTGTTTACAGATAAATCCTTAGGCGTTATCCATGCTATACCCTCATCAGTATAATACTCTGAACATGCCTTAGAAGGAGTGCTTCCGCCTATTACATTGCCTAGATCTGAAACAATCCCGACTCTCCACCCCTTAGGAATCCTGCCTAACTCACTATCCTCAAACTCACCGTCCTGAAACGGTTCAAAATCAACAAACCAGCTTTTAAAGATTGCCTGTGCCATTTTTTCTAAGGTCTTGTTGATGCGGTTGTTGAGTTCGATTTTTTCGTCCAGGCAGGAGAGGGTGGCTGCGATGGCTTTTTGTTCTCCTATTGGAGGGAGTGCAATATTGGCATTTCTCACCATATCAAGCGTTAAGTTTTTCATCGTGCTATCATAGGCATCATGTAATAATCGATCACGAATGAAAAGTAACTCATAGTATAAAAAGAACTTATCTATTCCATTAAAATCATCGAATATTTGCCATCCATCATGTATACATGCCTCAATCCCTATAAACATTGGAAGTCCAGCAGTTCCACTATTTGAAAGTATTAAGGTTCCAGGCTTAACAACCACACTTTTACTTACACCTTCGAGTCTTATATATTCATTAGTTTTACTGATATATCTTGTACCACTCTCAGTTGCATCAGCAATTTTAACCCAAGGCATTCCACTTTGAGTTAAGTATTCTTTTATTGGCCGAGGCGATGATCCTCTTCTAATACTACACATTTCCCCCAGCTTCACTGTTTTCCACCCACTACAACTCATTCCCGCTCACCCCCAGTCTTGCCTTTCAGTTTTTTCTGGGTTTGTTTAAGGTTTTCCAGATAATCCCGTTCCACAGGGGTGGGTAGATCTGCTATCCGCCGGCGGTATTTTTTATATTCATCGGCTGCTTTCTCAATAGCGGCCTGGCGGCTGACTGTTCCTGCGTTATGCAAGATCCCTTTTCCGTAGCGCTCGGCAAAATCGTCTACCTGGGGCAGCCAGTCCCGCATATACATTGGCTCATGATTGATGGCGTGCAGCTCTGCCAAATCAAAAAACGCTGAAACCATACGGTTCAACACGGATAACTCTTTTTCATCCAAATAATTCTTGGCAATCATGGCATCCTCTTTGTTGGGTTGTTCCCCGGAGAACGTCTTCATTCCCATAAAAGGCAATTCCCCATTGGCCCGGCTATAGATAATTTCAGCAGAGGTCTGCTTATTTACCGCATAGTGCAATTTATTCTGGACAATCTGAAAGAACTGCCTGCATTCCTCTGATTTGGGATCATAATCTACACTGGTAGCAAAAAGGTCTAACAGCTGCCGGTAGAACACTTTTTCACTGGAACGGATATCGCGAATGCGTTCCAAAAGCTCTTTCCAATAGTTGCCGCCGCCTGCTTTCTTTAAAAGATCATCATTCATCGTAAAACCTTTGATCAGATACTCTCGCAGCCGTTCGGTTGCCCAAATGCGAAACTGTGTGCCCCGTAAAGATTTTACCCGGTAACCGACGGAGATAATAACATCGAGATTGTAGTATGTTACCATCCTCTCAACATTTCTATCTCCCTCATTTTGAACAGTTGCAAAATTTGCAACAGTTGCCCTTTCCTCTAACTCACCCTCAGTAAAAATGTTCTTGATGTGCCTGGATATAACTGATTTATCACGCCGAAAGAGTTCTGACATTTGATTCAAACTAAGCCAGACTGTTTCCTCTTCCATACGCACATCGATTTTTATTGCGCCGTCCTCAGACCGGTACATAATAACCTCCGTGTCTTTAGAACTCATATCCGATCGCCCCCAAACGCTCTTTAATCTCCTCTTCCAGCTTATGGGATTTAACAAACATCTCGGCTAGTTCGGCAGTCAACTTGGTCATTTTTTCATCAAAAGGCTCACTGTCTTCCTCCCCATTTTCTATTCCGACATATCTGCCCGGCGTCAGAATATATTCATGCTCCCTCACTTCTTCCAGCGATGCTGATTTGCAGAAGCCTTGGATATCTTCATACGCTTCTTGATCGTCTCGCCAGTTATGATAGGTATCACAGACTTGGGTTATTTCCTCATCGGAAAGCTCCCTGTGCTTACGGGTTATCATGGTTCCCATCTTGCGGGCATCGATAAAGAGGATTTTATCTTTTCTGTTTGCTCTTTTTTTAGACAGGAACCAAAGGCAGACGGGAATGGTAACGTTATAAAAGAGGTTCGGCGGCATGGTAACAATACAATCCACCAACCCGCCGTTAGGTGCTTCGATAATATTTTTCCTGATTTCAGCTTCTGCTTTGGTAGACGTACTCATGGAGCCATTGGCTAGAACAAAGCCTGCTGTACCGCTTGGAGAGAGCTTGCTGATAATGTGCTCAATCCAGGCATAGTTGGCGTTGTTTTTCGGCGGAATTCCATATTTCCAGCGGGCATCATCTTGAATCAATGTATAGTCGCTTACATTAAAAGGCGGATTGGCCAGGATATAATCTGCTCGCAGGTTTTTGTGAAGGTCATTGCCAAAGGTATCGGCGTCCCTGTCTCCGAGGTTCCCGTCGATCCCTCTGATGGCCAGATTCATCTTACAAAGTTTCCAAGTGGTGGCAGTGTACTCCTGTCCGTATATATAGATATCGTCTTTGCGTCCCTGGTGCTCTTCGACAAACCGTGCAGACTGGACAAACATGCCGCCGGAACCGCAGCAGGGGTCATAAACCCGGCCTTTATAGGGTTCAATCATTCCAACAAGAAGTTTAACGATGGTTGGCGGGGTATAAAATTCTCCTTCGCTGGACCCGAATTTGCCCAAGAAATACTCATAGACCCTGCCCAGAATATCCTGGGCTCTGGCTTCTTTGCTGCCCAGATTAAACGAGAACAAATCAATGAGTTCCCCGAGCTTTGCTTTGTCCAGCTCAGGTCTGGCATAGTTCTTGGGAAGCACACCCTTAAGACTTTTATTTTCCCGTTCAATGGCAATCATGGCTTCGTCAATAATTTGCCCAATGGTGCTCTGCTTGGCACTTTTTTTGATAAATTCCCACCTGGCACCGGGTGGCACGAAGAAAATAT